>Ga0209108_10000953_pt1 | contig 16610 bp, 14 predicted proteins | sample Rifsed10ft1_FD_184003 | JGI IMG/M metagenome (GOLD analysis project Ga0209108, IMG submission 184003) | Soil microbial communities from Rifle, Colorado, USA - sediment 10ft 1 (version 2) | ecosystem: Environmental > Terrestrial > Deep subsurface > Rock core/Sediment | place: Rifle, Colorado...
GTGGATAAAGTTATTGAAAGCGAAGGAAAGCTCAATTACAACGATGCGGTACTATTGAAGTATGTGAGAAATAAAGGGGTTAAATTGATAACGTTGGATCGAGAACTTTTGAGGGAATTAAAGCAGTAGTATATAAGTAACTCTGGCATACCAAGCACATAAAAAGCCAGAAAACGGTAGTATTTGGGTTATCTACGAGGAAATTAATTTAGCGAAATTATTGATGGACGCGCCCAACGCCACCCTTAAGCCGCGTGGTAGCGCGTCGGCTTGAAGGGCTTGTTAGGTTTCGGCACTGTCCATACAAAATGAAAAGGGTTGCTCACCTGATAATTTCTACACCCAAGTTCATTGACGCACTTCAATTTTATACCTTCACTGCTAACAGAGATATACTTTTCACGCCAAATTTCTTGCTTGCACCCCGGGCATTCGCGGAGATGAATTGATACTGCGGATTGTCCTGTACTGTCTCTACGCGCAAACCTGCCGCTTCGATCGCAGCGCGATAACTATCCTGTTGTATAGCCCCTCCGATGCAGGAGGCCCACAATGTGGTATTACAGGTAATGCCATTCGGGAGCTGCACCTCGGTTACGATGTCCGAGATCACGAGGCGTCCCCCAGGTTTTAGTATCCGTGCAGCCTCCTGAAACACCTTTCCTTTGTCATAGGCGAGATTGATTACTCCGTTGCTTATTACGGCATCGAAACCCTCGTCTGCACAAGGGATAGTATCAATGTAACCCTTGATATAAGTGACGTTGTTGAATCCCGCCTGGTCACGCAGGCGCTCAGCCTTGGCCCGCTGCTCATCTGTCATGTCAACTCCTACCACCTTGCCGTTTTCCCCCACCTTCAAGGCTGCGACGAAAGTATCCATACCCGATCCGCTGCCGAGGTCAATTACGCTTTCACCTTCTTTGAGATTTGCTAGATGGAAAAAGTAACCGACGCCAGCAAACGATTCGATCGCCCCGGAGGGGATGCGGTCTAGATCTTCTGATGAATAGCCCAGTCTTTCCGCCAGGGCGCGGCCCATCTCGAAGTGAAACTCCCCATCTGGGTTTAGCGCGACCTCGCGGTATATTTCCTTAACCTTTTTTTCAAGTTCAGCATTATCGATCGAGTTAACAACAGTAATAGCTTTTGTAGTCACATGTTCTCCTATCGTTTTGAAATAGGCTTCTGATTTCTACCCTAGGGAACCTAACAATTATTATAAAGAATTTTCCCCGCGTAGCAAATATACCTCCTCGTTATACAAAAATATCTGGGTATCTAGATCTATGTCCTAAAGAGGGCAGATGAGTTTTAGGTTCTAAGGTAATACATTAAATTTTCCATACTGCTTAAAGTGCTCATCAAAAGCAAAGACATCCAATATTCCCAGACGCTCACAAATAGCAAAACTCGTACAATCAGTAAAAGAAAAAGTTTTATCTCTATAGCTTTTTGCTATTTCCCATGCACGGTTTTCATCATCCGCTGTAATCCTGTGGTAAGCAATTACCCCAGGACTGTTTCTTATATATTCCCCCATCTCAACCGCAACTTTATGAAACCTACAAAAGTAGGTATAGACCTCATCAAAAACAAAATTTGTGGCAACAAGAAGGATCCTTTTTTTCTTTATTTCCTCTAGAAAGTCCTTTGCCCGGCGATGATTTATATCCTTTGAGTCCCGAAGAGCTATAAATGCACTCGTATCAACGAAAATGCAGGCTTGAGGGTCTGGCATTTCGGCGTTTGCCAATAGGTTTCTTGACCTTGTATATGATTCTGTCATGTTCTACAGATCCCCTTCTCTCGCCGGTTGAAAACTTATCTTCCCCTATATTCCAAAAAGGATGATTTCCCCATTCCTCTTGCTTTGGCATAACCTCATCTATCAATTCCCTTATATATTCAGCAATGCCTATGCCCTTCTTTTCAGACTCTCTAACAAGGAAGTTATATTGGTTTTCCTCTAAGTAGATTTGTGTTCTTTTCATGCTATGAAAATATAATGTATAGATGTATATATGTCAAATGAGTGAATAAATTTCTATTTGCGCCATTATCTTCTTTGCCTACAAATTACTCTCGTGCTCAATTATGATTTTTACTCCCCAGCCACCTGCTTTATTTGAGACCACTTGAAGATCGGCGTCGGGATAAATCCGACGCCAAAGCTCAAGCTGCTTCTCTACGGCTTGCTTCGTAAGCGGTTCCCTGAAATCCTCCCTCTATGATCACTACCCCAGACCCCGATGACAAGCAGGCTGATTTGTGCTATATCCGTTTTCATCAATGTATGCCATCCAGTTCCAGAGCTTCATTATTTCCTCTTTCCAGGGAAGGGGGTCACCTTCCCCGAATGATATTCTAATTACCTACTTCGTCAACATAGCAGGACCAGCAAAGACCCTTCTCCTTTGCTTCTTTGGAAATTAGGGGTGCGGAACAGACAAAGCACTGTTCTTCCTTCAGCTTGGCAAGTCGAAGACCTACTTCGTAGACTTCATCCTCAAACTTTTCTATCTCAGCATTCAACCACTCAAATTCAAACTCAAGTCTCTCTAACTCACTCATCTGGTCAAGCTCAGTGAAAGCCCCCTTTTGTTTCTTGGGGTTTAGATTATGCTAACTCGGTTCTTCTTTCCCAGAAAGCAACCTGTTTAGTATCTCCTTCTGGATATCCTCAATTGCTGTTCTTACTCCAGAGAGTTCGTCAAGGGACTTTCCACGTTCTTTGCATTCTTCAAAGAGGGAATCGATCTTTGAAATTATATGTCTCAACTTGGTCTGAGCCTCTACGTTTGCTTTAATAAGCATCTCCTCGTCTTCCCAAGGACGTTTTGCGTATGACTCGAGTTCCCTAGCCTGAACCAATAATTCACGAGCACGGTCTCTATAGCCGTAAAGCGATTGGTAAATTACGACTTGAACCTCACCCCTTTCACTTGGGTCTCTCCAGAGAACATTTTCAAGTATATTTAGATCACTTTCCATAACCTCGCTTCTCCCATCTAGGTATGCCCTTGCCTTGAGAAGTAAAACTGATTGTTTGTATCGTCTATCTGAAAGAATAATCCCCTTCTTCTGTAGTTCATGTCTTATGCGAGAGATAAGTTTTAGTATATGAGCAGGAATAAAAACCTTCGTGGTCAGGAACTGGCAATGGTTAAGTTCTTCAGCGGTTATTAGAGTCCTTTTTCTCTCAACCATAATACCCTGTATCATCTTTAAAAACCGAAAATCCTCCTTTATATAATCTACAACGTATCTAAGTAAAAACCTGTCATAGAGGGCTTCAAGCTCATCCTCCTCCGATGGAATCTCATTGCTTGCCCCAAATAGTGTAATTAGTGGAACTTGAATCCTTTCCATACCATTGTAGAAGATCCTTTCATTCATAATTGTTAGAAGAGTATTGAGGATTGACGAACTTGCTTTAAATACCTCGTCAAGAAAGGCAATATCAGCTTCAGGCAATTTCCCGCTTGTTACCCTTCTATACTCATCATTCTCTAAACCCTTTAGGCTCACAGCACCGAATATTTCCTCGGGTGTGGTAAATTTTGTAAGAAGCCACTGAAAGTATTTAGCACCGGAAACACTCTTGCAAATTTCATGCGCAAGTAAGGACTTTGCAGTTCCTGGAGGACCGATAAGAAGCACGTGAGAGCCTGAAAGCAGTGCGGAAAGAGCCCCATCTATAACATCGTCTCTTTCGAAAAACTCTCCCCTGAGCTCTTCCCTAATTTTCCTTAGCTTTTCTACTGCTCCTTCCATGATATGATGTTAACCCTTTGTGAATTAATAGAGCCGCTTTTTCTTACAACTGCATTAACAGCCTTCGATGTTGGAGCTTCCCCTCCTATACTACCTATTGATGTTAAAGAGAACACATCACTTTTACCTGTGCCCAAAACTACACCGCTTAAACCCGCGTTTATTCGGAGATTAGGATCAATAGCCTTAACTATTTCCCTAACCTTCTTTATACCGACTAAAGGATCGTCCTTCCTAGCTTCTATTACAGCCTCAGCTATTAGTTCCGTAATGTCATCCCTTACGTCTTCGGGCGATGCGCTTTCTTGTCCTTGTTTTGCAGAGACTGCAGAGCCCTTGACAGCCGCCTTTATCACAATCTTGGGGGCTGTGCTGAAATTTATTTTTTTGTCAGCAGGATAAACTGTGACGTAGTCTTTTATCGAATTAAAGAATTCATCATCCATTCCGTGTATCTGTCTGATCTCTTCTAAACTGTCGAGCGGACCGTCTTTTATCTGATAAGGGTTTTCAAGACCTGCATAGAAGTCCCCGTTTGCACCCGCAGGATTTTGATCATTTCTCGAGCCTGATATCGGACGGTCAAGCCAGTTAGTTAAACTTGCAATAAAAAGTGAAGACTTACCATTATCTACACCAAGCATTCTAAAAAGCTCTGTAAGCTCCGCATGCACCTGACGGTCGACATCATTAGTGGTCTGATTTACAAGAGCATTTAGGTTGATCTTTGAACGCTCGTCAATAACCTTGATAGAAAGGGAACCATCTCCAAATGGTAAAAAGGGGATCTGGATAGTCCAATACCCTTTAGAATCTCCCACCTGGTCGCCGAAATTACTAGCGAATGCGGTAATGTTCTCAAGTGGCTCGTTCTTTAGTGTTCCAGCAATAACATAAACCCCGGACTTCGCTATGTAGCGCGATTTTAATTCATCCCTTGTATTAGAAGATATTTCTATATCAATATGTGTGAAATACATAAGATCAACTACAAGTGTCGTAAGAATTGCAATAACAATAAGCACTATTATAAGTACGATGCCCTTTTCTGATCTACTCTTCTTGAGATTCATATTCTTAAAATTAATGCTTCTTATTAATTTGCAGAAGGAATTAGTATTAGAGAATTAAACACTACATCTTCTCCCCTGCTACTCCTCATTGTTAATGTTACATCAACTGCCTTTGGAAGGGAGTTTGTTTGCGATGAATCCCAAACATCTATAAATTCCTCCCCATCACCTGATAGGTAAGTAAGGTTAAACCCCACTACGCTTTCGGATAGTGGATACTGAATTGCAACAGAGGTGCTTCCAATTCTTGGATTTTCACCTCTCATAAGAAAAAAAAGATCACTGTCAGGAACCGGCTCAAGAAAGTAACTAATCAGAGCCTGATCTGAATCGGGTGAGTTTATACCTCTTTTATGAGATAAGGCGGTAAAAGCAACTGAGCTATTCTTTCCTTCTACTTCACCAACAAAAAATGAAGACGGAGAACTACCCTTAACTGAATAAATCATACCCATTGGAAATGCCATAGCTAGATCCTCAGTCATCTTAGAAAAAATAATTCTTACCTCATGGTAAAGTTCAAGCTCGCTTTCGGCCGAATCCTTTGCATTTATTATCTGAAAGAATGAGGCATAGAGAACAGTTAAAACCATAGCCCCGATTAATGCAGCAAGAAGAACCTCAATTAGAGTAAACCCTCGGGATCCGGGGTCGCGATCGTCCGACTGAGCGCTCACGACGAAGTCTAGCGGTAGGGTTTTTAGGAAACCTCTATTTGAGATTAGACATTGCCAATGTGACTTCAAAGTCCTTTTTACCTTCATCCCAAGTAATTAACAAACGAACGATTCTAACTTCCGTATTTAAGCCCGGAATGCCTAAGGGGGTTACTGAACTATACCATTTAAAACCAGGGGCCTCTGTAAATTCGCCCTCCCTCTCCCCTTCTTCTGGAAACCCTCCTAGTTCAATTTCTGAAAGCCTTCTTTGAGCGAGAGCGCCCGCAACTACTAGGTTCTTTGACTGGGAGGCAAGAATTAAATCTTTATTTACAGCCCCTAAAAGTACTGCAAGCGCGGCGCCGAGTATTGCAACCGCAACAAGAACCTCAAGGAGGATAAACCCTGACTGGATATCAGGAATTTGGAATTTGGAATTAGCAAGATTTTTACCAATCCCTAATTCCCAATTCCCAATTCCTCTACTTCTCAAGAAGGTCAAGATACTCATCGAATACAATAGTTCCCCCCGTGTAGGGTTTTGTAGCTAGTGTGTAGGCTTGTCCATCTTCAGTTGCAATATGGATCACAGCCGGTTCAACAAAGCCGGTCGGCATAAATAATATAAATTCCCCACTTCCCTTCTCTGTCTTTCCAAGGCTTCTCTGTGTTTTAATATCTTTAAAAAAAACACCGACTGGAAGCCTCTTTCTTTGAAAAAAGGTATCAACAGGCGTCACAAATTCATTTCCCTCTATAACCTCAACCCAATACTCATTTGTGTCTATATCAAATGCCAGCTTATAGACCCTTTTTTTAAAAACAGCCTCACTATATAGGTATCTTATAGTACCAGTGAGTCTTCGTGAAGCACTTTTGATATTTACCTCAGTAATATCCTTAAACTTAGGAACCGCTACCAGTAAAAATATCCCGACCAAAAAAATTACCACAACAAGCTCTATAAGGGTAAAACCTTTTTGATCCCTCATTGTATATTCCGGCTTGAAATGTCGTCATCACTCGGATACACACCATCTTCCCCAGGAGATATGATTTCATAAGAGCCGTCTTGAGTTTGGTCAGTACCAATATAGACATAATCGTTTCCCCATTGGTCCTTAGGAACCTGGCCACCTTCGAGGTATCCTTCTCTTGCGTATCGCTGAGGAACTCTCCCAGTAGTAGGCTGTGCTACTAGAGCCTCAAGCCCTTGCTGTGTCTCTGGATAAAAGGCATTATCGAGCTTAAACTGTTTTAGCGCAGTCTCTAGCTGTTTGATTTGAATCTTTGTGGTTTCAACCCTAGCCTTCTCGAGTCTCCCAATAACATTTGTGCTGACGATATAAGCAAGACCAGCAATGATAACCAGAACCACCATGATTTCAATAAGCGTAAAACCACCTTGTGATTTCATTTTCAAACCTCCCGCTTCTGATTTTAGATTTTGGAATGCGGATTGCTGATTTAAATTTTTTTCAATCCAAAATCTGCAATCCGAAATCCGCAATCAAATTGTTACCCTCCTATCTTCCAATTGTTGAAGTTAAATCAAATATAGGAAGAAGAATTGCAAAAACTATAAAGCCGATCACCGCACCTACTACAAGTATCATAACAGGCTCAAGAAGAGAGGTAAGAGTAGAAACCGAGGTTTCAACCTGCAGGTCGTAAATGTCCGCAATCTTAGCTAGCATTTCTTCTAGCTCACCAGTTTGCTCTCCCACTGTTATCATCCTTGTAACAAGTGGAGGGAACACGCCGCTTTCTCTAAGTGGCCCTGCAAGGCTTGTTCCTTCTCTTACATTTTCTCGAACACCCTTTAATGTTTCAACATATACCCTGTTCCCTACAACTGCTTCTCCTATTTCAAGTGCCTCTAGAAGTGGGATCCCGCTTGCAAGAAGTGTCCCAAGGGTGCGTGTAAGTCTCGAAATTAAAATCATCCTTGCAATCCTTCCAAATATTGGAAGTCTAAGGGTTAAACGATCAAAGAGCATTTTCCCGCGCTCAGTCTTACTGAATCGGTAGGCAATAAATAGAACACCAGTAAAAAGAAGGAATAGAATAACAATGTTTTGACTTAAGAACTTGCTAATTTCTATAAGTACTACAGTAATAAGTGGAAGGGCCCTTCGGCTATCTTCAAATATCCTTGCTATCCTTGGTATAACATAGGTCATCATAAAAAATAGAACCCCACCCCCTATAAAAAACATAAAGATTGGATAGATGAGGGCACTCCTTACACGTGAGCGGAGAGCCATCTGCTTTTCAAGAAAATCAGAAAGCCTAAGAAGCACAATATCGAGTGTTCCACTTGCCTCACCGGCTTTTACAATATTTACATAAAGGTCAGAGAACACGTTAGGATGCTCCTTTAGCGCAGAGGCTAAGGAGCTCCCTTCGTTTATCCTATCTCTTACCTGAGTTAGTACCTGGCTCATTCTTGCATCTTCAGTCTGTTCCGATAGCGCAACAAGGGATGCTTCAAGTGGAAATCCAGCAGAAATAAGAGTAGAAAACTGCCTTGTTGTTACTGCAAGCTCTGCCGTGCTGATCCCCTTAAATATGAATAACCTTCTCGTCTTTCCCTTTTTAACCTCTCTCATAGAGGAAAGAAATATATTCTGCCGCTTCAGCTTTTCAGTTGCAGCTTTAGGGGATTCCGCATCTATTGCACCCTCAAGATGCTTTCCTTTCTCGCTTATCGCTTTGTATTTATAAACAGGCATATCCTATAAGTGTAAGATCAGGCAAGACTACCTACTATTGCATTCATTAAAACTCAAACCTAATCTTCAATCCCTAACCTTTCATCCTCTTCTGTAACACGCATTACCTCATCTATGGAGGTTAAACCCTTAAGAATCTTTTCTGCGCCGTCAATTCTAAGTGTTGTCATTCCATATTCAATACCCTTCTTCTTTATAGTTGTTGAATCCACAGTGCTCATAGTAAGAGCGCGGATCGAATCATTAATAACAAGTATTTCAAATATTCCGATTCTTCCACTATAGCCCGTGCCTAGACACTCGCTACACCCTTGCGCTCGATACAGTTTCCCGTTTGGAACCTTACTTCTATCGATATTTATCCTCGTAAGCTCATCGTCAAGAGGGGTATAAAGCTCCTTACAAGAGCGGCAAAGAAGGCGAATAAGCCTCTGAGCAATAACGGCAACAAGAGAAGATGCGACAAGAAATGGCTCAATTCCCATATCCACAAGCCTTGTTATTGCACTTGCTGAATCGTTTGTGTGTAGTGTAGAAAAAACAAGATGCCCTGTGAGAGAGGCATGAATTGCTATATCCGCTGTGTCTCTATCTCTGATTTCACCAACTAGGATTACATCTGGGTCTTGACGAAGTATGGATCTGAGTCCATTCGCAAACGTTAGATTCACCTTGGGATTAACCTGAATCTGGTTTATTCCCTGTATCTGGTACTCTATCGGGTCCTCTATCGTTATGATCTTTTTGTCTGGAGAATTTATCCTTTCAAGAGCGGCATAAAGGGATGTCGTTTTACCACTTCCTGTAGGACCAGTAACAAGAACAATTCCATGAGGACGATGAATAAGCGAATTTGTGGTTTCAAGCTTCTTACCCTCAAGACCCAATTCCTCGAGTTCGAGTAGAACTGTTGAGCGGTCGAGAAGCCTCATAACAACACTTTCTCCATGAGAGGTTGGAACAGTAGATATACGAACATCTACGTCGCGCCCAGCAATCTTTACTCGAATTCTTCCATCCTGTGGCTTTCTCTTTTCCGCAATATCAAGCTCAGCCATAATCTTTACCCTTGAGATAACAGATGATTGAAGCCTTTTGGGAACCGCGGTCACATTGTAAAGGAGTCCGTCTTTTCTGAATCTCACAACCAAATCCTTTTCGAAGCACTCAATGTGAATGTCGCTTGCTTTCTCCTTTACAGCGTGAAATAGAAGAGAGTTTACAAATCTAATAATTGGCGCCTCATCCTCTGCCTCAAGAAGGTCTTTAGGTTCCTGAAACTCAGATTCAGTGATACCCGAAGTCCCGTTCTCAATCTCATCCCTCATCTCCGTACCACGTTCATAAACCCTGTTTATGCAGTCTATAATCACGGGACCTAAAGCAAGAAAAGGTTCTACATCGCACGCAAAAACTGACCTTACCTCATCTAATACATATAAATCCAGAGGTGGAGCAAGGGCTACAATAACCCTTCCATCCCCTTTCTTTAGAGGAATTAGTCTAAATTTTTTTGCAAAGCTTATAGGAAGTAGTTTTACAAGTTCAGTATCGATATCCTTTTCAGAAATGCTAACGATATGCGGAATCCCATAGAACTCAGATAGAATCACCAGAACCTCTTCGTCACTCAATAGCTTTGATTTAAGTAGGGTTTCTTCAAACCTCTCTCCGTTTTTAGATAAAAGCTCACTTAGCTTATCCTGAACTGCGGGATTTTTTTTAATAATGATTTCCTCTAGGCTTTTCATGTCAGTACCCCCTTTGTCATACTACTCACTAGGAAATTCTCTCTTAACCCCCTGTTGTTGAAGGAGCATGTTTCTTCTTTGTCTATCTTCTAGTAATTTCTGCATGTCACTTTCGTTTTCTACAATCCTCGGGGTGAGAAGAATCAATAGATTTATCTTAGTGCTTCTTCTTTGCTTAAACTTAAATAGATAACCAAGAAGCGGTATATCACCAAGAAGCGGAACCTTACTTTCAGCGACAGTTTCTCTATCCTGAACAAGCCCACCTATTACAATAGTCTGGCCGTCTTTAACGACAACAGATGAATCCGCACTCCTCGTAGTTGTAGCAATACCAAAAACAGCTGTATTAAGATCGGGAGGTGCAGGCGCTACTGCTGAAACCTCAGTATGTATAGTCAGATTCAGAAAGTCACCTTCGCTTATCTGAGGAGTAAGCACAAGCCTTATACCGACAGGTTGACGATCTATGGTCTGCACTGTAACACCCGTTTCACCAACCGTGCTTCCTGTTGGAAAAGGAATCACATCAGCCACAACAATCTCAGCCTCCTCGTTATCCGTTGTAACAATGCTGGGTGTGGAGAGAACATTCACATCCGTTAAGGAGGCAAGGGCTTGGAAAAGAAAAGTAAAAGACGGAATAGGAGGGATTGGACCAGAGCCATCAGGATCAACTGAATCACCAACAAGTCCTAAAAAGAGGCCTGATATGCTGCTTATGGCAGTTATAAAAGACTGAGGGTTAGCAGCGACGCCGAGAAGACTAGGTATACCCGGTAGCGCTGTCCCAAAAAAGCCTGCGTTATCTCCATTAAATGAAAAACCTATGCTAAAGTTTGTGCCAAGTGCCCTTAGTCTATCAACAGCGATTTCAAGTATTGCAGATTCAACAAAGACCTGCCTTCTTCTAATATCAAGTTCGTCAATAACCCTTTTTATAGTTTCATAATCTCTTCGTGACCCGATAATTATTACGGAATTCGTAGAAGCATCTGCAGTAATTCTTACACCCTCTGCCTCTGCAACAACAGCCGAAACCCCACCTCCATCGGTTTCTCTTTGTATAACTTGCCCTCCCTGTTCAAAAGCGCCTACAGTCCCTCCCGTCTGCCTCCCTCCCTGAAATGTGGTTCCTAATGTCCTCCCCCCCTCTGTTGTTCTTGTAGGTGTTCTCCTGGGCTGTGTTACAGCACCACCCCCACCCCCAATCAAGCTAGAAAGAACACTTACCACCTGTTCGGCATCCGCATTTTGAAGACGTATAACATAAATCCCCTGCTCCGGTTGCTCTACCTCAACGTCCAGCTTCTCTATGACTGCTTTAATCTTATTCATGTCCTCGTGATAGGCAATTACTATTAGCGAGTTGGTTCTTTCATCGGTAATTATCTTAAGACCCGAAGTCTGCTGTCCCCCTCCTCCTGATGAAGTGGCACGCGGTATACGCCTTGGAGCCTCTCGCTGTTGACTAGGCTGAGGTGATTCAGCAGTCGGGGTTACGCTTTCCCCACCAAAGATTTGAACAAGTTTTGCAGCAATGTCTGCAGCGTCGGAATGTTGGATTTTTATAAACTGTATCTCTGTTTCTTGGTCAATATTTTCGATTATTTTTAATACCCTATTTAGGTTTGATACTGTCTCTACGATAATTAAAGTATTTAAAGGTGCATAAGCCAGGATATCCCCCTCCTTCGAGATAAGGGGCCTTAGCGTGTTTGCAACCTCTTGGGCATTTATATTTTTCAGTGGAACAAGCCTCGTAACATACATATCCGAGGGACTACCGTATTCGATACCAGAACCCGTTGGTAGGCTTTCAATCTTAATATCCCTTTTTGGAATAATTTTGCTAACTCCATCTTTTTTAACGATAGCAAACCCGTTTAAATCCAAGATGGCCTCAAAGAGTCTTAAGGCGTTTTGTTTTTTAAATCCGCCCTTAGGTGCTACTACAGTCACTTTCTTACCCTTTACAGATTCCTCTAGTAGAAATGTCTCCCCAGTGATCTCACTTACCGTTTGGATTAGGTCTCTTATATCCATTTCTGTCTGAAGGTTAACTACATCTTCCTCAGGTATGCTCTCCTGTTTTGGAGATTCCTCCGGTGCTTTTACCTCCTTCTTTTCAATAACTCCTTCTTCCGCTTGTGACTTCTCCTGAGCTGTAGCTTGCGCCTCAGGTTCTTTAGTTTCTAAATCATTTGTTGGAGCCCCAATTTCCTTGTTTTCTTCTTCTAAAGTAGTTGCCTCAGTCTCTTGTTTTTTAGATGTTGATGTTTCATCACCCCCTGTCGGGAGAGTTTTAGAACGTTTGAAATCATAAGGCACCCTTATAAATTGATCCACCTCCAGGTTGTCATCTTTTAGGCTGTTCAATTTTTTCAATTCATCAACCGAGACTCGGAACTTCTTAGCCACGCTATATAGGGTGTCTCCAACCCTTACCTTATATTTCATGGTTCTCACAGTCGGATTTTGTGGCTTTACCTCTTCTTGCTTCTCTCCTGTAATATCCTCTGACTGAGGTAAAGCCTCTTGAATACTTATAGTCAAAGCAATAATAAACAGAGAAACCCAAAAAACCTTGTAGGCTCTTTTCATTCCCAGTGCTCCTCTCACCTTAACCTTATGCTAACAACTTTTTCTACATTCATAATTTCTCTTCGCTATGAAACATAGACGCATTGATTTATGCATCTACTATTTATTACAATTATTTTTGTTGCTTCATCCTCATGTTATAATTTTTAATTATACTATTTAATTGTGTATTCATATGTGAAATTCTGTCCACGTCTCGATAGATCCATATTAAAGTGAGTTTGTCCTCTCAATTCCTCAAAGATGCTGAACGCATTCTCAATGTTATCAAGCTCTACGTCGTTTATGCTGTGAAGAACATCCCCGTTTCTAAGTCCAATTTTAAAGAAAACACTATTTGGCCTTATTGCAAAAAACTTTAGCCCATCATCTTGAGGAATCGCCCGAGCTTGAGTCATTAGTTGATTTGGGTCGCTTAGAGCCTCTTCAAGCATCTTCTGGTCAACCTCATAAACCCCTTCTGACACCTCTCTTACATCCTCATTTTCAGCCCCCGTTTGAGTTTTCTCCCTAGAACTCTTATCCCTAGTACGTTCAATACGATTCGGTGCACCAATTTGTCCAGGTTGAGACTGAGAAACAACCGATGATATACCTCCAATATCCTTTTTACATTTGATCGTCTCAGGCCCTTCACCCCTTTCAACTATAGCTATGCAGTTTTCAATCCTGGCTAACTCAACACTTTCAGAGATAACTATATCAATCAATTCCCCTTCAACATAACCCCTAACCTTACCAGTATCTAGATTCTTTATAATCGCTGATTTTCCAGAACCCCCAAGAACAGTTCCAAGCAGTTCAAGTTTGAGTGTAGTTTGAGGTACCTCATTTACACTTAACCCCGATGAGCCTAATGAGGTGCGCTTTAGATTAAATATATTCTTTGTTAAAATCACATTATATGAACTTCGTGGAGACGAATGCTTTAAATTGCCATCAAGGCGGTTTTCTGGAGATAACATTGAAGATGCAAAAGCCTCTGATACGGGTGGGGTTACCGCTTCTTTAATCCTATCAGTTGCTATTTTCGCAATTGTATAGGAAATCCCCGCTAAAAGTATAAGATTTATGACCCAGATGTATCTTTTTATAACCGATGCAATCATTTAAGTAAATTAGTTAATTTAAACTAGCAAAATAAAGCATTTTACTTTATATGTCAATAGGGATTTTCTTTTAATCATATAACCCTTCTGACCTCAATAAGCTTAGTAATATCTTGCCTCATGTAATCTGCTGCCGCCTCTGGAGGGGTCGGGTTTATAAAGAAACCAGCCCCCCATTCAAACCCTGCAATGGTTGTGAGGCGTGGAATGAGCTCTATATGCCAATGAAAATCGGATTCAATTGAGTCCCAATGCTGTGGTTGGCCAGGACGTTTGAATCTTGGTGGCGAGGTATGGAGTACAAAATTGTAAGGCGGGTCATTTAAAAGCCTCTTTATGGAATTTAGTAAAAGTTTTAATATAGGTGCTAGTTCTCTAAGATCATTATCACCTAGCATTGAGTAATCATGTAAATGGTGTTTAGGAAGTATCCATGTTTCAAAAGGAAAGCTTGAAGCAAATGGGCTCCAGATGATATAGTTCCTAGTCTCATAAATGATCCTTACACCAAAATCGATTTCTTGTTTTATTAGATCGCAGATGAGACATCTTTCCTTAGCTCTATAGTTTTCCCTGCACGCAGTAAGCTCCTGCTTAACGACAGGTGGAACCATGGGGGTTGCTATTAGTTGAGAGTGTGTATGAGTAAGAGAAGCGCCAGCTTCAGCCTTGTGGTTTTTAAATATCAAGACATACCGTAGTCTATAGTCACCAAACAGGTCTCTTATCCTTTGTCTATAGGCAAAAAGCACATCTGTTATCCAATCTGTATCTAAGTCACATAGTCCCTTATTATGATCAGGGGTCTCAATAATAACCTCGTGTGCACCAGCACCGCTAACTACATCGAATATACCCGTACCGTATCTAATAGCATCGTCTTCTATCTGTAGTGCTGGAAATTTATTTGGAACAACCCTTACTCTCCATCCAGGTGAGTCAGGCTTTGTCCCCTGACTTCTTATAGCAAATATTTCCGGAGGTGTTTTCTCTTCCGATCCCTCACAAAATGGACAGGCTGCTAAAGATTCCCCATCTGTATGTGCTCCAACCCCAGCTATTGTATAATCGCTCGGTCTCCTAGCCCTCTCGGTCGAGATAATCACCCATCTGTTTCTAATCGGGTCAAACCTTAGCTCAGGCATTCAATTCTCCATAAGAATCGTTAGACTCTAAAATTATATCAAGATTTGATATATAAACGTTATTATAGAAATTGATTGAAAAGCAAAATAAAATCTCAGGATATTGAGGGAGAACAATGGGTTGTAACAATTCAAAGTCTATTGCTTCTTTGTTGATTGCTACTCCGTTATTCTTTGAGTTAATCAATCTTTTAAATTGACTAAACTTTACTCATTTTTTACTCAAAATCAACCCCCTATTTTACTTATGATTAAATTTTATATGATTCTAAAATCTTCAAGTGACTTTTATAAAGAAGAAACCAATGGTAGTCTTTTCAGTAATTTATTTTGCGCTTGCATTATGAACCTGAGTTTCATTTACTTTTTAAATTGCATAATCAATCTCTTTCGAGTTAAATCCTAGACTAGTCAATGATGGTATAAAGCAATAGCAAATGTCTAAACATTTCAAAGGAAGGAAATCTAAGGGGGTCATGAATGAATTAAGCTTTATCACGGATCACGACATATTTCTATTTAAGCAAGGAAGCCACTTCAAACTTTACAACAAACTCGGCTCTCACCCCATGACCGTTAACAAAACGCAAGGAACTTACTTTGCTGTTTGGGCTCCAAATGCAGAAAGGGTATCAGTTATAGGAGATTTTAATGGTTGGAATCCTGAGTCTCATCCTTTAGGTGTGAGATGGGATGGTTCAGGTGTATGGGAAGGATTTATCCCTTATCTTGAAAAAGGAGCAATTTATAAATATCAGATCACCTCTAAACATAATAACTACAATGTAGAAAAAGCGGATCCTTACGCATTCTTCTCTGAAAGCCCTCCTAAGACAGCTTCAATTATATGGGACTTAAACTATGATTGGAAAGATGATGAATGGATGAAAAATAGGTATAAATTTAATTCGCTTGATTCTCCATTTTCCATATATGAGGTTCATCTAGGCTCGTGGAGACGGGTTCCAGAAGAAGGAAATAGGTTTCTTACTTACAGAGAAATAGCCCACTACCTTGCTGATTATGTGAAGTACATGGGATTTACACATGTTGAATTTCTACCAGTAATGGAGCATCCATTTTATGGTTCTTGGGGTTATCAGACATCAGGATACTTTGCGCCTACAAGTAGGTATGGTACGCCCCAGGATTTCATGTACCTAGTTGATTACATGCATCAGAATGGAATAGGTGTAATTTTAGATTGGGTTCCTTCACATTTCCCAGACGATAAGCACGGACTGGTTTATTTTGATGGTACACACCTTTATGAGCATGCAGACCCAAAGAGGGGTTTTCATCCAGAATGGAATAGTTACATTTTTAACCACGGCCGAAACGAAGTGAGGGCTTTTCTAATCAGTAATGCCCTCTTCTGGCTGGATAAATACCATATTGACGGCCTCCGAGTGGATGCGGTGGCTTCTATGCTATACCTTGACTACGCTAGGAAGGAGGGAGAGTGGATACCTAATGTGTATGGGGGAAGGGAGAACCTGGAGGCTATAAGCTTCCTAAAAAGGTTTAACGAAGCGGTTTATGGAGAATTCCCCGACGTACAGACCATAGCTGAAGAGTCAACGGCATGGCCCATGGTCTCAAAACCGGTTTATGTAGGTGGTCTTGGCTTCGGGATGAAGTGGAATATGGGATGGATGCATGACACATTAGAATATTTCTCAACAGACCCCATCTACAGGAAGTTTCACCACAATCAGCTTACCTTCAGCATATGGTACGCCTTTTCAGAAAATTTT
>Ga0209108_10000957_pt1 | contig 16586 bp, 18 predicted proteins | sample Rifsed10ft1_FD_184003 | JGI IMG/M metagenome (GOLD analysis project Ga0209108, IMG submission 184003) | Soil microbial communities from Rifle, Colorado, USA - sediment 10ft 1 (version 2) | ecosystem: Environmental > Terrestrial > Deep subsurface > Rock core/Sediment | place: Rifle, Colorado...
TCTCGTCGAGAAACAGCGTCGAATCGCGCGCATCCTCGAAGTAGCCGGCGCGCGCATTGGTGGCGCCCGTGAACGCGCCTTTGGCATAGCCGAACAGCGTCGGTTCGACCAGCGTCGGCGAGATCGCAGCGCAGTTGAGCGCGAGGAACGGACGTTCCGCGCGATGGCTCAACGAGTGCAGCGATGTCGCGACGAGTTCCTTGCCGCTTCCCGATTCACCCTCGATCAGCACCGGGAAAGGCGCATCGGCAAACTGCCCGATCTGCTGGCGTAGCTTTTCGACGGGCGGGCTGCTCCCGAGCAGCCCGCCGCCGGGGGCGGTGGCGGGATCGGCGCCGCGGATCGCCAGCACGTCCGCAAGCAGCTTCTGGAGCTTTCGCGGTTCGCACGGCTTGGCGACGAAATCGATCGCGCCCAGGGTGCGCGCGTGGCGCGCGTTGGTTTCGTCGTTCTGCCCCGACAACACGACGATCTTGATCGACGGCGAGTAGGCGAGCAGCTCGCTCACCAGCCGGAACCCCTCGTCGGGACGGTGCGGCGTGGGCGGCAACCCGAGATCCACCAGGGCGAGCTGTGGCGGCCGTTCGAGCTGCAGCAGCAGGCTTCTCGCCTGCGGCCGCGACCCCGCGACATATACGACAAAGTCCCGGCTCAGCACGAAATTGAGCGTATCGGTGATGAGCGGGTCGTCGTCGACGATCAACAGGTCGGGTTTGTCGTTCGCTGCCATGGCGTTGGGCTCCTACGCGCGAATAACTCATTGTGCCAGATCGCCCGGCGCGCGGGCGGGGCGCGGCCGCCGAGCCGTCACGCGACGCATGCAAGAAACGCCTCCTCCAGCCCCGGCACGGCGAATTTGCGCCGCAGATCGCCGGGCGCGCCGGCAAACCGGATCTGACCCTGGTGCAGTATCGCCATGCGCTCGCACAGCTCCTCGATATCGGCGAGCACGTGCGAGGTGAGCAGCACGGTGTGACCGGCCGGGCGCAGGCCGCGAAGCTGCTGCTTGAACAGGGCGCGTGCCCTGGGGTCCAGCCCGCTCGTCGGTTCATCGAGGATGAGAAGTTCCTTGCGTGACAGCAGACACGCCGCCAACCCCAGCTTCTGCGTCATGCCTTTCGAGTAGGTGCGGGCCGGCCTGTCGAGCACGCCTTCAGAGAGATCGAGACCGGCGAGCGCCCGGGCAGTCGCGGCCTCGTCGTAGGCCGTGCGATGAAGTTCGAGCATGTAGCGCAGAAAGTCGCGCCCGCTGAGATAGAACGGCGGATTGAAGCGCTCGGGCAGGAATGCGAGCCGCGCCCGGGCCCCCGGCGCGCGATGCCCGGCGCCGAAGATCTCGATGAAGCCCGCATCGATCTCGGCCAGGTCCAGCGCGCACTTGATCAACGTTGTCTTGCCGGCCCCGTTCTCACCCACCAGACCGAAGCATTCGCCCGGCCGCACATCCAGCGAGACGCCGTCAAGGGCAGAGGTTCCGCCATAGGATTTTCGTACATTGGAGAAGCGCAACGCGAGATCGCTCATGCGCAGTAACTTATCCGAAAGCCGGCGGGCGGTAAACAGTATAATTTCCGCATGCGGAGTCCCGATCTTGCCCTGCTGCGGCAGCTCTCGGCAAACAGCGAAATCTACCGCGATCCGCTGGCCCATATCGACTGGCGTGCGCTCGATTGCAGCAGGTTCTGGTTGCCCGAGCCGGCGCTGTCCCTGTACGGGCTGGCGGAGTACGCCACACTGAGCGCCGACGTGAAGCGGCGTTTGTCGCACTACGAGTTCGTCAACGTCATGTGCTGCGGCCTTTGGCTGGAACGCGCCTTCCTGCAGCGCGTGTCACGGCGCCTCGACGCGCAACTGCCGCGCGTCGAATACGAGTTCTTCCTCCACGAACTGCGGGAAGAGGCGGGCCACAGTCTCATGTTTCTCAAAGCGATCCGGGCGAGCGGGCTCGCGCTGCCCGAGGATGCGTGGCAGGCGCCGCGCCTCGCCAACTGGCTGGCGCGTCACGCGCTGGCCGCCGGCGCGGCATTCTGGCTCGCGATGGTGATCGGCGAGGACGTGCCCGACAAGTTCAACCGCTACGTGCGCAGCGAGCCGGCGGCGGTACACCCGACGATCGCGCAGATCTGCACCTTGCACGTGATCGACGAGGCGCGCCACATTGCCGCCGCGCGCAGCAGGCTCGAGGCTGCCTTGCGTCAGCGCCCAGGTTGGCGGCGCGCGGCGCTGACGCCGGTCATGAACCTGCTGCTGAGGCAGATCGTCGAGGTCTTCTACTTGCCGCCGGCGCGCTTCTACGAACTCGCGGGTCTCACGCACGGACGGTGGTGGCGCGCGATGGCGGCGAACAACGCGACGCACCGGCACTTTGTTGCGCAGCAGCTGGCGCCGACGCTGCGGATGCTCGAGGGCTACGGGCTGAAACCCAAGCTTCGACTTTGAGGTTTCAGGTCTGCGCAAGCACCTGCGCGGCAGTATGGCAGCTGCGCCAGCCGAGTTCGACGATCGCGCGCCGGCAGTTGAGGAGCAGGGTGCGGGTGAGACCCTCGATCCACGCAGGTTCTCCGCCCCAGCCGAAGTAACGCCAGGCGAAATTTGCGCCGCGGCGCGCCACCGCGAGCGGGAGGGGGATCGATACGCGATGCCGGCCACGGATCGCATCGCGGAAACTGAAGTTGTCTTCAGTTGCCAGGTTGAACGCGCCGCGCACGTCGCGCTCGAGCGCGAGCAGTACCGCCTGCGCGGCATCGTCTTCGTGGACGCACTGCAGCAGCGGCTGCGGCTCGTGCAGGCGCGGGTAGCACGGCTGGCGCAACAGTTGTCGGAGCAACGGCTGGGCGTGAGGTCCGAGGATCACGTGCGGACGCAGCCGCACGCACTCCGGGAACTCGATCGCCAGCAATCGCTCGAGGTGCGCCTTGTGGCGGCCGTAGAGGAATCCCGGAAGCGGCGCGTACGGTGCGTCTTCGTTCAGGTGCACGCCCTGCCCGTATACGGCGGCGCTCGACAGGTGGATGAGCCGCTTCACCCCCGCCGCGCGGGCCGCATGGAATACCTTATGACTCGCCGTGACATTGATGTCGAACATCTCGGACTCGCTCATCCGTCCGCGCAGCACGACGAATGCCAGGTGGATCAACGCATCGTGTCCGGCGAGCCGGGCGGCGATCTCCGGGTCGCGGATGTCACCCTGAGTCGCGGTAAACAGCGGGTGCGTGAAATGCGGAGTACGCAGATCGACGCCGGTCACCGCCGCGACGCCGCGATGCGCGCACAGCCTGGGCAGCAGCGTCCGTGCGAGGTGCGCGCTCGATCCGGTGACGAATACACGCATGCCGTGTCAGGATCGAGGATCGAGGATCGCGGATCGAGGGAAGCAGGGGTCGCCGACCATACTCAATCCTCAACCCTCAATCCTGAATCCCGGCCAAATGCCGGCATCACCTCGGCAGCGAAGAGTTCCATTGATTCCGTGACGATGGAATGATCGACGGCACCGGCGCCGAACGCACACAGCAGATGCGTTACGCCGCCATCCCGATACTTGCGGAGCTTGTCGATGCAGTCGCGGGGATCGCCGACCACCGTCATGCCGAAGGCGTCCGCGAGTCCGAAATCGACTCCCATCCTCGCGAGATGGCGAAACCGGCCCAGATCGTGAATCTGCTCGTAGCCTGGGTAACTGCGCTCGAGCACCGGCAGGGTCACCTTGTAGAGCTCGCGATAGAACCAGGTGAATGCCGGCCTGGCCAGCTCCCGGGCGCGGGTGCGATCCGCGAGACACAGCACGCCGACTGTCATGCCGCAGCGCGGAGGATCGGACGCGCGCCAGGCGGCGCGAAAGCGCGCGATGTCGTGCTTCACCATGAACCATGGCTTGAATGGGCCGGCAAGCACGCCGAGTTGCATTTCGGCGGCCCACTCGTAGGTTTCGGGGCTGACCGCCGCCGTCCACAGCGGCGGGTGCGGCTGCTGCACCGCGCGCGGCACGAGTTCGAGGCCCGCGAATCGATAATGTTTGCCGGCGTGGGTCAGGGGCCCGGGCCGAAAGCTCTCGCGCAGGACCGCCAGGCTCTCTGCGGTCACATCCCGGCTTGATGCCATCGAGACACCGAACGTTTGATACTCCAGCGGGGAGAATCCGCGGCCGATTCCGACTTCGATCCGCCCACCGCTCAGCACGTCGAGGGTGGCGATGCGCTCGGCGACATGGATCGGATGATGCAGCGGCAACGGGATGACGGCATGGCCCAGCCGGATGCGGCGCGTGCGTTGAGAGGCGGCGGCGAGCAGCAGTTCCGGCTTGGAGCAGTGCGAGTAGCCGGGCATGAAGTGATGCTCGACCAGCCACGCGCACCGGTAGCCCAGGTGGTCGGCGAGTTCAATTTCGGCCAAGGCGTCGTGGCACGCGGCGGCTTCGGTCCTGGCTGCATGCGCGGGAAAGGCGACTTCGTGGAACAGGTCGAAATTCATGAAGGCGGTGTGCACTCTAAAGCCGGTATCATGCCAGTGCGGGCAGCGCACACCAACAGTCGCATGCGCGCCTGCCGTCCGCCCGGATTTCTTGGGGCGTGTGGAACTGGTTTAAAATCATTGCTTTTTTGAACCGCAACCGTGCCCCCGCCCGTGGAAAACCTCGTCGAAGTAAGGGATGTCGACTTCTCCTACGACGTGCGCCCCGTCCTCAAGGGCATCAACATGGCCGTGCCGCGGGGCAAGGTCGTGAGCATCATGGGTTTGAGCGGCTGCGGCAAGACCACGTTGTTGCGGCTGATCGGCGGGTCGATCAAACCGTCCAAAGGGGAGGTGCGCGTCGCCGGCCGGGTGGTGCACGAACTTGACCAGGACGAGCTTTATGCAATGCGCCGCCGCATGGGGATGCTGTTCCAGTTCGGCGCGCTGTTCACCGACATGTCGGCGTTGGACAACGTGGCATTCCAGATTCGCGAACATACCGAGCTCCCGGAATCGATGGTGCGGGATCTGGCGCTGATGAAACTGCACGCGGTCGGGCTGCGTGGCGCAGCACATCTGATGCCTGCGGAACTTTCCGGCGGAATGGCGCGGCGGGTCGCGCTCGCGCGCACCATCGCGCTCGACCCGATGTTGATCATGTACGACGAGCCGTTCACGGGACTCGACCCGATCGCCATGGGCGTGATCGGCGATCTCATCAAGAAACTGAACGACGTGCTCGGGGCAACGTCGATCATCGTCACGCACGACGTCCAGGAGTCGCTGAAAATCGTCGACTACGTCTACTTCATGTCCGACGGCGTGGTGGTGACCCAGGGGACTTCCGCGGATATCCGCGGGTCGCAGGCGCCGTTCGTCCACCAGTTCGTCTGGGGCGAAATCGACGGGCCCATGCCGTTCCACTACCCCGGCACGGCAACCGGCGCCGACTTCGGCGTGGGGGCAGGCCATGCTTGAGCGCATTGCCGCGGCGTTGCGCAGGCTCGGGCGCCAGTTTATCAACGCCATCTGGCGCCTCGGCTATGCCAGCCGTTTTTTCCTGCTGGTGCTGCTGCGCTCGGGCACGAGCTTCCGGCGCTTCCGGCTGGTGGTGAAGGAGATCTATTTTGCGGGGGTGCTGTCGCTCATCATCATCAGCGTCTCGGGGCTCTTCGTCGGCATGGTGCTGGCGCTCCAGGGCTACGAAACGCTGCAGAAGTACGGGTCGGCGGAAGCGGTGGGAACGCTGGTCGCGCTGTCGCTCACGCGCGAACTCGGGCCCGTCGTTTCGGCGCTGTTGTTCGCGAGCCGCGCCGGTTCCGCCATGACCGCGGAGATCGGGTTGATGAAAGCGACCGAGCAGATCTCCGCGATGGAGATGATGGCGGTGGATCCGATCGCGCGCGTCATCGGGCCGCGCTTCTGGGGCGGGTTGATTTCCATGCCGCTGCTTGCCGCGATGTTCAGCGCGGTGGGCGTGTTCGGCGGCTACCTCATCGCGGTGGTGCTGATCGGCGTGGACGAGGGCGCATTCTGGTCGCAGATGCAGAATGCCGTCGACTTCCGCTACGATATCGTGAATGGGGTCATCAAGAGCGTGGTTTTCGGCGTGGCGGTGACGGCGATTGCCCTGTTCGAGGGTTACGACGCGCCGCCGACCGCCGAAGGGGTGTCGCATGCAACCACCCGCACCGTCGTGACCTCGTCGCTGGCGATCCTGGGCCTGGATTTTGTGCTGACCGCGTTTATGTTCAGAGGAGCATGAGGCAATGGACCGAACCATGGTGGACCTGTGGGTGGGGATATTCGTTGCCATCGGGATCGCCGCCCTGATGGTTCTCGCGCTCAAGGTCGGCAATGCGAGCACGACGTTCAACGTCGGCGAGACCTATCACGTGAGCGGTGATTTCGACAACATCGGCGGGCTCAAGGTGCGGGCGCCGGTGAAGAGCGCGGGGGTCGTCGTCGGGCGCGTCGACCAGATCACGTTCGACAACGAACGCTTTCGCGCGCGCGTGGTCATGAACATCGACAAGCGCTACCAGTTTCCGAAGGACACGTCAGCTTCGATCCTGACCTCCGGCCTGCTGGGCGAGCAGTACATCGGGCTGGAAGCGGGGGGTGACAGCGAGAACATCAAGGCCGGCGGCAGCCTCAAGCTGACACAGTCGGCGGTGGTTCTGGAAAAGCTGATCGGCCAGTTTCTTTACAACAAGGCGGCCGAGGGCGACAGCAAGAAGTAGCGGCCGCGGGTTGCCGCGACGGAGAAAGGGAAGGCAATCATGAAGCAGATCATTGCAATGGCACTATGCGCGGGGGCGCTCTGGGCCGGCCAGTTACCCGCGTCGGAGGCGCTGGCGCCGGACGTCCTCGCGAAGAGCGTGACCGATGAAGTGCTGGCAATCGTGCGCGCCGACAAGGACATCCAGGCGGGCAACCAGAGGAAAGTCCACGACCTGGTCGAATCCAGGGTCGTGCCGCACTTCAACTTCGTCCGTATGACGCAACTTGCAATGGGACGCAACTGGCGCAATGCCAAGGCGGATCAGCAGAGGCGGCTGGTGGAGGAGTTCCGCCAGTTGCTGGTGCGCACCTACACGTCCGCTTTTACCCAGTACCGGAATCAGACGATCGAGTACCGGCGCACGCGCATGGCCGCGGGCGACACCGACGTGGTGGTGCAGTCGCTGATCAAGCAACCGAGCGGTCAGCCGGTGGCCGTGGACTATGCCATGGAAAAAACCGGCAACGGGTGGAAGGTCTACAACGTCAAGATCGAAGGTGTGAGCCTGGTCGAGAACTATCGCAACACCTTCAATACCGAGGTCCAGAAGAGCGGAATCGACGGCCTGATCAAGTCGCTCGCCGACAAGAACCGGATGCTGGTGCAGCAGGCGCAATCCAGGTGATTACCTGCGACGGCGGGCGCTGCGAGGTGCGGGGCCCGCTCACCATCGCCACTGCCGCCGGACTGTTTGACGAGGGCAAGCGGCTGTTCGTTGCCGATAACGTGGTCGTCGATCTGGCGGGCGTGACCGAGGTCGACTCGGCGGCGGTGAGCCTGCTGCTCGAATGGCGCCGCAGCGCGCTGGCCGGCAACCGACGCATCGAGTTCACGAATCTCCCAGCCAACCTCAAGAGCCTTGCAACACTCTATGGCGTTGCCGATCTGTTAGGCGGGTAATGGGTAATCACGGATCACGATTCACGGCCTTAGCGGAGCGATATGATCGACGCTGAACAGATCGAAGAGTGGATAAAGAGCGGGCTTGCCTGCGAGCGCGTGGAAGTGCAGGGCGACGGCCATCACTTTGAGGCCGTCATCGTCAGCGCGCAGTTTCGCGGCAAGACGCGGGTGCAGCGGCATCAGCTGGTCTATGGCGCGCTTGGCGACCGCATGCGGGCGGAAGTCCATGCGTTGTCGATGCGCACGCTCACACCGGAGGAATCGGACGAGTGACCGCCTGGCATGGATAAGCTCGTCATCGAAGGCGGCGCAGCGCTCACCGGTACCATCGACATCTCCGGCGCCAAGAACGCGGCGCTGCCGATTCTCACGGCGGCGCTGCTGACGGAAGAAACGCTGACGGTGGAGAACGTTCCCCATTTGAGGGACGTGGCCACCATGCTTGATCTGCTCGGCCGGATGGGCGTATCAGCGTCGCGCCACGGCAAGCTCGGCGTCGCGTTGAACGCTCGCTCGCTTGGCGATCCGGTCGCGCCTTACGATCTGGTGAAGACGATGCGGGCGTCGGTCCTCGTACTGGGCCCATTGCTTGCGCGCCTGGGGAGCGCTCGCGTCTCGCTGCCGGGGGGGTGCGCCATCGGCCTGCGCCCCGTCGACCAGCACTTGAAGGGTCTGCAGGCGATGGGCGCCACCATTACCATGGAGCAGGGGTACATGGTGGCGAGCGCGCCACGCCTGAAAGGCGCCCGCATCTGCATGGATCTGGTGACGGTCACCGGCACCGAGAACATCATGATGGCAGCGAGCCTCGCGGAGGGTCGCACCGTCATTGAAAACGCGGCCCGCGAACCGGAGGTGGTCGATCTTGCCGGATGCCTCAACGCAATGGGCGCACGCGTCATAGGCGCGGGCACCGACACCATCACGATCGATGGGGTCGAGCGCCTGCACGGCGCGCGCTACCGCGTGATGCCCGATCGCATCGAGACCGGCACGTTTCTGGCCGCTGCCGCGGCGGCCGGCGGACGGGTGCGGCTGAACGGCGCGCGCGCTGACATCCTGGATGCGGTGCTCGACAAACTCCGGGAAGCGGGCGCCAAAGTTGAGGCCGCGCCGGACTGGATCGAGATCCAGGCGCACGGCACCCGGCAGGCGGTCAACCTGCGCACCGCGCCGTATCCGGGATTTCCCACCGACATGCAGGCCCAGTTCGTGGCGTTGAACAGCGTCGCGCAGGGAACGGCGGTGGTGACCGAAACCATCTTCGAGAACCGTTTCATGCACGCGCAGGAGTTGCGGCGGCTCGGCGCCGACATCGAGGTGGAAGGCAACACCGCCATCGTCAAGGGCGTGACGCGCCTGGACGGCGCGACGGTGATGGCGACGGATCTCCGCGCCTCGGCCAGCCTGGTGGTTGCCGGACTCGTCGCGCGCGGCACGACCACGATCGAGCGGGTCTACCACCTGGACCGCGGCTACGAGCGCATCGAGGAGAAGCTGTCGCGGCTCGGCGCCCGGATCAGGCGCGTGCCCTGACGCCGGCGCTCAGCACCGCCTTGCTCAGCTTTGCAGGCGCTCGGTGACCTGATAGCGCACCCAGTCGAAGTCCTCACCAGCCTCGACCAGGCTGACCGGGGCGAGGGCGAAGCCCCCCGCGGGGATCATCATGTGAAGGTGGCGCTTCGCCGTGAAGGATCCGGCGCGCATCAGCAGCGCCACCTCGCGATTGTGGTCGGGTCTGCTCGACAGCAGCATCGCGGATTCGGTTTGGCGTGCGCGATCCCCCGACTGAGTACTGGCGGCGGACGCCAGCGCGACCGGGACCGCCGCCGTCCCCAGCACCTGTATCCCGACGCGGCGTTGATCGAACTTGTCGCGGGTTATGCGCCGCACGATGCCGACACGGCACAGATTCGATGTCTCCGTCCGCAAGCCCACCAGGCAGCCCACATGCAGCCAGTCGGCCTTCATCTTGGGCACCACGGTGCCGTAGCCGCCGTCGCTCGCGTTGAAGACGATCCAGCTTTCGGCGCCGTCCGGATCGCTGAATTCGAGGGAGGTCGCGTCCGTAACCGACTGCACCCATATCAGCGTCTCGGCGAATCCCGGCATCACCGTGACGCGCGTCACGAGATCACGGCGATCGGCGCCACGCTCCGGCACCTTGTCGCCCCAATACTGATGGAGGTGGTCGAGCACCGACGCCACTGTGTTCTTGTCGAATTCGCCTCCTAGGTTGATATCGCCCGGAACACCGTCCTTCTCATGTATCGCGCGCGCCAGGTCACCCAGTCCCCGTGCTGCGTCACCCGCCCCGAAATATCTGACCAGCGCGCCGGCGGCCGTATTTTTCGTCACGCGCGCCGGGGGTCGGTGCAGCGACAGGTCGAAGCAGAAGTTGCAGCCGGGCGCGGCCTGCTGCTGCCAGGTGAAGCGGTTTGCAAAGTGCGCGACAACGCGCTCGGCGATGTGCACTTTCATCGGCGCGAGCCCGTCCGGCGACGATGCCACGAGCATCAACGCCTTGAGGATTTCTTGCTGCGCGGTGGACTCGCCGTGCCTGCCCGGGTAGATCTGGGCCTTGGCGGACGCGAAGCCCTGGCTTTCTGCGAACAGGTGCGCGCGTCCGAGGTCGCGCCAGAGGCGATCTTCGATCAGGCCGTAGCGCAGCAACACCCACTTGATCTGGAGGGTGAGCGTGCGCAAGGCGCGACCCACGACCATGGGCAGATGCTTGTGGACCGCGTTCGCGCCGGGAGCGTTCCCCTGGTACTGCTCGATGCAGCGCAAATAACTGCTGCCCAGAGCCCTCCAGAATCCGAACGAGGTATTCCACAGGTGACTCTCATAGAACTTTTGCAGCCGCGGCGCATCCAGGTACTCGGGCGCGAGCTTGAACTGGTGGTTCTTCGCCGCCCGGTCGAGCAGGTCGATCGCATCGAGGCGGTTCTGCGGTTTAATGTCGTCGGCTTCATTGATGGAATCGAGCCATCGGGTCATTTCTTCGAGTGCGCGCAAAGAGTTGTCAGAGGGCAATTCCGCGATCGCCTCGCGCACCTTCTTGAGGTCGGCCATGGGATGGTCGCCCTTGCCACCCTTGATCCAGTTGAGCATGGTATGACTTGCGTCCCCGGTCCCCTGTGTGCACAGTTTACAGTAAAATGCTGTTTTTAAGGTAACATTTCAAGCCGTGATCACGATCGCGCTGTCGAAGGGGCGCATTTTCGACGAAACCCTTCCCTTGCTGCGCGCGGCAGGCATCACGGTCGGCGAGGACCCTGAAACCTCGCGCAAGCTGATCCTCGGCACCAGTCGCCCGGATGTGCGCGTCATTATTGTGCGTGCGACCGATGTCCCGACCTACGTGCAGTACGGGGCCGCCGACCTGGGGGTGACGGGCAAGGATGTGCTGGACGAGCACGGCGGCAACGGCCTGTATCAACCACTCGATCTCGGCATTGCGCGCTGTCGCATGATGGTCGCGGCGCGCGAGGGTTTCGACTACCGTGGCGCGGTGCGTAAGGGCGCGCGGCTGCGCGTCGCCACCAAGTACCTGCAGACGGCGCGCGAGCATTTCGCTGCCAAGGGCGTGCACGTCGACATCATCAAGCTTTACGGTTCGATGGAACTCGCGCCGTTGACCGGGCTGGCGGACGCCATCGTCGACCTGGTGGGTACCGGCAACACGCTCAGGGCGAACCATCTCGTGGCGGTCGAGGAAATCACGCGGGTGAGCGCGCGGCTGGTCATCAACCAGGCGGCACTGAAGCTCAAGCGCAGGTCGATCCAGCCCTTGCTCGATGCGTTCACAAGGGCTGCGGCATGACGCCCGCGCGATTGCTCGACACCGCGCAGGCGGATTTCGAAGGCCAACTCGGGCGGCTGCTCGCATTCGACGCCGCGCAGGACGCGGCGGTCGACGAGGCGGTCGCCGCAATCATCGCCGATGTCCGGGTGAAGGGCGATGCCGCGGTCCTCGACTACACGCGGCGGCTCGACCGCGTGGCTGCGGATTCGGTTGCGGATCTGGAGGTCCCGCTCAAGCACCGTGACAACGCATTGGCCGCGCTGCCGGCGCCCCGGCGCGAGGCGCTTGGTGTCGCGGCCGACAGGGTGCGCGCCTTCCACGAGAGGCAGCGCACGCAATCGTGGAGCTTCGAGGACGCGGACGGCAACGAGCTGGGCCAGCAGGTGACGGCGCTCGACCGCGTAGGAATCTATGTTCCCGGCGGAAAGGCGGCTTATCCGTCGTCGGTCATCATGAATGCCGTGCCGGCAAGGGTGGCGGGCGTGCGCGAGATCATCATGACCGTTCCCGCGCCGGGTGGTGAACTCAACGATCTGGTGCTGGCGGCCGCCGCGATCTGCGGCATCGACCGGATTTTCACGATCGGCGGCGCGCAGGCGGTTGCGGCGCTCGCCTACGGCACCGCGACGGTGCCGCGCGTGGACAAGATCGTTGGCCCCGGCAACGCCTACGTCGCAGCGGCCAAACGGCGTGTGTTCGGGGTGGTCGGCATCGATATGGTGGCGGGACCGTCCGAGATCCTGGTGGTGAGTGACGGGACGGCGAGTGCCGACTGGATCGCCATGGACTTGTTTTCGCAGGCCGAGCACGACGAGCTGGCACAGGCCATCCTGCTCAGTCCCGACGCGGACCATGTCGCGGCGGTTGCCGCCAGCATCGAGCGACTGTTGGATACGATGCCGCGGCGCGCGATCATCGCCGCCGCGCTCGCGGGCCGTGGGGCGCTCATCAAGGTGCGCGACCTTGCCGAGGCGTGCGAGCTCGTGAACCGCATCGCCCCCGAGCACCTCGAACTGGCGGTCACCGAGCCGCGCGCGCTCCTGCCCCGGATCCGGCATGCCGGGGCGATCTTCCTGGGAAGCTATTCGTCGGAAGCACTTGGCGACTACTGTGCCGGCCCCAACCACGTCCTGCCGACCTCGGGCAGCGCGCGTTTTTCGTCGCCGCTGGGCGTATACGATTTCCAGAAGCGCTCCAGCGTCATCGGCATCTCGCGGGCCGGCGCACTCAAGCTCGGCCCGATCGCCGCGGAACTCGCGCGCGGCGAAGGCCTGTCCGCGCATGCCGCTTCTGCCGAGTACCGCATGAAATGAATGAACCGCCAAGGCCGCCAAGAACGCCAAGAATATCGAAGATATCGGATGAACGAAGAGGGAACATCATCTGCCACACCAAGGCGGCGCAGGCTGACGATCTTGCGGTTAATGGAATGACTTTTCTCGGCGAGCGTGGCGTTCCTGGCGGTTCGCAGCTTTTATGCCCAAGACACCAGAAGAAATCATTCGCGACGAGATTCGCGCCCTGACCGCGTATCACGTGCCGGACAGCGCCGGCATGGTGAAGCTGGACGCGATGGAAAACCCCTACGGTCTTCCGGCGGAGCTGCAGGCGGATATCGCGCGGGCGGTCCAATCCGCGGCGCTGAACCGCTATCCCGATCCGGGCGCGGCGCGGCTCAAGGCGCGCCTGCGCGCGGCGCTCGAGGTTCCATCGGGTGCCGAACTGCTGCTCGGCAACGGGTCGGACGAGATCATTCAGATGCTGATCATGGCCACGGCGCGGCCCGGCGCGACGGTACTGGGACTCGAACCCTCGTTCGTCATGTTTCGCATGATCGCGACGTTTTGCGGCGCGCGTTTCGCGGGCGTGCCGTTGCGCGCGGATTTCGCGCTCGATCCTGACGCAGTGCTGGCGAGCGTGCGGCGCGAGGCGCCGGCGATCATTTTCATCGCGTTTCCGAACAACCCGACAGGCAACCTGTTCGATCCCGACGCGGTGCGGCAAATCATCCGCGCGGCGCCCGGGCTGGTCGTGGTGGACGAGGCCTACCACGCGTTTGCCGGCGCGAGTTTCATGCCGCAGCTGGAGGCACATCCCAACCTGCTGGTGATGCGCACGCTGTCCAAGCTCGGATTTGCCGGGCTGCGCCTTGGCATTCTCGCCGGGGCACCGGCGTGGCTGCACCATGTCGACAAGGTGCGCTTGCCGTATAATGTGAACGTGCTGACGCAGATCGTTGCAGAACGGGTTCTGGCGCATGCCGATGTCCTTGCGCAACAGGCGGCGGCGATCACGGCGGAACGGACGCGGCTCATCGGCGATTTGCAGAATACGCCCGGGGTGCAGCCCTACCCGAGCGATGCAAATTTCATCCTGCTCAGGACCGGCGGGGCGGCCCGGGTGTTCGACGGCCTCAAACGGTGCGGCGTTCTGGTCAAAAATCTCCATGGGTCCCATCCGGCGCTGGCGGAATGCCTGCGCGTAACCGTCGGCACACCTGAAGAGAATTCCCGTTTTCTGGATGCCCTGAAACAGACTGTCAACGCATGCTGAGCGTTCCCCGTTTGTTCCATTCCGGCTGCGATACACCCGTCACGATACCGACCCATGCGCGAAGCGGCGATCACCCGTAAGACGCTCGAAACCGAAGTGAGCGTCAGACTCAACCTCGACGGCGGCGGCGCGTCACGGCTCGCCACCGGCGTGCCATTTCTCGACCACATGCTCGACCAGGTGGCTCGCCACGGCGTATTCGATCTGGAAATCGAGGCAAAAGGCGACCTGCACGTCGACGCGCATCACACGGTCGAGGACGTGGGCATCACGCTCGGTCAGGCGTTTGCCCGCGCCGTCGGCGAGAAAAAGGGGGTGCGCCGCTATGGCCACGCCTACGTGCCGCTCGACGAGGCGTTGTCGCGCGTGGTGGTGGACCTATCCGGGCGCCCGGGGCTCGTCATGGAGATCGACTTCGCGAGGCCGAGGATTGGCGAGTTCGACGTGGACCTGGTGCATGAGTTTTTCCAGGGATTCGTCAACCATGCGCAGGTCACGCTGCACATTGACAATCTGAAGGGCGACAACGCGCATCACCAGGCGGAAACGGCGTTCAAGGCGTTCGGGCGCGCGCTGCGCATGGCGGCTGAACTCGACCCGCGCATGGCAGGCGTGTTGCCCTCGACAAAGGGCAGTCTGTAGGTTGAGCGTTCAGAGTTGAGCGTAAAGCGCATGAATCCGGAGTGAACAGCAACCCGGTTCTTTCGGCGTGACGCCGGGGCCTCGATCCGCAACCCTCAACGCTTAACCCTCAACGCTCAACAGCCCCATGACTGACATCGCTGTCATCGACTATGGCATGGGGAACCTGCGTTCGGTCGCGAAGGCGATCGAACACGTGGCGCCCGGCCGCAGCGTCTGCGTCACCAGTGACCCGGCAGTGGTGCTGGCGGCATCACGCGTGGTATTTCCCGGACAGGGAGCGATGCCGGACTGCATGCGTGAAATGGATGCGCGGGGTTTGCGCGGCGCGGTCGTGGCGGCGGCGCGGGAGAAGCCATTTCTCGGTATCTGCATCGGTCTGCAGATGCTGTTCGATCGCAGCGAAGAAGGCGATGTCGCCGGGCTGGGCCTCCTGCGCGGCGAGGTCAGGCGTTTCCCGGCTGCGCGCATGGTTGACGCCATGGGCGCAAAGCTCAAGGTGCCACATATGGGATGGAACGAAGTGCACCAGACATGTGCGCACCCATTATGGGCCGGCGTCCCGACCGGAAGCCGGTTCTACTTTGTTCACAGCTATTACGTCCAGCCCACGGACCCGGGACTCACTGCGGGCTACAGCGTGTATCCGTTTTCCTTCAGTTGCGCCGTGGCCGACCGGAATGTTTTTGCCGTGCAGTTTCACCCCGAAAAGAGCCACACCGCGGGTTTGCGCGTGCTCGCCAACTTTGTTACCTGGGAACCCTCGCAACGCGCCGGCGGGGGGGCCGCAACGCGGGATCTCGCGGGCGCGATCAGATAAGGGTGCCTGGTGTATGATAGGCGCGTTGCCGTCAGCCTCGACTGCTCCCAGCGCCGCCTTCGTCCACCGTGTAGCGACTCGTCTCCGCCCCGCGTTTCAACCCGGCGTCGGTTCACGGCGTCCTACTCCATTTCGTCGGATGCAAGCATGCTGATCATTCCTGCGATTGACATCAAGGACGGGAAGTGCGTACGCCTCAAGCAGGGGATGATGGATAGCGCAACGGTGTTTTCCGACGATCCGGGCGCGATGGCGAGCCATTGGCTCGCGCAGGGCGCGCGGCGCCTGCACGTGGTGGACCTGAACGGCGCGGCGGCAGGGCGCCCGAAGAACGAGCAGGCGATCAAGGCGATCTCGAGAGCGGTCGGCGCCGAAATTCCGATTCAGCTCGGCGGCGGCATACGCGACCTGGATACGATCGAGAAGTACCTCGACGATGGCATCGCCTACGTCGTCATCGGCACGGCGGCGGTCAAGACGCCCGGATTCTTGCACGACGCGTGCAGCGCGTTCCCCGGCCATGTGTTGGTGGGCCTGGACGCCAAAGGTGGAAAGGTGGCCGTGGACGGCTGGTCCAAGATGACTGGCCACGATGTCGCGGATCTCGCGAAGAAGTTCGAGGGCTACGGCGTGGAAGCCGTGATCTACACCGACATCGGCCGCGACGGCATGCTGACCGGCATCAACATCGAAGCCACGGTGGCCCTTGCCCGACACATCTCCGTCCCGGTGATCGCGAGCGGCGGCATCACCAATCTCGAGGATGTCAAGGCGCTGTGCGCGGTGGAATCCGAGGGCATCTCCGCCGCGATCACAGGGCGCGCCGTGTACCAGGGCACCCTGAAATTCGCCGACGCGCAGAAGCTGGCTGACGAGCTGAGCCCGAAGAAGGAGTGAGGATCGAGGATTGAGTATCGAGCAAGGCACCCGTGCGATGACATCCCCCAATCCTCAATCCTGATTCCTCGATTTTTGTTTGCATGGGCCTCGCCAAACGCATCATCCCGTGCCTTGACGTGACGGCAGGGCGCGTCGTCAAGGGGGTGAACTTCGTCGGGCTGCGCGATGCCGGCGACCCCGTGGAGATCGCGCGGGGGTACGACGCGCAGGGGGCGGACGAACTC
>Ga0209108_10000958_pt1 | contig 16584 bp, 11 predicted proteins | sample Rifsed10ft1_FD_184003 | JGI IMG/M metagenome (GOLD analysis project Ga0209108, IMG submission 184003) | Soil microbial communities from Rifle, Colorado, USA - sediment 10ft 1 (version 2) | ecosystem: Environmental > Terrestrial > Deep subsurface > Rock core/Sediment | place: Rifle, Colorado...
GTGACTTCGTGCAGCAACACGAGGTCGAGTTGCAGGGCGATCAGGTCACCATCGCCGTTCCCTTGCGTGGGGCCGGCCGGCTGATCGGCGTCCTGTCCGTCACGCGGCACGGATTGCTGGAGGCCGCGCCGGAAGACCTGGAACTGCTTCGACTGCTGATAGGCCCGCTGGCCGCCGCGCTCGAGAATGCCCGCCTGGTGGAGGAATCCGACCGCAGCCTGAACGAAATCGACAGCCTCTACCGGCAGCAGGCGGGCGAAGCCTGGCAGCAGATCCTCCACCACCGTCAGCCGGCCTCCACCGAAGGCACCTACCAGCCGGGCGCCGCGCCCGCCGGGGATGAAAGCGGGATGGTCGCGCCGATCGAAGTGCGAGGCGAATGGATCGGCGCCCTCGACATCCGCGGCCGCGCCGGAGGCGAGCTCGATCGGGAAGACGAGATCATTCTCGAAGCCGTCGCCGAGGAGCTCGCCGGCGCCCTCGAGCAGGCTCGCCTGATGGAGGAAGTCCGCCGGCGCGCCGTCCAGCTGCAGGCGGCGGCCGAGATTTCGCGCGAGACGACCAGCCAGTTGGACAGCGCCACGCTGCTCAACCGCGCCGTCGTCCTTCTGCACGACCGGTTCGGCTACGATCAGGTGGCAGTCTACCGCCTGGATTGGCAGACCTCGTCGGCCGTGGTCCAGGCCGCCGCCGGGCAGGGCGCCGATGCCCTGCTGGCCGATGCCCATCAGGTCCCGGTCGGTTCCCAGACCGTCCTGGGTTACGTGATCCAGGGCGGCAACGCCTACGCCGCCAGCGACGACACCGAGGACCCCTACTTCCAGGTGACCTCGTACCTGCCGTCGGCTCGATCCGAACTCGGCCTGCCGTTGATGATCGGCGATCAGGTCTTCGGCGTCATTCTCATCCGTCACAGCCAGCCGAACGCCTTCGGGCGCGACGACATCACCGTGCTCGAAGTCCTGGCGGACCAGATCGCCGTCGGCATGCAGAACGCCCGCCTGTTCGAGGCGACCCTGCGCCGCGCCCAGCGCGAGCAGACGGTCATCGAGATCACTTCCAAGATCCGCACCAGCGGCGGCATCGACGGGATTCTGCGCACGGCCGTGCGGGAAATGCGCCTGGCGATGGGCGCTCGCCAGGCCCAGATCTGGCTCAATGCCCCGACCCTTCCCGACGACGGCGGCAACGGCGAGCGGGGCAACGGCGGAGGCGAGGCGTGACGACGGTCGTCGCCATCGCCAACGAGAAAGGCGGCGTCGGCAAGACGACCACCGCGCTCTCGCTCGGGGCGGCGCTGGCGGAGCTGCGCCAGCAGGTGCTGCTGGTCGACCTCGACCCGCAGGCCAATTTGACTCTGGGCGTCGGCCTGCGGCCCGGCCAGGCGCCGGCTTCGATCGCCGACGTCTTGCTGGGCGACGCCGGACTGTCCGACATTCTGCTGCCGACCCAGGTCGCCGGCTTGTCGATCGCCCCGGCCTCGGACGACCTGCTGCAGGCGGAACGCTTCCTGCCCGTTCGGCAAGACTTCGAGTTGATCCTGCGCGACGCGGTGGGTGCCTGCCCGGACTATGACAGCGTCATCATCGATTGTCCTCCGGCGCTCGGCCCGTTGACGCGCAGCGCCCTGGGCGCCGCCGATCTGTTGGTCATTCCGACGCAGTGTGAGTTCTTCTCGGCCTTCGCCCTGCGTCAGGTCATCAACCTGGTCCGCTCCGTGCGCGAACGGGTCAACCCGAGTCTGCGCTACCGACTGCTCCTGACGATGGTCGACCTGCGCAACAGGATGCACCGCTCCCTGGCGGAGGAGATCCGCCTGGCCTTCGGTTCCGCCGTTTTCCGCAGCGCCGTCGAAGTCGATGCCCGACTGCGGGAGAGCCCGGCCTTCGGCAAGCCGATCACCGAGTACGCCCCGGCCAGCCGCGGTGCACAACAGTACCGTGAACTGGCGCTGGAATTGACGGAACATGTCCAAGCGACCCTCGCACAAGTTGCATAACCGCCTCGAAGGTCTGTTCGCCGCGGTGCCGGAGGCCGATCCGTCCGGGGGATCGAACGGCGGCGCTGGCAAGACCCCCTTCGCCTCCGGCGTTCCGGGCGGTTGGCTGTGGGAGGCGGACCTGAAAGGCCGCTATACCTGGTGCAGCCCGGAGGTCGAGCGGTTCCTGGGCTGGCGCGCCGCCGACTTGCTCGGCAAGGACGTCGCCGGGATCGGCCTGAGCGATGATTCGGCGGCCATGATACGGCCGATGATCGGCAGCGGACGAGCGGTCGACGGCGTGCGTCTCGAAGCGCGCGCCAGCGACGGCAGCGAGATCCAGCTCCTGTTCAGCGCCCAACTCCGCCCCGGATTGAACGGCAAGCCGGCCGGTTACCGAGGCGCCGTCCAGGTCCTGAGCATCCTGCCCGCCGCCGCTGCGGAGCGGCGTCCCGAGGCGCTGGACGAGCCCGAGGCGCCGGCGGAAGCACCCGGCGTGGCCATTGCGCCTGAGCCGCAGACGCGCGCCGGCGGCCCTTCGAGGCAGGAAGCGGCTCCGGAGATCGTCGAACCGGTCGGCGCGCCGGGGCCCGAGGCGGAGTCCCGGGCGTGGCCGTCCATGGAGATGGAAAGCCTCGCGCCGGTGAAGCCGCCCGTCGAGGGTGCTCCCGAAGCGCCGTCCATCGTGGTGGTCTCCGAGGACGCCGCGCCCGCTCCGCCGGCGCCGGAACCACCCGCCGAAGGACAGCGAGTCCTCGATCGACCTACCCGACCCGTAGCCCGGCCGCAGACCGGCAGCCTGCGCCGCCAAACCGGTTCGCTGCGTCAGACGGGCCCTCTCGCCTCGCAGCTCGCCGTCACGGTCGCCGTTTCGGCCGAGGAGGTCCGCCCGATCGAATCCCCGCCGCTGCTGGCGGCCTGGGGACCGACCACGGCCTACCTCGACACGGCCGCCGGGATCCAGCCGATCTCGGCCGAGTCCGGAAAGGTCATCACCGAGCCGCGTATCGACGGTCACCGGCTGCTCGTCCCGATCAAAGTCAAGGACGAGGTGCTCGGCGTGTTGGCCTTCGACGAGAACGAGCAGGGCCGCCCCTGGAACGACGACGACATCACGATGGCCCTGGGCATCAGCGAACAGCTGGCGGTAGCCCTGCAGGACGCCCGCTCGGTACAGTTGACCGAGCAGGCCCTGGAGGAGATGCGCGAAGCGGACCGGCTGAAGACGCAATTCCTGGCCAACATGAGCCACGAGCTGCGGACCCCGCTCAATTCGATCATCGGGTTCTCGCGCGTGATCCTCAAGGGGATCGACGGGCCGGTCAACGACACGCAGTCGCAGGATCTGGAGGCCATTCACCACGCCGGCCTCCACCTGCTCGGTCTGATCAACGACATCCTTGACCTTTCCAAGATCGAGGCCGGCAAGATGGAGTTGACCTTCGGCGATGCCGACCTGGGCGAGATCGTGCGCGGCGTCATGTCGACGGCGGCCGGCCTGGTCAAGGACAAGCCGATCGAGCTGATGTCACAGGTCCCGGAGAGCCTGCCGCTGCTCCAGGCCGACAGCATTCGGGTGCGGCAGATCCTCCTCAACCTGGTCTCCAATGCCGCCAAGTTCACCGACCAGGGCCAGATCGAAGTCTCGGCGGCTCTGATGGACGACGTCGATCCACCGGAGGTGCTGCTGTCGGTGGCCGACACCGGGCCGGGGATCGCCCCGGCGGATCAGGCCAAGCTCTTCGAACCGTTCTCCCAGGTCGACGCTTCGCCGACACGCAAGACCGGCGGGACCGGCCTGGGCCTGTCGATCTGCCGGCACCTGGTGGAGTTGCACGGTGGGACGATCTGGGTCGAGAGTCAGCCGGGGAAGGGCAGCGCATTCTTCTTCACCCTGCCCCTGCAGCCGCCGGACGGGACCGCCCAGGTGGAAGCCTCCCCGCCGGCGCCTTTCGTGCTGGCCGTCGACGATGATCCGGCCGTTCTGACGAAGTACCGCGAAGTATTCGAGGGTATAGGCCTGCGCTTCCATGGCCTGCTCCACGCCGAAGGACTGGCCGAGTTCGCCGCCGGGACGCCGCCCGACCTGATCGTCATCGATCCGATGCTCCCGGGCTATGCCGGCTGGAACGCCGTCGCCGCCTTGCGCGCCGCCCATGGGCTGCGTCACGCACCGATCCTGATGGGCAGCCTCAACGCCGAGAAGGCTCACGCCTACCGCATTCATGCCTCGGACCATCGGCTGCGCCCGGCGGACGGCGAAGAGCTGCGCGATGCCGTCCATCATCTTGTCGCCGGCGGGCGGCCGATGGTCCGCGTGCTGGCGATCGAGGATCAGGAGGGCGCCGCCGCCGACCTTCAGGAAGCGCTCCAGGCCGACCCGCGCTTCCACGTGCGGCTGGCCGCCAGCAGCACCGAGGCCTACCACATCACGCGCAGCGAGGTCCCCGATATCGTCGTCTTGAGCCTGATGATGGCCCGCGCCGAGGGTTTCCGCGCGCTGGAGATCATGCGCAAGGACCAACGGCTGCGGGGGACGCCGGTGATCGTCCTGCTCTCGGCCGAGCCGCACCCCGAAGAACGGCGCCAGATGGGGCTGTACACCGACTACATCCACCGCCAGGGTACGGCCTCCGCCGACGAGTACATCGCCGAACTGCAGGGCCTGGCCCGATCTCTGTCGCGGCGCTGAGTGTCGCCGACCGAGCCCTCCCCCTCCTTCGAAGTCGAGTGCCTGGATTGCGGGCGGCGCGGGCCGTACCATCCGCTGCGTCCGGCCTGCCCGGTTTGCGGCAGCCTGTGGCTGGAAGCACGTTACGACATGGAGGCGGCTCGTCGGGCCCTGACCTCGATGACCGAAGCCTCGCGCCGCGACTTGTGGCGCTATGCGCCCCTGCTTCCGCTGAGCGAAGTCCCGCCCGGCGTCCCGATGGGCGAAGGCTGGTCTCCGCTCCTGCAGGCCGATAACCTCGGGCTGCTGCTCGGGCTGCCCCACCTGTTCATCAAGGACGAACGCCGCGGCCCGACGGCGTCCTTCAAGGACCGCCAGGCGGCGGTCACGACCGCCGTCCTGCGCCAGGCCGGCGTGCGCGAGGCGGTCGTCGCCTCCACCGGGAACGTGGCCCTGGCCTACTCGGCCTATTGCGCCCGGCTCGGGATCCAGTTGTGGGCCTTCCTCACCAGCCGCGTCCCGGCGGCCAAGATGCACGAGGTGGCGCTCTACGGCACCCAGGTCGTCAAGGTCACCTCGACCTACGACCAGGCCAAGGAACTGGCAGCCGAGTTCGCCGCGCGCCATGGTTACTACTTCGACCGCTCCACGTCCAGCGTGGCCTCGGTCGAATCGATGAAGACCATCGCCTTCGAGATCGCCCAACAGCTCGGCGAACCGTCCGGCGACGGTTCCTGGCGGGCGCCGGACTGGTACGTTCAGGCGGTGAGCGGCGGATTGGGGCCGTACGGCGTGCTCAAGGGTTTCCGCGAGCTCCACGCCATGGGTCTGATCGACCACCTGCCGCGCATCGCCGTGATCCAGGTCGAAGGGTGCAACCCGATGGTGCGCGCCTGGAAGGCCGATGCCGACGTCGCCGAACCGCTCGTGCCGACCACCCGCATCTACACGTTGAGCACCGGCAATCCCGGGCGCGGCTATGCCCACCTGCGAAGGCGTATCCAGGAGTCCGCCGGCGGCGCCTTCGAAAGCGTCAGCGACGATGAAGCCATCCAGGCCATGCACCACCTGGCCAAGATGGAGGGCCTTTCGGCTGAACCGGCCGCCGGGGTTGCCTTCGCCGGTTTGATCCGGCTGGCGCACCAGGGGGTTATCGAGCCGGAGGAGACGGTGGTCGTCAACCTGTCGGGTCATTCGATGCCCGTCGAGGAAGAAGCGCTGAGAGAAGGCTGGTACCGCGACCTGACGAGTGCGGCCGCGCCGGCCGAGGCGCTCGAGGCCCCCGAGGACGGTCTGCTGGCGGCCCTGGCGCAGCTCGATCAGCGCGTCACGCGCGAGGTCCTCATCGTCGACGATCACCCCGAGGCGCGGCGGCTGCTGCGGCGCATCCTCAACGCCCACGGGGAGTACGAGATCGGCGAGGCGGCTTCGGGGCGCGAAGCGTTGGCGATCGTCGAGCAGCGGCAGCCCGACTTGATGATCCTGGACCTGATGATGCCGGGCATGGACGGGTTCGCCGTCCTGGATGCCCTTCGCCAGCAACCCTCGACGGCCGCCATGCCGGTGGTCGTCGTGACCGCCAAGGAGCTGACGCCGGCGGAAGAGCGGCGGCTGCAAGGCCGCATTCGCCGGCTGATGACCAAGGGCGAGTTCCTGGGCGAGGATCTCCTCGGCGAGATCGATCTGGCGCTGGAGTAGCCGTGACCGCCTCGGCGCTCTCCCGCCGTCGGAGCGGCCTGGTGCTCGCCGGACTCTCGGCGGTCATGCTGGGCTCGACCCCGGTCCTGGGCAAGGTGGCGCTCGAGGCCGGGATGCCGCCGCTGGCCGTCGTCATGGCGCGCACGGCCGCGGCGACGGTGCTCCTGCTCCTCGTCCTGCTGCCGCAGCGCCGTTCGCTGGCGATCTTCCCGCTCGGTCTGGTGGGCTGCCTGCTGGCCGGATTCCTGAACGGGATCGGCTCGTTGTTCTTCTATGCCGGCCTGGCGCGCGTGAACGCCGGAGTCGGCCAGATGCTCTTCGGCCTGTATCCGGTCTGGGTGGCGCTGCTGCTCTTCCTCGACGGCCAGCGCCCGCCGCGCCTTTCGCTGGCGGCGTTGGCCTTCAGCCTGCCGGCGGTATACCTGATCACCAGCGCCCGCTGGCAGCAGGTCGACCCGGTCGGCGCCGGCTTTATGTTGCTGGCGGGCGTCCTCTTCGGCCTCCACATCCCGATCAACGAGCGCGTGCTGTACGAGGTTCCGGCGCCGACGGTCGCCTTCTACACGCTGGCGGCCATGACCCTCGTCGTCGCTCCGGCCTACTTGCTGTTCTCCGGAGCGCCCCCGTCCGTCGGGCCGCAGGCGCTGCCGGCTCTGGTGGGCCTGACCGCCATCACCTTCGTCTCGCGCGTGGCGCTCTTCTCCGGCGTCAAGTTCATCGGCGGTTTCCGGGCAGCGCTGGTGGGCATGGCGGAGGTCCTGGTGGCGGTGGCGTTGGCCGGCGTCGTCCTGGGCGAATCACTGACGCCGGCTCAACAACTCGGAGGCTTGCTCCTGGCCGCCGGTCTGCTCGCCTCCGGCCTCGATCGGACCCCGAACCGGCGCGTCCATGGACGCGGATGGCTGTATTGGCTGCGCCCGCCGCTGCCGTCCTCGCTCTCGATGGACACCCGCCCCACCCTTCGCCCGACCGAGAAGACCCTCTCCGAGGACGACGCCGCAGCGCCGGCCCACTGAGCCGGAACCCCTCGAAGAAAAGCATGGCTTGGCCCGCCGGGCCGCGCGCCTGGCTCGCACGTTCGATTCGGAGAACCGCGCCAACACCCCGACGCGCTCATGGATTGTCTTGTCCAATCGCGACGGGTTGCGGCGGGGGCCGATTGCCATGCCGCCGGGGTGTGTTCCCGCGCAGGGGCCCCTGCAACCGGCGTGCTATACTGCCCGAAGCCGACCGACCACCGACGGATGTTCGGAGTCGCGCGGCTTCCTCGCGCCCATCCGGCTTATCGAAGGGAGACGTGGCCGATGAACGTTGGCGTCCCCAAGGAGCGCCGCCCATTCGAGTTCCGCGTCGGGCTTCCCCCGGCCGGCGCGGCGATGTTCGCCCGCTACGGACACACCGTGTACGTCGAGAGCGGCGCCGGCGAAGGCGCCGGCTTCTCTGATGGCGACTACGCGCGCGCAGGAGCGAGTGTCGCCTACGCCCCGGAAGAGGCTTTCGGCCGGGCGGACCTCGTCCTCAAGTTCGCCCGTCCGTTGGCCCATGAACTGGAGCTGCTGCCGGAGGAGGTCACGGTCGCCGGTTTCCTGCATCTGGCCGCCGCGCGCCAGGACAAGATCGATGTGATTCTGGCGAAGAAGATCACCGCCCTGGCCTACGAGCAGATCGAGGAAGACGACGGCAGTCGTCCGGCGATGGCGCCCCTCAGCCGCATCGGCGGCCGCATGGTCGTTCAGACCGCCGCCTCCCTGCTGCAGAACAACAACGGCGGCCGCGGCATTCTGCTCGGCGGCATCGCCGGGGTGCCGCCGGCGGAGATCGTGATTCTGGGCGCCGGAGTCGTCGGCAGCACGGCCGCCGCCGGCTTCGCCGCCGCCGGCGCGCACGTCACCGTGCTCGACGTCAACCTGTCGCGCCTGCAGGGGCTGCAGGACCATCTGGGCTTGCCGATGGTGACTCTGCTCTCCACCCCCCACAACATCGCCCGAGCGACGGCCTTCGCCGATATCGTCGTCGGCGCCGTCCTCGTGCCGGGGGAGCGCGCGCCGCTGCTGGTGACGCGCCAGATGGTGGCCAACATGCGCACCCGGTCCTTGATCATCGATATGAGCATCGATCAGGGCGGCTGCATCGAAACGGCCCGTCCGACCAACCACAGCAGCCCCACCTTCGTCGACGAAGGCATCCTGCACTACTGCGTCCCGAACATGTCCGGGGTCCTGGGCCGGACGGCGACGCACGCGCTCTACGCCGGCGCCTATGGTTACCTGGAAGCCATCGCCCGCCTCGGCCTGGAGCCGGCCCTGCAGACCATGCCGGCGCTTGCCCGCGGCCTGAACACGCTTCGGGGCGAGGTGCGCAGCCTAAGCCGCCTCACCGCCCATCCCGGCGGGGCCGCATGAGCTGGGCCGAGCAGTACGCCGCCAGGGTGATGACCGCCGAGCAGGCGGTCAAGGACATCCAGTCCGGCCAGCGCGTCTTCCTGACGGGGAACTGCTCCGTGCCGCAGCACTTGCTCCAGGCACTCGTCGCCCGGGCCCCTGCGCTGCAAAATGTCGAGATCGTGAACGTACTGACGATCGGCAAGGCCCCCCACGCCGATCCGGCGATGGCCGGCCACCTCAAGATCAATACGCTCTTCATCAGCGACAACGTGCGCGCCGCCGTGCACGACGGCCGCGCCGATTTCACCCCGGTGCTGCTCTCGGAAGTCCCCCTGCTCTTCCGCAACGGCGCGCTGCCGCTGGACGTGGCGCTGATTCACGTCAGTCCGCCGGACGAGCACGGCTTCTGCAGCCTGGGCATCGAGGCCGGCCTGACCAAGACCCCGGCCCAGATGGCGCGCCTGGTCATCGCCGAGGTCAACGAGCGCATGCCGCGCACCTTGGGGGATTCTTTCATCCACATCAGCAAGATCGACCGCGCCATCCCGGTCAACTACCCGCTGGCCGAGCTGCCGATGGGCGAGGTGACGGACCTCAGCCGTCGCATCGGCGGCTACGTCGCCCAGTTGGTCGAGGACGGCTCGACGATGCAAATGGGCATCGGCTCCATCCCGGACGCCGTGCTCGACCTGTTGGGCGGCAAGCAGGATCTGGGCGTTCACACCGAGCTCTTCTCGGACGGGGTGATGCGGCTGGTCCAGGCCGGCGTCATCACCAACGAGAAGAAGACCCTTCATCCGGGTAAGATCGTCGCCGGCTTCATCCTCGGGTCGCAGGCCCTGTACGACTTCGTCGACGACAACCCGATCGTCGAGCTCCATCCGACGGAGTACGTCAACGACCCGTTCGTCATCTCCCGCAACGATCGGATGGTCTCGATCAACTCCGCCATCGAGGTCGATCTGACCGGTCAGGTATGCGCCGACAGCATCGGGCCGCGACCCTACTCCGGCGTCGGCGGCGCGATGGACTTCGGGTACGGCGCGGCCCGCAGCCGCGGCGGCCGGCCGATCGTCGCTCTGCCTTCCACCGTCACGCTCAGGGACGGCATGCGCCTGAGCCGCATCGTCGCCATGCTGAAACTGGGCGCCGGCGTCACCACCACCCGCAATCACGTCCACTACATCGTCACGGAATTCGGCACGGCCTACCTGTACGGGAAGACGATCCGCCAGCGGGCGCGCGCCCTCATCGAAGTCGCCCACCCGGACTACCGGGAGGAGCTGGAGCGCGCCGCGGGCGAGTTGAAGTTCCTGTAGGCCGCTGAGCCGATCGCGAGGCGCCCCGAGGGGACCGAGGGGCGGCGCTTGCCCAGAGCCCTTCGGCTTCGCTCACACCGTCCCGGCCGTCTCGCCCCGGCGGACCGGGGCTTCGCGGTCCGAACGGGGTGTCCTTCCGGGAGGACAGGCGCAGCGTGGGGCAGAACTCGCTCCTTCAACGTTCTGTCATTGCGAGGCTCCCCGAGGGAACTGAGGGGAGCCGCCTGCCCAGAGCGCAGCGTGGGGTGGCAATCGCATCAAGGGGGGGATACATCGATGAGGCAGTGTTACGCCTACATCTTGACCAACACGCCGGGCGGAGTCCTCTACACCGGGATGACCAATGACCTGAAACGGAGTCTACGAACACAAGTCGAGAGAGGGAAGCGGGTTTGCCAGGAAGTACAACGTCGATCGACTGGTCTGCTTCGAGGCCTTCCCAGACCCCTTGTCGGCTATCTCGCGGGAAAAGCAGATCAAGGCTGAACCAAGACGGAAGAAGGTCGGGCTGATCGAGGGCGTCAACCCGCAATGGATTGACCTCTACGATGAGTTGTAGGTTGCTCGTCCTTCCCCTGAGGCGTTTGCCACGGCGCCCTTCGCCCAGGCCTGCCCTGAGCGTAGTCGAAGGCTCAAGGCGCCTCGCAATGACCTCCTCCTCGCTAAGCGGCCGCATTATCCGAACATGCCGCTCGGAGGATCCCCAGCTTCCGGCGGCTCCTCCGGCGGCGCCGCTCTTCCTTCCATCGGCCTGAGCTTCATCGTCCCCGCCGGGGACCGAGCGGCTGTGGCCAGAACCGCGGCGCCCGCCCTTCGCTCGGCCGCCCGCTGTAGGAGCAGGCCGCCCGCCAGCGTCACCCCACCGACGACGAGCAGGATGCCGGCCTGCAGCGCCACACGCCGGAATACGACGGTCATCATCGCCGTGACTAGCGCGTGGATCATCTGACCGATCCAGGCCGGCATCTCCGCATCGCCCAGTGCCGAACGGGCCAGGCCCTCCACGCCGACTCGAACCGCGACCGCCGTCGCCAGGGTCAACAGCGCGCCGATCAGTACCGGTAAACCCCACCACAGCGCTACGCCCTTCCAGGACCGAATCACCAGGGCCATCACCAATCCCAGCATGACCGGGGAAAGTAGCCAGCTCCACCCCGCCAGAAAGCGGACCCGCCGCAGTCGTTCCTTTGCCTGTAGGACTTCCGGCGTCGCCGGCGCCGATTCCGATCGGCCTAGCGAAACCTTGTCCGGGAGCGCTCGCAAGCTGATGGCGACGCTGGTGTTGATCAGCCCCACCAGCCCGCTTCGCAACGGCTCCGGCGGCTCGCAGAACTTCACGCTCTCTTCGCCGAGCAGGGCGCCGATGCTCATCTCGGCGATTTCCTCCGCCGAGCAGGGCGGCCACGAGCCGACCACGGTCTCGACCAGATCCGACGCTCCTCCGGCGAGCAGCGTCACCTTGAGGTCGGTGATATCGACCACGAACGACGGCTGTGCCCGATCGTTGTCGATCCACGCGTAGATGCCCGCCATCAGCGCACCCAGTTGGGACTGCGCCCATCCCGGCGGTGTGAGTTGGTCCCCGAGGTACTCCCGCTCCTGCGGGGTGAGGAATTCGATCGCTCCGGCCAGATCCAGTCCGGCGGCGTCGGGGTCGCCGGTACCCGACCGGAGGCTCTCGATCACCAGCTGCCTCAACCCGCCGGTCTCATCGATCGTCTCCAGCAGGAGCGTCGTCATGCGCTCGGGGGAGAACGCGACGCGTCCGAGGTTGAAGGCCAGCAGGCTCAACGGCAGGGAGACGACGAAGGCGGCCGCCAACAGCACGGCCGCTGCGCGCAGCGCGAAATGCAGGCAGCCTTTCATGCGGGACTCCCAGGGTCCTGTCTCGGACTCGTTGTGGCGCGACGACCCGGAAAGGCGGCCAGAATCAGTCCGGAACCGATCAGAGCCGATCCGACCCAGAACCCCGCCTCCAGGCTTTCCCCGAGCAGCAGGGCTCCCAGCGAAACGCCGACCACGGGCTGAGCGAAGAACAGCAGCGCGACCAGGCCGGCCTCCAGCAGCGCCAGCGAGCGATTCCACAGGTACATCGCCAGGGCCGTCGAGATCAGTCCGAGGTAGAGGACCCCCAATACCAGGGGCAGCGTCGCCTGCACCTCGGCGGCGCCCCTCCCTTCCACCGCCGCCAACGGGAGGCTGAGCAGCATTCCGCCCAGAAACGCAAAGAAGCTGACCTCGGTCGTGGGCAGATCTCGGCTGACCCGCTTCACCAGCACCGAATACAAACCCCAGGTGACGGCGGCGCCGATGAGCGCCAGGTTGCCTCGAAAGGCGCTCTGGGTCATATCGACGTCTATCGGATTGAGCACGGCCAGCACGCCCAGGCTGGCCAGCGCCAGCGCCGCCATCCGCCGCGGCGTAACGGCTTCCCCGAGCAGCAGCGCGCCGAACAGCAGAATGAACGCCGGAGAGGCGGAGGTGATCAGGGCGGCATTGGCCGCCGATGACAGGGACGTTCCCACGAACTGGAGGCCGACCGATACGCCGAAACCGATCAGGCCGATGGGGAGCACGCGCCCGATGAGCCGCGGCGATGCCGGCGCCCGTCGCCGGATCAGGAGAATGGCGCCCAGGGCGGCCGCCCCGAGGGTCAGCCGCAGCGAGAGTAGCGTGAAGGGCGGCAGGACCTGCAGGACGACCTTGCTGACGACGTACATCCCGCCCCAGATGCCCGCCGCCCCCAGCCCGGCCAGGATCCCCGAAAGGCGCATGCGTCGACAGTCGGCTTAGACGAATTCCGCGACGAGCCGATCCAGGCTTGCCCGATCGGGCCGGAGATCCTCCGCCGCCAATCCCGCCAGCGGCCTCTCCACCTGCCCCAGCATCTCCTGGAGGCTCGGCTGGTCTGGGTTGACGTACAGCAAGCCGGTCGCCAAGACCTGCTGCGCGCGCGATTCCTCCACCAGGCGCAGGGCGGCGCTGCGGTCGGTCGGATCGTAGTCACGGGCGATCTTGCGAAGCATCAGGAGTGTTCCGTCGTGCAGCTCGACCAGCGTCGCCTGCCCTTCCTCGTACTCGACCTGGATCTCCTCGCGGCGCGGCACCAGGGTGACATCGTGCAGCGGCGCCTGGTGCTCCTTGCCCCAGGTGTAACTCTTGGTGGACTCGTCCCGATTGTTGAACGTGACGCACGGGCTGATGATGTCGAGCAGCGCCGTGCCGCGAAACGACATGGCCGCCTTCAGGAGCTCCTTGACCTGCCGTGGGTCGCCGGCGAACGAGCGGGCGATGAAACCGCAGTTCATGTCCAACCCGATCTGGCAGATATCGACCGGCAGGAAGGGGTTCTCCCCCTGGCGCTTGATGACCTGCCCCCGGTCGGCCGTCGCCGAGAACTGCCCCTTGGTCAGCCCGTAAACGCCGTTGTTCTCGACGATGTAGACCATCGGGACGTTGCGTCGCAGGAAGTGAATGAACTGCCCCAGGCCGATGCTGGCCGTATCGCCGTCTCCGCTGACGCCGATGCCCAGCAGGGATCGGTTGGCGACCAGAGCCCCGGTGGCGATGGCCGGCATGCGGCCGTGCAGGCTGTTGAACCCGTGCGATCGGTTCAGAAAATAGGCGGGGCTCTTGCTCGAGCATCCGATGCCGGAGAACTTGACGACCCGTTCCGGCGCCAGGTCGACTTCGTAGGCGGCGGCGATGATCTGGCTGCTGATCGAGTTGTGACCGCAGCCCTGGCACAGCGTCGTCGGCCGTCCGCGATAGTCGCCCTTTTCGAGTCCGATGCGATTGGTCCCGGCCCGCGTCGAAGCGCTTTGCGTCGTAACCGTCATGTCAACCTCGTTCCTTCCGGCGCACCCCGTCGGCGATCCAGCTTGCCGTCAGGGGCAGGCCATCGTTCTTGCGGAGCGACCGCAGCCGCCCCGCCTCATGTGGATACTCGATCTGCAGCAGCTGGCGCAGCTGCCCGTCGGTGTTCATTTCGACGATGTAGATCTCGTCATGGGCGCGGATGAAGTCGCCGACTTCGTCGCGGAACGGGATCGCCCGCAGCCGCAGGCTGGAAGTCGCCATCCCGTCTTCGGCCAGAAGCCGGCGCGCCTCTTGCAGCGGGAGATCGACCGAACCGAAGTAGATCAGGCCGATGTCGGCGCCGTCAACCCGGTCGATGACGGATTCGGGGACGTACTGGCGCGCCGTTTCGGTCTTGCGCCACAGGCGCAGCATGTTGCGCTCCCACGCCTCCGGCCGCTCGGTGTAGTTGGCCTGCTCGTCATGGCCGGAGCCGCGCGCCAGGTAGGCCGCCAAGGGGTGATCGGTTCCCGGCAGCGTCCGGTAGGGGATGCCGTCGCCGTCGACGTCGGCGTAACGGCCGAACGAACCCAGGCGGTCCAGGTCGTCGGCGGTCAGGACCTTGCCGCGGTCCATCGGGGTCTCCGGATAACGGAACGGATCGGTCATCCACAGGTTCATCCCGAGGTCGAGGTCGCTCAGGACGAACACCGGTCCCTGAAGACGTTCGGCGATGTCGAAGGCCCGCCAGCCGAATTCGAAGCACTCCGTGGCGGAACCGGGGAGCAGGACGACATGCTTGGTGTCGCCGTGACCCATGAATCGCACAAAGAGCAGGTCGCCTTGCGACGTGCGCGTCGGCAGCCCGGTGCTCGGCCCCAACCGCTGAACGTCCCAGATGACGAGCGGGACTTCGGCGAAGAACGCCAGCCCGGCGAACTCGGCCATGAGCGAGATCCCGGGCCCCGAGGTGGACGTCATCGCCCGCGCCCCCATCCAGCCGGCGCCGACGGCCATCCCGATGGCCGCCATCTCGTCCTCGGCCTGGACCACGGCGTAGGTCGCCTGGCCGGTCTGGGGGTCGCGACGCAGTTCCGGCAGGTACTCCTGGAGGGATTCGGCCAGGCTCGAGGCGGGGGTGATCGGATACCACGCCGCAAAACTCACCCCGCCGTAGATCGCCCCCAACGCCGCGGCCGTGTTGCCGTCGACCAGGATCTTGCCTTCGGTCATCTCCGCGCGTTCGGCGCGGAACGGATCGCGCTTCGGCAGATGGTCGTGCGCCCACTGCGCCGCCGTCTCGACCATCGACATGTTCGACTCGACGGCCTTGGCCTTGCCGCGGAAATGCGTCATCAGCGCCTGACGCACCGCCTCCAGCTCGATCCCGAGAAGGTGGGACACCACGCCGACGTAGACCATGTTGGCGACGTACTCGCGCAGCTCCTTCGGTGGACCGGCCTGGCGCACCAGCTCCTGAACCGGCATTGGATAGTAGATGACATCCGTCCGGTCGAGGCCCTGGGTGAAATGGTCGGCGTGGAAACAGACGCCCCCGGGCGGGACGTCCGCCACATCCTCCAGGAACGTTTCGGGATTCATCCCCACCAGGATCTCGGCCTGGGACTGGCGGGCCAGCTGCCCCCGGGCGCTGGCGCGGATCGTGAACCAGGTCGGCAGGCCTTGAATGTTGGAGGGAAAGAGGTTCTTCGCGCCGACCGGGATCCCCATGCGGAACAGGGCGCGCACGATCGCCATGTTCGAAGTCTGGCTGCCGGATCCGTTGACCGTCGCCACCACGAGCGAGAACTCGTTGAGAGCCGGCCCGACGGGGGCGGCCGATCGCGCCGCCGGCGCGGCGGCGGGAACGTCACGCTTCATCCCAAGTCCCCTTTCCAGTTGCCCGAGGCCGCGGCGGGGGAGGTCGCCTCCCTCCCCGAGTCCGATCGGGCGCGCAGCAACCCGGTGTGTCGCACCAGCGCCTGCAGACCGGCCTCCGCATCGCCGGCGCGGATGGCGCGCACCATCGTTTCATGATACGTCCACACTTCACGCAGGTAAGCATAGTCGGCGTACAGGCTCAGACCGACGGCTTCATACGCTTCCCAGTAAGCCTCCAGCAGAGCGCGCACGAGCAGGTTGGGCAGGCGCGAGAAGACCGTCAGATGGAGAGCCTTGTGCTCGGTATGCGGGATCTGGATCGGCGTCCCGCGAAGTTTCTCCCACGCTCGGACGACGAGGTGCTCGAGGCGATCGAAGTCCGACGGCTCCAGCAGCCGGACGGCCTCGATCCAGTAGGCCGCCTCCAGCGTCGTGCGCAGCGCGCGGATCTCTTCGAAGCGGGAAGGATCCCGCGCCAGCACCGCCAGCACCCCCAGGCGCAGCGGCGGAAGGTAGGACAACGCCAGCGTCCGGATGCCGGTCTTGGGACGGACTTCGACGATCTCCAACGCCCGCGCCACTTCGAGCTGCTCGCGCAGCTTGGACGGGCTGATGCCGAGCGTCTCCGAGAGCTGGCTGATCGGAGGCACCCTCGTCCCCGGATCACGGGCGACCTGGGCGATGTAGTCGAGAAGGTCCGAGTCCATCGTCAATCCATCCGATTGATCGGATTGTTCCTACATGAGATATTCTACTCCTTCGTTCAGTCTCCGTCAACCCTGTCTGACGACCGCCTCTGGTACAATGCCGCCCGCCCTGTCGGGGCAGGCTATCGAATGACCCGTTGGCTCATCG
>Ga0209108_10000959_pt1 | contig 16560 bp, 18 predicted proteins | sample Rifsed10ft1_FD_184003 | JGI IMG/M metagenome (GOLD analysis project Ga0209108, IMG submission 184003) | Soil microbial communities from Rifle, Colorado, USA - sediment 10ft 1 (version 2) | ecosystem: Environmental > Terrestrial > Deep subsurface > Rock core/Sediment | place: Rifle, Colorado...
GCGGGACATCGAGCTGGCGTCGGTCTTCGCCCGCCAGGCGGCGGTCGCCATCGGCGCCTCCCGCGTGGAGCGTGATCTCGCGGAGCTCCTGCGCAGCGTTCTCGCCTCGCTCGCCTCGGGGGACGCCGGGGACGCGCCACTCGAGGAGATCGTCGGGGCCGCGACAGCCGGGCTCGCCCGCGATGACGAATCCCAGCTGTGGGTGCTCGTCGATCGGGTCGCTCGTATCGGCCGGGCGGATCCGGTCCAGCTGGCGTTGGTGGCGGACCTCCTCGGGGTCGTCGCCGAGCACGCCGAACGGGCCGCCCGGCCACGCCGATCGTCCAAGATCCGCGCTCGCTAGCGGGTCGCCGCGATGTCCGAGGACGAGGACCTGCCGGCGTGGAGCCAGCCGTTCACCTCGGAGCGTCGCACCGGGCTGCGGCGCCTGCCGCCGCTCCGGCGGATCGATCGGGATTGGGCCTGGGGTGGCGCGGACGGCTCAGGAGTGACGGTCGCGATCGTCGATTCGGGTATCGAGCCGGGCCATCCGGCGATCGAGGGCCGGGTGATGCAGAGCGTCGTCGTGGAGCTGGACGAGGAAGGCGAGCCCCGGGTCCGTGATGATCCCGACGGGGTTGACGTCGTCGGTCACGGGACCGCCTGCGCCGGCATCATCCACTCGCTCGCACCCGGCGCGGAATTCCTGTCCATCCGGGTCTTGGGTCCCGACAACCGCGGCAAGGGTGTCGTGTTCGCCGAGGGCCTGGACTGGGCGATCGAGCATGGCGCCTCTGTCGTGAACCTCTCGCTGTCCTCCAAGAGCGAGGCGCTGTACGGCACCTTCCACGAGCTTGCCGACGCCGCCTACTTTGCCAACGTCCTTCTCGTGTCGGCGGCGAACAACGTCCCCGGGCCCTCGTACCCGTCTCTCTTCTCGTCGGTCGTCTCGGTCGCCTCACACGACGTGGCGGACCCGTGGACGCTCTATTACAACCCGTCGCCCCCGGTGGAGTTCGGGGCCTACGGGCTCGATGTCGATGTCGCCTGGAAGGACGGCCAGCGGATCGTCGCGACGGGCAACTCCTTCGCCGCGCCGCACATCGCCGGTCTTGCGGCCCTCATCCGCTCGAAGCACCCCGGGGCGACGCCGTTCGAGGTGAAGACGATCCTGGCGGCGATCGCCGACAACCCTCGTCCCCGAGGCCGCCGGCGCCCGCGACCGGACTAGCCTGGACAGCCTCCGACACGTAGCGACATCGGTCGCAATCGGTTCGAGGGTGTCGCATGAGCGCCGATCTGCGCCGAGGGTGGGTCAGGTGTCGGACGGACTCGGGGACCGTTCGGACCAGGTGTCGAGCGGCCGCTCACTCACCGCGGCTGGTGGGGCTCCGATACATGGCGTGACCCTCGACGTCCTCGTCGTCACCGGGCGCGGGCGTCGCCGCACCCTGGCTTCCCGTCCTGAGCCAGATGTGGCCCTCGACGTCGTCGTCATCGGACGAGCCCGCGTCCTCGGCTTCGTCGGCCTCGGCAGGTCGTCGCCCTTCCATCTCTTCCGACATCGGTCAGTCTCCCGTTTGCTCGAATACGGTCCCCGGCGCGATTCGCTGGAAGGCCCTGTCCCAAGCCTAGCCGCCGCGACCGTCATTCACCATAGCGGACGTGACGGTTGAGCTGTCAGCCGGGTGACACGGGCGTCGGCCGTCCGACCTCGGTCCGGCCCGCGACCGCTCCCCGGTGGAGGTCGAGAAGCCTGTTCATGAGGCCCGGCCCTGACGATACGAGATCGGCGAAGTCACCCGCCCCGAGGGCGAGGAGGCGGCCGCCGGCCTCGGCGGTGACGGTCGCCGTGCGCGGCCTGCCCGTCAGGAGGCCGATCTCACCGAACACCTCGTCTGGTCCCATCGTCCGCAAGCGATGTGGGCGACCGTCCGGGCCGGCCTGAGAGACGCCGAATGAGCCGCTATCGATGACGTAGAAGCGGTCGGCCGGATCGCCCTCCCGAATGATCACGTCGCCGGCGTGGACCTCGACCGGCGCCAGCCGCCCGAGGATGTCGTCGAGGCGCGCGGCCGGCACGCCCGCGAAGACCGGCAGCCCGGCGAGACGTCGGACCGCTACGGGCAACGGAGCGGGCTCCGACGTGGCGGCCGAGCCGAGCAGCACGACCGCGACGACGCCGCTGGCGACGATCGCGATGCCGCTCACGAGAAGGACGGGCCCGATCCCCAACCCGACGGCGATGATGGGCAGGGCGAATGCTCCGAGGGCATAGGCCAGCGTGTCGATCGTCTCGAGGACGCCGAGCGTCCGGCCGCGAAGCTCATCGGGCACCAGCCGCTGGAAGATCGTCGTGTTGACGACCTCGAGGATGAGGTCGCCCGCCGCGAGGATGGCCATCGCCACCAGGGCAGGGCCGAGGCCACCGATCAGGCCCAGCATCGCGACGCCGAGCCCGAGGGCGACGGTGCCGCCGAGGAAGGGGCCGGCGAGACGACGTCGAACGATGAGAGCGCCGGACAGGATCGCGCCGGCGAGGCCGCCGACGCCGATCGCCGCGTTCAGGAGGCCGGTCGCTTCGGTTCCCGCCGCATAGACGTCGTCGGCGAGGATGACCGTCAGGATCCCGATCCCGCCGAAGACGAAGGCCGCCACCGTCCCGATCGCCAGGAGACCCGACAACGGACGGACGAGGGGGCGCAGCGTCGAACGATCCCGAGGTGGCGGCGCGGACGACGGAGCCGAGGTCGGTGCCACGGCATCGCCACGGTCGAGCTCCTCGGGGCCCTCCGCGGTTCGGCGCCCGGACGGCAGGCCCCACAGGAAGGCCGCACAGATGGCGAATGAGAAGGCGTTCAGGACGAACGCGAGCGTGAGGTCGAGGGCCGCGATCAACAGGAACGCCAGCGCGGGGCCGATGATGAAGGCGAGGTTGTCGAGCGTGCTCCACGCACTGTTGGCGGGACCGAGCTCGCGTTCGTCCCTGGCGAGCGTCGGCAGGTAGGAGCCGATCGTCGGCCCGAAAAACGCCGAGAAGCACGTGGCGAGCGTCGACAGCGCGACGAGGGCCACCCAGTGGGCCCCGCTGGCGACGACCACGGCGAGGGCGACCATGATCGCGCCGCGGACGAGGTCGGTGACGATGAGGATGAGGCGTCGATCGAACCGGTCGGCGGCGATCCCAGCCGGGATCGACAAGACGACATACGGCAGGACCCGCAGACCGCCTACGACTCCGAGAAGCACCGGATCGCCGGTCTGCTCGTCGACCACGATGAGCAGGGCGACGAGATACAGCCAGTCGCCAATGCTGCTGATGAACTCGCCCGCGAGCAGGCGCGTGAGCTGCCCGTTTCGCACAAGTTCGCGATAGACGCCGAGCGTCCCGCGCATCGCACCAGTCTAGGGACGCCGCCCCGCGAGGTGTCGGCAAGACGACATCGTCGTTGCTCGAAAACGCATTGCCGGCCACCGCCTTGCGCGACTAGTGTGCCGCAGGTCCTGTCGAATCCACGCCATCCGAAGGAGCTCACCATGGCCGCGAACACGCTCACCCTCCGCCTCGACGACGGCACGGAGGTCCTTGCCCTCGTGGTCAGCGATATCGAAGGCCCGCTGGTCGACCTGCTGGCATCCGGCGACGAGCTGCGTCTCCGGGCCGACGATGTCGACGTCTCCGGCCACGCGATGGCGGATACCGTGTCCGTCTGGGTCGCCGGGCCCGATGACGTGTCCGGCCACGCGCTCGCCCTGCGTCTGCCCAGCGCACAGGCCGCTCACGAGTTCCAGCTCAAGCTCATCGCCGGCGGGGCGATCGCCGTCGTCCTCGCAACCGGTGTCATCGTGTCCCAGGCTGCGCCAGGCGCGGGCGTCCGCGAGGATGCCGGACCGGTGATCGGAACCCAGGCCGCCGAGCCGGCGCAGATCCGCCACGAAATGCGGACGGATTCGTCCGTGACCGAGCCGGCGCAGATCCGCCACGCCATGCGTACCGAACGAGCCGCGCCCGCGACGGCGCCGACTGCGCCAGGCACCGGCGGCGAGCGTCAGACGATCAACCGTGGGCCGGACAAGACCCTGCCTGGCATGTGACCCGGTCGGACCCGTGCGCCTTCGCTCTACGGCCTGACGGTCACCCCCTCCCCGGCGAGGAGGGCGCGCTTGAGCGCGAGGAGCTCGTCGCGGTCGACGAACCATGAGCCGCCGTACCCGCCGAGCGTCCCATCGCCGGCGATGACACGATGGCAGGGGACGAGCAATCCGATCGGATTGCGGCCGACGGCTCCCCCGACCGCCCTGGCCGCGCCGCGTGACCCTGCCCGGAAGGCGACGCCTCCGTAGCTCAGCGTCTGGCCGTACGCGATCGACCGGACGACATCGAGGACGCGGCGGTCCCAGCCCGAGCGAACGTTCAGATCGAGCGGCACGTCGAACGACCGCCGTCGGCCTGGCCAGTAGGCGGACAGCTCCGCCTCGAGTCGATCCAGATGTCGATGGCGAGCGGCGCGCGGCGAGGTCCGGCCGATGGCCGTGACGTCATGGGCTCCGAATGCCCTCCTGGCGCCGAGGAATGCCTCGCTGGTCGTTCGCAGGGCCAGCGCGCAGATGCCGCGATCGGTCGCAGCAGCGTGGATCGGGCCATGAGGAGAGCCGAAGATCGCGAACGCCGCTTCGTCAGCCACGGGACGAGTGTAGGCGGCGTATACTCCTGGGGAGTATGCAGCGAACCGCCCAGTCCCTGTCGGATGTGTCGGCGTCGGAGCCGGTCGAGGTCGACGTCCCGATCGTCGGCATGACGTGCGCGTCGTCCTCGTCGGGGGCGACCCACGGCTCGTGGCATCGGCGATCGCCCTGTCACGTCGCACGCTCAGGGTCATCCGCCAGAACCTCGTCTGGGCCTTCGGTTACAACGTGATCCTCATCCCGGTCGCGATGGGGGTCCTCTACCCGTTCGTCGGCCTGACCTTGACGCCGGCTCTGGCGGCGGCGGCGATGGCCCTCTCGTCGGTCAGCGTCGTCATGAACTCGCTGCGGCTTCGATCGGTCGACGGTCGGCCCCGGTAGCACGACCGCCTACACTCGTCTCGTGGGCCCTGCCGAACCCGCCGCCGCGGCGGCTGCCGGCTCGGCCGTCCCTCCGGCGACGGCCGACCGATCCCTGCTCTCCCGGACCTTCGCATCGTTCCATCACCGCGACTTCCGTCTCTTCTATGCCGGACAGCTCATCAGCGTCACCGGCACGTGGATGCAGACGGTGGCGGCCGGCTGGCTCGTCCTCACCCTGACCGGCTCGCCGCTCGCCCTCGGGCTCGTGGCGGTCGCCCGAGCGCTGCCGGTCCTGCTCCTCTCGTTCGTCGGCGGGACGCTGGCGGACCGGGTGGATCGACGGCGGCTCCTGCTTCTCGCGAACGCCGCCGCCGCGATCGTCTCGACCGTGCTGGCCGTCCTGACGGCGACCGGCCGGATCGAGGTCGCGGGCGTCCTCGTCCTGTCGGCGCTGCTCGGCGTCACGTTCGCGTTCGAGATGCCGGCTCGCCAGAGCTGGATCGTCGAGCTGACCGGGCCGCGCCATCTGGCCAACGCGATCGCCCTGAACTCGATGCTGTTCAACTCGGCACGCATCGCGGGGCCCGCCCTGGCCGGCCTCATCGTTGCCGTGTTCGGGCCGGCCACCGCCTTCGCGATCAACGCCCTGAGCTTCGTCCCCGTGATCGGCGTGCTGCTCGTCATCCGACCGGCGCCGATCAAACGGCCGCCGCTCGGCGGGCGACGAGCCCTCGGCGATGTCGTCGCCTACCTTCGGGCGGAGACGCCGGTCGCGCTCATGCTCGCGCTCCTGGCGGCCAACACGATCTTCGCCTCCGGATACATCGTCCTCGCCCCTGCGCTGGCCCGCGATCTCGGGCAGGGGGCCGCCGGCCTCGGTTTCCTCATGGCGGCGGCAGGACTCGGCGCCGTCGCGGCCGGGCTCGTGCTGGCCGGTTCCGGGTCGCGCCTGGCCCGTAGCCGGACGCTGCTCGTGTCGGGTCTCGCCCTGGCCGGATTCGTTGCCGGCATCGGGTCGTCGGGGACGTTCGCCATCACGCTGCTCCTGCTCGTCGGACTGGGCTTCGCGATGATCGGCTTCACGGCGACCTCGAACACCCTGATCCAGACGGTCGCTCCGGAGGCGCTCCGCGGTCGGATCATGAGCCTGTACGTCGCGGTCATGGTCGGCATGATGCCCGCCAACGGCCTGTTCGCCGGCGTGGTCGCGGAGCGGTTCGGGGTCTCGGCGGCCTTCGTCGTGGGCGCTGCCATCTGGGCGGCCTGCGTGCTCGTCGCCTTCGGCGCCTCGACGCGGCTGCGGCGGCTCCGGACATGACCGCCGATCGGGTCGACGTGCCGGCAGATCCGCGCGATGTGCCCGGATCGTTCCGCTACCGGAGACCCATCGAGGTGCGCTTCGCCGATACCGATGCGCAGGGTCATGTCAACAATGCCGCGTACATGTCGTACTGCGAGATGGCCCGTGCCGGCTACCACGAGGCCGTGACCAACCGACCGTTGCCGCTCGGGATCCACGGGGCCGAGGAGGGGATCATCCTCGCCGACATGCGGATCGCATTCCGCTCACCCGCCTTCTTCGGCGAGACACTGACGATCGAGGCCCGGGTCGACCGGATCGGTCGGAGGAGCTTCACGATGGTGTTCAGGATCACCTCCCCCGAGAGCCGCTATGGACGCGCCCGCCTCATCGCGGTCGGCGAAGGCGTGGAGGTCATGTACGACTATTCGGCGGAACGCCCCATCGTGGTCCCCGACCGGCTTGCCGCTGCGATGGAGACCCACGAAGGTCGGGTGCTCCGGGAGCGTTGACGCGGAGGGCTACGATCGGGCATCGATGGAACCGATGGAGCCCGCCAGCCCCCGCCCCCCGATGACCGCCGCCGGCCTGCTCGCGCGGGAGCGGGAGCGATATGAGCGGGTGACGCCCGAGCAGGCGATCGTCGAGCGCGAGGCCGGCGCGCTGCTCGTCGACACGCGCTCCGCAGACGCGATCGGGCGCGAGGGTGCCATCCCCGGAGCGCACCGCGTACCCCTCTCGGTGCTGCCGTGGCGGATGGACCCGGCCAGTCCGTGGTCCGACCCCACCCTGGCCGACCGAGGCTCCCGGGTCATCGTCCTCTGTCAGGATGGCTTCTCCTCCAGCCTCGCCGTTGGGTGGCTCCTCGACCTCGGCTTCGAGCGAGCGACGGACGTCGAGGGTGGGGTGCGGGCCTGGATCGAGGCCGGCTTGCCGGTCGAGCCGGTGGAGGCCGGGCCCTGACCGAGGCGGTCCTCGGCCTGCTGGCGAACCGACGCCAGTTCGCCCTGCTGGTCGCGGTCAACGCGTTCGTCGGCGCCATGGTGGGCATCGAGCGAAGCGTGCTCCCGCTCGTGGCGTCGACCGACTTCGGCCTGGCCTCGGCGGCCGCGGCGACCTCCTTCATCGCCGCGTTCGGGCCCGCCAAGGCCTTCGCCAACCTCTTTGCCGGTCGGCTGTCCGAGCGGGTCGGGCGGCGGTACGTGCTGATCGTCGGATGGCTTATCGGACTTCCGGTGCCGTTCCTGGTCATCGCCGCGCCGGAATGGAGCTGGATCGTCGGCGCGAACATCCTGCTCGGCGTGAACCAGGGCCTGTGCTGGTCGATGACCGTCAACATGAAGGTGGACCTCGTCGGACCCGCCCGGCGCGGTCTCGCACTCGGGCTCAATGAGGCGGCCGGGTACATCGCCGTGGGTGTCGCCGCATTCGCCGCCGGGATCGTCGCCGAGCGGTACGGCCTTCGCCCGGAGCCCTTCTACCTCATGATCGCCGTGGCGGCGATCGGGACGGCGTTGTCGGTCCTCTTCGTCAGGGACACGGCGCGGCACGTCACGGTCGAGGGCGGCGGTGTCGAGGCGGTGCACCCGTCCCTGCGGCGTGCATTCGCCGAGGCCACCTGGGTCCGGCGCGATCTCGTCGCCCTCTCCCAGGCCGGGCTCGTGACCAATCTGACGGACGGCGTCGCCTGGGGGATCGTGCCCCTGGCGCTCGCGGCCGGCGGGGCCTCGATCGCCGACGTCGCCCTCGTGGCCGCGATCTACCCGATCACGTGGGGGCTGCTGCAGATCGCCACCGGCGCGTTCTCTGATCGGTGGGGGCGGACGCCGCTGATCGTCGCCGGGATGCTCGTCCAGGCCGCCGCCATCGGGCTATTCGCGGCCGATGCGTCGGTCGGGGTGGCCACCGTTGCGGCCGCCCTCCTCGGCATCGGGACGGCCATGGTCTACCCGACGCTTCTGGCTGCCGTCGGCGACGCCGTTCGGCCCCTCGAGCGCGCCACCGCCCTCGGTGTCTATCGGTTCTGGCGCGACATCGGGACGCTCGTCGGTGCGTTGGGCGCCGCGATCGTCGCCGACGCGATTGGCTTCGGGCCGGCCTTCGCGCTCGTGGCGTTGGTCACGGCGGCCTCCGGCCTCGCCGTCCACATGGCGAGGGCCCGCTAGCCCACCACGATCCCGATTCCGCTCCACAGGGAGCGTAGCGACGGCGGAACGACAGATCGGGCGGCCCGGGCGGCGCCTCCGACGCCCGTTCGCTCCACTCGGAGCGTAGCGACGGCGGAACGACAGATCGGGCGGCCCGGGCGGCGCCTCCGACGCCCGTTCGCTCCACTCGGAGCGACGCGGGGCGGAGATCCGGTGTCGGGCGAGGATTCCCGACAGGTCGGGCTAGGGTGAGCAGCCTCCGAGATGCAGCGACACATGTCGCCATCGGTTCGGCCGATCAAACAGGCGCCGGGCACGCCTGGCAGAGCACCGGATCCGACGATCTGGACGACCCGTCACGCGCGCCCGAGGCACGATCGATCGGTTCGACAGATGAGCCCGGGGTGTGCCGACCGATGGGCGCCGATCCGCGCCGACCGTGGGCCGGGTGTCGGTAGAACTTGGGGGCTGTTCAGGCTAGTTGTCGGCGTAGCGGCGGAAGACGGTCACCGCGTTCTGCCCGCCGAAGCCGAAGCCGTTGACCATGACCGTGTCGACACGGGCCGAACGGCCGTTCAGAGGCACGTAGTCGAGATCGCACTCCGGCAGGTCGGGGTTTTCGTGGTTCGCCGTCGGGCTGATGAACTGGTCGCGGATGCCGCCGATGGCGGCCAGCGCGGAGGCGATGCCGGCCGCCCCGACGAGGTGGCCGATCATCGACTTCGGCGAGGACACGCCGACCCTGTAGGCGTGCTCCCCGAAGGAGGCCTTGATCGCCCGGGTCTCCGTCGTGTCGTTGAGCGAGGTCGACGTGCCGTGGGCCACGATCCAATCGATCTCGTCGGGTGCGACCTCCGCGTTCCGCATCGCCTGGCTCATCGCTCTCGATGCGCCACGGCCGGTTGGCTCGGGCGCGCTGATGTGGAAGGCGTCGGCGGTCATCCCTCCGCCGAGGATCTCGGCGATAGGAGTCGCCCCGCGCTCGAGCGCGTGAGCGAGGGACTCGACGATCACGACGCCGCCGCCTTCGCCGAGCACGAAACCGTCACGATCGCGATCGAACGGTCGCGAGGCGCGCTCGGGCTCATCATTCCGCCGAGACAGGGCGCCCATGTTGGCGAGCGCCGCGACACCGATCGGCCAGACGGTCGCCTCCGAGCCGCCCGCGAGGACGACGTCGCATTCGCCCGATGCGATGAGCCGGAGGGCGTCGTGGAACGCGATGACCGATGTCGCACAGGCCGCGGTCTGGGTCATGACCGGTCCGGTCAAGCCGTACTCCATCGACAGCATGCAGCCGCCCATCGAGCCCGACAGGGCCGGGATGGCGAAGGCCGACACGAAACGCGGGCCCTTCTGGTCGCCGACGTGGGTCGCCTCGATGATCTGCTCGATGCCGCCGCCGCCGGTGTTGACGACGACGGCCACCCGATCGCGCTCTTCGGGCGTCTTCGCCGCGAAGTCGATGCCCGACGCTGCGACCGCCTCCTTGCCCGCCGCCATCGCGAAGTGGATGTAGCGGCTCATCCGGCGGGCCATCTTCGGCTCCATCGCGACCGTCGGATCGAAGCCCTTGACCTCGGCCGCGATCCGGACCTCGTAGTTGCTCGCGTCGAAGGCGGTGATCGGGGCGACGCCCGAGACGCCCGCCCGCAGGTTGCAAATACGTCTCGAAGTCGTTGCCGATGGGCATGATGGCGCCCATCGCGGTGACGACTGCACGCCTGGTCGGGTCCTGGCTGGGCGGCATGGCTACCTCGGGCTTGGCTCGGGTATGACGCGGAAGCCCGCGGCCTCAAAGTCGCGATCCACGCAGAAAGCGATGCTGATGCCCTCGCGCCGCATGAACGCGAAGCTGACGCGATCGACGAAGGAGGGGCCCTCGGCCCGCGCGGCACGGTACTCGTCCAGGGCGGAGCCGTGCAGCTCGGCATCCACGGGACGTACGTCGATCGTCGGCAGGAGCCGGTCGATGAGCTCGACCGCCGCCTGTGAGCCGAGCCGGCGCCTGACCAGCGAGACGGTCTCGGCCGCCACGTAGCCGTGGGTGACGATCCGGTCCCGGTCCAGGCCGCCCATCGCCTCCGACAGGCCCGGATTCGCGACGTCTGCTCGATCGAGAACGCCGAGCAGGGCGCTCGTATCGACGAAGACGATCACCAGCGGTCGCCCTCGCCGAGGTAGTCGTCGTGGCGCTCGGCCAGGTCGCCGAGGCCGGAGTCGAACTTGCCGAAGACCGACTTCGCCCGCTCCCAGGCGCGCCGGCGCTCCTCCTCCTCGTCCGGAACCTGCGCGTCGACCGCCTGGCGGACGACCTCGGCGAGCGATATGCCTCGTGTGCGGGCGGCCCGGGTGAGGCGACGGTGCTGCTCCTCCGTCAGCGAGATCTGGGTCCGGATCATGGCGTTCGGCATGATATCACCACCTGGTCTTGGTGATGTAACCGTCAGTCCCCGGCGTAGCGACCGAAGACGACGGCGGCGTTGTGGCCGCCCAGCCCGACGTTCGACGAGATCGCGTACCGGATCGGCATCGACTCCGTCTCGGTGGCGACCCACAGGTCGCACTCCGGATCGGGCTCGAGGTAGTTGAGGGTCGGCGTCACCGTCTGGTGGTGGACCGACATGACCGTGGCGATGGCCTCGAAGGATCCGGCGGCACCCATCATGTGGCCCGTCATCGACTTCGTCGCGCTGATCGCGATCCTCTTCGTGTGATCGCCGAAGACCGACCAGAAGGCGTCGGCCTCGCGCTTGTCGCCGACGGGTGTCGACGTGCCGTGTGGGTTGATGAGATCGATCTCGTCGGCCGGCACGCCATGGCGCTCGAGGGCCATCCGGATCGCCCGGGCGACGCCGATGCCGCCCTCGATCGGCTGGATCATGTCCCAGCCGTCGGCGGCCGACCCGTAGCCCCTCACCTCGGCGTAGATGCGGGCGCCGCGGGCCCTGGCGACCTCGAGATCCTCGAGGATCAGGGCGCCCGCCCCCTCGCCGAGGATGAACCCGTTGCGGGTCCGATCGAACGGCCGCGAGACGTCGGTGATGGGGAAGCCGTCGCGCGGGCTGCCGACACCCCGCATGTTCGAGAAGCCGGCGTGGCCGATCTCGAGGAGGGCGTTCTCGGTCGAGCCGGCGATGACCGCGACGCAGTCGCCGCGCTTGATGGCCTCGGCCGCCTCGCCGACCGCGCTCGTGCCCGTCGAGCAGGCCGTGACCACGCAGATGTTGTGGCCGATGGCGCCGGTCTCGATGGCGATCATGCCGGAGGTCGAATCGACGAGCGAGTGGGCGATGAACGTCGGCGACACGCGCTCCGGCCCGCGCTCGCGCAGCACGTTCTGCTGCTCGATCATCTGCTCCTGGCCGCCGGAACCGGAGCCGAAGACGACGCCGACCTCGGTCCGATTCGCATCGTCGATCTCCAGCCCGGCGTCGGCGACGGCGAGCTTGGCGGCGGCAACGCCCATCTGGAGCTCGCGTCCGGTGCGGCGCACGGTCTTGACGTCGAGCCACTCCGATGGCTCGAAGTCCTTGACCTCGCCGCCGGCCTTGTGGTCGTAGCGACTGACGTCGAAGCGGGTGATCTCGGCGATGCCGGAACGCCCGTTGACGAGGCTGTCCCACACGGCGTCGCGGTCGTTGCCGACCGGGCTGATGACGCCGAGTCCGGTGATGGCGATGCGGCGGTCGTAGTCGGGTCTGCGCACGGTCTTCCTCGCTGCTCCTGTTCCTGCGGTCGCGTCAGGCGGGGGTCGGCGATCCGAACGGGACGGCCAGCCGATCGGGTGCCGATGGATCGTCGGTCGGCAAGGCTTCGACGTCGGGCGCGATGCGCTTGATCAGGCCGGTCAACACCCGGCCAGGCCCGATCTCGACGAAGGTGCCCACGCCGGCCGCGGCCATCCCCTCGACGGCCGCCACCCAGTCGACCCCTGTCGTCAGGTGCTCGACCAGCTCGACTCGGGCTTCCTCACCCGTCCTGATCGGGCGGGCATCGGCATTCGCGAGCAGGGTCGTCGTCGGATCGGCGAACGGGATCCCGGCGAGCACACCGCGCATCGCCACGGCCGCCTCCGCCATGAGGGGCGAGTGTGCGGCGACCGAAACCGGCAGCACGATGGCGCGCTTGGCACCACGATCGCGCGCGGCGTCGGCCGCCCACTCGACCGCCGGTCGCTCGCCCGAAACGACGACCTGGCCCGGCGAGTTGCGGTTGGCGACCCCGACGATGCCATACGCCGAGGCGGCCGCAATCAGCTCGGGCAGCCGCTCGTCGTCGAGGCCGATGATGGCGGCCATCCGGCCCTCACTGCCCGCCCCGGAGGCCTGCATGAGGCGCCCGCGCTCGCGCACGAGCCGGACGCCGTCCTCGAGCGAGATCACCCCCGCCGCGACCATCGCGCTGTACTGGCCCATCGAATGGCCGGCCGCGAAGGCTGGCGTCGGGACATCGGCTCCACGCCCGGCCCACCGCTCGCGGAGCGTCTCGAGGTAGGCGATCGACGCGGCGAGAAGGGCGGGCTGGGCATTCTCGGTGAGGTTGAGGTCGTGCTCCGGACCGAACCAGGCGAGCCGGCTGATGGGTTGGCCGAGCGCACTGTCGGCGCGCTCGAACACGGCCCGCGCGGCCGGCGAGGAGGCGGCCAGGGCCTCGCCCATCCCGACCGACTGGCTGCCCTGGCCGGGGAAGACGTAGGCGATCATCGTCATCGGCCCAAGCGTAAGCGTGGAACTCGTCACCCAGCCTCAAAATCCGTGCATAGCTGCACGCATCACGCTACGATTGATCGATGGCGACCGACATGCGACGGCGGACCAGGCGCAAGCCCGTCCGTACGATCACCCGGATCTTCGAGGCCGACCTGTCGGCCCCCGTCGTGGCCGCCAGCGGACCACTCCGCAACGTCCGCCAGATCTCGGAGCGGGTGGCGATGGGTCGGGCGCTCTGGCGGGAGCTCGTCATCGGCTTCGCATCCCAGCTCGCAGAGCTGCACCTCGGGTTCACCCAGCTCGCCGCCCTCTACGTCCTCGCCGACGCGGGGACGACGACGATCGCCGATCTCGCCGACGCGCTGGGCCGCTCCCCCTCGGCGACGTCGCGCCTCGTCGACGGGCTCGTGCGCCGCCGGTTCGTCGAGCGCCAGGTCGAGCCGGAGGATCGGCGCCAGCGATCGGTCCGTCTGACGGTGCGCGGCCAGGCCGTCCTGCGGGCGGTCGATCGCGCCCGGGCCGACCAGTTCCTGTCGGCCGTGCGGCCGCTGCCGCCGGCCGAGCGATCGCTCATCGCGATGGGTGTGGCGGCCCTGGCCACCAACGCGATCAGCCGACGCGGCCGCCTGCGCGGTTCTACCGGCTAGCGTGAACGGTCCCCGAGTTCTCCCGACACGTCGGCCCGCGTTCGGGCGCCGATCGGTGTCATCGGTCGAGCCGATCGATCGTGCCTCGAGCAGGCATGACGGGACGTCGAGATCGTCGGATCCGGGTCCGTGGCAGACGTGGTCGGCCGTTCGCTCATCGGTCGAACGGATGACGGAGATGTGTCGCCCCGTCGCCCCCAGTCACAGATGACTGAACTCGGAGATCAGTGCGCGTGGCCGATACCGAACTTCGACTTGGCCACGCCTGATCAGCCGGAATCTCAGTCACGAATGAAGGAGGAGGCGCCGGAACGCGGGGACCGCGCTGGTAGGCAGGGAGCGCCGGAACGCGGGGATCGCGCCGGTAGGCAGGGAGGCCGGATCGCGGGGAGCGCCGATGTGACTCGGGACGCCGGCTGGGAACCGGCGGCCGGGGCGGGCGGACCAGGCGCGGACCCTCAGCGGCGGGCGAGCTCCGGGACGTTGTCGAAGCGGCCGCACGTCGTCCGGCACGAGCGTCGCCCGCTCAGCCGCAGAAGCGGCGGACCACGTCATAGAGCACCGGCAAGCCGAAGCGGAGCGCGTCGACCGCGACCCGCTCGTCCGTCCCGTGGAAGCGCTCGAGGAAGCGTTCCGCCGGATCGAGGCGCAGCGGGCTGAAGCCGTAGCTCGGGACGCCGATCCGGGCGAGATGCTTGGCATCGGTCGCGAACGGCGCCATGACCGCAATTGGAACCCCGTCGGGATCGTGGTCGATGAGCGTCGAGGCGCACATCTCGTAGAGACCGCCGCTCGCCGGCGCATCGACGGCCGGCGCCTCGATGACGTTCTCGACCTCGACGCGGGCCCACAGCTCCTCGCCGACGCGCCGCCGAAGCTCGGCCTCCATCGTGTCCCCGTTGGAGCCCGGCAAGGTGCGGCAGTCGATCTCGATCACGGCTTCGCCCGGAATAACGTTGTACTTGACACCGGCGTGGATAACGTCCGGCGACACCGTGTCGCGGACGATCGCCGCCAGGGCGCGGGCGAGGGAGGGATCGCAGTCGCCCTGCAGGTCGCGGACCCGCGCGGCAGCCGCGGACGGCAGCTCGCGGGCGATGTCGTCGACGAGCCGCTCCACGACCGGCGTCATCCTGATCGGGCCGGGCTCCGCAAGTCGAGTGACGATCTCGGCCGCGAGGACTGCGGCATTGTCGTCGCGCGGCATCGATCCATGGCCCCACGTGCCGCGAACTCGGAGGCGAAAGACCGCGTAGCCCTTCTCGGCGGTCCCGATCGCGTAGAACCGACGGCCGGCGATCTCGAACGATACGCCGCCGCATTCGTTGAGAGCGCCGGCGGCCGTCAAGAGCTCCGGCCGGTTGTCGACGATCCATCCCGCTCCGATCAGGCCGCCCGCCTCCTCGTCGGCCGTCGAGCAGAAGAGGACATCGCGCCGAAGCCCGGGGATCGGATCGCTCGCCGGGTCACGGCCCGCCGCTCGGGCCTCCGAGGCCAGCCGGCGCACGATGGCCAGCTCCATCGCGACCATGTCCTTCATGTCGACGGCGCCGCGACCCCAGACGTAGCCGTCGGCGACATCGCCCCCGAACGGGTCGTGCGTCCAGCCGTCGTCAGCCGCCGGCACGACGTCGAGGTGCGACAGGAGCAGGAGTGGCTGACCGCCGGTCCCGTCGCCCCGCAGCCGCGCAGCGACGGAGCCGCGCCCCTCGACCGGTTCCACGATCTCCGCGTCGAGGCCCGAATCGGCCAGCGCGTCCGCCACGAAGCGGGCGGCCTCGGTCTCCGGCCCCGGCGGATCCGGTGGGTTCACGGACCGGATGCGGATGAGGCCCGAGAGCAGCTCCACCGCTTCATCGCAAATGCGGCGCCACTCCTCTCCGTCCAGGGTCGCGGACGGGAGCCCCGCAACCGGTGCGCCGGTCACGGGCCGAAGACGCCGCCGAGCATGGCGGCGATCGCGCCGAGCACGAACCCCCCCAACACGATGGCGACGATCATGATGACGAGCAGGCGAACCCAGGGTCGCTCCCGCTCGAGAGTCGCCTCGAGATCGGGGTCGTCGCCACCCGTGATCGTCGCCCCCGGCAGGCCCTTCGCGCGAGCGATCGCATCGCGGCGCGATGTGGGTGGCGGGAGCGGCGGCGCCGCGTCGTCGGTCATCGTCTCAATGATGCATCGTCATCGATCGCCCGCGTCAGCTGTCCTCTCATCATGACCTTGTCGGGCCGGGCTCGGAAGCCAAGCCTGGCGTTGATAGCTCTCATGGGCTCGTTGTCGGGGTGGCTGCCCGTGTCGAGATACCGAAACCCGTTCCGGATCGCCCAGCCGATCGTGGCGCGCTTGCAGGCGGAGGCGATGCCATGCCGACGCCACCCACGAGCGACTGCGGTCACGTCGTGCCAGGCGAAGGAGGTGGATCCCGCCGGGACGACGAGGTTCGAGTACCCGACAACGGCGCCACTTGCGCGGTCGATGGCGACCACGAAGGCGTCCTTCGGAATCGTCGCCCGGTCGACGTCGCGCGCCCGGAACTCCGCCAGGTCGCCGGCCACGATGGGTTGGTCGTTCGTCGGGATGTCGGCGAACGCCTCGACCGCGACGGCGTGGACGCCCTCGACGAGGTCGGGTCGCTCGGCCAGACTCGTGATGACGATGCCGGCCGGCGGGGCGATGTCGGGGGCAGCGACCCCGGCCAGCTCGAGGCGGACGATCTTCTGGCGCTC
>Ga0209108_10000961_pt1 | contig 16551 bp, 14 predicted proteins | sample Rifsed10ft1_FD_184003 | JGI IMG/M metagenome (GOLD analysis project Ga0209108, IMG submission 184003) | Soil microbial communities from Rifle, Colorado, USA - sediment 10ft 1 (version 2) | ecosystem: Environmental > Terrestrial > Deep subsurface > Rock core/Sediment | place: Rifle, Colorado...
CACTCGTCTGGAGCGCGCCCGATGACCTCCCCCGGTCAATTCTGGGTGCGCTGGCGCGTCCGCCTGAGCTACCCCGTAGCCCTCGCCGCCTACTTCCTCGCGCTTCCTTCGCCTCGTTCGCTGGCCATCGGCGCCGGCATTTCTCTACTTGGTATTTTGCTTCGCGGCTGGGCTGCCGGCCATCTCCGTAAGCACGAGCAGCTCTCAATGTCGGGACCCTACGAATTCACGCGCAACCCGCTGTACTTGGGCAGTCTCCTCCTCGCCGCCGGCTGCCTCCTCGCCGGACGCTCCTGGCTCGCCGCCGCTCTCTTCGCCCTCTATTTCCTGCTCTTCTATCCCGCCGTCATGCGCCGCGAAGAATCGGAACTCCGCGCCCGCTACGGCGCTGCGTTTGATGGCTACGCCCGCCGCGTCCCGCTCTTCTTCCCGCTTCCCGGCCGTTCCGTCGCTTCCGCAGCGCGATTCTCCTGGGATCGCTATCGCCGCAACCGCGAATACCAGGCCGCTCTCGGTTTTCTTGTGGGGATTGCCTTGCTCGGTCTTCGGATATACTGGCAGTGGCCCTGGAGCTGATCGCCCGGCCTAGTTCAGCCGGTAGACTTCCGCCATCAGTTGCTGGAACTTCGGCCGGAAGATCAGGTCGTACACCTCATCTTTCCCGGGGAAGAGGGTTAGCGCCATCCGGCGCGTTGCCGCAGCGATTTCTTGCGCTTCTTCAAACGGCAGGTTGCCCTGGGCGATCAGGCTGAGCGAGAGATGAACCACGATCCGCAGTCGGCGCACGCGTCTGGATTCTTCGTCAATCTCTTCCTTGCTCGGCGCGCGTCTCTGCAGTTCGGTCATGGGCCCGTTGGATTTCCAGTATAGCGACTGCACCAATATGCAGCAACCCCATCCCGAACCCACGCGCGAAAAAGTTATTGTCGTTCACTACGCCGGCACCGCCACCGAAGCCCTCGTCCTTCGCGGTCTGCTTGAAAGCGCCGGCATCGCCTCGCCTGCTTCCACCTCCACCGACCCTTTTCCCCTCCGCGAGCCGCCCAAAGGCACCCACGGCGTCGAAATCCAGGTCCTCGAATCAGAGGCCGAAGACGCCCGCCTCATCATCGCCGCCTACCTCTCCTCCGCCCCGCCCCTCTAACGCACACGCTGCTCTTTCTTCATGCGACTGTCGCGCTTGGCTCGCTGCTTCTTGTCTTTTCCTCCGGCCTTCGCCCGCGACCCACTCGAGCGATTTGCCTCCATCTCCGCTGGAGATTTCGCGCCGACGCGTGCTTCATCCACATCTGTCGCGGCCTCGGGCCCACTGCTAGCCGCGCTGTCTGCCGCATCCGCCGGCGGGTTGCTCACAAAGCTCCGCACCTCGAGCCTCTGCCCGTCGCTCACCGCCGTCACCGCTCCGTTGCGGTCTGTCCTCAACACTTCTACGCCCGCTGCCCGCAGCCGCCCCACCACGTCCGGGTGCGGATGCCCGAACGGATTGGTCTCTCCCACCGAAACCACCGCCACCCGTGGCTTTGTCGCTCCGAGCAACTCCCCCGTTGTCGAAGTCCGGCTCCCGTGGTGCGGCACTTTCAAAAACTCCGCGCGCACGTTCTCCCCGCTCGTCGCCAGCGCGCTTTCCACCTGCCGCTCGATGTCTCCCGGCAACAGCAGCGCCACGCCGCCGTGTTCCAGCCGCAGCACGAGTGAGTCGTTGTTGTTGGCCGGCCCTGCTTGGTTCGTCTCTTCCGGCCACAGCACGCGCCCGTTCACGGCGTCCCACTGGAAACTCTCGCCTCGGCTCCAGTGCATCACGCTCACTCCCCGCGCGCGTGCCCGCTCGACCAGCTCACGGTACGCCGCCGAGTCCGCATCGCGGCTCACCCACAGCTCCCTCACGCGGAAGTTCTCGAGCACAGCATTCAACCCGTCGAGGTGGTCCATATGCGCGTGCGTCAGCGCCACCGCATCCAGACGCTTCACTCCCCGCTCCCACAGATACGGCGACACCACCTGCTCGCCGATATCCATCCCCGTTCGCACGCCTCCCACCCGCGGCGCTGCGTAGCTGCCCCCGCCGTCCACCAGCAGCGTCCTTCCATCCGGGAACGCCACAAAAATCGCATCGCCCTGCCCCACGTCCAGCACCGTCACTTCGAGCTTTCCCCGCGCAAGCTGCGGCCCAAACGGATGCATCGCCACGACCACCGTCAGCAGCACCAGCGGCACCGCCGCAACTGTCTGCCACATCACGCGCCGTGAGTTCGCCCGCGCCGACAGCGCCATCGCCACCACCGACGCGATAAACGCCACCATCGCCCACTCCGGCGGCCGCGGCACGCGGTACGCCCCCCAGCTCCACGTGCTGAACCACTTCACCGTCGCCACCAGCGCCACCGCCATACCACCCAGCGCCGCCCCCATCCACCGCCCCAGTGACTCCCACGCTGCGCTCGCCCCCATCGTCGCGTAGCCCAGCGGCACCATCACGCCGGAGAGCAACGTCGCCGGCACGTTGGCCAGCGGCCCCACCGGGCTCACGCGGTGGAAGTAGTGCGCCAGCAGCGGCAGCATCCCCAGTTGGATCGTCGCCGAAATCAGCAGCACCTCCCATAGCGCAAACACACCGCGCAGCGGCGTCGTCACGCACAACGCAGCCCGCGCCCGCAGCCGCCCTGGCAGTCGCCCCTCAAGCCAGCCCGCAATGGCCCGCAGGTCCAGCCGCCATTGCGTCGCTTGCGGCGAGTGCACGGCATCGCGCGTCACGTCCTCCAGGTGGTCGAGCGCCTTCCGATACGCCCCGCTGGTCTGCGCAACCCACGGCTGCCCCAGCGCTCCGATCATCGCCACGGCCGCGAACGAAAGTTGAAAACTCGCATCCTCGAGCGCCGACGGCCGCGCCGCCAGGATCATCAACGCCGCCACCGCCACAGTGTTCAGCAGCTCCACCCGCCGGTACATCAGCCGCGCCGCGAGATAGACCGTCACCATCAGCGCCGCCCGTTCAATCGGCGGCTGGTCTTCCACGATGGCCACAAACGCCGCCAGCGTCGCCAGCGTCAGCACGGTTGACCCCGCCAGCCCCAGCCGTATTCGCCGTCCTACCCAGAACACCATCGCTGCCAGCACCGCCACCTGAAACCCCGAGATCACCAGCACGTGATATGCCGCCGTCTTCTGGAACGGCACCGCCAGGTCGCGGTCAATAAAGTTGTAGTCGCCCAGCAGCATGGCCCGCAGCACTGCCGCCTGGTCGGGCTTGCCCGCGTAGAGCGCATCCAGCCGCCCAAGCAGCCATCCCCGCGCACGCGCCCCAGCATGCGCCACGTCCGCGGGTGTCTCTTCGACCCGCCTCAGCAGTTCGACGCTCCGCAGCGAGCCCGTCAGGTGAATCCCTTGCCGGGCCAGAAATCCTCGATAGTCAAACATCCCGGGATTCTGGAAATTTCGCGGTGGCCGCGCCCGCACCAGTGCCTCCACGTGGTCGCCCGCCCTGAGCGCCGGCATCTCTTCCGGTTGCTTCTCATTACGGAAGTAGCTGACCCGCAATCCGCCTTCCACTGGCACCGGACGCCCCTCGATCTCCACCTCGTCCAATTCCACCTCGATCCGATAGCCCCACGGAAGGCGCACTGGATCGCTGCGCAGCCGCCCTCGCCACCGCAACGGATCGCGGCTCTCGAACTTGCCCTGCGCCACCAAACGCGTGACATGCTTCGCCGGCACGTCCGCTCGTTCGCACCGAATCGCCAGCGCCCCTAGCGCAACCCACACCACCAGCCCAATGGTCCACGCCGCCCGCAGCCACCCGCGCCACACTAGAAGTAGCCCGGCGAATACTCCGATGGTCGCCACTCCCAGCCACACCCGCACCGACGTGTCCGCTCCAACAGGGGCACTGCCCAGCAGTATCCCTGCCGCAAACGCACTCACAATCCACAATGCCGGCAGCTTCATTCCATTCGCCTCTGACGGCGACCCCGCACCTGGACACAAACGGGCCGCGCTGCCGCAGTTATGGCATTAGTTGTACTGTCTTTGCAATAGCCTTGAAAGCTAAAGAGGGTCTACTCGCGCCGCGTGAGCCGCACCAGCGCTTCGATGTGGTAAGTCTGAGGGAAAACGTCCAGCAATTCCACCGACTGCATCTCATAACTCGCGCCCGGCCCATCGCTCGCCGCGAGCAGAGCCGCCAGGTCCCGCGCCAGCGTCGAAGGGTCGCACGACAAATACACGATCCGCGTCGGCGCAAGCCGCCGCAGTTTTTCAATCGCCGGTCCCGGCACGCCCGCGCGCGGTGGGTCCAGCACCACCAGGTCCGGCGCATCCTTCCAGGTCGACAGAAACTTCTCCACGCCTTCATTCACCGCCCCGCACTCCACCTTGTTCTCTTTCGCATTCGCTCGCAAGTCTCGCACCGTCGCCGGGTTCGCCTCCACGCCGATTGCGCGCTCGTACCGCCGCGCCAGCGGCAGCGTGAACAATCCCACGCCGGCATACAAATCCACCGCCAGCCCTCCGCGTTCCTCGCCCACCACTCGCTGCACCATCTCTTCGATCAGAAACCGGTTCACCTGGAAAAACGACAAGTGCCCCACGCGGTACCGCAATCCTCCCACTTCATATGTCAAAAACCCCGGCCCATCCAACTCCATCACTCCGCGGCTGGCTTCGTGCAGCAGCACGCTCTCCGTGCCTTCGATTCCACCGCGCAGCGTTTCCGCCACCGCCTTTTCCTGCCCGTGGAAATGCGAAAGCGACGCGCTCAGCAGCACTTTTTCATCGGCCGCATCCGCAAACGCTTCAATCTCGGTCACCGTTGGCGGCAGCCTCTTCTGCGCCGCCAGCTCCCGCACGCGTTCCAATATCTTCGCCAGCCGCGGCGACAGAATTGGACACTCCTCCACCGCGCACAGCACGCTCGTCCCCGCTTGCAGGTAGCCTGTTCCCTCGCTGCGGATGTGCCACTGCGCGCGGTTGCGATAACCCAGTGGCGGTGAGCCCACTGTTTCAATCGGCCTCTCCCAATTCACCCGACCGATTCGCCGGACATTTTCCCGCAGGATCTCTGCCTTGTACCGCAACTGCACCTCATACGGCATGTGCTGGTAGTGGCACCCGCCGCACACTCCAAAATGCCGGCAGGGCGGCGAAGTGCGCTCCGCCGACGCGGTCACCACCTCCTCCACTCGCCCGCGCACAAATTTCTTCTTCCGCTCGAGCTCTCGCACCCGCACCACTTCCTCCGGCAGCACGTACGGCACAAACACCGCCGCCCCGTCGGCATGGCCCAGGCCATCGCCCCCGTACACCAGCTTTTCAATCTTGACGTCCATCTCGTCTCTTAGCTCAAGTAAAACAAACTCAGCCTCGGCACCTCATACATCTCAAACAGCCTCTTCTGCAGGTACTGTCGCTCGAGCTGCGCAATCTGCTCGGCCGTCATCTTTCGCCGGTACGGCGCCAGTTGCCGGTCCATCTCCCGACGCGCTTCGAGCAGCACCTCTTCGCTCGCCCCGGCCGTCAGCGCCGCTGTCAGCTTTTCTTCCAGCACCGTCAGCCGCCGCTCCAAGTCTTCCAGGTCCACCTCGCCCGGCGCTTCCACCAGCGTCAGCATCTCCTCCAGCCGCTTCCCAGTCTCGCTCACCCGCGTTGCCAGCTCCCCAGAGCCGCTCGACAACTTCGCCGCCGCTCGCTCCAGCTTCTCCGCGTTCTTCTGGAAGTACCCTCGCAGCTCCTCCCGCGAAAAAGTCTCGTTCGCCGCTGCCTTCCGCACTGTCGGCCCGGTACCCGCCGTTGTCTCTTTCTCTTCTTCCGCCGCGTCCAGCACCGCGTCCACGCAGTACGCCAGACTTTTCATCGCCCGCCCTGCCGCCCCGCGCCGCGACCTCTGCCAGCTCTCAAACGCCCGGTCGATCCCCCGCAGCACCGCCGCCACCGAGATCCCCGCCTTCTGCCACGTCTCCAGGATCGCCCAATCCAGCGGCGACACCAGCAGGTGCGCCCCCCGCTTCTTCAGGAAATACTCCTCGATCTCCGTGTAGTAGTTGAAGTAGTTGAGCGTCCGCTCCACGCCCGTCATTCTAACAGGTCTCCAGCCCGCGATCTTTCCCCGCGCTGACATACCAAGTTCCGCCGATTTATGCCCGCGGCCCTTCCTTGTGCTGTCATCCCGAGCTCCGGCCCGCCTGAGGCGGGCGACGCCGGCGCGAGGGATCTGCCTTTTCTCTAACGATCGGCGCGTTTCATCACTCGTGTTATCGTTCTCCCTCCATGAAAAACCCCGCCGCCGCACTCTGCCACCTGAAGCGCTCCGACCCCATCCTTCGACGCCTCATCGCCCGCGTCGGCCCGCTTCGCCTCCACCGCGAGCAGAGCCGCAACCAATTCGGCACGCTCGCCGAAGCCATCATTCACCAGCAGCTCGCTCTCAAAGCCGCGCGCACCATCTCCCGCCGCTTCCAACAGCTTTACGCTCCCGGCCGCGGCCGCCTGCCGCGTCCTGCCGAGCTTCAGCGCACTCCCCTTCGCAAACTTCGCGCCGTCGGTCTCTCCCGCCAGAAAATCAGCTATCTCCGCGACCTCGCCCGCCGCACCGCTCGCAGCCAGCTCAGGCTCGGCCGCTACGCGCGTATGACCGACGAGCAAATCATCGACAATCTCATCCAGGTGAAGGGAATTGGCCGCTGGACCGCGGAGATGTTTCTGATTTTCTGCCTCGATCGTCCTGACGTGCTCCCCGTGGACGACCTCGGCCTGCAGTACGCCATCAAGGAAGCCTACGGACTCAGGAAACTTCCTTCGGCTGAGCGCATCCGCAAGCTCGCCGAACCCTGGCGCCCCTATCGCTCGATTGCCACGTGGTATCTCTGGCGCGCCCGCCGCGCCACCCTCGGCGTGAAGTGAGCTCGTTGTTTGTGAAGTGCGGCGGCTTACCGCCGCTTCGTTTGGAAGCGGTACGTCTGGAACTCAGCCCTTCCAGGAAATGCTAGCTACTCCCTCTGCCTTGCCGAAGCCTTTTTCGCCGGGTTCGCCGCCGCCGTTTTCGCCTCTCGATTCCGCTCCCAAATAATCCTCAGCCCTTCAAGCGTCAGAAACTCATCCACCGTCTCAATGTGCTTCGACGCCTTTTGAATCAGCGGCGCCTGCCCGCCTGTGGCGACCACGCGCGTCTTCGGACCCATCACCTGTTTCATCCGCGCCAGGATCCCGTCCACCAGGTCCGCGTACCCGTAGTAAAGCCCGGCTTGCAGTGACGCCGCGGTGTTCGTCCCGATGATTTTCCCGGGGTCTTTGATCTCCACGCGGAAGAGCCGCGCCGCTCGCGAAAACAGCGCATCGGCCGAAATCCCGATCCCCGGCGCCAGCACCCCGCCTATATACTCCCCACGCGCCGAAACTGCGTCGAAGTTGATCGCCGTGCCGAAGTCCACTACGATGCACGGCCCGCCGTACTTCTCAAACGCCGCCACCGAGTTCACGATTCGGTCTGCGCCTACTTCCTGCGGGTTGTCGTAGAGCACCGGCATCCCTGTCTTCACGCCCGGCTCGACGAACAGCGCCTTCACGTCCCAGTACCGCACCGCCATTTGTTCGAGCGTCCCGTTCAACTGCGGCACCACCGAGCTGATGATTACGCCCTCGGTCTGTTTCGGCTCCAGCCCCGCCAGTGTAAAGAGGTTCCTCGTCAGTATCCCGTACTCATCAATCGTCTGGTCCCGCGCCGTGGTCAGCCGCCAGTGCGCCACCAGCTCTTTTCCACGGAACACCCCCAACACCGTGTTCGTGTTCCCGACGTCCATCGTCAGCAGCATCTCATGCCCTCATTGCCAGCCTGTCATTCCGAGTCCGCCGCGGCGGACGAGGAATCTGCTTTTCTCTTCAGTCAGACCTCGCTCACGTCGCCCGAAATCACCACTGCCGTTCGCCCGTCCTCGCGTTCCACGCGCAGCAACCCGTTTGCTTCCAGTCCCGCCGTTGTCCCCACGTAGGTTTCATTCGCCGTCGAAATCCGCACGCGCTTCCCCCGCGCATAGCTCGAGACTCGCGCAAACTCCTCCACCACCGGCCGCGACCCCTCGGCCAGGAACTGATTGTAGTGGCGCTCCAGCGCCCGCAGCAACTTCACCAGCAGCTCCAACCGCGAATGTTGCTTCCCCGTCGCCAGCCGCAGCGACGTCGCAATGGGCTCCAATTCCTCCGGGAACTTCGCGTGGTTCACGTTGATCCCGATCCCCACGATCACGAACTTCACCTGGTCCGGCTCCGCGTGCATCTCCGTCAGGATGCCGCTCACTTTTTTCCCAGCCAGCAGCAGGTCATTCGGCCAGCGCACGTCGCAGTCGAGGCCGGTCTGCTCGGCGATCGCTTCGCGCGCCGCCAGCCCCGCCAGCAGCGTCACCAGCGGCGCATCGGCCGGTGAAATCGCCGGACGCAGCAACACCGTCAAATAAATCCCGCTCGACTTCTCCGAATGCCACGACCTTCCGGCGCGTCCCCGCCCGGCGGTCTGCTCTTCGGCCAGCACGATGGTCCCGTGCGGCTCGCCCGCGTGTCCCAGCTCGAGCGCCACGCGATTCGTCGAATCCGTCTTGAAAAAATGATGGACCCGCTTGCCCAGCCCGCATCCGTGCAGCCTCGCGCGCAGCAGCTTCGGCACCAGCACGTCCGCCACTCGTTCGATCTGGTAGCCGCTTCGCGGGTGGCCCTTCACGCGTACGCCCAGCGCGCGCAACTGCGTGACCCAACGCCACACCGTCGAGCGCGTCACGCCGATCTCCCGCGCGATCTTTGACCCGCTGATCACGATCATCGGGTTTTCGGCCAGCAGCGCCACCAGCGCGTCAATCCGCCGGTCCGTCGTCCCCGGTAGTGTGGTCGGTGGCACTGTTTTCTTGTGGGCTGTCATTCTGAGTTCCGGCCTCCTGGCCGAAACGAAGAATCCCTCTGTTTCCGCTCGGCAACCTCCAGCCGCGCGGAGCGCCAGCTTACTCGCCGCGCCCTTCTTCCACAAGCAAACTCACATCCGCCGCCGGCGCCGAATGCGTCAGCGCCCCCACGGCAATGAAATCCACGCCCGCCTCCGCATACGCCCGCACATTCGCCAGCGTCACCCCACCCGACACCTCCACCGCACACCCCGCTCGCTCCCGACGCACAATCGCCGTCAGCCGCCCCGCCTCTTCCGGCGTGACGTTATCCAGTAGGACCGACTCTGCTCCAGCGAGCACTGCTGTGCGAAGCTCGATCTCGCTCCGGACTTCAACTTGAATGGGTAACTCTCCGCCAACTGGAGGAGGCGCAAACGACTCGTAAGCAGTCATCTCGCGCGTGTTCGGTTCATACGCCGCGGCGTAGTAACGCGCCCGACGTATCGCTTCCATCACTCCGCCCGCCAGCGCAATGTGGTTTTCCTTAATCAGAATCGCGTCAAACAGCCCAAACCGGTGGTTCGCCCCACCGCCCATCCGCACTGCATACTTCTCCAGCGCCCGCAGCAGCGGCGTGGTCTTCCGGGTGTCGTGTATCCGCGCCCGCGTCCCCGCAATCGCTTCCACAAACCGCCGCGTCAACGTCGCCACTCCGCACAGGTGCGATAGAAAATTCAGTGCCGTTCGCTCTCCCGTCAATATCGCCGCCGCTCGCCCCTCGATCCTCGCCAGTTGCGCGCCCGCCGCGGCCCGCTCACCTTCAGCAATCTTCGCCTCAAACTCGATGCCGCCGTCCAGCGTTCGGAACACCCTCTGCGCCAGCGGCATCCCCGCCACCACCAACTCCTGCTTGGCAAGTATCCGCGCCCGTGCCCGCGCGTTTTCCGGCACCGTCGCCGCCACCGTTCGGTCGCCCGCGCCGACATCTTCTCGCAGCGCCTCCCGCACCAGCGCCTCAATCTCCGCCGTATCCCAGTTGAATGGTTTTACTCTCACAGGTTGCTGCATCGGTGGGTTCTTTGGACTGCGGCGGCTTGCGCGGGTCTTGCGCCCCGGATGGTTCTGCGGGGCCGCCGCTTTCGGTGGGACAGGCACTCTTGACTGTCCTCTTGGTCGGGGAGGGCCCTTGCGCTCCCCTCGAGCACTTCTTGAAAGACTAATCCGCTGCCGTCCCGCCTTCCAATTGCGCCAACCGGTCCGCCACCTTCCGAAACTCCGTCTCCCTCTCCCGCAGCGTCTCCTCCAACCCCCGCACAATCTTCTCCGGCGCCTTGCTCCGAAACGTCTCATCCGCCAGCCGGCTCTTCTTCGACTCAATGTCTTTCGCCAGCCGCTCGCGCTCTTTCCGCAGCCTGGCCAGTTCGGCCGCCGCGTCCACCGCCTCACCGTAGGCGATCCGCAGATCAAACTCCGCTGTTGACCGTATCGCGCCGCCCGTGCCGTCCAGCCGCGCCGACCCCAGTGACACTCTCTCAAGCGTCGCCAGCCGCAGGATCGCATCCAGGTTTGCTTCCACCAGTTTCCGCACGCCCGCGTCGCCGCTCGAGAGCTCCGCGGTCACCTTCCGCTTCGCCTCAATTTTCATCTCCGCGCGGATGTTCCTGGCTGCGACGATGACCTCCTGCAGCAGCGCCATCTCCCGCTCCGCCGCCGCGTTTTCCCATTCCGACCGCGGCTCCGGATACTTCTCCAGCGAAATCGACTTCGCTCCCGCCCGCTGCGGCAGCTTGTGCCACAGCTCCTCGGTCAAGAATGGCATGAACGGGTGCAGCAGCCGCAGCGCCGCCTCAAACACCGCAAAGATGTTCTTCCACGCCGCCGTCGCCGTCTCGCGGTCCGGCGCACTCAGTTGCGGCTTCACCCACTCGATGTACCAGTCGCAGAAGTCGCCCCAAAAAAAGTGATACACCACGTGCGCCGCCTCATGGAACCTGTAGCCCTCGAGCGCCTCGTTCACCTCCCGCGTCACGTGCGCCAGCCGCGAAAACATCCACCCGTCTGCCAGCGACACTTTTCCGCCAACTCCGTAAGGCGCGCCCGCCCGCGTCTCCGGCGACGCCAACTTCTCCAGCCGTGCCCCCGTCGCCTCAAACTTCTCCAGGTTCAAAAACAAAAACCGCGCCGCATTCCAAATCTTGTTTGCAAACGCGCGATAGCTCAGGATCCGCTCTTCGCTCAACGCAATATCAGTCCCCGGCGCGGCCATAATCGCCAGCGTGAACCGCACCGCATCGGTCCCGTACTTCTGGTTCACGTCCATCGGGTCAATCACATTGCCCTTGGACTTCGACATCTTCTGCCGCTCGGCATCGCGCACCAGCGAGTGCAGGTACACCCGCCGGAAAGGCACCTTCCCGGTGAACTTCAGCCCCATCATGATCATCCGCGCCACCCAGAAAAACAGGATGTCGTACCCGGTGATCATCAGGCTCGTCGGATAATAAACCTTCAAATCCTCCGTCTCGTCCGGCCACCCCATTGTCGAAAACGGCCACAACGCCGAGCTGAACCACGTGTCCAGCACGTCCGGGTCCTGCTCGATCTTCGCCGCACCGCACTTCGCGCACTTCGCCGGCGTCTCCCGCGCCACGGTAATTCCGCCGCACGCCCCGCAGTGCCACGCCGGGATGCGGTGTCCCCACCAGAGCTGCCGCGAGATGCACCAGTCGCGGATGTTGTTCATCCATTCGAAGTACACCGCGCGCCAGTTCTCCGGCGTAATCGCGATCTCGCCCCGCTCCACCACTGCAATCGCCGGCTCGGCCAGCGGCTTCATCTTTGCAAACCACTGCGTCGAGAGCCGCGGCTCGACTACCGTCGAGCACCGCTGGCACGTGCCGACCGCGTGCGTATGATCGGTCACCTGTTCGAGCAGCCCCTGTGTCTCCAGGTCATGCAAGACTTTCTTTCGCGCTTCAAACCGGTCAAGCCCCGCATACGCGCCCGCTGCCTCGCTCATCCGCCCTTCATCGGTCATCACGTCCACTTCGGGCAGCTTGTTCCGCTTGCCCGCTTCGAAGTCGTTCGGGTCGTGCGCCGGCGTTACTTTCACCACGCCAGTGCCAAACTCGCGGTCCACGTAGCCGTCCGCGATAATTGGAATCTCGCGCTTCATCAGCGGCAACAACACTTTCTTCCCGACCAGCTTCGTGTACCGCTCGTCCTCCGGGTGCACCGCCACCGCCGTATCGCCCAGCATCGTCTCCGGGCGCGTCGTCGCCACCACCAAAAAATCCTTTGTCCCCACCACCGGGTAGCGGATGTGCCACAGGTGCCCGTTCCGTTCTTCGTGCACCGTCTCCAGGTCGCTGATTGCCGTGCCGCATCGCGGGCACCAGTTCACGATGTAACGGCCCCGATAAATCAGCCCTTCCTCGTACAGCCGCACAAACACTTCGCGCACCGCCCGCGACAGCCCCGGGTCCAGCGTGAACCGCTCGCGCGACCAGTCACAGCTCTCTCCCAGCGCCTCCATCTGCCTCGTGATTGTCCCGCCCGACTGTTCTTTCCACGCCCACACGCGTTGCTCAAACGCCGTCCGCCCCAGCTTCTTCCGGTTCGTCCCTTCGCTCTCAATCAGCCGTTCCACCACCCGCTGCGTCGCAATGCCGGCGTGGTCGGTTCCCGGCAGGTAGAGCGCGTTGTACCCGCGCATCCGGTGCCAGCGCGTCAGCAGGTCGATCTCGGTGTGGTTCAGCATGTGCCCCATGTGCAGCGAGCCGGTCACATTCGGCGGCGGGATCACAATTGAAAACACCGGCCCGCCCGCCCGCGCGTCGGCGCGGTAGAGTCCCTGTTCCTTCCACTCCCGCGCCCAGCGGCGCTCGATCTCCTGCGGCTCGTACGCTTTGGGGATTTCTCTCGGCATCTTTTTCGCTCGCTGAAAACCTTTACTATACGGGCCGCCTCTGGGCCCGTCAATTCGTGCTCCATTCGACTGTTCGTCCTAAGCGCCGCTTCCTCGACGTGGGTCATCCTGAGGCTATCCGACAAGGATAGCCGAAGGATTTCAGCGTCTAAACTGGCAGGGAACTCAAACAGGGCAGGGAATTGCCGTCTTCAAATCGACTTGCAGCCTCTAACTCTTCTTCTCCAACTCCCGCCGCACCAGCGCTTCGACCACCGGTCGCAGGATCTCTTTCCTCACAACTTCCATGATCTGCGGCTGCATCCGCTCGATCACGCGTTCCACCACCTCTTCAATCGCCTGCGGGCTGGGCATCGGCGGCGCGCTGAAGGTCTGCACTGCGCTGCCGGTTCCCACCACCGGCACAGCCTCTTTCACCGCGGCAGTCGGGCTGGTCTCTCTCTCCATCGCCGGCAAGACAGGCGGGACAATCTGCGCGGGCGTCTCCGCCACCGGGGCCACTGGTCCCGGCCACACCCCGCTCGCATCACGGAACACCTGTTCCGCCATTTCCTTTAAATGGCCGGACAAGAGCTCACTCGCCGCATGCGTCTCCGGCGTGCTTTCAATCGGTGCCGGGCTATCCACTGCATTGGTTGCCGGTTCCTCGGCGACGCTCTCCGCTCCGAACGGGTTCGCCTCTGCCAGGAAGCCGGGGTAGCTGGGCATCGGTTCCAGTTCCGCTTCGGCAGTTCCCGGACTCTCCAACACGCTCGCTTCGCCGGCGCCGCTCTCCCGCCCTGCGGGCGGCACGATAGGAATCCATCCGACGTTACCCGGTTTCGCCTCCGCCGGGGCCACGCTATCCAATTCCTGAGTTTCTTCCGCGCTCGTCACTTGGGGCAATCTAACTTCATCGCCTTTCGGCAACAGCGACTCCCCGCGCCGCCACGCCGGCTCTTCGCTTTCTTCATCCACCGTTTCTTCCGCCTCAGCCGGCTGGTCCCACATGCGCGACTCTGCCAAACTCGCATCCGTATTCGTCACAATCTCCGGCTCCGTCTTCATTGCTGCGCCCACTGACCCCAGCAATTCGCCGAACGCCAGCGGCTGCTCGCCCACGCCAAACTCCACCCGGCCAGGTCGTGCAAACTCTTCCCTCACGCTGGCATCCTCGACTGGCGGCTCAACTACAAATGGCGCGCTCCCCTGCGCCGCCATTGTCGCCAGTGCTGGCACCGGCGTCTCCACAAGCACTTCCCGCTCGCTGGCTGGCTTGTGAGCGGCCAACCCGGCCAGCAGGCCGGTCACCATCCCGATCAGCGGGTCCGGCGGCACAAACGGCTTCTTCAGCACCCCGTCCGCGCCCACTCGCTGCGCCTCGCGCTCGTCGAACGGGTCAAACACACCCACCAGCAGCACCACCGGCACGTTCGCATGCCGCGGATCGCGCTTCACGAACTCGCACACCTCATACCCGTTGCGCACCGGCATAAAGATATCCGCCAGCACCAGGTCCGGCTTCAGCTCGGTGAACTTGCGGATCGCCGCCTCGCCGTTGCCCACGGCAATCACTTCGATGCCCTGGTCTTTCAGCGCCAGCGCCACCATCTTCTGAATGTTGCTGTTGTCATCCGCCACCAGGATTCGCGACACCACAACCCTCCGCTTCGCCCCGGCCGCTTCAATTCCGCGTCTTGCTATTGGTAACACCTTGACCGGGGGCAGTCAACACGAACACCTCGGCCATGTGTCGCACTCAGACAGTCTGTTGAAAGGGAAGCACTACCAGGGGATGAGCTTACGCAGGCCCTTCTTCTTCTTACTGGTGGATTCCTTCTCGTCCTTTTTCTTCTTGTCCTCGGTCTTCTTGGCAGGGAGCGCCTCGGTCTCGGGCTTTGGCTGTGGATCTCCCGGCTTCACTTCACCGCTCGTCCCCTCCGGCTTCGGCGCGTTGCCGGTCTCCGTTCCGCTCGACGGGCCTGCCGGCACCACTTCGATAATCGTCGTGTTCCCGGGTGGATTCCCGCCAGCACCGGGCACCACGGTGTTGCTTCCACCTCCCGAAAGTGTCTGCGTCGGTGTCTCGCTCGGCGGCGCCATCTGCGGCTCGCCCACCTTCGCCGCCACTGCCACGTTCGGCCGGACGCTGAACATCCCTTTCGCCTTCCCGATAATTCCCTGCCGGTCTTGACCCAGCTCCTTCTGCTTTTGCATCCGGGCCAGCGCGACTGGGTCTGGCTGCGGGATAGGCACCCCGAGCCCGGTCAGCCGCTCCGTGGCCTCCGGCACCAGTTCCGATAGCGGGTATTCGCGCACAATCTTGCTGTAGTACTGCGACGCGATATCCCCCTTTTCAGCACGCTCGTACGCATTCCCCAATAACCACAGCGCTGTGTCCGCCTGGCTGTAGAGCGGATAGCGGTTCACAATCTCCTGCAGCCGTGCCGCCGACGCCCGCATCGACCCCTTGATGTAGTAGAACCGCGCAATCCGGAAGTCGCCCTCGGCCAGCACTTCCTGCACTTCCCGCAACCTCTGCTTGGCCTCCAGCGCCATCGGGTGGTCCGGGTACTTCTGCAGGAGAATCTGGAATTCTTCCTCGGCCATCCGCGCCGCAGAACGGTCCCGGTCCGGCTTTTCCATCCGCCGGAAGTGCGCTTTGCCTATTTGCATTTGCGCGTAGGCCGCCTCTTCGAGGAAGGGGAAAAAGGTCAGAAAATCTTTGTACTCGGCCACCGCTTGCGTCAGCCCCGACGTGCCGCCCTGCTTATAGTAGGAATCGCCCATGGCCAGCTTGGCCTTGGCTACGTACTCGCTGTCCGGGTAGGTGTTCAGCAATGTCTGGAGGGAAAGCCGCGCCACGTCATGGCGCCCGCGGTCAATGTCCTTCAGCGCCGATTCAAACAACACCTTGTCCGGCTCGGCCGGATCTCCGGCCTTGGCCTTGCTCTTCTTCCCGCCGCAGCCCGCAATCAACAGGCAGGCGACCAGCGGGATCACCAGATACTTTAGACTCTTTCGCACAGACCTTTTGCCTTCAGACCTTCTGCGCCAGCGCTTCGCTGGCCAGGTGCTTCAATCGGCGCACCGCTTCAGCCGGGTCGGGTGTATGGAAGATTGAGGTGCCCGCCACCAGCAACTCCGCTCCCGCGCGGACCACCTCGGAGACATTTTCCGGTCCGATCCCCCCATCCACCTCGATCCGGAAGCCGTCATTATACCGCGCCCGCAGCTCTTTGAGCTGCCTGATTTTTCCCACTGCCTCGGGGTTGAACTTCTGCCCGCCAAACCCCGGGTTCACGCTCATCACCAGCACGTAGTCCACCTTGTCCAATACTTCGCTCAGCGTGCTCACCGGCGTAGCTGGGTTGATCACCACCCCCACCTCTCGTCCCATTTCGCGGATCATCCCCAGCACGCGGTCCAGGTGCGGCGTCGCTTCTTGATGCACGGAAATCATGTCCGCACCTGCCTCGGCGAAGGCTTCCACGTACCGGTCGGGGTTCTCAATCATCAGATGCACATCCAGAGTCAGCCGGGTTGCCTTCCGCAGCGACCGCACCACCGGCACGCCGATCGTCAGGTTGGGCACGAAGTGCCCGTCCATCACGTCCACGTGCAGCAGCGTGGCGCCGCCCTGCTCTACCGCCCGGATTTCATCTCCCAGGCAGGCAAAGTTGGCGGCCAGTATGGATGGAGCGATTTCGACCTTCACTGCTCTCCCCTTCCGCCCAGGATTTTAGCACACGCCCTTCAGCACGCTGCACTCCGGATTTGGACCGCCTC
>Ga0209108_10000964_pt1 | contig 16543 bp, 14 predicted proteins | sample Rifsed10ft1_FD_184003 | JGI IMG/M metagenome (GOLD analysis project Ga0209108, IMG submission 184003) | Soil microbial communities from Rifle, Colorado, USA - sediment 10ft 1 (version 2) | ecosystem: Environmental > Terrestrial > Deep subsurface > Rock core/Sediment | place: Rifle, Colorado...
GCCCTCCATCACCCACAAGTTCAGCGTCGAGGGGCACGAGGGCTACATCAACGTCGGCATGTACGAGGACCACGCGCCGGGCGAGATCTTCGTGACGATGGCGAAGGAGGGCAGCACGATCTCCGGCATGATGGACGCCTTCGCCACGTCGATATCGCTGACCTTGCAGTACGGCGTGCCCCTGCGCGACCTGGTGCAGAAGTTCAGCCACATGCGCTTCGAGCCGATGGGCCGCACGGAGAACCGCGAGATCCCCGTCGCCCAGTCTATCGTCGACTACATCTTCCGCTGGCTCGCCTCCCAGTTCCTGGGCGAGGAGGAGAAGCAGGAGCTGGGCATCCTAACCGAGGCGGAGCGGGCGCGCCTGACGGCGCTGTACGGCGCCGTCCAGCCGGAGCTCGTGCCGGCGCCGGTGCAGCCGGTCGCGTCCGTCCTACCGCCGGTGGCCGGCGCTTCGGACCTTGCATCCGTTCGTCCCTTCGCGGCGCTCAGGGCAGGCTCTGAGCCTGTCGAAGGGCGAACGGGAGGCGCCGCGTCGCGGCAAGGCAACGGCTACCACGGCCCGCGTGTGCAGGGCGACGCGCCCGCGTGCGCCAACTGCGGCTGGATCATGACGCGTTCCGGCACCTGCTACCGCTGCGAGAACTGCGGCAGCACGAGTGGGTGCAGCTAGGCCACTGGCGTGCCGGCGAAGGCTGCGGCTCTTTGCGAGCGGTGCCTAGCGGAGGTACAGGGGGCGCAGCCCCCTGACGGGGAGCGCGAGGGGTGTCCCCTCAGAAACTCCCCTTATTCGAAAGGCGGAGCAGATGAGCCGCGAGGCGAAGATGCGAAGCCGGGGAAGGACGCAACCTGAGGGATGAATCCCCCAGCTAGCGAAGAAGGAGCGTCGTCATGCTCGTAATCGCCATCGCCATCGTGCTCTGCTCCGCCTACCTCATCTGGCAGGTCATCGAGCGCGACCTGATAGACGACCGCTCGTAGCCGTTCCCGGTCGGCGGTCCCTGCCCCGTCACCGCCGACGCCTCTCTTGGACGGCGCCCGAACCCCTCCGGGCGCCGTCCCCTCTTCCAGGAACACGTAACATGGAACAAGGAGCAGGAAAGGGCAGAGGGGCCATGTTCCTGGTTCCATGTTTCCTGTTCCCCGGTACGAACACTTGGTCGCATCTGGTGGTAAACTAAGAGCCCATGGCCGCGAAGCAACGCCCTGAGCCTGTCGAAGGGACCCCTCCGAAGCGCCGTCCTGAGCCCGCTGAAGAGCAAGGCCTTCAGCTCTCCGACAACGCGCGCATCGTCCTCGAGCGGCGCTACCTCGCCAAGGACGAGGCCGGCCGCCTCACCGAGACGCCGGAGCAGCTCTTCCGGCGTGTCGCGGACAACATCGCCGAGGCAGAGCGGCGCTACCCGGCAAACGGGCAGACGGGCAAACGGGCAAAGGGCCCATCTTCCGCTCGCCCTGAGGCTCTCGAAGAGCCTGCCCTGAGCAAGGCGACGGGGCGAGGGCCCGAGTACTGGGCCGACGTCTTCTACGGCCTCCTCGCCTCCCTGCGCTTCTTGCCCAACTCGCCCACTCTGGGGAACGCCGGCCGGCCCCTGCAGCAGCTCTCCGCCTGCTTCGTCCTCCCCGTCGAGGACTCCATGGTCAGCATCTTCGAGACCGTCAAGGAGACGGCCCTCATCCACCAGAGCGGCGGCGGCACCGGCTTCGCCTTCAGCCGCCTGCGCCCCGCCGGCGACATCGTCCAGACCACGGGCGGCATCGCGTCCGGCCCCGTCTCCTTCATGAAGGTCTTCGACGCCGCCACCGAGGCGATCAAGCAGGGCGGCACCCGTCGCGGCGCCAACATGGCCATCCTCGACGTCCACCACCCCGACATCGAGGCCTTCGTCAACGTCAAGGCCGACATGATCAGCCTGACCAACTTCAACATCTCCGTGGCCGTGGACGACGCCTTCATGCGTGCCGTCGACGCCGACGCCGAGTACGACCTCGTCAACCCGCGCAACGGCCAGGTCGTCGGCCGCCGCCGCGCCCGCGCCGTCTTCGACCAGATCGTCGCCAACGCCTGGCAGAACGGCGACCCCGGCCTCGTCTTTCTCGACCGCGTGAACGCCGACAACCCCACGCCCGCCCTCGGCCGCATCGAGGCCACCAACCCCTGCGGCGAGCAGCCGCTCCTGCCCTACGAGAGCTGCAACCTCGGCTCGCTGAACCTAGCGAAGTTCGTTAAGAAGGCTTCCCCCTCTCTGCCTGCGCGCCGCCCTGAGCCTGTCGAAGGGGAGAGGGGGTTAGGGGGAGAGGTCGACTGGGACGCCCTGGCGGCCGTCATCCCCATCGCCGTGCGCTTCCTGGACGACGTCATCGACATGAACGCCTACCCTGTGCCCGCCATCGACGCCACCACGAAGCAGACGCGCAAGATCGGCCTCGGCCTCATGGGCTGGGCCGACCTCCTCTTCCAGCTCGGCATCCCCTACGACTCCGAGGAGGCCCTCGCCCTCGCCGAGAAGCTCATGGCCTTCGTCCGCCAGCACGCGGACGCGGCCTCCGAGGCGCTGGCGGCGGAGCGCGGCGTCTTCCCCGCCTGGCAGGACTCGATCTACGGCCCCAAGGGTCAGGACCGGCGCCTGCGCAACGCCACGCGCACCACCGTCGCGCCGACGGGCACCCTGAGCATCATCGCCGGCTGCTCCGGCGGCATCGAGCCCGTCTTCGCCCTCGCCTTCGTCCGCCAGCACTACCTCGATCCCAAGCACCCGGCCGAGCCCGTGCGCCTGCGCGAGGTCAACCCGGTCTTCGAGGCCGCGGCCCGCGCCGGCGGCTACCTCTCGGACGACGTCCTCGACTACCTCGCCGCCGGCGGCTCGCTGCGTGACCGCGACGACGTCCCCGAGGCGGCCAAGCGCTTCTTCGTTACCGCCCACGAGGTCGACCCCGAGTGGCACGTGCGCATGCAGGCCGCCTTCCAGCGCCACACCGACAACGCCGTCAGCAAGACGATCAACTTCCCCCGCCACGCCAGCATCGACGACGTCGCCAACGCCTACCGCCTCGCCTACCGGGAGGGCTGCAAGGGCATCACCATCTACCGCGACGGCTCGCGCGCCGGCCAGGTCCTCTCTCACCTCGCCGAGGGCGAGGCCGACACCGGCATCGCCCGCCTCGGCGAGCTGCGCGCGGCGCCCGAGGAGATAACCGTCGAAGTCCTGCACCGGCGCCACCTCCCGGCCGAGCGCCGCTCCCTCACCCACAAGTTCCGCGTCGGCGAGCAGGAGGGCTTCGTCACCGTCGGCCTCTTCGACGACGGTACGCCCGGCGAGATATTCGTCACGATCTCGAAGGAAGGTTCGACCATCCGCGGCCTCATGGACTCGGTGGCGATGCTGACGTCCTACTCGCTGCAGTACGGCGTGCCGCTGCGCACCCTCGTCGACAAGTTCAAGGGCGTCCACTTCGAGCCCGCCGGCTTCACCTCCAACCCGGACATCCCCCAGGCCTCCAGCCTCGTCGATTACATCTTCCGCTGGCTGGAGCTGAGGTTCCTCGAACGGGCAGACGGGCAAACGGGCAAACGGGCAAACGGTGCCGCTCGTCCTGAGGCTCTCGAAGGGCGAGGGCCCGCGGGCGAAGCCCTCGCGCTGCAGCCGCCGGCGGAGCGGCCCAACGGCCGCCGCCGTAACCGGCGCTCGACGACGCGCGCCAGCGCCCGTTACGTCCCGCCGCGGCCGGCCCTGCCGTTCGCCGAGGTCGCCACCGGCCTCTTGTGCCCGGACTGCGGCGCCCAGCTCGTCTTCGCCGAAGGCTGCCTCGTCTGCCGCTCCTGCGGCTACACGAAGTGCGGGTAGGCGCGGCGAAGATGGTAAGACAAGCTAAGCGGGGTACAGGGGCGCAGCCCCTGACGGGGAGCGCGAGGGGTGTTCCCTCGCACGATGACTCCCTCTCTACCTTCCACCCCATCGTCCAGACCTGGTTCCGGCGCCGCTTCAAGGCCCCCACGGACGCCCAGGCCGCCGGCTGGCCCCTCATCCGCTCCCGCCGCGACGTCCTCATCGCCGCGCCCACCGGCTCCGGCAAGACGCTCGCCGCCTTCCTCGCCGGCATCGACGGCCTCATCCGTCAATCGGAGGCCGGCCCGCTGCCCGCCGAGACGCAGATCGTCTACGTCTCGCCCCTCAAGGCGCTGGGCAACGACATCCAGCGCAACCTGGAGGCGCCGCTGGCCGAGATAACCGAGATCGCCGCCCGCCAGGGCTTCGACCTCGCCATCCGCACCGCCGTCCGCACTGGCGACACGCCGGCGAAGGACCGCCAGGCCTTCGTCCGCACGCCGCCCCACATCCTCATCACGACGCCGGAGTCGCTCTACCTCATGCTCACGGCGGCGCGCAGCCGCGAGACCCTGCGCCGCGTGCGCACCGTCATCGTCGACGAGATCCACGCCCTCGCCCGCGACAAGCGCGGCAGCCACCTCGCCCTCTCCCTCGCCCGCCTCGACCACGTCGTCGAAGCGCGGCCCGCGCGCATCGGCCTCTCGGCGACGCAGCGGCCGATCGAGGAGATAGCGGCGTTCCTGACGGGAACGGAACAGGGGCCAGGGAACAAGGAACAAGGGCCCACTCCGTCTTTGCGAGGCCCCTTCGTCTTCGCCTCAGGGCAGGCTCCGGCCGAAGCAACCTCGGGGCGCCGACGAGGAACCGAGATTGCTTCGTCGCTTCGCTCCTCGCAAAGACAGGGACCACCTGTCCTTGGTTCCTCTGTTCCTTGTTCCATCGTCGACCTCGGCCACCAGCGCGACCTCGACCTGCAGATCGAGCTGCCGCCCTCAGACCTCGAGGCCGTCGCCTCCGGCGACCAGTGGGGCGACGTCTACGACCGCCTCGCCGCCCTCGTGCGCGCCCACCGCACCACCCTCGTCTTCGTCAACACGCGCCGCCTCTCGGAGCGCGTCGCCCACCACCTGCGCGAGCGCCTGGGCGAGGAGGCGGTCGCCAGCCACCACGGCAGCCTCGCCCGCGACCGCCGCCTGCGCGTCGAGCAGCGCCTGAAGGCCGGCGACCTCAAGGCGCTCGTCTGCACGGCGTCCCTTGAGCTGGGCATCGACATCGGCAGCATCGACCTCGTCTGCCAGGTGGGCTCGCCGCGCAGCGTCACGACCTTCCTGCAGCGCGTCGGCCGCTCTGGCCACGCCCTCGGCCTGCGCCCCCAGGGCCGCCTCTTCCCGACGACGCGCGACGAGCTGGTCGAGTGCGCCGCCCTCATCCGCGCCGTGGGCGCCGGCCGCCTCGACGCCATCGTCCAGCCTGTGGCGCCGCTCGACATCCTCGCCCAGCAGGTCGTCGCCGAGTGCGCCTGCGAGGACTGGCGTGAGGACGACCTCTTCGACCTGGCGCGCCGCGCCTGGCCCTTCCGCGACCTGAGTCGCGACGACTTCGACGAGGTCGTCGAGATGCTGAGCGAGGGCGTCGGCGAAGGCGCCGGCCGGGCGCCGCCCCTGCTGCATCGAGACCGCATCAACGGCGTGCTGCGGGGCCGGCGCGGCGCCCGCATGAGCGCCATCCTCAACGGCGGCGCCATCCCGGAGACGGCCGACTACCGCGTCGTCGCCGAGCCGGACGACACGCTTGTCGGGACCGTCAATGAGGACTTCGCCGTGGAAAGCATGGCCGGCGACGTCTTCCTCCTCGGCAGCCACTCCTGGCGGATCAAGCAGGTCGTGGCCGGCCAAGTGCGCGTTGAGGACGCCCGCGGCGCGCCGCCGACGATCCCGTTCTGGCTGGGCGAGGCGCCGGGCCGCACGGTCGAGCTGTCGCAGGAGGTGGGGCGGCTGCGGCGCGACGTCGTCGCCGGCCTGGACGACCCGGACATGCTGCGCGAGCGGATGAAGGGCGAGTGCGGCCTCGACGACCCCGGCGCGCTGCAGGTCATCGACTACATCCGCGCGACGCGGGACGCCCTCGGCCTCGTGCCGTCGGACACGGACGTCGTCTTCGAGCGCTTTTTCGACGAGACGGGCGGCATGCAGCTGGTGGTGCACGCGCCCTTCGGGGCGCGGATCAACCGCGCCTGGGGCCTGACGCTGCGCAAGCGCTTCTGCGTCCGCTTCGACTTCGAGCTGCAGGCGGCGGCGAGCGACGACGCGATAGTCCTCTCGTTGGGGCCGCAGCACAGCTTCCCGCTGGCGGAGAGCTTCGCCTATGTCACGCCGGCCAACGCCGAGGCGTCGCTGCGCCAGGCGATCCTCTACGCGCCGGTCTTCCCGGTGCGCTGGCGCTGGGACGCCGGCCGCGCCCTCGCCGTGCCGCGCTACCAGGGCGCGCGAAAGGTGCCGCCGCCCATCCAGCGCATGCGCGCGGACGACCTCCTGGCCGCGGTGTTCCCGGCTCAGGTCGGCTGCCAGGAGAACGTTAGCGGGCCCCTGGAGATACCGGACCACCCCCTCATCCGCCAGACGGTGCACGACTGCCTGCGCGAGGCGATGGACCTCGACGGCCTCATCGGCGTGCTGCGGCGGATCGAGGCGGGCGAGGTGCGGCTGCACGCCCGCGACACGCTGGAGCCATCACCCATGGCGCACGAGATCCTCAACGGCAAGCCGTTCACCTACCTGGACGACGCGCCGCTGGAGGAGCGCCGCACGCGCGCCATCACTCTGCGTCGCGCGTTGCCGGAGAGCGCCCGCGAGCTGGGCGCCCTGGACCCGGACGCCATCGAGCGGGTGCGCGAGGAGGCCTGGCCGGCGCCGCGCGACGTGGAGGAGGCGCACGACGCGCTGCTCAGCCTCGTCGTGCTGCCGGTGGGCGAGGCTGAGGCCTGGCAGCCCTGGCTGGAGGAGCTGATAGCCGCCGGCAGGGCCGGCCGGCTCAGGGGACAGGGGACAGGGGACAGGGGACAGGGCCCGGCCGCCCCTCTTGTTCCTGGTTCCATGTTCCTTGTTCCTGGCCTCTACTTCGCGGCGGAGAACCTGAGGCTCATCCGCCTGCTGTACCCCAGCGCGACCATTGAGCCCGCGCTGCAGCCGCCCGAAGCCGCCCTTGTCAAGGTCGAGGAGCGGGAGGAGGCGCGCTCGCGGCTGCTGCGCGGCTGGACGGAGGCGATCGGCCCCGCCGCGCCATCGGCGCTCGGCGCCCGCGTCGGCCTCGCTCCCGAAGACGTGGAGCGCGGCCTGCGCATGCTGGAGGCGGGCGGCTTCGTCCTGAGGGGGCGCTTCAGTCCAGGCGTGAGCGAGGACGAGTACTGCGACCGTCGTCTCCTCGCCCGCATCCACCGCTACACGCTCGACCGCCTGCGGCGTGAGATCGATCCGGTCTCGCTGCAGGACTACATGCGCTTCCTGCTGCGCTGGCAGCACCTGGCGCCGGACGCGAAGCTGGCGGGCAAGCAGGGCGTGCGCCAGGCCGTCGGCCGGCTGGAGGGCTACGAGGCGGCGGCCGGCGCCTGGGAGCGTGAGCTGCTGGCGGCGCGCGTCGCCGACTACCGCTCCTCCTGGCTGGACGAGCTCTGCCTGGCGGGCGAGGTCGCCTGGGCGCGCCTGACGCCGCGCAAGTCTAGCGGCGCGGCGGCCAGCGTCTCGGCGACGCGGCAGACGCCGGTGTCGCTGGTCCTCCGCCCCGACTTCCCGACGCTGCTCGCCGGCGTGCGCGGCGCGAACGGCGCCGTCCCGCCGCCGCGAGCGGGCGCCGCGGCCGAGATCTACGAGGCGCTACAGCAGCGGGGCGCCCTCTTCTTCGACGAGATCGTCAACCTGACGCGGCGGCTGCGCTCGGACGTCGAGCGCGGCCTGCGCGAGCTCATCGCCTGGGGGCTCGTCGCCTCGGACGGCTTCCAGGGCCTGCGCCAGCTGTCGGGTCGCGCCGGACACACGGGTCGGCGTCGCGGCGAGTCATCCTCCTACACGGCCGAGGGCTTCTTCGCCGGCAGCGGGCCGGCCGGCCGCTGGGCGCTGGTCTCGACGCCGGCGCCCGACCCCGACCACGCCGACGAGCAGGCGGAGGCGCTGGCGCGCGTCCTCCTGCAGCGCTACGGCGCGCTCTTCCGCGACCTCTACGCGCGGGAGAGCTTCACGACCCCCTGGCGCGACGTGCTGCGTGCCCTGCGCCGGCTGGAGGCGCGCGGCCTCGTGCGCGGCGGCCGCTTCGTCTCCGGGCCCAGCGGCGAGCAGTACGCCCTGCCGGAGGCCGTCGACGGCCTGCGCCGCGTGCGGCGCCAGGAGCGCTCGGGCGAGCGCGTCTGGCTGGGCGCCGTCGACCCCGTGAACCTGGTCGGCGTGCTGCTGCCGGGTGAGCGAGTGCCGGCGCAGGCGGGCAAAGGCGTCCTCTTCGTCGACGGGCTGCCGGCCACCGGCGTGGTGGCGGAGGCAGACGCGGTCAAGGCGCCGGTGCCGTCGAAGCTGCTTGTCGGCTCGCCACGCTAGGCGATTGCCCGCATCGCGGCCGGCGGCTATATTCGCTGCGGAGAGCTAGCTCAGGGAGGTTCCTCGTGGTACAGGAGCGGGTCGACGAGAGAGAGCCCGGCGCAAGCATCATGCTCACGCCGAGCCCGCGGTCGTACGAGGAGGCGCACGCCCAGGCCGTGCGCAACATCGCCGAGCAGCTCTTTCCCTTCCCGACGCCCGAGTACCCCCACTTCCGCACCTTCGTCAACGAGCCGGAAGTCGAGCAGCGCATCTTCACCAACTACGGCAACGAGCTGGCGCCGGACATCGTCGTCCTGCAGTGGCCGGAGAAGCTGCCGGTGATGGTCGCTGAGGTCGTGACGCCGGACATGCTGCGCGAGGACCTGGCGGAGAACGTCTGGGCCGTTGAGGCGCGCCTGGAGGGGGTCCGCTTCTTCCTCTACGTGCCCTCCGGCCACGCCGCCGAGGCGAAGGCGCTGCTCAAGTGGGCGAAGATCAAGAACGTGGCCCTGCGCACCTGGCGCAACATCACCGGCCTCAAGACGATAGACGTGGCCGCCGTCAGATAGCAGGCAGCAAAGGCAGCGGGCCCGTTAGTCGCCCGCCAGCGTGCGCTCGATCTCGCCGGCGTGCTGCGGGAAGCGGTAGGCGAAGGCGGCGACCATCCCGAAGCAGCCGCTGAGCATCATGTCGCCGTGCGGCGCGGCGAAGTAGGGCCGCAGGCGGCTCTTGCGCAGACGGTTGCGCTGCGGCCCGGTGACGGCGATGAAGGGTAGGTCATCCGCTCGTGGTGAGCCGGTCGAACCACGAGGGCTCGTCATGCCCTCGACCCCTCGCCCCTTCGGCAAGCTCAGGGCAGGCTCTTCGAGAGCCTCAGGGCGAGCGGACGATGTGCCCGTTTGCTCGTTTGCCTCTTTGCCCGTGCCAGCCGCGTAGAAGACGCCATGCCCCTTCGACCCGAAGACCTCCTCGTGCCGCAGCTGGCGCGAGAGCAGGCGCGCCGTGAAGTCCTCGATCTGCGCGTTCGTCATCTCGCCCGTGTGGTGCTCGAAGAGGGAGACGATGCGCGTGCCGCGCAGGTGGAAGGCGAGGGCGTGCATGTTGCCGAGGTTCAGCACCAGCTGCTCCTCTTCGCGCGCGACCGCCGGGTCCTGCAGGGCGCCGAGCGCCGCGGCCGGCCCAGTGTCGAGGAAAACCGTGGGCGCCTCGGCGTCGACGCTGCGCATCAGGGCGCGGGCGCGCGTCAGGTACTCAGGCAGTTCGTGGGGCAGGCAGGCGAAGGCGAGCAGGCTCCGCCCTAAGCCTGTCGAAGGGTGGTTGCCGCCCTCCACGACGCGACGCAGATGCTCGAAGCGGAAGAGGCGGTCGGAGTAGCCGGGCGGCGCGGCGCCGTGGTCGAGGCAGCCGACGGCGAAGCCGTCGAAGCGCGGCTCGACGTCGAAAGCGCGCAGGGCGGCGCGGACGGCGCCGAGGTCGAGGTCGCGCAACTCAACGCGCGCGCCGACCGTCCTCGCCGCCTCGTCCTCGCTGACCAGGGTTACGCCTTGGGCTGTGACCCTGGTCAGGTCGTCGTCGAAGGTCGTGGCCGCCTCCGGCGTCGCGAAGGCGGCGAGGCCGGCGCGCAGGTGCTCCTCCAGGGCCCAGTGGCAGGGCCCGCCGCCCTGCACCGTACCGGTGAGGACGACGGCCTGGCCCGCCGCCGTGGCGCGTCGGATGCGCCCCGCGGCGATGGCCGTCGCCGAGGGCATGACGAGCTTGACGCAGTTCTCGACCGGCCCGGCGGTGTCGAAGACGAGGATATCCTGCGTGCCGGTGCCAACGTCCACGGCGAGGATGCGCATCGCAGGATATTGTACCGCCGGCAGACAGGGCGGTCGCCGGCTAGGTCGGTCGCGGGACGCCGCCCTCACCCTAACCCTCTCCCGAAGGGAGAGGGGACTACGTTCTCGCCTTTGAGGCGCGCCGTAGCTACGGCAGAGAGGCGGTGATCCGGCGGTAGTCTGCCTCCGGAAACGCCTTAAGCGTCTCGGTCTTGACGTTGCCTGATGAGCCGATGGCGAGTAGGACGCGTGTCATGGCCTCATCGTCCGGCCCCTCGCTGATGGCGACGAAGTCGTACTGGCCCATCGTGAGGTAGAACTGCGGCATCTTGCCGCCCGCCGCTTCGACGGCTTGGCGCGCCGCGTCCAGGCGCTGGGGGCTCTGCTTGATGTTGCGGATGCCCTGCTCCGTGTACTTGCCGAGGATGATGTAGGTCGCCATTGCCCCGCCTCCCTGCTGAAGAGCTTCTCACGAGGCGATCGTAGTGCGCCTGTCAAGGGAGCGGCGCTATGCATCGCCTGTCATTCTGAGCGAAGCGAAGAATGACATGTAATCGGACCGCTATTTGAGATAAAGTATCTCCTATGGCGGTCGAGATAGAGGGGAGAAAGACGCCAGCGGCGCCGGCCGCGCCGCCGGCGCTGCGCTTCGAGCGCGTCTCCGTGCGCCTCGGCGAGCGCCTCGCCCTGCGCGAGATCGATTTCGCCGTCCAGGCCGGCGCCTTCGTCGGCCTCATCGGGCCCAACGGCTCCGGCAAGAGCACCCTCTTGCGCGCCGCGCTCGGCGTGGTGCCGCTCGCCGACGGCCGCGTCGAGGTGGAGGGGCTTTCGCCGGACGAGGCGCGCGACGCCTTCGCTTACCTGCCGCAGCGGCGCCAGGTGGAGATCGACCTGCCGCTGCGCGCCTGGGACGTCGTGCTCATGGGCCGCCTGCGCCGCGAGCGCTGGCTGCGGCCGGCGAGCCGCGCCGACAAGGAGGTCGCCTCCTGGGCGCTGGAGCGCGTCGGCCTGGCGGAGCGTCGCAACGCGCCCATCGGCGAGCTCTCCTTCGGCCAGCAGCAGCGCGTCTTCTTCGCCCGCGCCCTCGCCCAGGAGGGCCGGATCATCCTCCTGGACGAGCCGATGAACGGCGTCGACACGCAGACGCAGGACATCTTCGTCGAGCTGCTGGCCGGCTTCCACGCCGAGGGCAAGACCATCGTCATGGCGACGCACGACCTGAACCAGGCCGCGGCCATCTGCGACAACCTCTGCGTACTCAACCAGCGCCTCCTAGCCTACGGACCCGTGGAGGAGACGCTGACGGAGGATGTCCTGGCCGAGGCGTACGGCGTCCACCTGCACTTCACGCACCGCGATACCGGCCTCGACCACATGCTGGAGGACGCGCACCACCACGACGGCGACGAAGGGCCCCCCGGTGCTCGACTGGTTTAGCGACCCCCTCTCCTTCCGCTTCATGCGCCTGGCGCTGGTCGAGGTGGTCGTCGTCGGCGTCGTGGCGGGCTTCCTGGGCAGCTACGTCGTGCTGCGCGGCCTCGCGTTCGTCGGCGACGCCATCGCGCACGCTGTGTTTCCGGGCGTCGTCATCGCCTTTCTGGCGAACGTGAGCATCTTCGCCGGCGGCGCCGCCTTCGGCGTGCTGACGGCGCTGGCGATAAGCGGCCTCTCGCTGACGCGCCGCGTCCGCGAGGACACCGCCATCGGCGTTGTTTTCGCCGGCGCCTTCGCCCTCGGCGTCGTCCTCATTAGCTCGTCGCCGGGCTATACGCGCGACCTGACGTCGCTGCTCTTCGGCGACGTGCTGGCCGTGACGACGACCGACATCTACCTCAGCGTCGTCATCGGCGGCGCGGCGTTTGCCGTCGCCTTCCTCCTGCGACGCGTCCTCGTCCTCGCGTCTTTCGACCGCGAGATGGCGGTGGCGATGGGCCTACCCGTCTTCTTGCTCGATACGCTGCTGCTGCTGCTGATCACGCTGACCATCGTCATCGCGCTGCGGGCGGTGGGCAACGTGCTGGTGCTGGCGCTGTTCGTGACACCGGCGGCGACTGCGCGCCTGCTCGTGGACGACTTGGGGCGGATGATGGCGCTGAGTACGCTGCTGGGCGCCGTGAGCGGCGTGGTTGGGCTATACCTCTCCTGGCATACGGACCTGGCGGCGGGCGGGATGATCGTGCTGACGGCGACGGGCATCTTCGTGGCGGCGCTGCTGCTGTCGCCGCGCGCCGGGCTGCTGGGGCGCTGGCTGAGGGCCGGTGGCGCTGAGGGCGCAGCAGCGAAGGCCTGAGTCGTCGGTCTGCTAAGCTGCGGGCGTGGAAGCGCCGTCGCTTACTGCGGAGCTGGCAGCGCGGATAGAGCGAGCCCTCAACCTCGGGGCGGAGTCGCGGATAGGGTCAGTCGGGCTGCTGCCCGGCAATCCGCTCGGCGTCGAGCGCCGCCAGTGGGAGCGCGTCAGCGCGACGCTGGTTCGGCGAGATGTCCTCTACTATGGCTACTTCAACGCCATTCGCGGCGCCGGCAAAGGCGAGGAAGCGCACTTAGACCAGGCGGCGGCTTGGTTGAGGAGCAATGGCAAGCACTGCGGCGTCTCCATCTCGCCCTTCGACGCCGACGAAAGCCTGCTTCATCACTTGGCGGAATGCGGCCTGCGGCAATCGAGGTTCATGACCGTGCTGTATGGCGTCCCGGCGCCGCGTCAAACTGAGGGTCAGGCTGCTGCCGTTGAGGAAGTAGACTCGGCGAGCGACCTCTTCCTGGGCCTCTGGCTGGAAGGCGCGCCGGAGGCGGACAGAGCGTTCTTTCGGACGCTGGGACAGGCCGAGTTCCGGGACTGGCGCTGCTACGTGGCGTTCGTGGAGGGCAGGTTGGCCGCTCATGCTTGCCTCTACATGCGCGAGGGCGTGGGTGTCCTGGCCTCGGCTTGGACGTCAACGCAAGCGCGGGGGCGTGGCTGCCAGACCGCTCTCCTGCGGAGGCGCATCGCCGACGCTGCCGAGGCGGGCTGTGACCTCGTCGTCAGCCAGTGTGTCCCAGGGTCGCAGAGCCAGCGGAACCTGGAGCGCGCGGGGCTTCGCACCGCCTATACGCAGGCGATCTGGGAAGATACGCGGCCGGCCTAGCGGACCATCAGCGCCAGGCGCTCGTCCGTGACCTCGGCGGGCAGGGGCTGGTTGGGGCCGCTGTAGACGCGGTAGCCGTCCTCCGGGTCGCGCACCCAGGCGAGGCCGGCGTTGACCAGCTGGCGCACGCCGTCGATGACGTGGCGGGCGTCGTAGAGGACGGGCAGGCCGAGACGCGTCAGGAAGGGGACGACGGCGCGGGCCACGTCGCGGCCGCCGGTGAACAGCTCGGCCTCGCGCAGGGTGAGCAGCGTGAGGCTGGAGAGGAAGTCGGCGGCGGCGAAGGTCTGCGGCAGGCGCTGCCAGAGCGTCGACCACAGCGTCGCCTGCGGGTCCGAGAGGTCGAGGGTGGCGGCGCGGCTGTCGAGCTCGCCGCGCTCGTCGCGCAGCCAGTAGATCCACTCGGCGTAGGCGGCGCGGACGAGGGCGTCGGCGTCGCGGGCGCCGCTGCGGGCGGCGAACTCCCGCGCGCCGTCTGGCGTCGTCAGGTCGAGCCAGGGGTCGGCCGGCTCGACGACGAGGAAGGAGTTGGCGAAGGCGCAGCCCCAGCTGACGGCGAGCAGGCGCTCGTCGGCGCGCAGGCCGCGCAGCGAGACGAGGAGGTTGAGGTCGGCGCCGTCGTCGAGGGCGCGGCGCCGCTCGACGAAGCGCCACCAAGCGCCGCCGCCGCGCACGAAGGGCACCACAGGGTTGCGCCGCTCCGGCGCTTCCGGCTCGCTGACGTCGTAGACAAGCAGGCGCTCTGTGCCCGCCAGGCGCCCAAGCGCGGCAGCGAGGTCAGAAGCTTCCATGGTCATCGAACGCGTGCTTCGACAAGCTCAGCACGAACGTATTCATAACTCGCCCGTCAGCAGCGGCCCGCCGCGGTCGAGGACGCGCCCCCCGATGTCGATGACGGCCGGGCGCTCTTCGCAGTAGACGCCGTCCTCGCACTTGTCGAAGAGGAGGACGTCGCGGGCGCCGTCATAGCGTATCGTCCAGGCGCCGATGACGGGGCTGTTCGGCCCCTGCCTCAGCTGCTCCTCGATGATGCGGGCCAGCGCCGCCAGCTGCTCTCTGCCCATGGTCCCTCTCGACTATTCTACGTCGCGAGCTCGCCGACGGCCTCTCTGAGGGCGCGGAGCCTGGCGATCTGGTCGCCGACGTCGCCTCGCAGCGCGCCGACGGTCGAGTGGGTCACGCCCAGCGCCTGCCACTCCCGCAGCTGCTGCCGCCACTCCTCCGGCCCGCCGCCTTCGATGTTGATGCCCGCCTGGACGCCGACGCGCGAAGGGTCTCGGCCGGCCTCGCGGACGGCGGCGCGGAAGCCCTCGATGCGCTTCGCGGCGTCGTCGCCCGGCCGGATGAAGGGTATCCAGCCGTCGGCGACGCGGGCGATGCGACGGATCGCCGCCTCGGCGGCGCCGCCCATCCAGACCGGGATCGGCCGCTGGACGGGCAGGGGGTTGATGCCGGCGCGGTCGATGCGGTGCCAGCGGCCGGTGAAGTCGACGACGGCCTGCGTCCAGAGCAGGCGCATGACCTCGATCTGCTCCTCGACGCGGCGGCCGCGGTTGTGGAAGTCCTCGTTCAGGGCCTCGTACTCCACCTGGTTCCAGCCGAGGGCGACGCCGAGGCGCAGGCGGCCGCCGCTTAGCACGTCCACCTCCGCCGCCTGCTTGGCGAAGAGGACAGTCTGGCGCTGCGGCAGGATGATGATGCCGCTGGCGAGGCCGATGCGCTGCGTGACGCCCGCCAGATAGGCGAAGAGCGTGAGCGGCTCGTGGAAGGGCGTTTTGTAGGTGAAGGGCGCGTTCCAGCCCGGGCGGCCGGCAGGGTCGGCGCCGACCACGTGCTCGTAGGTCAGGATGAAGTCGTAGCCGAGGCCCTCGACGGCCTGAGCGAAGTCGCGCACGGCGGCCGGGTCGTTCGCGGTCTCTTCGTGCGGGAAGGTGACGCCGATTCTCATGTAGAGGGCTCCTAGCGCACGAGCTCGCCGACCGCCTCGCGGTACCGGCGGATGGCGTCGATGTGCTCCCGCGGCGACGCGAATCCGGCGCCCATGGTGTTGACGCAGACGTAGTCGGCGCCGATCTCGCGCCACTGCTCCAGGTCGGCGAGCCAGTCCTCGGGCGAGCCGCGGCCGGCGTTGGTCTGGACCTCGAGGCCCAGCTCCGCCGGGTCGCGGCCGGCCTGGCGGGCGTAGTCGCGCAGGCGGGCGACGGCGTCACGGATCTCGGCGGCGGGCCGGAAGATCGGGAACCAGCCGTCGGCGACGCGGGCGGCGCGCTGGATGGCGACCTCGGAGACGCCGCCCAGCCAGACCGGGATCGGCCGCTGGACGGGCAGGGGGTTGATGCCGGCGCGGTCGATGCGGTGCCAGCGGCCCTTGAAGTCGACGACGGCCTGCGTCCAGAGGAGGCGCAAGACCTCGATCTGCTCGCTGATCCGGCGGCCGCGCGTGTGGAAGTCCTCGTTCAGCGCTTCGTACTCGACGGCGTTCCAGCCGAGGCCGACGGCGAGGCGCAGGCGGCCGCCGGTGAGGACGTCGACCTCTGCCGCCTGCTTGGCGAAGAGCACGGTCTGACGCTGGGGCAGGATGACGACGCCGCTCACGAACTCGATGGTCGTCGTCAGGGCGCCGAGGTAGGCGAAGAGGACGAGCGGCTCGTGGAACTGGCTCTCGTGCGTGTAGCCGCGCCAGTTCGGCCGGCCCGACACGTCGGCGCCGATAACGTGGTCGTAGGCGAGGAGGTGGTGATAGCCCAGCGACTCCGCCGCCTGGGCGTAATCGCGCAGGACGATGGGGTCGCTGCCGATCTCTGTCTGAGGGAAGGTGACGCCGATCTTCAAGGAATCTCTCCTCTTGTTCACCGTTCGGGCCGCTCTTGGTCAGACGATCATTCGGCCTCGACCCCGGCTTGTCAAACGGGCTGAAACGCCGCGCCCCAGGCCGCGTTTCTCAAGACGAAGGCGGCGCGATACGGCAAGCAGGGAGGCAGGTGAAGCCATGAACGGCTCGTCCGGCGGGGTGCGAGGATGACCGGCGCCCTCATCGTCTTGCTCTTCCTCGGCCTCGACATCGCCCTCGTCGTCATCGCCCTGCTCTGGCTGAGCGACCGCCGCTCCATGGGCGACATAACCGACATGCGCAACCGCGACCGCTGGCGGCGCCGCCGCTAAGAGGCCGGCCGCGTCCTGAGCCCTGAGCCTGTCGAAGAAGCCTGCCC
>Ga0209108_10000974_pt1 | contig 16426 bp, 17 predicted proteins | sample Rifsed10ft1_FD_184003 | JGI IMG/M metagenome (GOLD analysis project Ga0209108, IMG submission 184003) | Soil microbial communities from Rifle, Colorado, USA - sediment 10ft 1 (version 2) | ecosystem: Environmental > Terrestrial > Deep subsurface > Rock core/Sediment | place: Rifle, Colorado...
TATCTGGCGGTCGTCAACGAGCAGCTTCGCGGCAAGGAAGTTCGCGAAATCGAAGTGGCTGTGTAGACCTTGCCCAAGATCCCGGGCGTCAATCACCTTGACGCCGTGCGCGCACTCGAGAAAGCCGGATTCCGAATCGTGCGCCAGGGCAAGCATATCGTCATGAGCAACGGTCAACGCATCGTGACCGTCCCTCGCCATAATCCGGTCAATGCGTTCACGATGGGCGGCATTGCGCGTGACGCCGGCTTGTCCGTGGAGCAATTTCGTGAGCTCCTGTGAGCGTCGCACACGCCTAACCCGTAGCCTCCGAAGGACCCAGCATGCTTCAACTGCGCGCCACCTGCGAAACTGCAACAAGCCCCTCCCCCCCGCCTCCACCGAGGCGCGCATCTGCTCCTACGAGTGCACCTTCTGCGCAAAATGCGTGGACGCGATCCTCTTCAACGTCTGCCCGAACTGCGGCGGCGGCTTCGTCCCCCGGCCGGTCCGGCCGTCGACGAACTGGAAGAACGGCAACTACCTCGGCAAGGACCCGGCCAGCACCACGGTGAAACACCGCCCTGTCGACCCGGCGTCCCACAACCAGTTCGCAATGCCGATCAAGGACATCCCGCCGCACCAGCGCTAGCTTAGTATCGGCGTCGGGATACCCCATGATCTCCTCGACGCTTGCCGTTCTTTTCCTCGCCCTCGCCGCCGGGGCCGACCAGACGGACGACCCGATGATCCGCTGGGACTGCGACAAGGCCGGCAACCAGCTGGTGATGCAGATGGTCCGCCCACCGGTGGAGAACGTGAACGAAAGGGAGCTCCTCCTCCTCAGCGGCGCGCAGAACTTCGAGCAGTGCCACATCAACGGCGCCAGCTGGACGCTGCTCGTGGACCTGATCGAGTACGACTCCGGCCGCTGCGAGCCGGAGCCGGATACGATCGTGAGCCTGCTGCGCAACGACAAGCTGGTGATCTCGAACGTGCACATCGGCCGCAACTGCGGCGAGCGGCCCGTGCTGAGCGCGCTGCGCATCGCGGAGCCGATGGACGGCGCGAACCCGACTCTGGAGCTCTGCACCGCGCCGACCTACGGCGCCGAGCGCAACTGCTCCCCGCTCCAGATCCGCGAAATGAAAAAGGCGATCGACAGCGGCGCGATCGCCGAGCACGCCAGGCGTCCATGAGCGAGCGCTCGACGCTGCAGACGGTTCTCCTCATCGTCGGCTCCGCCCTCGGCGGCATCGTCCTCTTCATCGCCGCCGCCGGCGCCTACTTCTACTTCAAGTTCTTCTCCCTCGGCCCGCCGGCACCCGGCGAGACCTTCCCGCGCGCCAGCATCGTGCACACGCCGCCGCCCATCAAGAACGACGAGCGCTTCCTCGGCACGCACGGCGTCACCACCGGCGGCTTCGACTACGACCGCAACTCGGTGCTCGCCGCCGGCCCCGGCAAGCTCATCGGGCGCATCACCGCGAGCGGCAAGCCCGTGCTGGGCCTGAGGCTGCGCCTGGCGCTGAACGGCAAGGTCTACAGTCAATGGGGGACGAGCGGCAACGACGGCCGCTACGAGATCAGCGTCCCCTACGGCAAGTACCGCATCGACGGCTACACGCTGGATTCCTCCTCCGCCGACGCCGCGCTGCCCGGCAAGGTGGACAATCCGAGGAACGAGCACGACAGCGGCGTATTCACGGTCGCCGCAGGGCGAGACGGCAGGGCGCTCGACCTGGACTTCCTCGAGCCGGTGAAGAAGCTCGCGCCGCAGGGCGAAGTCTCCGCGGCGCAGCCGCTCATCCTGTCCTGGGAGCCCTACCCCGGCGCCAGCGAGTATCGAATCCAGCTCGTCGAGCAGGCAGAGCGGAGCAGCCCGATATCGCAGAAGCACCTGTTCAACTGGAACAGCCAGCCGAAGACCGCGGCGACGTCCATCAACCTGAGCGACCACGGCATCAAGCTGCGCAAGGGCTACTACTACATCTACCAGGTCGCCGCGCTGGACGGCACCGGCCGGGAGCTGTCCAACTCCCCGTCGGCCTGGCGCCACCCCGACTTCCAGGCCGTGGACTAGCGCCGCTCGCGGCTCAGGCTGTAGTACGTCCCCGCGAAAATCACCGCCGCCCCTGCGATGATTAGCGGATCAAACGCCTCGTTATAGAACAGCGCGCCGACCACCGCGATCAGCGGCAGCCGGACGAAGTCGATCGGCACCGCCACCATCGCATCCGCCAGCTTGAACGCCCGCGTCATGCAGTAATGCGCGGTATAGCTCCCCACGCCGATCAGGATCATCCACGGCAGCTGCGAAATCGGCGGCGACACCCATCCCGGCAGCGCCGCCAGGAGCGACAGCGGCGTCTGCACCACCGACATCCAGAACAGCACCGCGAGCGGCGAATCGGTGCTCGAGAGCTGCTTGGTGGCGATCATGTTGCCGGCATAGAACAGCGACGCGGCGAGCGCGACCAGCGCCGCCGGATGGAACAAGCCGAAACCCGGCCGCAGGATGATGAGCACGCCCGCGAGGCCCAGCACCAGCATCACGATCCGGTTTCGCGTCAGGCGCTCCTTCAGGATCAGCGCCGCGAGGATCGCCGTCCACACCGGCATGGTGAACTCGATGGCGAACACCGTCGCCAGCGGCAGCGCGCCGATGGCGAACACCCAGCAGTACTGCCCGCCGAAGTGAATGACGTTCCTGAACACGTGCAGCGGCAGCCGCCGCGTCGCTGTTACCGCGTCGGTCGCCTGCGCCACGATGACCAGGACGATGGCCATCATCACCAGGCTGCGCACGAACAGGATCTGGAACGGCCCCATGTGCGCGAGCAGCTCGCGCGCCGCCACCGCCATGGTCGAAAAGGAGAGCACCGCGCCGCTCATCCACAGGACGCCGCGCAGGTTGTCGGTCATGGCGCGCATTGTCCCGCGGCCCGGCCCGGCGCGCGACCAGGTTCGCAGGCCTCGCTACAATCGGCCGCATGAAGGCGATGGCGTGCGCGGCGCTCGGCGGCCTGCTCCTCGTCCCGAGCGCGCTGGCGAGCGTGGAGCCGTACCTCGCGGCCTGGCACGGCACGACGTGCGATCTCGAGACCGACGGCGCGCTCATTTGCCGCTACCGCATCGGCGCCAGCCTGGAGTTCATCCTGCGCCGGGTCGGCGAGCCCGGCGTGCGGCTGGAGATCCTGCGCAACGACCGCGAGGGCGACTATGCGCTCGACGACGAGCTGCACGGCACCTGCCTGGTCGTGCGCCACGGCTGGTCCGCGCGCCCCGCGCCCGGCGCCGAGCGCAACTTCGCGGCGGTGTCCGCGGTGAACGGCGTCGCCTACCGCACCCTGCGCGAATGCCGGAAGGCGAAATAGGTTCGTATAATGCGGCCCGCATGGAAGCCGAACGCCTCAACGCCCTCGCCGACAAGCTCAAAGACCTGAAAGCACGGTCCGCGGAGCTGAGGAGGTACCTTTGACTTCGACGCGAAGGAAAAGCGCCTCGCGGAGGTGAACAAGCTGCTCGAGGACCCGAAGGTCTGGTCCGACCCGAAGCGCGCCCAGGAGCTGGGGCGCGAAAAGAAGAACCTGGCGGCCACCGTCGAATCGATCACCGGGATCGACCGCGGCCTCGACGACGCCGCCGAGCTGTTCCAGCTCGGCCGGTCGGAGAACGACGAGGCGACGCTCGAGGGCGTGGAGCAGGACGTCGCGGCACTGGAAGCGCAGGTGCACCAGCTCGAGTTCCGGCGCATGTTCTCGAACCCGCTCGATCCCAACGCCTGCTTCGTCGACATCCAGGCGGGCTCGGGCGGCACCGAGGCGCAGGACTGGGCCTCGATGCTCGAGCGCATGTACCTCAAGTTCTGCGACCGCAAGGGCTACAAGGCGGAGGTCCTCGAGCAGACCGAGGGCGAGGTGGCGGGCATCAAGAGCGCCTCGCTCAAGGTGAACGGCGCGTACGCCTACGGCACGCTGAGGACCGAGACCGGCGTGCACCGGCTGGTGCGCAAGTCCCCTTTCGACGCCAACGCGCGGCGCCACACTTCGTTCGCCAGCGTCTTCGTCTACCCCGAGGTGGACGAGACCGTGGCGCCCGAGCTCAACCCGGCGGACATCCGCGTCGACACCTACCGCGCCTCGGGCGCCGGCGGCCAGCACGTCAACAAGACCGACTCGGCGATCCGCATGACGCACCTGCCGACCGGCATCGTCGTGCAGTGCCAGAACGACCGCTCGCAGCACCGCAACCGCGCCGAGGCGCTCGCCATGCTCAAATCCAAGCTGTTCGAGCTCGAGATGCGCAAGAAAGAAGCCGAGCGCCAGAAGCTGGAAGACTCGAAGACCGACATCGGCTGGGGCCGCCAGATCCGCAGCTACGTCCTCGACCAGTCGCGCATCAAGGACCTGCGCACCGGCGTGGAGAAGGGCCATACGCAGGCGGTGCTCGACGGCGAGCTCGACGACTTTATCGAAGCGAGCCTCAAACAGGGGGTGTGATGGAAGAAGAGAACAAGCTCGTCGAGGAGCGCCGCGAGAAGCTGAAGGCGCTGCGCGCGATGGGCGCGGCCTTCCCCAACGACTGGCGCCCGGCGCACCACGCCGGCGCGCTCGCCGCGCGCTACGGCAGCCTCGACAAGGCGGCGCTGGAGAAGGAAAGCGCCGCCGTGCGGATCGCGGGCCGCATGATGCTGAAGCGCGTCATGGGCAAGGCGAGCTTCGCCACCCTGCAGGACGGCAGCGGCCGCATCCAGGTCTACGTGGCGAACGACGTCGCCGGCGAAGCCGCGCACGAGGCCTTCAAGCACTGGGACCTCGGCGACATCGTCGGCGTGCAAGGCACGCTCTTCAAGACCAACAAGGGCGAGCTCACCGTCAACGCGAAAGCGCTGCGGCTGCTGGTCAAGGCGCTGCGCCCGCTGCCCGAGAAGTTCCACGGCCTCGCCGACCAGGAGCTGCGCTACCGCCAGCGCTACGTCGACCTGATCGTCAATCCGGAGTCGCGCAACGTGTTCGCGGCGCGCTCGAAGATCGTGCAGTCGCTGCGCGATACGCTGATCGCCGAGCACTACCTGGAAGTCGAGACGCCGATGATGCAGCCGATCCCCGGCGGCGCGGTGGCGCGGCCCTTCCGCACGCACCACAACGCGCTCGACATGGACCTGTACCTCAGGATCGCCCCCGAGCTGTACCTGAAGCGCCTGGTGGTGGGCGGCATCGAGCGCGTGTTCGAGATCAACCGCAACTTCAGGAACGAGGGCATCTCCACGCGCCACAACCCCGAGTTCACCATGCTCGAGTGGTACTGCGCGTACCAGGACTTCGAGTACATGATCGGCCTCACCGAGACGCTGGTGCGCAACGCCGCGCTCGCCGCGACCGGCGGCGCGCGCCTCAGCTACCAGGGGCGCAGTATCGACTTCGGCCGGCCGTTCGCGCGCCTGTCCATCCCCGAGGCCATCCGCCGCCAGGGCATCGACGGCGACCTGCGCGAGCGCAAGTTCCTCTCGGGGAAGTTGAAGGAGCTCGGCGTCGAGCACAAGGACGACCAGGGCTGGGGCGCCCTCCAATTGATGCTGTTCGAGGCGGTGGCGGAGAAGCACCTCGTCGAGCCGACCTTCGTGCTCGACTTCCCGGCGGAGGTCTCGCCGCTCGCGCGCAGCAAGGATTCCGACCCCGGGCTCACCGACCGCTTCGAGCTGTTCGTCGACACGAAGGAGATCGCCAACGGTTTCTCCGAGCTGAACGACCCCGAGGACCAGGCCGAGCGCTTCCGCGAGCAGGCGGCGCGGAAGGACTCGGGGGACCCCGAGGCCATGTACTACGACGCCGACTACATCCGCGCGCTCGAGGTGGGGCTGCCGCCCACGGCGGGCGCGGGGCTGGGCGTGGACCGCCTGGTGATGCTCCTCACCGACAGCCCGTCGATCCGCGACGTCATCCTGTTTCCGCATATGCGACCGGAGTAGGGTGGGCCGTTGGCCCACCCTACAGCCGTAGCGCCACCAGCCCCGCCAGCACCACCAGCGTCGCCGCCGCGCGCCGCGCGGTGAACGGCTCCCGGAGAAAGAGCGCGCCGAGCGCGGCGGCGAAGACCACCGAGGTCTCGCGCAAGACCGCCACCAGCGCCACCGGCGCGAGGGTCATCGCCCACAGCGCGATGGCGTAGGCAAGCACCGCGCAGGCCCCGCCGACGAACGTCAGGCGCCAGCGGCGCAGGATGTGGCGCGGCGCATCCGCACCGCGCTGCAGGCAGCCGATGGCGAACATCACGATGCCGTTGGCGACGAAGAACCACATCGCGTAGGCGACCGGCGCGCCGGAGACGCGCGCGCCCTTGGCGTCGATCAGCGTGTAGGCGGCGATGACGCAGGCGTTGCCGAGCGCGAAAGCGAGCGACTTGCGCAGCGCGACCGGGTCGCTCGAACGATGCGTGGCGAAGGCGAGGATGCCCGCGCTGATCAGCACCACGCCCGCGGTCTCCCCCCACGGCAGCACCTCGCCGAATGCGGCGACGCCCGCGACGGTGACGATGAGCGGCCCGCCGCCGCGCATGATCGGATAGGAGAACGAAAGTTCGCCCCAGCGGTAGGCGCCGGCGAGCAGGCGGAAATAGGCGATGTGCACCACGGCGGAAGCCGCGAGCCACGGCCACGATGCGCTCGCCGGCAGCCCGACGAAGGGCGCCACGCACAGCGCCACGGCGCCGCTGCCCGCGGCGAGGCCGATCGCGTCGAGCTGCTTGTCCGCGCCCGACTTGAGGAACGCATTCCACCCGGCGTGCAGCAGCGCGGCGCCGAGCACTGCCAGCGCCACGGGCAGAGGGATTTCCATCACTGAAGTCTAAAGGGGACAGACCTCATTTTTCTCATTCGCGAAGTACTCGCAAATGAGAAAAATGAGGTCTGTCCCCAATTACGCGCCGATCAGGTGCTCGAGCACCGGGCGCGCGCGCTCGGCCGCGGCCTTGCCCTCGTCGATCGCCTCGCGCGCTCGGTGGAAGTCCATCATGGCGAAATCCGGCAGGATCGGCGTGATGAGCGCGTCGGCGGGCTCCCCCGCCAGGCGGCTGCGGCCGATGCGCACCTGCATGATGTCGAAGCTCGAAAAGAACACGCCGAGCGCCGAAGGCATGTCGGGGCTTTCGCCGCCGGCCTCGTCCGGCCGCGCCGGCAGGAACCGGCTCCACCATCCGGGCTTGCCGTGATCCGCCGCGTCCTCCTGGTCGCGCGCGCGCTCGCGGTAGTAGCCGAGCTTCGCCCAGCCCAGGTCCACGGCGATGACGAGGTCGGCGCCGAGCGCGCGGCACATCGAGACCGGCACCGGATTGACGAGCGCGCCGTCCACGAGCAGCTCGCCGTCATGCAGGACCGGCGCAAACACGCCCGGGATGGCGATCGAGGCGCGCACCGCATCGAGCACGTGGCCCTCGCGCAGCCACACCTCGCGCCCGGTGGCGAGCTCGGTGGCCACCGCGCCGTAGGGCAGCGGCAGCGAGGCGATGTCCTGCAGCCCGAAGCGCGCGCGCATGAACTCGAACAGCCGCTTGCCGCGGATGAGGCCGCCATGCCACGTGAAATCCATGAGGCCGAACACGTCGCGCCAGCCGAGCGACAGCGCCCACTCCTCCAGGCGCTCGAGCTCGCCCGCGGCGTAAGCCGCGCCCACCAGCGAGCCCATCGAAGTGCCGCAGACGATGTCGGGCCGGATGCCCTGCTCGTTCAGCGTACGGATGGCGCCGATGTGCGCCCAGCCGCGCGCGCCGCCGGCGCCGAGGGCGAGGCCGATTTTGGGTCGTCGATAGGCTGGCATGACGCGGAGGTTTGGCCTTTCAAATACGTCTCGCCTTTTCCGGCCGGGTGAATCTTCCGGCCGGAAAAGGCGAGATCATAGAAAGGCAAACCAAGGCACCGCGGTGTTCCATACGCCGGCCCTTAAATGGGGTCCGTCCCCATTTAAATGCGCTCGAAGATCGCCGCGATCCCCTGCCCGCCGCCGATGCACATGGTGACGAGCGCGTAGCGCTTCTGCGTGCGCTCCAGCTCGTACAGGGCCTTCACCGTCAGAATCGCGCCGGTGGCGCCGATCGGGTGGCCGAGCGCCACCGCGCCGCCGTTCGGGTTCACCTTCGCCGGATCGAGGCCGAGGTCCTGGGTCACCGCCATCGCCTGCGCGGCGAAAGCCTCGTTCGACTCCACCACGTCGATGTCGGCGGGCTTGAGACCCGCTTTCTCGAAGACGCGCTTCACCGCCGGGATCGGGCCGAGGCCCATCAGCTGGGGCTCGACGCCGGCGTGCGCATAGGCGACGAGCCGCGCGCGCGGCTTCAAGCCCTGCTTCGCCGCCGCGCCCGCCTCCATCATGACGATGGCCGCGCCCGCGTCGTTGATGCCCGAGGCGTTGCCCGCGGTCACGGTGCCGTCCTTCTTGAACACCGCCTTCAGCTTGGCGAGGTCCGCCATCGTCGCGCCCGGGCGCACGTGCTCGTCGCGCGTCACCTGCTCGACGCCCGTCTTCGACTTCACCTCGATGGGAACGATCTGCTCCTTGAAGTAGCCCTTGTCGAGCGCGTTCGCCGCGCGCTTGTGCGATTCCACGGCAAAGGCGTCCTGCTGCTCGCGCGTGAAGCCGTATCTGGCGGCGACGTTCTCGGCGGTGACGCCCATGTGGCCGTGGCCGAAGGGGTCGTGCAGCGCGCCGGTCATGGCGTCCACCGCCCAGGTGTCGCCCATCCTCTGCCCCCAGCGGCCCGTGGGCAGGAAGTAGGCCGCGCGGCTCATGCTCTCGGCGCCGCCGCCCACCACCGTGTCGGTGTCGCCGAGCAGGATGTGCTGCGCCGCCGAGACGATCGCCTGCAGCCCGCTGCCGCAGAGCCGGTTCACCGTCAGGCAGGGCGTGCCGACCGGCAGGCCGGCGTCGATCGCGGCGACGCGCGACAGGTACATGTCGCGCGCCTCGCCGTGGATCACGCTGCCCATCACCACGTGCCCCACCGTGGCCGGGTCCACCTTGGCGCGCGCGAGCGCCTCCTTGATGGCGATGGCGCCGAGCTTCGTCGGCGCGAAATCCCTGAGCGCGCCGCCGTAGTCGCCGATCGCCGTGCGTGCGCCGCCCAGTACCACCACTTCGCGTGTGCTCATGCGAGTCTCCCGTGTAGGTCGTGCGCGCCCGCGCGCTCGATCGTGACCTGCCTGAATTCGCCCGCTACGCCGCCCTTGAAGCGCACCGTGCCGTCGATCTCCGGTGCGTCCGCGGCGCAGCGCCCGGTGCCCGGCGCGTCGACCAGCACCTGCAGGGTCTTGCCGACCTTCGATTTCAGCTTGCGTTCGCTGATCGCGACCTGCGCCAGCATGAAGCGCGCGCGCCGCGACGCTTTCACGTCTTGCGGCACCGGGTCGGGCAGCGCGTTCGCCGCGGCGCCGTCGACCGGCGAATAGGCGAAGCAGCCCACGCGGTCGAGCTGCGCCGCCTCGAGGAACGCAAGCAGCTCCTCGAACTCGGCTTCGGTCTCGCCCGGAAAGCCGACGATGAAGGTGCTCCTCACGGTCAGATCCGGGCAGATGTCGCGCCAGCGCCGCAGCCGCTCGAGCACTTTCTCCGCGCTCGCCGGGCGCTTCATGAGCCTGAGGATGCGGCTGCTCGCGTGCTGAAAGGGCACGTCGAGGTAGGGCAGGATCTTCCCGTTTGCCATCAGCGGGATCACCTCGTCGACGTGGGGGTAGGGATAGACGTAGTGCAGCCGCACCCAGACGCCAAGCTCGCCGAGCGCCTGGCACAGCTGCGTCATCCTCGTCTTCAGCGGCCGCCCCTGCCAGAAGCCGGTGCGGTATTTGACGTCGACGCCGTAGGCGCTCGTGTCCTGCGAAATGACGAGGAGCTCCTTCACGCCCGCCTTGACCAGGTTCTCGGCTTCCTGCATCACTTCGCCCACCGGGCGCGACACGAGGTCGCCGCGCATCGACGGAATGATGCAGAAGCTGCAGCGGTGGTTGCACCCTTCGGCGATCTTCAGGTACGCGTAGTGCCGCGGCGTGAGCTTCACCCCCTGCGGCGGCACGAGGTCGGTGAAGGGATCGTGCGGCCTGGGCAGGTGCGCGTGCACCGCGCGCATCACGCCCGCGGTGTCGTGCGGGCCGGTGACCGCGAGCACGCTCGGGTGCGCGGATTGCACGACGCCGTCCTTCGCCCCCAGGCAGCCGGTGACGATCACTTTGCCGTTCTCGCTCAAGGCCTCGCCGATGGTGGCCAGCGACTCCTCGACCGCGGCGTCGATGAAGCCGCAGGTGTTGACGATGACGAGGTCGGCGCTGCCGTAGTCCTTCGCCGTGGCGTAGCCCTCGGCCCGCAGTTGCGTGAGGACGCGCTCCGCGTCCACCAGGGCCTTGGGGCAGCCCAGGGAGACGAAGCCAATCTTGGGCACCACTACTTCTTTTCGGGCTCGGACTTGCTCTGCGGCTGCGCCGGGAAGCCCGGGAGGGAGAAGCCCGCGAACATGCTGCGCGCCTGGTTCTGCATCTGGTCCTGGAACTGCGAGAACACCTTCTGGCTCTGCTCGATGTAAGCCTGCATCAGGCTCTTCATCGCCGGGCCCTGCAGGTTCATGAACTGCGCCCACAGGTCCTGCGAGGCGCGCGAATTGTCGCCGTAGATCTTCTGCGACTGGTCCTGCAGCGCCTTTTGCATCTGCTGGAAGGCCTCGAGGTTCTTCTCCAGGTACGAGCCCATGAAGCCCTGCATGGCGCCGCCGTAGGAGCGGATCATCTGCGACAGCAGGTCGGAGGAGAACATCGGCACCGTGCCCGATTCCTCCTCGAGGATGATCTGCAGCAGGATCGGGCGCGTCAGGTCGTCGCCCGACTTCGCGTCGACGACGTGGAAGTCCTCCTGCTTGAGCACCATCTGCTTGACGTCCGCGAGCGTGATGTAGCTCGAGGTCTTGGTGTCGTACAGGCGCCGGTTGGGGTACTTCTTGATCAGCCGGGTGCGGCTGTCGCTCTTGACGTCGTCGGGACTCGCGGCCATGGGGAAAGTCTACTCCTTAATACATGTGCTGGCCGCCGTTGATCGAGATGTTCGCCCCGGTCACGAACGCGGCCTCTTCGGAACAAAGGTAGATGATCAGCCCGGCGACTTCATCGGGCTTGCCCAGGCGCCCGACGGGAATCTGCGGCAGGATCTTGGAATCGAGAATCTCCTTCGGGATCGCGGTCACCATCTTGGTGCCGATGTAGCCCGGGGAGATGGTGTTGATGGTGACGTTCTTCTTCGCCACCTCCAGCGCCAGCGCCTTGGTGAAGCCGTGGATGCCGGCCTTCGCCGCCGAGTAGTTGGTCTGGCCGAAGGCGCCTTTCTGCCCGTTCACCGAGGAGACGTTGATCACGCGTCCCCAGGACCGCTCGGTCATGCCGTCCATCACCTGCTTGGTCATGTTGAAGCACGAATCGAGGTTGGTGCGCATGACGGCGTCCCAGTCCGCCTTGCCCATCTTCTTGAACGTCATGTCGCGCGTGATGCCGGCGTTGTTGACGAGGATGTCGATGGCGCCGATCTCGGCGGTGATCCTCTGCGTCTTCGCCGCGCAGTCGTCGAAGTTCGCCACGTCCACCGGGTAGGCGCCGAAGCCGTAGCCCTGCGACTTCATCTCGTCGAGCCAGGCCTTGTACTTGGTGTTGGACGGGGAGTAGGTCACCACCACCTTGTAGCCCGCATCGGCCATCTTCGTGGAGATCGACTCGCCCAAACCGCCCATGCCGCCGGTGACGACGGCGATCCGCTGCTGCGCCATGTTGTCCCCTCCTCCTCCTGCGAAACGAGTCTACTACATCATGTGCATGCCGCCGTTCACCGAGATGTTGGCGCCGGTGATGTAGCCCGCGTCCTCGGAGACGAGGAACGCCACCACGGCGGCGACTTCCGCGGGCTGCGCCAGGCGCCCCATCGGGATCGAGGCGACGATCTGCTCGCGGATCTCCGGGCGGATCGCGCGCACCAGGTCGGTTTCGACGTAGCCCGGCGAGACGGTGTTCACGGTGACGCCCTTCCTCACCACCTCCTGCGCCAGCGCCTTGGAAAATCCCGCCATGCCGGCCTTGGCGGCCGAGTAGTTGGTCTGCCCGAACTGCCCCTTGATGGCGTTCACCGAGGAGATGTTGACGATGCGGCCCCAGCCGCGCTCGCTCATGCCGTCGATCACCTGGCGCGTGACGTTGAACACGCTGTTGAGATTGGTGTTGATCACCGCCATCCAGTCCTGCTCGGTCATGCGCTTGAAGATGCTGTCGCGCGTGATGCCGGCGTTGTTGACGAGGATCTCCACCGGGCCGACCACCGAGCGCACGTGGTAGAACATCTGCGCGCAGCTCTCGAACTCGGCGACGTCGCCTTCCGCGGCGTGCACGCGAAAGCCTTCGCCGCGCATCGCCGCCAGCCACTCGGCCTTCTTGTCGTAGTCCGGCAGGCAGCCCGCGACCACCGTGTGCCCCGCGGCGCCCAGGCGCCGGCAGATCGCCGTGCCGATGCCGCCCATGCCGCCGGAAACGAAGGCGATGCGCGCCTTCGCCGGCTGCGCGCGCTCCCCGGCGGCGTTCTCCCGCTCCAGCACCGCGCTCATCGTTCCACCGCCAGCGCCACGCCCATGCCGCCGCCGATACACAGCGACGCCAGGCCCTTCTTCGCGTCGCGCTTGTGCATCTCGTGCAGGAGCGTGACCAGGATGCGGCAGCCCGAGGCGCCGATCGGATGGCCGAGCGCGATGGCGCCGCCGTTGACGTTCACCCTGGAGGTGTCCCAGCCCATCTGGCGGTTGACGGCGATCGCCTGCGAGGCGAAGGCCTCGTTGATCTCCATCAGCTCGAGGTCCTTCGGCTCCCAGCCGGCGCGCGCGAGGCAGCGCTTGGAGGCGGGCACCGGGCCCATGCCCATGTACTTCGGGTCGACGCCCGCCGAGGCGAAGGCCTTGATGCGCGCGATCGGCCTCAAACCGAGCTCCCTGGCCTTGCGCGCGCTCGTCACCAGCACCATGGCAGCGCCGTCGTTGATGCCCGAGGCGTTCGCCGCGGTCACCGTGCCGTTCTTGTCGAACGCGGGCTTCAGGCCCTTCATCGCCTCCAGCGTCGCGCCGTGGCGCGGGTACTCATCGTCGGCGAACACCACCGGCCCTTTCCTCGACGGGATCTCGAAGGGGATGATCTCGTCCTTGAAGCGCCCCGCCTTCTGCGCGGCCTCGGTCTTGTTCTGGCTCTTGACCGCGAACTCGTCCTGCTCCTCGCGCGTCACCGCGTACTCCTTGGCCACGTTCTCCGCGGTGACGCCCATGTGGTACTGGTTGAACGCGTCCCACAGGCCGTCGACGATCATCGAGTCGACCATCTTCGCGTCGCCCATGCGAAAGCCGTCGCGCGAGCCGTTCAGCACGTGCGGCGCGATGCTCATGTTCTCCTGGCCGCCCGCGACCACCAGGTCCGAGTCGCCGTTCGCGACCGACTGCGCGGCGAGCATCACCGCCTTCAGCCCCGAGCCGCACACCTTGTTGATGGTCATGGCCGGGATCATGTCCGGCAGCCCCGCCTTGATCGCCGCCTGGCGCGCCGGGTTCTGGCCGACGCCCGCGGCGAGCACCTGGCCGAGGATCACCTCGGACACCTGCTCGGGACGCACGCCGGAGCGCTCGAGCAGCTTCTTCATGACGTGCGCGCCGAGGTCCGATGCCGGCGTCTTCGCCAGCGTGCCCCCGAACTTGCCGATGGCGCTGCGGGCTGCGCCGACGATGACGATGTCTTCCATGGCTTGCTCCTCGTTTTCCTAGTTTGCCTTCTGCTTCACGTAGCGGCCGGGCGCCGGCTCGATCGCCCGGAAGCGGGCATTGCCCGGCTTGCGCGGCGCCTTGCGCTTGCCGCCCTGGTAGCCGCCGAGCCACGCGGCCCATTGCGGCCACCAGCTCCCCGGGCGCTCGGCCGCACGCGCGAGCCACGCCTCCGGGTCCGCGGGATACGGTGCGCCCGCCCAGTAGCTGCGGCGCTTCTTCGCCGCCGGGTTGATGACGCCGGCGACGTGGCCGGCAGCGCCGAGCACGAAGGTCTTGTCGCCGCCAAGCAACTCCACCGAGCGGTAGGCCGAGCGCCAGGGCACGATGTGATCCTCGCGCGTGGCGACGATGAAGCTCGGCCGGTCCACCTTGCCCAGATCCACCTGCACGCCGAGGTTCGTGACCGCGCCCGGCGTGCGCAGCGCGTTCTCCAGGTACGTGTGGCGCAGGTACCAGCAGTACATCGGCCCGGGCAGGTTGGTGCTGTCGGCGTTCCAGTACAGGAGGTCGAACGCCGGCGGCGTGCCGCCCTTCAGGTAGTTGTTCACCACGTAGGGCCAGATGAGGTCGTTGGCGCGCAGCGACGAGAACACCGTCGCCAGCTCTGCGCCGGGCAGGATGCCGCCGCGCCCGAGCGTCGCTTCGCGCGCCGCGACGCTCGCCTCGTCCACGAACAGGCCGATCTGGCCGGTGTCGGAAAAGTCGAGCATGGTCGTGAGGTAGGTGGCGCTCTCCACCAGGTCCTCGCCCTTTGCCGCCAGCACCGCGAGCGCGGCGCCGAGCAGCGTGCCGCCTACGCAAAAGCCGAGCGCATTCACGCGGTCCGACTTCGTGATCGCGCGCGCGGCGCGCAGCGCCTCCAGCACGCCCGACTCCAGGTAGTCGTCCCAGCCGTAGCCGCCCTGCCCGGGCCCGACGTTCCTCCAGGACACCATGAACACCGTGTGGCCCTCGGCCACGGCGTAGCGTACGAACGAGTTCTCGGGCTGCAGGTCGAGGATGTAGTACTTGTTGATGCAGGGCGGCACCATCACCAGCGGTCGCCGCGCCACCTCGGCGGCGGCGGGCGCGTACTGGATGAGCTGCATCAGCTCGTTCTCGTGGATCACCGTGCCCGGCGTGACGGCGAGGTTGCGGCCGACCTCGAACGCCGACTCGTCGCTCTGGCCGATGCGGCCGCGGCCCGCGTCGGCGATGAGGTGCGCGAGGCCGCGCGTCAGGCTCTCGCCGCGCGTTTCCTGCGCGAGGCGCAGCACCTCGGGATTGGTGGCGGCGAAGTTCGCCGGACTGACCGCGTCCACCCACTGGCGCACGCTGAAGCGCAGCCGCTCCTTGGCCTGGCCTTCGAGCGCCGAGGCCTCGACCAGCTTCTCCAGGTACTCGGCGGCGAGCAGATAGGACTGCTGCAGGTAGCTGTAATAGGGGTCCTCGCGCCACTCGCGCGCCGCGAAGCGCCGGTCGCCGGGCGCGGCGCGCACGCCCGCCTCGCGCATGCCGGCGGCGAGCGCCTGCCAGAGCTTTCTCTGCTTCTCCAGGTACTGCGCCTGCAGCGCGCCGGCGCGCTCGCCGTCCGCGGCGAGGCGCGCGAGGTAGCCGGCCGGGGTGCCCGGGGCGGGCGCGCCGGCGGCGAGGCGCAGCCAGTTCTGCGCTGCGTCATTGCCGGACTGGGCAATGGCGGCGAGGAAGGCGGCGGTTGACTGTGGCTGGGGCGAACTCAAGGGCAGGTATTTTGCGCCGCACAAACTGACCGGTCAAACCCTCATCCGACGAGCGCGATCAGCCCTACGCCCGCGGCAATGAGCAGTGCCTGCTGGGCCGTGTCGCGCAGCTCCGGGCGCTTGTGCAAGCCCGGGATCAGGTCGGCCACCGCGACGTAGATCATGCTCGCGGCGACGACCCCGAGCAGGATCGGCTCCCAGTCCTCGAAGCCCGCGAGCGTGAAGTAGCCGAAAACGCCGCCGACCACGCTGCCCATCGAGGACACGATGTTGAGGGTGAACGCCTTCGATCTTGCGTAGCCCGAATGCAGCAGCACGAGGAAATCGCCGACCTCCTGCGGGATCTCGTGCGCGACGATGGCCACCGCCGTGACCACACCCAGCGCGGGGCTTTGCAGGAAAGCCGCGGCGATCAGCACGCCGTCGATGAAGTTGTGCACGGTGTCCCCCACCACAATCAGCGCGCCGGCGCGCTCATGCTCCTGGTGGTGGACGGGCTCGACGCCCTCGCCGTGATCGTGCGAGTGGCGCCACAGCAGCAGCTTTTCCAGCAGGAAGAAGCCAAGGATGCCGCCGAGAATCGCCACCGCCACTGCCTGCGCGTTGCCCTCGCCGAAGGCGTGCGGCAGGACCTCCAGGAAGGCCGCGCCGAGCAGCGTGCCGATGGCGAAGGACACCAGCATCGGTACCCAGCTCGGGCGCAGCACCAGCGCGAACGCGGCGGCGAACACCGAGAGGACGCCGCCGGCGAGCGTCGCCAAGACTATCCAGGCAAGGGTCATGGGGTGGGGAATTCTAACCAAACGAACGCGGCGATCCGCTCGCTCGTGCGGTCTCGCCGCCACGACGGAAAGCGCGCCGGGTCCGAGTACGTGCAGTACCCGCCGCCGAAGAACCGGGTGACGCCGCGCGCAGCCAGGCGC
>Ga0209108_10000975_pt1 | contig 16425 bp, 16 predicted proteins | sample Rifsed10ft1_FD_184003 | JGI IMG/M metagenome (GOLD analysis project Ga0209108, IMG submission 184003) | Soil microbial communities from Rifle, Colorado, USA - sediment 10ft 1 (version 2) | ecosystem: Environmental > Terrestrial > Deep subsurface > Rock core/Sediment | place: Rifle, Colorado...
GTGCACTTCGAGCCACTTGTGCTCGGAGGCGATGCGCTTGAAGCCTTCCAGAGTACCGCGCGTGTGCAACCCCTGGTCCGACCAGCTCGCGACGATGAATGCCGGCACCGTGATCTTCTCGAGCTGCGCGGCTTTCGAGGCCCAGAACGCATCGAAGAAGGGATGCTCTGCATCCTCGGCCATGAGGTCTTCGATCTCTGTCGTCGAGTGCCCCCACCGACCCGGCAGATAGCGCCAGAAATACGTTTCCGGAATGCCGCCGTGCCGCGCCACTTCGCGGTACGTGTCGGACCACCCTTCCCACGGGTTGATCGCAGCAAGATGGGGCGGATGTTCGGCCGCGACGAACCATTGCATGACCGCGAGATACGAGACGCCGGAGAGGCCGACCCGGCCATTCGACCACGGCTGGGTGCCCGCCCATTCGATGAGGTCGTAGAAATCGCGCGTCTCCTCGGGCGAAACGTAGGTGGCGCGACCTTCGGAATACCAGGTTCCGCGCGGATCTGGATTGATGATCGAGTAGCCCTTCGGCACCCACCATGCGGGATCCAGCGCTTCAAATGCGGTGTAAACCGACAGTGCGCTCTGATCGACCCCGGAGTTGGGAAAGATGGCGGCATAGCGCGTGTGACCGTGCTTGCCGTAGGGACCCCAGCCGATGATCGGCGCGGCGCGCCCGTCGCCCTCTGGCCTGAAGACGTCGACATGAATGGTCACGCCGTCCCGCAGTTTCACGGCAACATCGCGCTCGATGATCATCCCGAGATCGGTCGAGCGTCGATAATGCGGTGGGTCGGCTCCGCGCGCCTCGGGCGCCGCCAGCGGCGGACGGAACTGATACTCGAATCCCCGGGCCTTCATCCGACTGCCCGCCTCCCCTTCCTGTAGCACGCGTCAGGAACCCTGTGCGATGACTCTGCCAACGCTTGGCGCTTGCCATTCTTTGACAGGTTCCCTTATATACGCAGTCGGAGCACGTGCCAAGCCGCGACCGGCGATCTGCACACAGAGGGGGATCAAAGAATGAAAGACATTCCAGGCAAAGTCGCCTTTATAACCGGCGGCGGCAGCGGTATCGGACTGGGCATTGCCGGCGTCTTCGTGAATGCCGGCATGAAAGTGGTGCTTGCAGACCTGCGCCAGGATCACCTGGACAGCGCGCTCGCGGAATTTCGTGAGCGCGGCCAATCGCGGAGCGTCCACGCGATTCGCCTCGACGTCACGGACCGGGCGGCGATGGCAGCAGCGGCTGACGAAACCGAGCGTGTGTTCGGGAAGCTGCACGTCCTCGTCAACAACGCCGGCGTGGGCATCCAGGGCCCGTTCACGGGCATCACCTATGCGGACTGGGATTTCGGGCTGGCCGTCAATCTCGGCGGCGTCGTCAACGGGCTGCAGACTTTTCTGCCACACATCCGCGCCCATGGTGAAGGAGGGCACGTCGTCAACACGGCCTCGCTCGCCGCACTCGTTCCAATGCCGGCGCAATTCGTCATCTACGTCGCAGCCAAGGCGGCGGTCATCGCGATCTCCGAAACCATTCGCGGGGAGCTCAAGCAGGAGAACATCGGGGTCTCCGTGCTGTGCCCCGGACCCATCAGGACGAACATTTACGAGGTCTCCAGGAATCGCCCCGCGAAGTTCGGCGTGGGTGACGCGTTCCGCGAGGCCGAGGAAGCCGGAGCAACCAGGGTGCCGTTTCCGAGCATGATGGAACCTGCGGACGTGGGCGCGCTGGTGCTGAATGCTGTCCGCAATGATGAGCTATACATCATCACGCATGGCGAATGGCGGCCCATGGCCGAGGCTCGCCACGCAGCGATCATCGCGGCGATGCCCGAGAAGCTCGACCCGGCGCTCGTCGCAATGCTGGCGGGGCGCCCCGGCGGTTCCGCCCACAAGGGCTGAGGCCCGCAGCCCGGCGCCAGGAACCAACTCACTTGCAAGGGGACCAGTCATGCTGAAGCTCTACCACGCCGAGCCCGCCGCCAACTCCCTGAAAGCGCTGCTCTCGTTCAAGGAGAAGGGCCTCGAGTTCGAGAGCGTGTATGTCGATCTGCACAAGTTCGAGCAGCACGAGCCCTGGTTCGTCGCGATCAATCCCGAAGGCCAGGTGCCGGTGCTCGATCACGACGGCGTCATCATCACGCACACCACCGTCATCGGCGAGTACCTCGAAGACGCCTTCCCGGAGGCGCCCGCGCTGCGGCCGCCCGATCCTGTGGGCAAGGCGCGCATGCGCTACTGGAACAAGTTCGTCGACGAGCACGTGATGAACTACGTCTCCATTCACGGCTGGCACCGCATGGTCGGAGTGATCGCGCGCTCGATCGAGGCAGGCGAGTTCGAGAGGCTGGTGGCGCGGATTCCGCTCTACGAGCAGCGCGAGAAGTGGCGCACGGCCCGTTCCGGCTTCAGCGAACCGGATCTTGCCAACGCCACGCGCAAGATCGAGGTGGCTGTGGACAAAGTGGAGAAGCAGCTGGCGCAAACAGCGTGGCTTGCGGGCAGCTTGTACACGCTCGCGGACATCAATTTCTACTCCATGTGCGGAATGGCCGTGCAGCGGATGTTTCCGGAGATGAACGTGGAGAAGCGTGCGCCGCGGCTCGTGGCGTGGGTTGCGCGCATGAATGCGCGGCCAGGCGTGCAGGCGGCCCTTGCCATGCCGAACAGGACGAATCCGGCCCTGCGCACGTTCACCGGTGAGGCGCGCTGAGCAGTAGCAGACGTGCGGGGCGCCTCGGGCGCATCCGCCTCTCACTGCAGGAGTCATCACATGAAGATCTTTTCCGGCAGGGTCGCGTTCGTGACCGGTGGCGCCAGCGGCATCGGCTACGGAATGGTCCAGAACTTTCTGAAGGTCGGCATGAAAGTCGTAGTCGTCGACTTCAACCGCAACTACCTGGATGAGGTGCAGCCGGCGCTCGCCGGGCGCAGCGACGTGCACTTCGTGCACGCGGACGTCGGTGATCGCGACCAGGTGCGCGCCGCCGCCGCTGAAGCCCTGCGTGCTTTCGGCAAGATCCACGTCCTCTGCAACAACGCCGGTGTGGGTGGCGGTGGCGATACGCACGATCCGGACTTTGAAGCATGGGATCGCGCGCTGCGCGTCAACCTGGGTGGAGTCGTGAATGGCGTGAAGATCATCACGCCGCTGATCCTCCGCCATGGCGAGGGCGGGCACATCGTGAATACCTCATCGATGGCGGGCATCGTCCCGCTGCCGCTACCGGGTCTGGGCGCGTATCAGACGGCGAAGTTCGCGATACGCGGTTACACGGAATCGTTGCGAATGTCTCTCGCGCCCCACGGGATCGGCGTGTCGTGTCTGTTTCCGGGCGGCACGCGCACGCGGATCGTCGAGGCGAGCGCGCCCGATGAGGCGGCCCGGGCTGCTGCGAGAGAGATGACGGCATCGTGGATGGACCCCGTGGAGCTCGGCGCCTTCGTCGTCGAGGGTATCCGCAACAACGCGCCTTACATCCTCACTCACTCGGAGTTTCGCGACGAAGTGCGCGAGCTCTACGAGATGCTCGATGCGGCCTTTCCGCGCAACCAGGACGTTCCGCCCGGACGCGGGGCATTCGAAGATCAGCGCCGCGGCCTCGTCAATCAGCTCCGGGCGTTACCCGTGAAGGACTGAAACTCCGAGGCCGGCAGTTCGCCACCTGGCCTACACGTGCCAAGCCCGCATCTGCAAGCCATCCAATGAGCAATAACTTCGAGAGCATCGTCTACCTGCTCAAACGCACCGAGCTTGCAGTACGTAGCTGCGTCGAGGTGGCGCTGGTCCAGTTCGATCTGACACCGACCCAGTTCCACATGTTGCTGCGCCTGCATCAGCACGACGGGATGTCCGCCGCCCAGCTCGCACGCGGTGTCGGCGTGCGGCCGCAATCCATGGGGGAGATCATCACGCCGCTCGAGCGCAAAGCACTGATCAGTCGCGAGGAGAGTCCCGAGCACCGGCGCATTCTCCGGATAAGTCTCACCGCCGCCGGCAGACAGCTCCTGGCCCGTGCCACGCGCATCGCCATGCAGCTCGAAGAGGAGCTGCTGGCGGGTCTCAACGCAGGGGAGCTGAACGCGCTTCGCAATGGCTTGGGCAAGCTCCTCGCAAGCGCGCAACGGCATGAGTGCCATCCCGAAACGCGGAGGCTGGCCGCCGCGGAGCTCATTCGAGCCCGGATCGCACGTCCGTGGCGTCGGGCTGCGCCGCCGCTCAAGCGGCGCCGCGCGCGATGAGAGGACAAGCCCCCTGGAGTGAAGGCCATGAGATTTCCGGATATTCCGATGTTCCAGGGCATCAATGCCCCGAGCCGCGTCGAGCTCGATCTGCACGATCTCGAGGTCGACGGTGAGATCCCGCGCGATCTGAACGGCGCGTTCTATCGCATGGCTCCGAACCATCAGTATCCGCCGCGGTTTTTGGACGATGTGCCCTTCAACGCCGATGGCGCCATCTCGCGCTTCCTGTTCGAGAACGGCCGCGTGCATCTGCGGCATCGCTACGTGCAGACGGAGCGCTTCAAGCTCGAGCGGGCCGCCGGCCGGGCGTTGTACGGCAAGTACCGCAACCCGTTCAGGGATGATCCGAGCGTGCAGGGCAAGAGCCGCAATCTCGCCAACACCATGCCGCTGGTCTTCAACGGCACGCTGTTCGCGCTGCGCGAAGACAGTCCTCCCGTGGCGAAGGATCTCTCACGAGGTGTGGTTCGAAGTGCCCTACTACTGCATGCTCCACGATTTCGGCGTGACGCAGGATTACGCCATCTTTCCCATCATCCCCGTGTGCGGTGTCGGAGTGGAGGCACTCAGACGCGGCGAACCGCATTACGCCTGGGATCCGACCAAGGATATCCATCTAGGCGTGCTGCCGCGCGGCGGCAAGGCAAGCGACCTCCGCTGGTTCAGGGCGCCGAACCAGTTCTGCTCGCACGTCATGAACGCATTCAACGACGGCACGAAGGTGCACATCGATGTGCCGGTTGCCGAAGGCAATATGTTCCCGTTCTTCCACGAGCGCGGTAAGCCGTGGGACCCGAGCAAGGCGGCTTCGCGACTCACGCGCTGGACCGTGGACATGGCGTCGAAGCGCGAGAACTTCGATTCAGTGCAACGCCTGAGTGACTTCATCGGAGAGTTTCCAAAAACGGATCACCGCTACCAGACCGGGCCGTACAGACACGGGTGGCTCCTCGGTTTCGACTTCGCGCGCAGCAGCGTGGCTCATGTCGATCACGCCACCGGCGAGACGAAGGTGTGGCTGGCAGACAGCGACACTTCGGTACAGGAGCCGTGCTTCATTCCGCGATCCGACACGGCGGCCGAAGGTGACGGCTACGTCATCCAGGTTGCCACGCGATTCCGGGAAATGCGCACCGACGTGTTTCTGTTCAACGCCCTGCGCCTCGACGAGGGGCCGTTCGCGACCATTCGTCTGCCGTTACGGCTGCGGCCCGGCTATCACGGCAGTTGGGCCTCGCGCCGCCAGATCGGCCACTGATCTGAACAGAACGGGACATCCGCATGGACTACGCCAGGTACGTTCAGGCCTTCAACTCCGGCGATGACGCGAGACTGGTGCGTGAATTCTTCACGGATGATGTCATCTTCCAGAGCGGTCCGCGCCTCATGCAGGGCAAGGAGGAGCTGCTCAGGTTCCTCGACTGGGCGCATGACGGCATACGCGAGATCATCCGTGCGCAGGTGGTGCTGCAGGATGAGCAGCACATCTTCGCGGAGATCGACATGGACTTTCACGCCACCCTCGACAAGCCCGATTTCCTGTTCAAGCCTCTGCGCAAGGGCGAGTTCACGACCGTGAAGTTTTTCGTCCTGTACTACCTGCGCGACGGCAAAGTGGCCCATCTCAAGGCCGCCACCTGGCCGGCTGACGTCGGGGTGACGAAGCCCACTCCCCGGCTGGGCGCCAGCCTCGAGCAACGCCAGGCGTTCAACGACTACACGCGCGCCTTCAGCAACGCGGAGTTCGAACGCTTCAGTGCCTACTACACCGATGACGTGGTCTGCGAGCTGGGGGCCCTCACGCTCAATGGCAAGAATGGCATCGTCGACTTTTACCGCAACATGTTCCGGACGGTGCGCGAGAGCCTCTCGGTGCATCGGATCATCGCCGACGACGACGGGATCGCCGCGGACATCAGCACGCAGTTCACGGCGATCGAGGATGCAGCCGATTTCGTGATCGCGCCCCTGAGAAAGGGCGAGTCCATTCGCCGACGCGTCTTCGTCCACTACCTGCTCCGTGACGGGAAAATCGCACACATCAAGGTGGCACGCGCTGGCGAGATTCTTCCGTCGCAACCCGCGAACTGACATTACCGAAGTCTACGACGCGGGCTCGCTCACCCCGGGTGGCTTCGGTTCAACGATTGCCGATGCCGCGCGCCGTGGCGAGATTGCACGCGAAGCCGCGATCGGCCTGCTCGCCGGCTATGTGGTGGCCGCGTTCGACACCACCATCAACGCGATCGCAACGGGCGTCTGGCTGTTCGCCACGCATCCCGAGGAGTGGGAGCGGCTTCGCACGGACACCTCACTGATCGAGCGCGCGTTCCATGAAATCGTCAGGATCGAGAGCCCGATCCAGAATTTCTCACGCGTGACCACGAAGGATGTCGATGTCGGCGACGGCGTCGTGATCCCTCGGGGCGCTCGCGTCATCGTGAGCTATGGCTCCGCGAACCGCGACGAGCGGCATTTCGACGAGCCGGAGCGCTTCGATGTCATGCGTCGCAGGATCGATCACCTCGGCTTCGGTCTGGGCAATCACGCCTGCGCCGGCCAGGGCCTGGCGCGACTCGAAGCGCACGCTGTCTTCAGAGCACTGGCGCCCCGGGTTCGTCACTTCGAGCTCACAGGCGAGCCGATACGCGCGTTGAACAACATCCCTCGCGGTTTCTCGCACGTGCCCGCCCGAATCCCGTAAGCGCGCAGGATTGAGCGCGTCGGCTGCGGCAGGTCGCTTTCGGGCGGCCCCCTGGTCCAAAGCGGCTCGGCGCCAGGCTGTCTGGTCACTCGTGGGTCACTGGAGCGAGCGCGCCATGCGCGCCCAGCTTGCTCACTCGGCCGTCGACCCCTGAAAGGTCGGCGATGTACGTGCCAAGGCCCTTAGCTCTAAACTTGCGCGAGCGACGCAGATCACCGTGCGCATCATTGATGCGCATGATAATGTGCGATACGCTGCGCACCCTGGTTTCCAGTCGGGACAATCCAATGCCGCGCCAGAGTCGACAGACAGCGCCGAAACGCGCCACCAACGTCAGCGTTCGCAGCGATCTGCTCGCCGCCGCGCGCCAGGCCGGCGTCAATCTCTCCGCAACTCTCGAGCGAGCACTGACCGAGGAGCTTGCTGTGGTACGGCGCAAGAAGTGGCGTCGTGCCAATCGTGAGGCAATCGCAGCCTATAACCAGCACGTCGAGAAGCATGGAACATTCTCGGACGACGTGCGGACCTTCTAGTGCGCCAGTTCACCGTGTACCGGAACAAGAATCCGCGCACGAAGGGCGCTCTCCCCTTTCTCGTGGATGTGCAAACAGATCTCCTGGAGGATATGCAGACACGGGCTGTCATTCCGCTCGGCAAGGGGGCAGCGCTCGCGCGGAAGCCGATAGAGCACCTGATGCCGGCGATCTCGTTCGAGGGCGAAGACTATCTCCTCCTGACTCCGCAGTTGGCGGGCATCTCCAGGTCGGATCTCGGCGCGGTTGCCGGGAGCGTCGCAGAACAACGTCAGATGATTCTTTCTGCAATCGATTTCCTTCTGACCGGTTTCTAATCCTTCGGGACGTAGCGGTCGCAGGTTCATATCCTGTCACCCCGACCAGATAAATCAACACGCTAGACGCGAGAATTGCCGGCGCCGATGGCCGAATCGGCGCGCAACAGACTGGCAAATTGGCATTCTTGACCTTCTCAGGGGTCGGCTGCTCATCCCATTTGAGGCTAAGAAGCAATCGCCGCACCAAAGCGGACTTCCGGGGCGTACAGACGAACCGGGCTGCCAGCCATTGGGGGCTACGCGCGTCGCGGGTGCAGCGTGGCGGCGAGTTCCAATGCGCAGCGCGCGACACGCTCACGGTCCTCGAGCGTCGACATGAGCGTGTCGCAGAGCCGAGTGGGCAATTTGAGGCGCGGAGCGATTCGCGCATCGCCTGCGTCAAGTACAAAACCATCGATCAAACCGTCGTAGTGTTCGACCACGGCGAGCGGCGAGGGACTGAGCCCAAGCTCTGTCATGATCTTCGCTGTCGGACCCTTGACGGCGACGCCGCCGACGATGGGTGTAACCGCAATGATCGGTACGCCGGCGGCCCGCAGCGCTGTGCGCATGCCTGGAAGTGCAAGGATGGGATCGATGCTGAGGTACGGATTGGATGGCGCGATGACGATGGCGCGCAGTTCTGCGTCGCGAAGCACCTGGTTGATGCCCGCCGGAATCCGCGCGTCATCGACGCCCGCAAAGTGCAAGCTCCTGACCGCAGGAAGACAGCTCGCACGCACAAAGTACTCCTGGAAGCTGAGCTCCCCCGCGGGGGTCGTCACGATCGTGCGCACGGTATCGTCGCTCATCGGCAGGATGCGCGCGCTGACGCCGAAACGTCGGGCAACATCGGCCGTGAACGTGCTCAGGCTTTCTCCCGCTGCAAGCCGGCGGGTGCGTTCGACGTGCAGGGCAAGATCACTGTCGCCCAATCTGAACCAGGTCTCGCCCCCGAGCGTCTCGAGTACGCGCATGAAGGTCCAGGTCTCGTCACACCGGCCCCAGCCGAGATCCGGGTTTGCGAGACCTGCCAACGTGTAGAGCGTCGTGTCCACATCCGGCGATATCCGCAGGCCGAGGTGCTCGAAATCGTCCCCGGTATTGACGATCACCGACAAGGAGCCGGACGAGAGCACGCGCTGCAACCCGCGACAGAGCTTGGCACCCCCAATCCCGCCGGTGAGCACCACGACGGAACCTTCACTCATGCCTGCGGGCTCATCGAAACAGATCTTCTGATAGCGGCCGAATGAGCGCGCTCGCAGGCACGGTTGGCGCGTGCCAGGAAAGGCCCTGCACGATCGCCGCGGGGCAGCTCTCCGCCGCTTCACCGATGACGAGCCCGGCGGCCGATGCGACCAGATCGGCGAACGCGATCTCCGTGACCTCGAGCGTTCGGCCATCGCGATCGAGCTCGCCCCGGCGGTCGATCAGCGCAGGTAGCCCCGCGGCCCCGAGTGCGACATTGGTTACGCCGTTGCGCCATGCGCGGCCAAAGCTGTCCGCCACCACGATCCCGATGGTGATGCCGAGGCGGGCCTCGAGGGATGTGCGGAGCATTGCGGCGGATGCATCTGGATCCCGCGGCAGGAGCAAAGCGCGGTCACGGCCACCCACATTCGAGCGATCAACGCCGGCATTGGCCATGACGAAGCCGAGTCGATGGCGCACGATCAGGACGTTGGCCTTGGCGCGCAAGACCTCGCTTGACTCCGAGAGCACGAGCTCGACCAGGCGCGGGTCCTTGCGCGTCACCGCGGCGAGCTCCAGAGCGCGCTCCGAGACTTCGACCGTGGCGAGATCGACAAACCGGTCTTCCGCCTTGGAGACGATCTTCTGCGCCACGACGAGAATATCGTGTGCACCAACGCGTACATTCAGCCGGCCGAGGGCGGCGGCCAGGAGTACGCCAAGATCATCCCCCGGGCGGATCTCGTCGAGATCCGAAATGCCCGTAACCGTGAATCTCAGCCGTTGGCTGTCGGTATGCATGCTGCAGCCTGCAAACGATCAGCCCGCGACACGTCTGCGTCGACGCTGACGGACGGGGGCGTCGCCAGCCGTTCAGGCCGAAACGGCCGCGACGTGTTTCCGCGCGGGTCGAAGAGCATCTTCATATAAAGTCGTCCGCTGGCGCGGCACGCGACCGATCGAACGGATCGCGAGCTGCATGTCTTTCGCGTCCATCTTCTGGCCGTTGACACCGCCCGCGGCGCGCGTGATCGACTCGTCCATCAACACGCCGCCCAGATCGTTGGCCCCCGCGGCGAGCGCCGCGAGCGCACCCTGCCGGCCCATCTTGACCCACGAAGTCTGAATGTTCGGGAACAGCGGGTACAGCACGATTCGGGAGATCGCGTGCATCAGAATCGCCTCGCGGAAGCTCGGCCCGGAGCGGGCACGGCCGGCTCGCCACAAGGGCGCCTCCATGTGCACGAACGGTAACGGCACGAATTCCGTAAAGCCGCCGGTTTCCTCCTGCAGGCTGCGGATCGCCAGCAGGTGTCTCGCCCAGTGTTTGGGCCGCTCGACATGCCCAAACATGATCGTAGCGGTGCTGCGGATCCCGGTCTCGTGCGCCGCGCGCATGACCTCGAGCCATTCGGCTGAGGTCAGCTTGTCCGGGCAGATCACTGCACGCACGTCGTCGCAAAGAATCTCGGCAGCGGTGCCCGGCAGCGTGCTCAGGCCCGCCTCCTTCAGGTGGAACAAGTATTCGGCCAGTGGCAGGCCCAGAGTGGCAGCGCCGTGAGAGATTTCGAGCGGCGAGAACGCGTGCACATGAATACCGGGCGCAGCGCGCACGGCCGCCCGGACGATCTGCAGGTAGGTTTGGCCCGTGTAGCGCGGGTGGATACCGCCCTGCAGGCAAACCTCGGTCGCGCCGCGCTCGGCAGCCTCGGCAACTCGTCGTTCGATCTCGTCGAGGTCGAAATTGTAGCCGGGCCCGCGCAGCGACCTGGCACTGCGACCCTTGGCAAACGCGCAGAAGCCACAGGAGTAGCTGCAGATATTGGTGTAATTGATGTTCCGATTCACCACATAACTGACAGCTTCGCCGACTGCCTCCTCGCGTAAGGCGTCGGCGTGTTGCACGACCGCCGTGAAATCAGCGCCATCCGCCGCGAAGAGCTGGGCGGTGTGCTGTTCATCCAGCGGCTTGCCCTCTCGAACACGCTCGAGCACCGCCCGCACTGAGCGGGACGCGGGCACGCGCTCTGCCCTTCTATCCAGCAGCCGGCTGTAACGAGCGGGTAGCGGTGATCCGGAACCTGCTGCCCAGGCGTCCTCGCGGACATAGCCCTGCGCATCGATCCGGCGCAGCGCCGCGGTTCGAAGTGCCGGGTCAAGCCATCTCTGGCCGTCGATTGCGAAGGCAGGCACGATCGGCAGCCGTTGCACGAGCCAGCGCCCCGCGGCCCGTGTTTCGCGCTCGAGCGCGGTGATTTCGGGCCAGGGCGCTTCCGGATTCACATGATCCGGCGTGACCGGCGATACGCCACCCCAATCATTGACGCCGGCGCTGATCAGTGCCGGCAGTTGCGCGGGGTTCAAATTGGGTGGGGCCTGGATCGACATCGATGGACCGAAGACGAGGCGCGCAGCGGCGATCGTCCAGAGCAGCTCTTCGAGCGGCGGCTCGGGGTAGTGCGCCATCCGCGTGCCGGGTTTGGCGCGGAAATTCTGGACGATCAGTTCCTGGACGTGGCCGAACTCCTCGTGAAGGTCGCGAATGGCGAGCAGCGTCTCGATGCGCTCAGCCCGTGTTTCACCGATTCCGACCAGCAGACCCGTCGTGAATGGCACGGCCGCTTCCCCGGCGGCGCGCAGCGTCGCGATGCGTAGCGCCGGATGCTTGTCGGGCGAGCGGTGATGCGGCATCCCGGGTTCCATGAGCCGCGGCGCGCTCGTCTCCAGCATGATCCCCATCGAGGCCGACACGGGCCGCAAGGCTGCAAAATCGGCTTGCTGCATGACACCCGGATTTAAGTGTGGCAGCAGACCCGTCTGCTCGAACACGAGGCGCGCGCAATGCGCAAGATACTCGAGGGTCGTCGCGAAACCCAGGCTCTTGAGCTCCTGGCGCGCGAACGCGTAGCGCAGCTCGGGCTTGTCGCCCAAGGTGAACAGCGCTTCGCTGCAGCCAGCGTTCGCACCCGCGCGTGCGAGGCTCAACACTTCTTCCGGTAACAGAAAAGCTCGTGCGCGCCTCGGTGCTGGAGCAGCGAAGGTGCAGTAATGACAGACATCGCGGCAGAGCTGAGTGAGTGGGATGAAGACCTTGCGCGAATAACCGACCCGCTGGCCAAAGCCCTGCAGCGCCAGCGCCGAGGCGCGTTTCATCATCGCCGCCAGATTGCCATCCCCCACCAACCGCAATGCGGTTTCGCGCGGCAACGGCTCATCCACGAGATCCTCTGGCAGGTCGATGTCGTGAGCCAGGCCTGGCAGCTCGACGATCGCGGTCCGCGCGCCCAGCTCTTCGGCCGAGCGCAGATGTGCCGTCAGACTCGGTGCACCGAATTGCAGCCGGATGCGCGCGGGAAGACGCAGCCCCAGTGCGTTGGTGCCCTCGCCGCGCCGGTCGCGGGCAACGACGACATCGCGATCCGCCAGGGCCGCGATCAATTGCTCAATTTCCTGCGGCGAGGTGTTCGGGGTATCGGCGGCGAGTACGATCGCTGCGTCGGCCGTGCCGGCGACGTGCGCGAGTCCCGCCGCGACGGCCGCGGACTGACCCTTGCCCGCGTCGCGAATCTGCTCAACGCCCGCGGGCACTGGCCCTTCTTCATCCGTCGTCACGAGCACGATGTGATCGATGCCGCGCGCGGCTCGCACGGAACGAAGCACCTGATTGAGCATCGAGCGGGCGAGCGCAACACGGCCATCCGGCGAAAGGACGGACGAGAGCCGGCTCTTCGCGCCCCTCGAGCGCGCCGCGACAATCGCACAGACCTTCACGAAGGCCTCCGCGATGGATGAGTCAGAGCGCCTGTGATTCGGATGCCGGCGCCATCGACGTCATAGCGCTTGTTCATGAATATCAGGACCGACGTCAGCGCCTCGGCTGCCGCCGAGTTGGCGAGCGGGCCGGCGTGCAGAGCGCGCAGCCCACAGCACTCGGCGATGCGAATGACGGCATCGCGCGCCTCGGGGTCGTCGCCGAACACGAGCACGTCGCAATCGATCTTTTCATCGGTCGCGAGTTTCTGTGCAGACACGTTGTGGAGCGCTGATACGACCCTCGTGCCCGCGCCGAGGAGGCCCGAGGCGATCTGTGCTGCGCTTCCCTCCGCTGGAAGTTGTACGCGCATGACCTTAGGCGGCACCAGCGGCACGGTCGTATCGACAACGATCTTGCCCGAAACGTGCGCCGCGATTTCACGAAGTGTCGCTTTCTGTGCTGCGAACGGCACTGCGACGATCACGATGTCTGCAGCGGCGGCGGCTTCTGCGTTTGATCCGGCTGCCACTTTGCGCCGCGTCTCGTTCTCGAGCGCCGAGGCAGCGGCTTGAGCCCGCGTGGCGTCGCGTGAGCCGATGATGACGCTTTCGCCGGCCTTCAACAGTCGCCGGGCGAGCGCGCCGCCGAGCTTGCCCGTAGCGCCGATGATCGCGATTCTCCGTGGCGGCTCGGCCATCGAGCGTTCCTAGATCACCCGGTCGCGCCGGAACTGAGCGATGTTTGCATCGGTATAGCCCAATTCGTGCAACAGCGGTTCGGTGTCTTCCCCCAGCGCGGGAATTCGGCCAGCAGGCTGTGCGCTATCGGAGAGACGCAATGGGCTCCAGACGATGGGTATGGGCCCCACGGGTGAATTTACTTTGCGGATGAATTGGCGTGCGGAGACTTGAGGGTGGTCAAGCACTTCAGCGATCCCGTTGACGCGGCCATAGGGCAAACGCGCATCGGCAAGCCTGCGCAACCATTCCTCGTGCCCCCGTTGCAGGAAGATGCGCTCGATTAGCTCCTCCAGGACCGCTCGGTTCTTGCGTCTGAGCTCGGGCGAACGAAATCGGGAATCTTCGAGCAATTCCGCCCGCTCGATCACCTGGCGGCAGAAGATCTCCCAATCGGACTCCGTGGCGACGGCGAGATTCACGTACTGGCCATCCGCCGCAAGATACGGACCGTAAGGCGTGATGTAATGATGGCGCATGCCGACGCGCTCCGGCTCTTCCCCCTTGTGCCAGTAATGGTGCGGAAAGTAGCCGAGCCACGACACGGCCGATTCGAACATCGAAATGTCGAGGACTTGGCCCCTCCCCGTCTTTTCGCGCTCGTACAGTGCGCCGAGAATTCCCACGGCCGCGTACATCGATGAGGTCAGGTCAGTGATCGAAACACCGACTTTCGCCGGTTTGTCGGGATAGCCGGTGGTCGCGATCATTCCAGCCTCCCCCTGGATGAGCAGGTCGTACGCCTTCACATCGCGGTACGGGCCGTCCTGCCCATAACCTGAAATCGAGCAGTAAATGAGGCGTGGATTGGCCTTGCAAAGCTCCTCGTCGCCAAGGCCCAGCCGTTCCGCCACCCCCGGAGCGAAGTTTTCGAGGAAGACATCCACGTGCCCGGCTAGCGATTTGACGGCAGCGACGCCCGCCGCGGCCTTCACGTCGATGGCAAGACTCTTCTTATTGCCATTGGCAAAGACATAGCCCGAGGAAAGACCCTTGACGGCAGAGTCCCAGCCACGCACGACGTCGCCGACGCCCGGCTTTTCGATCTTTATCACCTCCGCACCCAAATCGGCGAGCAGCTTGGTGCAATGCGGGCCCGACAAAGACGTTTCCAGCGCCAGCACGCGCACGCCGGTGAGTGCGGAGCGGCTCGCCGGAGCGTCAGTGATCATGATTTGACCTCGGGAAAGAGATCCTTGTTCGGTGCATGGGCGCGCTTCCACACCATGACACTGCGAGCGTAACTGATGACGACTTTGCCCTCCTGCTGGATGCCGCGCGTGCGCACCTTGACGATCCCCAATTGCGGCTTGGACCTGGACTCGCGCTTCTCGAGGACTTCCGATTCCGAATAGAGCGTGTCGCCCGCGAACAGCGGATGGGGCAACTCGATCTGGTCCCAGCCGAGTGCAAAGCCGTTTTCGCTCACGTCGGCGACGCCCATCCCGGCGACGATGGCGAGCGTGAGGGCGCTGTTGATCAGCGGCCGGCCATATTCCGTACGTTTGGCGTATTCGGTGTTGAAATGGATCTGGTTCGTGTTATTCGTGAGTAACGTAAACCAAGTGTTGTCCGCTTCCGTCAGCGTGCGTCCGAGACGGCAGCGATAGATGTCGCCCACTTCGAAATCCTCGAAGTACCGCCCTTCCCAACCTGGTTTCACGGCCATGGAGTCCTCCGTCAGACGTCATGCCCCGGGGACGCCCAGGGATTTGCCGAGCGCCATGGTCTGGCGCGCCCGGTCGACGATTGGATAGTCGAGCAGTTGCCCGCGCAGGGCGATCGCGCCGTCGCCTCGCGCCCGGGCCGCCTCGAACGCCTGCAGCACCTCGCCCGCGTATTCCATTTCCTCCCGCGTCGGCGTAAATGCGGCGTTGGCCGCGTCGATTTGGCCCGGATGGATGATGGAAATACCCGACATGCCCAGACGTCGGGCCTGAAGCGCGTGTCTGCGCATGCCCTCGGTATCTTTCAGATCCGTCCACACGCCATCCACCGCTTGCACGTGCGCGGCGGCGGCGGCCGTCGCGATGTGGGAGCGGGCATAGATGAGATCGCTCGCTTCGGCTTCGCGTCGCAAGGGAAGCCCCATCTCGCGGCAGAAATCTTCGGCACCGAAGATGAGACCGACAATCCGCCGGGAAGACGAGGCGATGCCGTAGGCGTTGAGGAGACCGATGGGACTCTCGATGGCGACCAGCAGGCGCACGGATCCTCCCGGCACCTTTGCTTCGACTTCGCGGCGTCCCAGGATATTCTCGACGATGGCGATCTGTCCGGGCGTCTCGACTTTGGGAATCACCAGCCCCTCGAGACCCGGCCGCACGACGGTAGCGAGATCGTCCCGCATTCGCTCGGAACCGACGGCGTTGATGCGTACGTAGCGAGCCGGCGTCTTGAGCGCCGGGTCGCTCGAAAGTCGCGCAGCGGTGGAATTCAATGTGACGGCGATCTGACGGCGCGCGTTGTCCTTCTCCGCCGGAGCAACGCCATCTTCGATGTCCATCATGATCGCGTCGACGTGCAGGCCCAGCGCCTTGTCGAGCATCCGCTGCTTGTCGCCTGGAACGAACATCCAGGACCGCAGAAGTCTGGTTTGCTGATCCATGTTCTTCACGATGCGTCCTAGTAGGATTTCGGCATGCCGAGGATGTTCTGGCCGAGAAACGCCAGCACCAGGTTATTGGCCACCGGTGCGGTCATGTAGAGCCGGGTCTCGCGAAACTTGCGCTCGACGTCATACTCGCGCGCAAAACCGTAACCACCGTGCGCGTCGAGACATGCGTTAGCAGCTTCCCATGCGGCTTCCGACGCGAGGAACTTGGCCATGTTGGCTTCGGCTCCGCATTTCTCGTTGCGGTCGAGTTTTTCCGCCGCGGCAAAACGCATCAGGTCGGCCGCCTCGACGTGCGCGTAGGCCCGCGCGATGGGAAACTGAACGCCCTGGTTC
>Ga0209108_10000976_pt1 | contig 16422 bp, 16 predicted proteins | sample Rifsed10ft1_FD_184003 | JGI IMG/M metagenome (GOLD analysis project Ga0209108, IMG submission 184003) | Soil microbial communities from Rifle, Colorado, USA - sediment 10ft 1 (version 2) | ecosystem: Environmental > Terrestrial > Deep subsurface > Rock core/Sediment | place: Rifle, Colorado...
TTCACGCCGGATCGTCCCGTTCTTCACCCCGAAGGGGCAGCCCTTTCAACATGTTGCAGTTCTGAGGTAACTTCCCGCCCTCCAAGGACATCGGAATGTTTCACCCCGGAGGGCGACAAGGATGTTGCTGAGCCGAGTGTTTGAGCCGTTTTTGAAAACCCGTCCGGTTTGTGTCATGGCGCGCTGTGCGTTAGAGCGACTGTTGGACGCCGATCGATTGAACGATGTGTTCGACGAGACCGCCCAGGCACAATACACGCATGAATTGCTGTTTTCGACGCTGGTGGAATTGATGAGCGAGGTCGTGCTCGGCAAGCAGCCGTCGGTGCATGCGGCCTACCAGTCGCAGGCGGCCGACATCCCCGTGAGCGTCACGGCCGTGTACCGCAAGCTCGACCGGATGGAATTGGGGGTGTCGGAAGCCTTGGTGCGTGACTCGTTCCGGCGCGCTGAACCAGTGGTCCGCAAGCTGCGCGCGGCAGAAGCGTCGTGGCTGCCGGGATACCAGGGCGCGGCCCCGGTGCGCATCGGGAACGCAGCCGCAACGCAATATCAGCTCGACGTCTATGGCGAAGTCATGGACGCGCTGCATTTGACGCTCACCGCGGGCGTCGATCGCAATACGCGCGCCTGGGAGGTTCAGAGCGTCCTGCTGGATTTTCTCGAATCCAACTGGCAGCGGCCGGACGAAGGCATCTGGGAGGTGCGCGGGCCGCGGCGCCCGTTCACGCACTCGAAGGTGATGGCGTGGGTCGCGTTCGACCGGGCGGTGAAAATGGTGGAGCGCTTCGGGCTCGATGGCCATCTCGAGCGGTGGCGCGGGATCCGCGACGAAATCCATGCGGAGGTCTGCCGCGAAGGGTTTGATGCCGCGCGCAACACGTTCGTCCAGTACTACGGCTCGAAGGAGCTCGATGCGAGCCTGCTGCTCATCCCCCTGACGGGATTCCTGCCGTGCGAGGATCCGCGCGTGCGCGGAACGGTGGAGGCGGTCGAGTCCGAACTGATGGTCGACGGCCTGGTGTTGCGCTATCGGACCGAAACGCACGTGGACGGCCTGCCCGCCGGCGAGGGCGTGTTCCTGCCGTGCTCGTTCTGGCTGGTGGATAACCTTGCGCTGCTCGGCCGCAGGGCCGACGCGGTGGCGCTTTTCGAGCGGCTGCTCTCCCTCTGTAACGACGTCGGGCTGATCGGCGAGGAGTACGAGGTGCGCGGGCAGCGTCTGCTCGGCAATTTTCCGCAGGCGTTGACACACGTCGCGTTGATCAATTCGGCGCGCAATCTATCGCGCCCGACGGGGCCGCTCGATCGCCGCGTCCAGCGGCGCCCGTAGGGAGACGAATGATAGACTGCGGCGCGATGCGGTCTGCCGTTAGCGAAGTCACGCTCGTGCGCCATCCGGAAAGCCACGGCGGGGCGGTGCGGAGCGTCGGCGCGCGCGTTTGCAGGGAGGCGGGGGGCACGCTGGCGATTACGTATTCGATCGAGGGCGATCTCGCGCGGCTGCGGGTGCCGCCACCGCGGCCGCCGCGCATCGCGCATGGGCTCTGGCAGCACACGTGCTGCGAGTGTTTCATCACTCTCGAGGGACGGCCCGGGTACCATGAGTTTAATTTCGCGCCTTCTGGCGAGTGGGCGGCCTACGCGTTTGCGAAGTATCGTAACGGCGCGCCGCTTGCGGATGAGGGGTTGAGTCCGAGAATCGCTGTGCGCCGCGCTGCCGAGAGGATTGAGCTTGATGCCTTGATCTCGCTTGGCCGCCTGTCGGCCGCGTGCTTGCGCCAGAGACTTGCGCTGGCGTTGTCGGTGGTGGTTGAGCACGAAGATGGTGTGCTTTCTTACTGGGCGCTAGCGCATCCGGCTGCGAAGCCGGATTTTCATCATCGTGATTCGTTTGTGCTGGAGCTCGAGGGTTTGTAACGGAATGACGCTGACGCGCGCCCTCACCCCCGACCCCTCTCCCGGAGGGCGAAGGGAGGTCTGCTCCCTCACCCCCAGCCCCTCTCCCGGAGGGCGAGGGGAGACATACGGGAGCGGGGATTTCGATCAATGAAGTTCGGGATTGACCGGCTGCGGGAGGAGCCTGCGCTGCGGAAACCGCTGGCGGGGCGGCGGGTGGCGCTGCTCGCGCATCCGGCATCGGTGACGCGGGATCTTGTGCACTCGCTCGACGTGCTCGCGGCGCTCGGGGACATCAAGCTCACGGCGGCCTTCGGTCCGCAGCATGGGCTGCGTGGCGACAAGCAGGACAACATGGTCGAATCGCCGGACTTCGCCGATCCGGTGCACGGCATCCCGGTTTTCAGCCTCTATGGGGAAGTGCGCCGTCCCACCAGCGCGATGATGGCGAGCTTCGACGTTCTGCTCGTCGATCTGCAGGACGTGGGCTGCCGCGTCTATACCTTCATCACGACGCTGCGCTACGTGCTCGAGGCGGCCGCACAACACGGCAAGGAAGTCTGGATACTCGATCGTCCCAATCCCGCGGGCCGCCCGATCGAGGGACTGAAGCTGCGCGCCGGCTGGGAAAGTTTCGTCGGCGCGGGGGCGCTGCCGATGCGCCACGGCCTTACGCTGGGCGAGCTTGCGCGGTGGTTCGTGCGCACGCTTCGCCTCGACCTGAAATGCGAAGTGGTGACGATGGAGGGCTGGCAGCCGGTGAGTGCCCCCGGATACGGGTGGCCGCTCGGCGAGCGCTCGTGGGTGAATCCCAGCCCCAACGCCGCCAGTCCGTCGATGGCGCGCTGCTATGCGGGGACCGTCATGTTCGAGGGCACGACGCTCTCCGAAGGGCGGGGCACGACGCGGCCGCTCGAGCTATTCGGTGCACCGGACCTCGATCCGCGCGCGCTCATCGCGGCGATGGCATCGCTCGCGCCGCAATGGATGCGCGGCTGCCGGCTGCGGGCATGCTCGTTCGAGCCCACGTTCCAGAAGCACGCCGGGAAGCTCTGTGCGGGCGTCCAGATTCACGTCGACGATCCGGCATATGACCACGACGCGTTTCGTCCCTGGCGGCTCGTCGCACTCGCGTTAAAGGCGCTGCGGAAGCTCAAGCCGGATTACGAGCTGTGGCGCGACTTCCCGTACGAGTACGAACGCGATCGGCTTGCCATCGATCTCATCAACGGCAGCCCGCTGCTGCGCGAGTGGGTGGACGATTCCGCCGCCACGCCGGCCGATCTCGATGCGCTCGCCCGACCCGAGGAAAAAGCGTGGCGCAAAGCGCGCGCGGGGGTGCTGCTCTACCGTTAACGGTCACCCCCGCCGTATTGCCCAGCGGCTCGTGTCCCCGATCAGTTTGCCTGGATGCCGGCGTCGCGAATCACCTTGGTCCAGCGCGCGAGCTCGGTGCGGATCAGGTCGCCCAGCTCCTGCGGCGTGCTGCTCGCGGGCTCCATGCCGATCGCTTCGAGGTGCTTGCGGAATTCCGCATTCTCGATGGCCCTTTTCATCTCGGCGTTGACCTTGTTGACGATGGCTGCGGGAGTGCCAGCCGGGCCGAGGAGACCATACCAGGACGTATTGTTGAAGCCGGGCAGCGTCTCGGCGACCGCCGGCACGTCCGGCATCGAGCGCGCCCGTGTCGGGTGCCCGATGCCGATGGCGCGGACTCTGCCCGTCGCGAGGTGCGGCTGCCATTGGGGGATGCTGCCGAAGATCGCCTGGATGCGGCCGGCGACGAGATCCACCGTCGCGGGTCCGCCGCCCTTGTAGGGCACATGCGTGAACTTGGCGCCGGTCATGGCGGTGAGCAGTTCCATGCCGAGGTGGTTGGGCGTTCCGGTGCCCGGGGAGCCGAAGTTGAGTTTGCCCGGCTGCGCCTTCGCGAGCGCGATCAACTCCTTGACGCTTTTCGCCGGCACCGACGGATGCACCACGATGAGGAAAGGCACGTAGACGCCCAGCCCGACCGGCGCGAAATCCTTGACCGGGTCGTACGGAATCTTGGTGCCGAAAGCGGGGCCGGTCACGAGCCCCCCCGAAGTGCCCAGCAGCAGCGTGTAGCCGTCGGGCGTTGCCCTGGCCCCGAGGGCGTGCCCGATCGTCGCGCCCGCACCGGGCCGGTTGTCGATCACTACAGACACACCGAACTTGTCGGACAGCCAGGCCCCAAACGCGCGCCCCGTCGGATCCGTGGAACCGCCGGGCGGATACGGAACGATGAGGCGGATCGGCTTGGTCGGGTAGTTCACCTCGGCGGCGTGGGCCGCCGCCGAGGCGCCGAACAGGGCCAGTGCTGCGACGGAAGCCATCCGCCGTTTCGAATATGCAAACATGGTGACTCCTCAGGCAGGAGAAACGTTCATCTCGTGTTACAGGCGGATGAGGCCGACGTTGCCCGTGATTTGCACGCGGGTGCCGAACGGCTTCGACAGGCGCTGATAACGATCGAGGATTTCACGCGCGACGTCCCCATCGGCGAGCACCGGACGGCCTTGCTGCCAGCGCGGCTTGCCGTAGCCCGCGTCCACGGGAAATATCCGGATCTCCTTCAACTTGCCCGCCTCGAACCGCACGCGGTGCATCCCGCTCTGCCAGTTGCGCGGCGTCACGCCCTGTCCGCGGGTGGGACGGCCCACGCCCGGACCTTCATAGCCGGCACGCTTGTCGTAGAAATCGGCCGGCGTGGCGCCCCAGCTCAAGCCTGCGTTTTCGTACTGATCCTGGGGCTCGAGCAACACCGTGTCGTTTTGCAGGATGAAGTCGCCGATGCCGTAGAAGATGGGCCGGCCCTTGTAAATCTCGATGCCGCGGTCCTGGTGCGGGCCGGTGCCCGCGATCACGTCCGCGCCCGCGTCGATCATGGCGTGGTACATGATCCGGGCGTGCTCGGGCGGCTCGTCTCCCGGTACGTCCTGGTTGTGCATGGCGACGATCACCCATTGCGCCATGCGCCGCGCGTCGCGGATGCGCTCGAGCGTGCCCTCCAGGTCGGGCGGGTGCGGATAGGAATGTTTTTCGTTCTTCTTGCCCAGCCTGAACCTGGTGTAGTGGTGGAGACCATCGGTCAATCCGCTCACATGGATCTCGGTTTTCGTGTCCGCTGGTATGTGAGCCGAACCGTGTGGCTTGTACGCTGGACTGCCTTGCGTCAAACCCAGCGACTCGCCGAGCTGTTTGATGGACGCGAAAGTTTTCGGGTCCACCGTGTACTCGGTGTAGTGCCGCAGGAGATTGGCTCCCGGGCGCCCCTGCATGTCCCGCCGCTGGTCCCCGGCGCGACCCCATGAAAACAAGGTCGTCGTCCCGGAGAGCAGCGCAACGCGGCCCTTGGGCGTCTCGAGGTAAGCGGGCGCGCGTGCCTCGGCGAGGTTGCGGCCGGTGCCGGCGTGGACCACGCCGTACTGGTTCAGGTTCTCGATGTTCTTGAGGACGCCGCCCTCGCCGAAGTCGATGGAATGGTTGTGCGCCTGGGACATCATCCGGAACCCCATCCACTTCAGGTCTTCGATGTACCTGGGGTCGCAGCGCATGTACGTGCCTACGCGCTTGTCGGTGGGCGGATGCTCGTAATTGTGAAACAGCATCTCGGCATGAACGTATGCGGTGTCCGCGCCGCGGATGAGCTCCACCAGCCTCAGGAAATTCGTCTCCGTGTGCATCTTGAGGCCCTGGCTGATCAAGGCCTCGCCGGCGATGGCGAGATCGATGTCGTTGCGCTCGGACGCATACAGGGTGCGGTCGTAGTTGTACTTGGACTGGGTCTTCGTTTTCATGCGAGCTCCTCATTGAGCGCCGCCAGCGCCGCCTTTGGGTAGAGCGGGATGATAACCCGGCGCACGTTGTCATTACCGCCATTCGACTTGCGGGCGGGACGCAAAAGAGAAGAGTGTAACTTTTCCGTGCGTCGCGCGCACCATGAGCGCGGAATTTTCCTTTACTATCAGCGGAAGTGCCACCACTCTTCATAGGAGCCGCGTTGCCATGGACACCAGCGAACGTACGAAGGTCAAGACGACAACGGGTGCGCGCGCGCTGATCGACGCTTTGCTCCGGGAAGGCGTGGACCACGTCTTCGGCATCCCGGGCACGCAGAACCTCGCGGTGATCGACGCGTTGCGCGACACGCCGCAGATCCGCTTCATCCTGACGCGCCACGAGCAGGGCGCCGCGTTCATGGCGTATGGCTTCGCGCGCGCGTCGAAGCGTCCGGCGGTGGTGACGGCGACGGAAGGACCGGGAGTCACCAATCTCGTCACGGCGATTGCCGCCGCGTACCGCGGGTTCGTGCCGGTGATCAGTGTGTGCGGGGTGCAGGAGAGCTCGATGCGCGAGCGCGATGCGACCCAGGACATGGACCAGGTGCCGTTCATGCGCCCGATCACCAAATGGGCCTACAGCATTCCCAATGTGCGGAAAGTGCAGGAGTCGGTGCGCAAGGCCTTTCGCGTGGCGCTCACGGAACCGCAGGGGCCGGCGCACATCGAGGCCTCCAGCGAGATCCTGCTGGAGCATACCGCGGTCGAGCCGATCGAGCCGGCTGCCTATCGGAACACGGTGCCGCCCTCATGCGACAGCGCGCAGCTCGATCAGGCGTTCGCGCTGCTCACACGCGCCGAGCGCCCGGTTTTCGTCGTGGGGCGAGGGGTGTTGAACGAAGCGGCGACCGGCGCGATGGCGGCGCTCGCCGAGCGCACCGGCATCCCGGTCGCGGCATTGCAGTACTCGCCCGACGCCTTCCCTTCGACCCACGCGCTTGCCCTCGGGCCGCTGGGCCGCAACGGCTTCGGCAGCGCGAACCGCACCGTGCCCAAGGCCGACGTCATCGTCGCCATCGGCGCGCATTTCGACGTGTTCTCGACCATGTACAAGTACGGGATCTTCAGCGAGCAGGCGAAGATCATTCACCATAGTGCGGCACCGGGCCAGATCGGCATCGTATTCCCGGTGGCGCTCGGCGTGACGGGCTCGACCGCGAGCTTCATCGCGGGGCTTGCCGAGCGCGCCGCGAGAGCCGGCCAACGATGGAATTGGGTCGACGTGGCGAAAGCGCGCGCCGACTGGGAGGTGGAACTGCAGGCGGACGTGCGTCCCGGCGCGGAGCCGATCCAGTCGCAGTTCGTCGCCCACATGATCCGCAAGGTGCTGCCCCGCGACGGGATCGTGGTCGTGGACGCGGGCAACGGCGGCAAGCACGTGCGCAGCTATTTCAAGAGCTACGAGCCGGGCACCTTCATGTGCATCGACGACTGGGCGTCGGTCGGCGGGGCGCTTCCGATCGCGCTCGGCGCGAAGTTGGCCCGGTCCGGCCGGCCCGTGCTGTGTGCCGGGGGCGACATGGGCGTGATGTGCAATTTCGGCGAGCTCGAGACCGCCGTGCGCGAGAACATTCCGGTGGTGTGCGTCGTGTTCAACGACCAGGGGCTGGGCAACGAGCGCGCGTTTCAGCAGGAGCATTACGGCGGGCGCATCTACGCAACGGACTACCAGAACCCCGACTTCGGCGCGCTCGCGCGCGTGTTCGGCGCGCACGGCGAACAGGTGCGAAAACCAGGCGAGCTCGGAGGCGCGCTCGAACGCGCGTTCGCAAGCGGCAAGCCGGCGGTCGTCGACGTCCTGATCGATCAGAAGACGCTGGCGCCGGTGGTCTACAAAGGATGAAGGCGAAAGGCGGGACGACGCATTCTCTTGGGCGCTACATGTACCTGCCCCCCGCGCAGATCATGCGGTCGCCCGTGATGAATGAGGACTCGTCGGAGGCGAGGAACAGCGCCGCGTTCGCCACTTCCTGCGGCGTGCCTTTCCGGTCTTGCTCGCGACGACGTGCGCGCGCTTGGGCTGCGCGGTGAGCGACGCTCACCAGCACTTTCACGTTGCCGAAACGCTCGAGCGCGAATGGCATCCTCCCGTAGAGAAATGGCAAGTACCGAAAGTCGGCGCAATCGGTGACTGAGCCCTCCTGCGCCGGCTCCCGCCGTTACTGCCTCTGCGCGACGACGCGTCCCTGGGCGTTCACAAATACGCGGTAGCGCATCTTGTTGCTGCACGTTGCGAGGTAGTCGTTCTCACCCAGCCGTTTTGCGCTGACGACCTGTCCGCACGGCAGGCCGAGGAGCGCGATCGTCGACGTGAGATCCTTGGCAAGCGTGTCCGCGGCGGGCGACGGGCCGGCAAGGAACGCCGTCAGCGCAACGATCGGGGCCCATCGCTTCACTCGTTTGTTCATGCTGTCACTCCTGCTCCTCAAAGAGCCTTGAACTTCGCGGGATCCGCAAGAATTCCCCACATCGCTTCGCGCGAATTCGCGACGGCACGGGCGAGCGACGGGTCGCCGTCCTGCAGCAGCGCGAGCACCTTGAGGATCAGCAGATCGTACGGTTGCCGCAGTTCGGCCAGGGTGGTCTTGGCGCGCCCCCCGTAGTACGCGCGGAAGCGGTTAAGCAGATCATCGACCTGGTTCTTGAGCGTGAGCTTGGTGAACACGCCGATTGCGCTCGTCTCCTTGAGCCGCTTCTCCAGCGCTGCCAGATCCAGCGCCGGCGGCTTCACGGGTGCGGGAGCAGCGCTTTCAATCCTTGTGACTTTCGCCGCAGGTGGAGGAGCCGCGGGAGCTCTGGCCGCAGTCTTGACGGGCGGCGAGACGATCTTGGGAGCCGGCGCATCCGTCCGCGCGGCAGGTGCTTCCGTCTTGGGCGTGGCCTCGGTGGCCTTGTGTGTCGGTGCCTCGGTCGCGGGTACCGGCGCTTCCGTCCGCGCGGCAGGTGCTTCGGTTGCGGTGCGTCCCTGACCCGCGGAACCGGACACAGGCGGCTGTTCCTGACGGACTTCCGGCTTGACCGCTGCCGTCTGTTTCCGCTTCGCTGCGGGCGGCGGCTCGACCGCAACCGTCCCTCCCGGCAGCGCGGCATCCTTGGGCGGTTCGCGCGGCGCCACGCACCCCGTCATGGCGCAACCTGCCGCGAGGAGGCAAAGGACGAATCCGACGCTACGTGCTGGCGCCATCGACTGTTGCTCAGGGGTGAACAGGCCAATCGTGCATGACCCTTCTCTTTGAACGCTTTGGGCCGGGAAATGTTACACCGGCCCAATCGAGTCCTGCCCTGCCATTAGCAGGAGCAACGCTGAAGACGTAAGGAGGAAGGTCCGGGCGTCGGCGGCGGGCGCCGCTCAACGGCGTTGCGGTTTGCGCATGACCGGATTGAGCCGGTCGATATCGGCTTGCACCTGTTCGCGGCTTCGCTCGTACACGATCTCCCGGCCCATCACGGTCCCCACGTATGCGAGCCCGTTTCGAGTCGGCGCGAGATCGCACTTGACGTTGTGGATCCCTTCACCGAGCACCACCTGAATCCGTTCGGCTCGCTTCTCGAGCACCACGAGGTCCAGCGTCTGTCCGGTTTCGGTTACACGCACCGTAATTTTCTCGGTGATCATCGAACGTGCAAGCCGCCTCGCGTCAGATGATCCCGGCGCCGGTGTGATGGATCAGCGCTTGCGCTCGATGTCGGTCCAAGGCGATGCGGGCACCGACGGCGCGCTCCACACCTCGCTGAAAGTAACGCTCTCGTGAGCCTCGAACCAGGTTCCCGATGCGGTATCGAGCCGTTCGATGCGCCCGGAGCCGTCTTTCTGGGATACGATGCGGGCATAACAGTTTCGCAGCTTTTTCGGGCCGACGAGTACCCTCCCGACACCATTCTCGACTTGCATCTTCTTAGCCTTCATGCTTTCCTCCTACTTAGAGTGCCTAACGCAATGACCCGCACACGTGGTTCATTATGTTAGGCACTCTTCATACAGACTGCCGCGCCGGGCGCGTCAGGCCAGCTTGGCGAGCGCGATCAGACCTCGCGGCGTGAGCGAGCAGCGGCCGTCCTTGCGCTCGATGAGCTTTCTTTTCAGGAGGCGGGTTTCGATCAGCGCGGGCATTTCCGCCTTCTGCGTCTTGTAAGTCAGCTCCTGCAGCCAGTGCAATTCGTCAAAACCGACGGCCTGATCCATGGCTCATTCCCTATGAGGGCGACTCAAACCGTGGCGGCAAACCGGCTCTTCGGCCAGCGATGTTGCACGAATGGCGGCCATGGCGTCCTTGAGACTACGATGAACGGGGGCAAGCCCGGGTAAGTTTAATCCCAAGCCTTGCGGATCGATGCGGCTGAAATAGCGGCCCGGAAACCACGGACCCAAGGGGAGAAACTAAACGCCTCGTTCACTTATACGCGGTTCAACTGCGGGGGTCAATGACTATTTCACACCCGAGGAACCCGGCGTGTTCTTCGGGCGCGAGGTCGCCAAGTACGCGAAGATCATCGCCCGGGCGAATATACGGGCGGACTGATAAAGCAAGGATGAACACAGTGCTATGATTTCCGCATCCATGTTTTTGTACTCCCGGAGGTAATCCATGTCCCTGGTTGTCGCATTCAATGAAATCAGACCCGATCAGATCCGGAAAAACATGGGTGGACCGGACCGGCCAGCCTCGACCAACTTCGGTTTTTTCAGGGCGACGCCGGACACGCCCGACGCGCCCACCGCATTTCTCGCAAAGTACGATCCGGGCGACCGCTCCTGCGCCCACTTTCACGCGGTGGATCAGTTCCAGATCCTCGTCCAGGGCAAGGGCCAGTTCGGGCGGCACGCGGTCGCGCCGTACTACGTTCATTTCGCGCGTGCCTATACACCTTACGGGCCGCTGCACTCGGATCAGCAGACGGGATGGACCTTCATGACGCTGCGCACGCGCTACGATCCGGGCGCGCAGCGCCTGCCCGGGGCGCTCCCGAAATTGAAGCAGGCTGCCGACCGCAAGCCGTGGCAGGTCACCACGTCTGCTGCATTTCCAGCCGCGGGATCGGGCGTGAGCGTGCACGACATCCCCGAGATCAGGGACGATCAAGGACTGTTCGTCAGGGCGCTCACGATGGCGGCCGGCGCGCGCAGCACAGCACCCGCACCCGCCGGCGGCGACGGCCAGTACGTGGTCGTCGTCAAAGGCAGCCTCTTGCATGACAACCGCGAACGCCAGGCGCTGACTGTTGTGCACATCAAGCCGGACGAGGATGCTTTCAAGATTCAGGCTGGTGCGCACGGGCTCGAAGCCTTGATCCTCAATTTTCCGCGGGGCGCGCCGCGCGCGACCGAGAGCCATGCGCCCTCGAGCGTGGCGGGGTTCAAACAGTGGCAATGCCTGTTGTGCGCGTTCACGTACGACGAGGAGAAGGGCATACCGGAAGAGGGCATACCCGCCGGCACGCGCTGGGCGGATGTGCCAGAGACCTGGACCTGCGCCGATTGCGGCGCCAGCAAGAGCGACTTCGAAATGGTCGAGGTCTGATTGACAGGCGACGATCGGCAAGTCACGTCTATGTAATGCCCGCGTCGCGTGTGCGTTTCTCGCCTGCCCGCCGCAGCGTGTTGAGACGCACCGGAGCGGCGGGGCTGTCGTGGTTGATCCCCGCGTGCAGCCCTCCCGAGCAGGCGAGAGCTCCATCCAAATCAACCCCGGATGTTGCAGAAGGGGCGCTGCGGCTCGATCTGCGGCAGTGGCGGAGGAACGGAGCCGAGGAGTTCACGCTCGAGCGGCTTCGCTTCGAACGGAAGTGGCCCGGGCGACGAAAGAACCTCGCCGGCGGCCTCGATTGGGGCGATTACCGGTTATCCGTCTACGATGCGGTCGGCGGCGCGCCGCTCTTTCGGCAGGGCTTTGACACCAACCTCGAGCCGGCGGCGCGCTCCGGAACCACCCAGATCAGCGTTCGTTTCCCCGTGCCGCAACGTCCGGTGCGCGCAGAAATCGGGCAGCGGCGGGGAGAGGGCGCCGTCCACGTGATATCGAGTATCACGATCGACCCGAATGCAGACAGCGTGGAACGCGCGCCCGGAGAATTTGCAACGCGCGTTTACCCCATCTTTGCCGGCGGCGAGCCTCATGCGAAAGTCGATCTCGCGATACTCGGCGATGGCTATCTCGAATCCGAGTACCCCAAATTCGTGAGCGACGCAACACGCGCGGCGGGCTATCTCTTCTCGATTGACCCGTTCACGAAGCGCAAGCTGGATTTCAACGTGTATGCGGCGTTTGCGCCGAGCGCCGGCAGCGGCGTGACCGATGCCTACCTCGGGCTGAAGAAGGACACCGTATTTCGCTGTGCTTACTACACCGGCGGCTCGGAGCGATCGCTCGCCGACGGAAACAACCATGCCGTGCGGGAGGTTGCCGCGGCGGTGCCGTACGATTTCGTGCTGATCCTCGCCAATGCCCGGCGCTACGGCGGCAGTTCGTATTTCGGCGGCCCGGCGGTCGTGGCGATCGACAGCGCGGAGGCGAGATATCTCGTCGTCCACGAATTCGCGCATGCGATCGGCGGCCTCGCTGACGAGTATTACGTCCCGACGACCGATGGTCCGATTTTCCCTGGAACCGTCGAGCCGTGGCACCCTAACGTCACGATTTCTCCGCACCACGCGAAGTGGCGGGATCCTCTCACCGAGGCGGGTCGGCGGCCCACGCGATGGAACAAGGCGGAGTATGAAAAGTACTTCGCGGACTATGTGAGGCGCTACAACAGGCTTCGGGAATCTGGCGCGGAAGAAGCGGCCGTCGAGAAATTCCTGGACCGGGAACGCGGGCGGCAGGCAGCGCTGCTCGAAAAGAACGGAAGGGGGCGCCGGGTCGGTCTCTTCGAAGGCGCGCACGGCTATGCGAACGGCGTGTTCCGCTCCGAAGTGGATTGCATCATGTTCTCGCTCCAGACGGACTATTTCTGCGCGGCCTGCTCGGCAGCCATCGAACGCATGATCGACGAGCACTGTCGTTAACAAACGTTGGGGCGCCGCACTTATGAGCGCGTACCAGCCCTTGGTCTGGCGCGCGAAGTGCCAGTAGAACGCGATCAGTCCGGGCGGCGGCGCCCCCGGGCCCGGCGTGGCCGTGCCGCGTATGCGTAGCTGGAGGTGGGCGAACGTCCCGGCATTATGCCCGCGGGCTCCTGATCAAGGTTGGTTCGCTGAGCAGGGAGGCGATCTCGACTTTCTTCACGGCGGAATCGTCGGGCACCACGAACAGGATGGGGGTGATCAGTTCCTCGAACAGCCCCCGCAGGCTGCGCGCGCCGGTCTTGTATTCGATGGCGAGCTGGGAGATCTCCTCGAACACCCGCTGGTCGACGCTCAGCTCGACGCCTTCGTTGCGGAAGATCTCCCGGAACTGGTTGTAGATGCAATTCCGGGGTTCGGTCATGATCCGCACCAGCATGTCCCGCGTGAGGTCCTGCAGGCGCGCGATGATGGGCAGCCGCCCCGTGAATTCGGGAATCAGCCCGTAGCGGAACAGGTCCGTGGGTTTGACGCGCGTATTGAGCCGCTCGAGGATGTTGTAGTCGTCGTCGCCGGTGGTGGCGATGAAGCCGAAACCCCGGGTCTTCAACATGATCTCCTCCAGGCCGACGAACGCGCCGCCGCAGATGAAGAGTATGTTGGTGGTGTCGAGATACTGCCCGTCGTGCAGCCTCACGGGCGAGCCTTCCATGATCTTCAGCAGCGCGTGCTGCACGCTTTCCCCGGAGACGCTGCGCGGCTCGCCGTCGGTCGACTTGAGCTTGTCTATTTCATCGATGAAGACGATCCCGTTCTGGGCGCGGCCCACGTCGCCGCCGGCCTTGTCGAGGAGGCGCCGCAGGATGGCCTCGATTTCCTCGTTGACGTAACGCGTCTGAGCGAGGGACGTCGCGTCCGCGGTGACGAACGGCACGGCGAGGATGCGCGAGAGCGTCTCGCACAAGAGCGTTTTGCCCGTGCCCGAGGGGCCGATCAACAGGATGTTGCTCTTGGTGATCTCGACGTCCTCGCGCTGCGCGTTCGCGATTTTCCGGTAGTGCGAGTAGACGGCGACCGCCAGTATCTTCTTGGCGTCATCCTGACCGATGACGTACTGGTCAAGATAGTTCACGATGGAACTCGGCTTGATTGCCTTGTCGAGCATGGACGTGTCCCGTGCGAGTGGCGTGTATGCGATCGCCGCGGCCTATTTGGTCCACGAATCCCTGAGTGTCACCGCGCGGTTGAACACCGGGGCCCGTGGCTTCGAGTCCACGCGATCAGCAACAAAATAGCCGTGCCGCTCGAACTGGAAGCGTTCCTCCGGCGCCGCGTCGCACAGAGAGGATTCCAGATACGCAGTGATGATTCGCTTCGAGTCGGGGTTGAGGTCGGCGAGCCACGAGTGCTCATCGCCATCCTCCCTCACCCCCGGCCGCTCTGCCGCAGGGAGAGGGGAGGATCTTCCGGGATAGGGAACCTTGAAGAGCCGATCGTAGAGCCGCACTTCGGCGGCGTGCGCATGCCGGGCGCTCAGCCAGTGGATGTTGCCCTTGACCTTCACCTTGTCGGCACCCGGCGTGCCGGAGCGGGTATCGGGATCGTAGTTGCAGTGCACGGCGATGACGTTGCCCTGCGCGTTCTTCTCGCAACCCGTGCACTCGACCACGTAGCCATAGCGCAGCCGCACCTTGTTGCCGGGGAAGAGGCGGAAATAACCCTTGGGCGGGCTTTCCGTGAAATCCTCGCGTTCGATCCACAGCTCGCGTGCAAAGGGCACGGCGCGCCTGCCCAATTCGGGTTTCTGCGGGTGATTGGGCGCGCGGCATTCCTCTTCGCGCTGGGCAGGGTAGTTGTCGATCACGAGCCGCACCGGGTCGAGCACCGCGATGCGCCGTTGCGCGCTCTCGTTCAGCACATCGCGCATGCATTCCTCGAGCATGGAGTACTCGATCCACGAGTCCGCCTTCGCGACGCCGATGCGCTCGGCGAAAAGACGAAAGCCCTCCGCCGTGTAACCGCGCCGGCGCGCGCCGGCGAGCGTGGGCATGCGCGGGTCGTCCCAGCCGCCGACGTGCCCTTCCGCGACGAGCTGAATCAGTTTGCGCTTGGACAGCACGACGTAGGTGAGATTGAGTCGCGCGAATTCAATCTGCTGCGGCAGGGGCCGCGCCAGCATCCCGCCATCGGCCAGCCGCTCGAGGAGCCAGTCGTAGAACGGGCGCTGGTCCTCGAACTCGAGCGTGCACAGCGAATGCGTGATCCTCTCCAGCGCGTCCTCGATCGGGTGCGCGTAGGTGTACATCGGGTAGACGCACCACTTGTCGCCGGTGCGGTGATGCGCCGCCTTCCTCACCCGGTAGATCGCGGGGTCGCGCAAGTTGATATTGGGCGAAGCCATGTCGATCTTCGCCCGCAACACGTGCTCGCCCTCGGCGAACTTGCCGTCCCGCATCTGGCGGAAGAGCTTGAGATTCTCGTCTGCCGTACGGTCGCGGTACGGGCTCACCTTGCCGGGCTCGGTGAGGGTGCCGCGCAGGGCGCGCATCTGCTCGGCGGACAGGCTGTCCACGTACGCGTATTTCGCGCCGATGAGGTACTCCGCGGCTTCGTACATGAAGTCGAAATAGTCGCTTGCGTAATAGAGATGGGTACCCCAGTCGAACCCCAGCCATTTCACTGCTTCGACGATCGAATCGACGTACTCCTGTTCTTCCTTCTCCGGGTTGGTGTCATCGAAGCGCATGTGGCACGCGCCGCCGTACTCGAGCGCAAGGCCAAAATTGAGGCAGATCGATTTCGCGTGGCCGATATGCAGATAGCCGTTGGGCTCCGGCGGAAAGCGCGTGCGGATTGTCGCTGGATCGGGCGCTGCGCCCGCGTGCACGGCGGCCGCACCGGGCCGTCCGCCCCAGCCGCGCGCGGCGTGTTTTCCGGAGGCGAGATCGGCCTCGATGATGGTGCGGATGAAGTTCGACTGCGCGGGCGGGCGCCTGGCGCCACCGGGCGGCTTGCGTGCTTCGTTCATGCGGTTATTCTACCGCGCTGACTGCTCTTTCCCGGGGCGCGCACGACGAAGCGCGAGTCAGGACTTGCCGAGGTAGAACGTTGGGATGCGGGTTTCTATCGCGCGCCGTCCCGAGCGGCGCACTCGCCAGGTGCGGACGCGCGGCCGGCTGCTGACTGCGCGCAGCAACCTGCCATCCACATAATGCAGCGCAGTGCCGTCGTCTGCCGCGACGCCGTCCATCATCCCGCCCGCGGCGACGAGTTTGCGAAACGTGGGCCGGCGCAGCGGCTCGCTGTCGTAGTGCGGGCAGTTGCTGCCGGCGAGCAGGCCGAGGCAGTCGAGGCTCGTGAGCGGTCCCGCGAGGGAGTCGGTGAGTCCCTGCTCGAACCAGCAGATCGAGCCCGCGCTGGAGCCGCCGAGCACAATGCCGGACTCCCACGCCGTCCGAAGGTGAGCGTCGAGTCCCCAGTCGCGCCAGACCGCGAGCATGCTGCGGGTATTGCCGCCGCCGACGAAAATCGCATCCTGGCTCATCACGACCGACTCGAGGTTGCGCGGGGTGCGCGCGAACAGCGGCAGGTGCGTCGGCCAGCACTGGAAACGGCTGAAACCGGCGTAGAAACGCAGGCACCCCGCTTCCCGGGCGGCGT
>Ga0209108_10000979_pt1 | contig 16410 bp, 15 predicted proteins | sample Rifsed10ft1_FD_184003 | JGI IMG/M metagenome (GOLD analysis project Ga0209108, IMG submission 184003) | Soil microbial communities from Rifle, Colorado, USA - sediment 10ft 1 (version 2) | ecosystem: Environmental > Terrestrial > Deep subsurface > Rock core/Sediment | place: Rifle, Colorado...
CAGCTCTCCGGCGAGTACCGGGTCAGGGGCTCGATCAACCGGGCCCGGCTTGACCCGCGGGAGCAGTTCTTCCCGGGAGACCCGCGGAACGATGACTCCCGCTACGCCAACCGGGTTCACGACCGGTTGGGGGATCCCGAGTCCCGCGATATCGGCGCGGTGGCCCGGTTCGGAAAACCGCTCGCGGGCGGAGCCGAGCTCTACGGCTTCCTGAGCGGGAATCGCCGCCAGGCCGAGTCGGCCGCGCTCTGGCGCCGCCCCAGCGACAACGGCACGGTCCGTTCTGTCTACCCCAACGGCTTCCTCCCGATCATCGGCTCCACGATCTTCGACCGCTCCGCCCAGGTCGGCGGCCGGGGCCGGCTCGGAAACGGACCCTGGCGCTGGGACCTCGCCGCCGCCTACGGGGCCAGCACCGTTCGGTTCGACCTCCAGAACACCGCCAACGCCTCCCTTGGACCCCTGAGCCCGACCCAGCTCTATGCCGGGACCCTGGGCGCGAGCCGGCTCGCCGCCGCCGTCGAGCTGACCGGAACCGTCCCGATCGCAATCCGGGCCCCGCTGGCCGTCTTAGCCGGCGCCGAAGTCCGGAGCGAGGGCTACCGGATCGAGGCCGGAGAACGCGACAGCTATCGCTATGGGGCAGTTCCGATCTCGGACGGCCCCGCTGCCGGCGGGATCGCCCCCCTGGGAGCCCAGGGCTTCCCCGGCTTCATGCCGGGCGACGGCGTCCACCGCCGCCGAGAGATCGTAGCGGGTTATGCAGAGCTGGGAGCGACGCCGATCCGGCGGTTGCGGGTCCTCGGTACCGGGCGGATCGAGCGCTACGGCTCGGAAAACCGGACCCTCGCCTCCGCTACCGCATCGGCCCGCTTCGAGCCGGTCGCCGGCGTCCTGGCTCGAGGATCGGCCGGGTTCGGGTTCCGGGCTCCTTCCCTGGCCGAGCAGTGGTATTCCCGCTCCACCGTCCCGATCGTAAACCAGATCGGCCTCTTCGACCTGCTGGTGCCTCGAGGCCACCCGATCGCCGATTCGCTCGGCCTGGGCCCGCTCCGCTCGGAGCGCTCCGCCGCCTGGAGCGCCGGAATCGGAGCCCGGCTCGGCGACGGCCGCTTTACGCTGGATGCCGATTACTACCGGATCGTGGTCCGGAACCGGATTACCCTGACCGGCAAGTTCGACGAGTCGGCGTTGAGAGCCGTTCTCGAATCCAAGGGATTCATCGGCGTCGGAGCGGTGCAGTTCTTTGCCAATACCGCAGACACCCGGACCACCGGCTACGAGATCCGGGCCGGGTACGCATTTGCCGTGAGCGGCATCGGGGTCCGCCTCACGGGGGCCTTCGATCACCATCGGGTGCGAGTGGAGCAAGTGGACTCGGCGACCGGGTTTCTGCGCCAGTACCCGTCGTCGTTCTTCCCGGCGTCGGAGCGGGCCCGGATCGAATCCGGCCAGCCCGGAGACAATGCCGCTCTCTCCGCCACAATCACCGGGCCGGCCTGGACCGTGAGGCTCCGAGCCCGCCGCTACGGCGCGGTCCGCGATTTCGGGCCGGCGCCCGACGGGACCCTGGCCCAGACTTTCGGAGCGAAGTGGCTCGGCGATGTCGAGCTGTCCCATCGGCTTCGGCCCGGCGAGGTCACCCTGGCGGCCGGGGCCCACAACCTCCTCGGCACTTATCCCGACCAGAACCGCCAGGGCGATCCGACCTTCGAGGGGAATTCGTACTTCGGGATCTTCCCCTACAATCGGATCTCGCCGTTCGGTTTCGCCGGCAGGTTCATCTACGCCCGGGCCGAATGGCGGCCCTGAACGAAGCGGCGGCGCGGCGGACCCGGACCCCGGACTGGACCCCGTACCGGCTGACCGGAACCGGCGGGCCGGGCCAGATCACCCTGCTCCAGGGGCCGGCCGGAACGGGCCGGCAGCAGCGGCGGATTCTGGTGGCGCTCCCGCCCGGGACCGAGCCTGGAACGACCCGCCGGCTGCCCGTGCTCTACCTCCACGACGGCCAGAATCTCTTCGATCCCGCCACGAGCCACGCCGGCGATTGGGGGCTGGTCACCATCCTCAACGAGCTTGCCCGCGACGGAGTCGAGGCGATCGTGGTCGGGGTACCCCACCGGGGACGGCTCCGGAGCTACGAGTACAACCCGTTTCGGGACCTTCGCCACGGCGGCGGGGGCGGTGACCGGTACCTGGAATACCTTTTCGGGACGGTGATGCCGCTGGTCGAACGCTCCTTTCCCGCCCGAACCGGGCCCGGGCACACCGCGATCGGAGGGGCGTCACTCGGGGGCCTGATCAGCCTCTACGCGCTCTGGCGCCGGCCCGGCGTGTTCGGTGCGGCTTCGGTCCAGAGTCCGGCGCTCTGGGTGGCCGGCCGCGCGATCTTTCGATTCTTGGAGCGACATCCGGTCCGGCCGCCGGCCCGGATCTACCTCGATGTCGGAACCGCCGAGGGCCCCGAGGCGATTCGGGACGCACGGGCCCTTCGCGATTGGCTGCACCAGGCGGGGCAGGGAGAGGGAGTCCCGGAGGCGGACCTGCGCTACCTCGAGGATCCGGTCGGAACCCACACCGAATCGGCGTGGGGACGGCGGCTCCGCGACGCAATCCCGTTCCTGCTTTCCGGCCGATGAACCGCGCCCACCATTCCTGGTATTCCCCCACCCTCGGCCGCGAGATGCACATCGAGGTCTTTGGCCACGGCGGGGCCAGGACCCTGGTGTTCCCGACCTCGCTCGGCAGCTGCTACGAATGGGGTGACCGCCGCATGCACGAGGTGCTGGCGGACCATCTCGAAAACGGCTGGATCCAGCTCTTCTGCCTCGACCACGTGCACGAGGAGAGCTGGTACGACAAGGGCATCCACCCGGGCGCCCGGGCCTGGCGCCACCTCCAGTACGATCACTACCTGCTGACCGAGGCGCTCCCTTTCACGGAATCGGTCAACCCGAATCCCTTCGTCATCGCGATCGGGGCGAGCTTCGGCGCCTACCACGCCGCCTGCTTCGGGCTCCGCCACCCGGAGCGGGTCCATCGAATCGTCGGGCTGAGCGGGATGTACGACATCAAGAGCATGACCGACGGATTTTCCGACCTCAATGTTTACAGCTGCAATCCGTTCGATTTCATGCGCCACGAGCATGAGGCCAGCCGCCTCGCCGCCTTCCGGCGCCAGGACCTGATCTTCGCCCTCGGCCGGGACGATCCCTCCTGCGGCAACAACCGCGAGTTCTCCGCGCGGCTCTGGGACCAGGGCATCGGCAACGCGCTCCGGATCCGGGACGGCTGGGCCCACGACTGGCCGTACTGGGAGGAGATGGTCCGGCGGTACATTGGGGGACATGATTAGGAGATAGGGGTCAAGGGTCAGGGGTCAGGGGTCAGGAGTCAGGAGGTCGCGTGAAGGCGAAGGTCGGTCTGATCGTCGGGCGGGAGTGGTCGTTCCCCCCCGCTTTCATCGAGGAGGTGAACCGCCGGGACGCCGGGGTGACGGCCGAGCTCGTCAAGCTCGGCGCGCCCCGGATGGACGACCCGGCCGCGTACCGGGTCGTGATTGACCGGATTTCTCACGAGGTGCCTTTTTACCGGGCTTTCCTCAAGCACGCGGTGCTGCGGGGCACCACCGTCGTCAACAACCCCTTCATGTGGAGCGCCGACGACAAGTTCTTCGGAGCCACCCTGGCCACCTCCCTGGGAATCGCGAGCCCCAGGACGGTCGTGCTCCCCAACAAGGAGTACATCCCCGGCATCGTGCACACCGAATCGCTTCGCAACCTGCAGTTCCCCCTCGACTGGAAGGCGGTGGTGGAGTACGTCGGACTGCCGTGCGTTCTCAAGGACGCGCACGGCGGAGGCTGGAAAGCGGTGTACGTGTGTCATTCGATGGAGGAGATCCTGCACCACTACGACCAGTCGGGGCTCCTCACCATGATCGTGCAGGAATTCATCGAGTGGGAAGAGTTCGTTCGCTGCATCTGCCTTGGCCGGGAGAAGATCCGCCCGATCCGGTACGACCCCCGGGAGCGGACCTACCACCCGGAACGCGAGTTTCTTCCGGAGCCGGTGATGAAGCGGGTGGTGGACGACTCCCGCAAGCTGGTGCGGGCCCTGGGGTACGACATGAACTCGATGGAATGGGCGATTCGCGACGGGGTCCCTTACGCGATTGACTTCATGAATCCCGCGCCCGACATGGACGTCTACTCGCTCACCCCGGTTCACTTCGAATGGGTGGTGAGCGCCATGGCCGACCTGGCGATCCGCCTCGCCAAAGCCCCACCGACCGCCGCTCCCTCCAGGTCCTGGGCCGATTTTCTCAAGGGCCGGCCGGCGCCGAAACCCGGCCCCCGGATACCGTGACGGGTGGCAGGAATGCGCCCGCTGAGGCGATTGAGGCCTGGCACGAGGGCCTGACCGCCGAGCTGGCCGAAGAATCGGATCAGTGGCTCACCGGGCAGCTCCGCCGGAAGGGACTCCAGTTCGGCGACCGGCCGCTCTGCACCGTTCTCCGACCCCGGTTCCTCACCCCGGACCAGTATCGCCTGCTGTGCCGGCAGGCCGGAGTAATCCTGGGCGCGTTCGAGCGGGCCCTCGAGGCCGCCCTGGCCCAGCCGTCCCGGCTCGCGCAGTTCCGGCTGCTCGACTGGGAGCGGACCCTGGCGCTGGAGGATCCCGGGATCCCGGCGAGCCCCGTTTCCCGCCTGGACGCCTTCTTCGAGAGCGACGCGGCCGCGGACCGCGGACCGGGGAAGCTCCGGTTCACCGAATACAACGCGGAGACTCCGGCCGGCTCGGCCTATCACGATGCGCTCACCGAGCTATTCCTCGCTATCCCGGCCGCCCGCCCTTTTCTCGGGAGCCATTCCTTCCGGCCCCTGCCAGCGCGCCCGAACGTGCTGCACGCCCTGCTGAACGCCTATTCCCGATGGTCCGGGCGGCGGGAGCGGCCGGTCATCGGGATTCTCGACTGGAAGGAAGTGCCGACCTGGAGTGAATTCCTGCTGTATCAGGAGTACTTCGAGCGGATGGGATTTCGTTGCGTCGTGGCCGACGTCCGCGACTGCGAGCTGGCGCACGGAAAACTCGTGGCGGCCGGAACTCCGATCCAGCTCGTTTACAAGCGGGTCCTGATCGGGGAGCTGGTCGGGCGGGAAGGGCTGGATCACCCGCTGGTGCGGGCGGTGCGGAGCGGAGCGGTGTGCATGGTGAACCCGTTCCGCTGCAAGATCCTCCACAAGAAGGCCTCGCTGGCGGTGCTGTCGGATGAGCGAAACGCCGATCTATTCGATGCGGCCCAGCGCCGGGCGATCGCCGAGCATGTGCCCTGGACCCGGGTGGTGGAGGAGCGCCGGACCGAGTACCAGGGCCGGCCGGTAGACCTGGTTCCCTGGGTGGAGGCCAACCGAGAGCGGCTGGTGCTCAAGCCCAACGACGAGTATGGCGGGACCGGAATCGTGCTGGGATGGGAGGTCGGCGCCGGCGTCTGGGCCGAGGCCGTTCGCAATGCGCTCGCCGAGCCGTTTATCGTCCAGGAGCGGATCGAGCTCCCCCGGGAGAGCTACCCGAGCTGGGACGCCGGGCTGGTCTTCGCCGACCGGATCGTGGACACCGCCCCGTTCGTGTTCCACGGAACCGGGGTTGACGGCTGCCTCACCCGGGTCAGCACCGCGTCCCTCGTAAACGTCACGGCCGGGGGGGGAAGCACCGTGCCGACTTTCGTGGTGGAGCGCCGGGACTGGGGAGGGAGATTCCCGTGAAGGCCCCATCGCTTACCATCGGGATCGAGGAGGAGTACCAGATCATCGATCCCGAAACCCGGGAGCTCCGGTCCTACATCACGGAGATCCTGAAGGACGATTCCCTGGTCATGGGAGAGATCAAGCCCGAGCTTCACCAGTCCATGGTGGAGGTCGGGACCCGGGTCTGCCGCGGCCCCACCGAGGTCCGGGCCGAGCTGGTGCGACTCCGCCGGCTGGTGATGGAGCTGGCGGGGAAGCGGGGCCTCAAAGTGGCGGCGGCGGGGAGTCACCCCTTCTCGTCCTGGACCGATCAGGAGATCACCCCCCTGGAGCGCTACATGGGGGTCAAGGAGGACCTCCAGGACCTGGCTCAGGCGCTTCTCATCTTCGGCACCCACGTGCACATCGGCATCGAAGACCGGGAATTCCTGATTGACGCCATGAATGTGGCGCGCTACTTCCTGCCCCACGTGCTCTGCCTCTCCACCAGCTCCCCGTTCTGGGTGGGCCGCCGCACCGGCCTCAAGTCATATCGCAGCGTGGTCTTCGGGACCTTCCCCCGCACCGGGATTCCCCCGAGCCTGGCTTCGTGGAGCGAGTTCGAGGATACCGTGAACGTCCTCGTCGCGACCGGGTCCATCCCCGATGCCAGCAAGATCTGGTGGGACGTGCGGCCCAACTGGAACTACTCCACGCTCGAGTTCCGGATCTGCGACGTCTGCACCCGGGTGGACGAAGCGGTCTGCATCGGCGCCATCTTCCAGGCCCTCATCGCCAAGCTCTGGAAGCTCCGGCGGGACAATCTCTCCTTCCGCCAGTACCCGGCGGTCTTCATCGAGGAGAACAAGTGGCGAGCGCTCCGCTACGGCCTCGACGGGAACCTCCTCGATCTGGGCCAGGGAAAGGAGCTTCCCGCCCGGGACCTGATCCGGGAAATGCTGGAGTGGTTCCTCGACGATGTCCTGGACGAGCTGGGCACCCGGCAGGATGTGGCTTATGCCTACCGGATCCTGGCCGAAGGAACCAGCGCCGACCGGCAGCTCGCCACCTGGCAGCGGACCGGAGACCTCAAGGCCGTCGTAGACCAGCTGATCCGCGAGACCGCGGAGGGAGTGGTGGAGTGAGCCGTCCTCTGATCGGTATTCCGGCCCAGACGCTCCAGGCGATTGACGGCATCCCGGCGGGCCTGCCCCACTCCTGGGCCATGAACGCCCGTTATTACACTGCGGTAGCGGATACTGGCGGCGCTCCGGTGATGGTTCCCCTCCTCACCCGGGACGCCGACGCGTTGCGGGCGGTCTACGATCAGCTGGACGGAGTTCTTCTCGCCGGCGGCGTGGACATGGACCCCGAGAGCTTCGGCGAGCAACCCCACCCCCGGCTGGGCCGGACCGACCCGGCCCGGGACGCCGTCGAGCTGCAGCTGGCTCGTTGGGCGGTCGAGGACCGGAAGCCGATCCTCGGGCTTTGCCGGGGACACCAGGTTCTCAACGTGGCGTTGGGAGGGACGCTCTGGCAGGACATCGCGGCCCAGGTTCCGAGGGCGGTCCGCCACGATTACTTCCCCACCGCCGGGTATGCGCGCGATTACCTGGCCCACGAAGTCGCGCTGGTACCCGGCTCCCGTCTCCACACCGTGTTCGGCGAGCCGATCATCCGGGTCAACAGCATGCATCACCAGGCGATCAAGGCTCTCGCCCCGGCCCTGGTCCCTTCGGGCCGGTCGCCCGACGACCTGGTCGAAGGCTTCGAGTCGGGTTCGGGACACTTCCTGGTCGGGGTCCAATGGCATCCCGAGGTGTTCGAGCCGACCGACGAGCGCACTCGGCGGCTCTTTCGGGATTTCGTCGCCGCGGCTCGGGGGAGCTCCTCGATCAATTGACCGGTTCCGCTCCGGCCGCTATGATTGGCCCGGTCTTCCGGCCAGGGTGATGGAGTTCACCTTGAACCGCTGCTGGCGCAGCTGATGACTCCTCCGGATGCGTCCACAGGAGGACCCATGCCAGCCGCTGAAGCCTCCCTGATCAACGAACACCAGCGCCGCCATCTCGGAGTGACGCTCGGCCAGGTCCAGCGATTGCTCCGTGAAGTCGGGGCCCTTCTCAATGACCGGCCAGCCCCGAACGCCATCGTCGTCGAGGCGAATGATCTTCCGGATCGGTTCATCAGGCAGGCCGGCCCCATGCTTGCCGAGCTCGAGAGCCGAATCGCCGGGCTCGCGGCCCGATTCGGGGTGCCCCACCGGGAACGATCCCGTTACCGATGGGTCCGGGCGGTGCTGAGTCTCTCGATCGACAATCTGGAGGATACCCGCGCGGGCGCTCTCCATCCCTACGGCGGTGTGAATCCGGGCCTCGCGGAGGCTCTCGACCCCGGTCTGAAAGATCTGAAGGACCGGCTCCGGGCTCTCCTTGCCCTTCTGGAATCCGGAGGTGAGCCGCAGTCATGATTTGGTACGTCGCGCTCGGCCGCGCGCTCGGCGGCATGATGCGTTTCCTGGTGGGCGGATGGACTCAGCGGAAATCTGATCAACTTCACCGGCTCGTTTCTGTTGGACTTCGTTCAGCGGTACGCCCTGTAGAAAACCGCGGGAGCCGGTCCAGGCCATTCACCTGTCCAGCCAGGGTTCGCAGGTTGTCAGACAATGCGGCCCAACCCTCGTAGAGCGCGATGAGGGAGCGTACGGCGCATCCTACTTCAACCGTCGCGGCCAGGGCGAGCATGGCTGGAACGAAGCGGAACCGAATCACGACGACCCTCCTGCCTGCTGTCGGGTAACCAGGACCGGGCACGGGGCATGCTCTACCACCCGGTCCGCGGTCGAGCCCAGGAACAAGTTGTGAAGCCGTGAATGTCCGGTGTGTCCGATCACCAGGAGCGTGTGCCCACCCTCTCTTGCGGTCCGGACCAGTTGGTCGGCAGCATGCCCCGAGACAGTCTGAGTCTGGAGGGGCACGCCTTTGGCCGCGGCGAGCCGGCGTGCCTGGTCGTGAATCTTCCGGAAGTACTCGCCCTTGAACGCCTGCTCGTCCTCCATCTCCCCCACAGTCGCGGCGTAGGCGGGCAGCTTCTCTTCGACGGAAAGCACCGTCACAACCCCGTGGGTCAGCTGGGCCATGTCGAGCGCCTGTTCCAGCGCGTGTTGGGCAGCCGCCGAGCCGTCGAGTCCTACCAGGATCTTGGCGAACATGGAATCCTCCTTTCTCTACCGGTCGGTCGCGCGGCGCTTTGGCAACCGATATTCACCGGCCGGCGCCCCATCGACCGAGGGTACGGTCGGCGTGAAATACCGCTGGGCGATGAGCGTCGGCACCACCGCGCTGCCGATCACCGTAGTCACGAGAATCGTGTATTGGGCCTGGTTGATAATATGATTGTCGAGCCCGAACAGAGCCGAGATCGTGCCGAAGGTGAGTCCGGTTGACATGAGGAGCGTAGTGTAGGCATTGTCGCGGCGCGCCAAACCGAAGGCTCCGGCCACCGGCCATACCCCGACGCCTTTCGCCACCATCTTGACCAGTAGCAGGGCGGCGATGAGCCCGGCCCCCGATGCCACCGCCGGGAGCGAGACGTAGAGACCGGCCTTGAGAAAATAGAATGGCGTCAGCAGGCTGAACGCGATCGTGCGCATCCGGTCCATCAAGACCCGGTCCCGCAGGAAGACGCCCGCGACCGCGAGCCCCACCAAATAAGCCGGAAGGACCGCTTCACTCTGCGCGAGCTTGGCCAGCCCACCGAGCCCAAACAGAACCAGAAAGAGGAACTTGATCTCCGGCTCGCTCACCCGGTGCCCCAGCCGGGCGATTACCAAACGGAGGAGCTGCGGAAGGTTCCAGAGCACCAGCACGGTGATCGCCAGGAAGAGCAGCATCCAGGCGTCGAACCGCGCGAACAGGATGCCGAGCAGAAGCACGGTCCCGAAATCGGTGACGAAGCAGGCCGCCAGGATCAGTTTGCCGAGCTCGGTTCGGTTGAGCCCGGTTTCGACCATCACCGCGTATACCACCGCAACCGAAGTCGTCGAAAGAGCCACCCCCGCGATCAAGGCTGCGTGCAGCTCCCAGTGGGCGGCCCAGAAGGCAAAAGCGAAGGCGCCCGCAAAGGGAAGAAGACAGCTGACCGCCCCGATCGCGAGCGCCGGCCGCTTGTGGCGGCGGAGCGCCTCCGGATCGATCTCCGCGCCGGCCAGGAACGTCAGCAGGCCGGAACCGAAGGTCGCCAGAAAATCAACCCAGCCGGTCGAATGCAGTCCCAAGAAGTTGCCGGCCAGGACCCCGACCAGAATCTCGATCAACGCAACCGAGATGCCGAGCTGGATGGAGACCAGGCTCGCGGCCAACGCGAGCCCCATCCACGCCGCGGCGACCAGCCAGATGTTGTCCACCCGATTCGCTCCTCGCCCGGGCACGAAAAACTCCTGCCGGACCGGTTAAGGACTGACAGGAGTTATCAACCGCCGCGGGAACGGCGGTAGTTCAGGGCGAACTCCATCGCCGCAATGTCATCGCCATTCTATTGGGAGACGCCCCCCACCGTCAACTGGCCCTGGTCATCATCGGCACGATTCCCGGTCCTGACCTCCGGCCGGACGCGAAGCGGGCCTTCTTCCCCGAGTGAGCGCCGGGGGCCGGGTTCCCCAACGGCTCCGTCGTAAGCTGCCACGAAGCCGAACCAGAAGCGGCAGTCGGTCTCCCTGGGTTCCCGGATAGTGCATGTAACCCGTTGACAATAAAGAAGTTGTACGTGACGGCTGCCCGGCCCCCATTTTGCACCCCCCGGGGCCATGCCTCCCACCGACCGTCGTTATCGGATCGCGATCGTGCTCGGGACCCGGCCCGAGGCCATCAAGATGGCCCCGGTCATCCGGCAGCTCCGCCGGCGCCCAGGCCTCTTTCAGCCGCTGGTCATCACCACCTCCCAGCACCGGGAGATGCTGGCCCAGGCGATGCGCGCCTTCCGGATCAACTCCGACATTGACCTCGGCCTGACCCACCACAACCAGACCCTGGCCGATTTCACCGCCCGGGCCCTGATCGCGCTCACCGCCACCTTCCGGCAGGTGAACCCCGACCTGCTGCTGGTCCAGGGCGATACCTCGACCGTGATCTCGTCGGCCCTGGCGGCTTTCTACCACGGGGTCCCGATCGGCCATGTCGAGGCGGGGCTCCGCTCCGGCGATACCCGGCGGCCCTTCCCGGAAGAGGTGAACCGCCGGATGGCGAGCAGCGTCACCGACATCCACTTCGCCCCGACCGAGCTGGCCCGGGAAAACCTGCTCCGCGAGCGGATCTCCGACGAGCATATCTACGTCACCGGCAACACCATCGTGGACGCGCTGCAGGAGATCCGGCACGACGGCGCATTCGAGGACCCGGCCCTGAACCAGCTCGACTGGGTGAACCGGCAGGTCCTGCTCGCCACGGTTCACCGCCGGGAGAACCTCGGCCAGAACCTCCGCGACATCTGCGCCGCCTTCCGGCGGATCGTGGAGCTGCATCCCCAGGTTGACATCGTCATTCCGGTGCACCTGAACCCGATGGTCCGGGAGGTGGTGCTGCCCGAGCTGCGCAACGTCGAGGGCATCCACCTGCTCGAGCCCATGGCCTACCACGATCTGATCGAGGTGATGCGCCGGAGCCGGCTGGTGCTGACCGACTCGGGCGGGATCCAGGAAGAGGCCCCGGCCCTGCGGAAGCCGGTGCTCATCCTCCGGAGCCTCACCGAGCGCCCCGAGGTGATCGAGTCCGGCTTCGGAGAGTTGGTGGGCTGCGATCGCGACCTGATCGTGGACGAGGTCCACCGGCTGCTCTCCGATCCGGTGGCCTATGCCTCGATGACCTCGGGCGAGAACCCCTTCGGAGACGGCCATGCCGCCGAGCGGATCGTGGCGGTCATCACCGAACGCTGCCTGGCCGGGAAGCTCTTCGCCTCCCCTTACGTGGAAGCCCCGGTCCCCCAGCACTGACCGGTGGCAGGTGAAACCGTGAGCCGTGAATCGTGGGCCGCGCGAGCCGGCGACTCGCTCCGCTGGGCCGGCGCCATGCTGTTGCTGCTGGCTCCGGGTCCGGCGGCGGGGCAGGCCGGCGCCAGCTGGGTCGAAGCCGGCGGCTTTTACCACCACGTCGGGCACGACTTCGGTTCCTGGAAGGGTGGCTACGCGCGGGCGGTCCTGGCCGGGTCGCGGGACGTCTGGTACCTCGAGGCCCGGGGCCAGGAAGCGTTTCGCGACCGAGGGGCCTATGGCTCGCTTTCCAACGTACACACCTTCTTCAAGCGGTTCTACACCCAGGTGGGAGTCGGCGGGGGCACCGGCGATTACGTCCTGCCCGACCTCCGGGCCGATGCCTCGCTCAACTTCAAGCTGGGCCCGACCGGCTCGCTGATCGCGACCGCGGGCGGTACCTGGGTCGAATCGAAGGACGTATACCGGGACCGGTCGCTCTTCGGCTCACTCACCTGGTACGCGAGCGGCTCGGTCCTGATCGAGGCCGGAGGCCGGGCAAACTGGAGCGACCCTGACGGGGTCCGCTCGGCCCGCGCCACCGCCGCGTTGACCCTCGGCCGCGCCGGCTCAACCCTGGTCACCCTGCGGGGAAGCGCCGGCACCGAGGGCTACCAGCTCACCGGCGCCGAGGCAACCCTGCAGAAGTTCAGAAGTCAGGAAGCCTCGCTGTCCTGGCGGCAATGGACCACCGCCCGGCTCGGCATCGTCCTCGGCGGCGAGTGGTACCACAACCCATCCTACACCCGGGCCGGAGCCACCCTGGGGGTATTCCGTGCCTGGTAGAGCGGAACCGGACCGGCTCGACGCGCTCCGGGTTCGAGGCCACAAGGGCGGGATCATCGCGCCCCACCGGGCCATGGCGACATTGCCCTGGAGCGCCGGGCGGCTGGGAACCACGATCCTTCTCGGAGTCGGCGGTTTCGCGGGTTATGGGGCGCTGCTGCCATGGCTCGGCCGGTTCTGGGGGCTTCTTTTCGACCTGGGAGCGACGTTCCTGGGCCTCCCGGTCGAGCTGGGAGCGCAGCGCCTGACGTTCCCCGCCGGAGCCGGGCTCGACCTCCCCGGCATCTCGGTGGTCACCCCGCTGCCGGACGCCCGGGTCCTGGGAATCGCGGCCCTCGCCACTCTCGGCGTCCTGCTCGCGAGCTTCCTGCTGCCCCAGCGGTTCATCCCGCTCCGGTATTTCCTGCGGCTGCTGGTGGTCGTTCAGGCGACCGCGATCCTCTTCTTCTGGCAGTCCCCGGACCCGTTCCCGTACCGGATCGCGGACCACGTTTTCGTTCTGCTCACCGCGGGCCTGGTCGTGATGGGCCTGGTACCGCTGGCGCTCGGACTGACCCTGCACGTCTTCGACCTGGCGTTCTGGCGGAAGCTGCTGCTCACGGTCCTCATTATCGCGCACCTCGCGGTCTTCGTTCCGCTCAACGTTCTGGTGCACGTCTGGCTCCTGCTCAACGCCACCGCCGTGGTCATGCCGGTGTTGTTCCTCGTGTTCGGGCTGCTGCTCAACGTGTTCGTCTTCGTCGCGTTCTACGGCTGGGGCCTGTCGTGGCGGAGCGATTCGGAGCGGCAGGAGCTCCCGCTGCCGATGTCGGCCGGATGATCCCGGTCCTGGTCGGCCTTCTTTACGCCATCGTGGCGATCATGGTGATCTACACCATCCGCCACTACCTCTTCACGCTCAACCGGCTTTTCGGCCGGCATCGCCAGCCTTACGTGGACATCGGGGCCGCGGCGTGGCCCCGGGTCGCGATCCTGATCCCCTGCCACAACGAGGAGAAGGTGATCGGGCACATGCTCGATTCTCTCCTCGCCTGCGACTACCCGTCCGAGCAGCTGGTCCTGATCCCGATTGACGACCGTTCCACCGACGGGACCCGGGGCATCCTGGAGGGCTACGCCGGGCGCTTCCCGGCCCGGATCCGGCCCTTTCTCCGAAGCAGGGGCAAGGGCGGCAAGGCCGCGGCGCTCCGGGACGCGAGCGAGCATGCGGCCGGGATCGAGGCCCCGATTCACCTCGTGTTCGACGCCGACTACCTGCCGGGACGCGGGCTCATCAAGCAGCTGGTGGCGCCCTTCTTCGATCCCGAGGTCGGCGCGGTCATGGGCCGGGTCGTGCCCCTCAATGTGAGTCGCTCGCTCCTGACCCGGCTCCTCGACCTCGAGCGAACCGGTGGCTACCAGGTGGACCAGCAGGCCCGGATGAACCTCGGCCTGGTCCCCCAGTACGGCGGCACCGTCGGAGGGGTCCGGCGATCGGCCCTGCTGGCGGTCGGCGGCTGGCGGGAAGACACCCTCGCCGAAGACACCGATATGACCTTCCGGCTGGTGCTGGCGGGATGGGAAGTGGCCTACCAGAACCGGTCCGAGTGCTACGAGGAGGTCCCCGAGACCTGGCCCTCGCGGATCGCCCAGATCAAACGGTGGGCCAAGGGCCACAACCAGGCCATGAGGCGGCACTGGTGGGCGCTCCTCAAGCGGCCCCCTCACCTCCGGCGCCGAGCCTCGCTGGACGGGCTCCTGCTGCTCGGCGTCTACGCGGTGGGCCCGCTGCTCATGCTGGGATGGGGCGTGGCGCTCGCGCTCTACTACCTCGGGGTGCAGCTCGCGGCCGGGCTGGCCGCCATCTTTGCGGTGGCGATGTACTCGACCCTTGGCAATTTCGCGGCCTTCTTCGAGGTCGCGGCCGGGGCCCGGCTCGACGGGTCGCGGGGCCGGGTCAAATTGCTGCCGTTCCTCATCGTGGGCTTCCTGGTGAGCCTCGTCGCGGTGACCTGGGCCGGCGTCACCCAGATCGCGACGGTGTGGCGGCGGGGCCCCCGAACCTGGGAAAAGACGGTGCGGCATCGCGGGCCGGGGGCCCCGGTCCCCGAAGGCAAGGAGAGCTAGCATGGCGCCGTTCCTGGCCCTCCTCGGCGTCACCCTGGCCTGGTTCCTCCTGCCGCTCCTGCCGGCCCTCCGCGAGCTGCTCCGGCCCAGCGACATCGCGCCGCTCAAGGTCGTGGATCGCTCCGCCGGCAAGCTCGGCTACTTCGCCCGCAACTTCCGCCAGTACCTCGACAAGGTGCTTCCTCCGGAGGCCGGTGCCGGAGACTACGCCGCCAAGCTCCTCGACGGGACCGCATTCGTGCGGGTGAGCCGGCGGCCGGAGCAGCTCGCCGGAGAGGGCCAGGTGGAGAGGAGAGTGGTGATGCTCGACTCGCCCCAGATCCTCCCCGGAAAGCAGACCTTCCTGATGGAGGTCTACGCCCGGGCTCCGCTGGTAAGCGGGCCGGCGACGAACTATCGCGCCCTTTATGCCGAAGGGGACCTCACTCTGGGCGAGAGCAACCGGGTATTCCGTTGGCTCCATGCCGGGGGTCTGCTGACAATCGGGGACCATTCGGTGCTCCGGGGCCGAGTCTCTTCGGATTCGCGGGTTATGCTGGGAACCGACGTCGTGTTCGAGCGGGCCGGCGCTCCGGTCATCGCCCACGGGGCCGCCCGGGAGCCGCCGGCATCCGTCAATGGCGCCGGGAAGACGTGGCAGCCGCCGGCCGAAGCCCTCCAGGTCGGAGACCATCTCCGGATCGAAGGCGACCTGGACATTCCGAAGGGAACCCGGGTGAGAGGCGACCTGGTGGTGGCGGGGCGGCTCCGGATCGGCGCCGGATCGGTGGTGGAGGGGAGCGTCAAGGCCCATCGGGACCTCGAGCTGGCCGAAGGAGCCCGGGTGACCGGGGCCGCCGTAAGCCGGGCCCGCGTCTCGGTCGGGCCCGGTGCCTGGGTCGGGGGGCCGGTGATCGCGGAGCGTGGGATCCGGCTGGCCGAGAACTCGGTAGTGGGCGGGCCCCGGTTGCCGGCCACGGTGGCTGGGGTCGAGGTCGAGCTCGCCCCGGGCGCCACGGTGTACGGACAGATCAGCGCGACGCGGGGGGGGCGAACGTTGTAGGCCGGCTCCGTCCCCCGAGGGTGGCTATATTCTCGGCTCCCCGACCCCGCCTTCACCGACAGGAGGATGCAATGCGTGCCGCTCGAGTCCGGCTGGCCACCCTGGCCCTGGCCGGCGTGGCCTTGATCACCGCCACCAACGCCCCAGCCGCGGTCCTCGACTGGGTCCTCCTCGGCACCCGCACCGTCAACGACCGTGCCGATCACGATGTGATCGCGGTCACGGGCACCCGGGGAGATTTCAAGAGCATCAAGCTGGCGGTGCAGCGGGCCTCGGTGGATTTCCACCGGGTCGTGGTGCACTACGGCAATGGAAGCAAGCAGGAGGTCGAGCTGCGCCACACGATCCCGGCCGGCGGCGAGTCCCGCGTCATCGACCTCGAGGGGACCGAGCGGGTGATCAACCGGGTCGAGTTCTGGTACGACGCCAACACCATCCGCGGCCGGCGGGCGGTGGTCCGGCTCTACGGGAATCGCTGACCGCTAGCGCCGGCCCGGCCAGGGCACTCCCTGATTACCGCGGGGTACCCGCTTGACCCCGCGGTAGACGAACTTCTGGAGCCGCTTCCCCTCGTAGGTCTCGGTCGTGTAGATGTTCCCCTTCGAGTCGGTGGCGATGCTGTGCACCCCGAAGAACTGGCCCGGCTGGCGGCCCCCATCGCCGAACATCGTCAGGATCTCGAGTGACTGCCGGTCGATCACGTAGATCCGCTCGTTCTTCCCGTCGGC
>Ga0209108_10000980_pt1 | contig 16410 bp, 11 predicted proteins | sample Rifsed10ft1_FD_184003 | JGI IMG/M metagenome (GOLD analysis project Ga0209108, IMG submission 184003) | Soil microbial communities from Rifle, Colorado, USA - sediment 10ft 1 (version 2) | ecosystem: Environmental > Terrestrial > Deep subsurface > Rock core/Sediment | place: Rifle, Colorado...
CGTAATCGGCTGCGACGCGCAGGGGCGCAAGCATTTCCTGGCCATCGAGGAAGGCTACCGGGAGTCGACGGAGAGCTGGAAGGGGCCACGTTGGAAGCGAACCGCTCGTTCGTCTTCGCCACAAGCTCGGCGAGCTAAGGTTCTGGCGATGGTTGCTCAATCGTTGGCCGAAGCCACGGGCAGCCCTGACGTGGATGCAACGCTTGAAGCGCGTGTTCGCGATCGACATCCAGACCTGCGCTCGCTGCGGCGGGAGGCTCTAAGTGACCGCGAGCATCGAGGATGCGGTGGTCATCGGGCGGATTCTCGAGCGCCTTGATCGCGGCGAGCCCGACGCACAGACGCCGTTCGCGCCCCGCGCGCCGCCGCAGTGGGAGCTGCCCGTGTGAATTCTCTGCGCCTGCCACCGCGTGGCGCTGGCTCGACGGCGCCAAGGGTGGGTTTCGTCTGCGCGCAGGTGCGCGCCTCTCATTCTCGGCCTGTCGACCAGAAAAGCTCGGCGCTGACGCCTACGCACGGCCGCCGACTGCCCTCGGTGCGGCTCATCGCAGCCGCTCGTCGGCCTGCGCCGCGCGATCGGCACCAAGAAAGGACGTCGCGATCTCGGAAAGATCGTGGCAGACGAGCGTGAAATCGCGGTCGAGCTAGGTTTGCCTAATGCGGCGGATGCGCTCGAGCGCGGCTTTGTCGCTGCAGGAGCTTGCTCATAACTCGCACTGTAGCAGGTGTTCCCGGATCAATGCCCGCTTCGTTGAGGTGTGCGACAAAATTCGGCGTGTCACGGCTCGACGCATGCCGGCCGGTTGGTAGTGAGCATGATGTCAGCGAGAAACCCCTGCGCGGCCGGGTTGATTTGGTGCAAGATCAGGCCTATTAATAGTCGGTCCTCATAACCATAAGATTGCCTGGAGGGCGCTCTCATGCACATGTCCCACATTGGCCGTAAGGCAATACTGTTGCAGGCTGCTGTGCTCGCGCTTGGTTTCACTACAGAAACCAAGGTTTTCGGTCAGAACGAGACAGTTCCCGAGGAAATAACCGTCACCGGCTCGCGCATCATCCGCCGCGACTACACGTCGCAGAGCCCGATTGTGACGGTCAACGCGGAGACCTTTCAAGAACGGGCGAATATCGGCATCGAGGCGGCACTGAACCAACTGCCGCAGTTCAACACAGCGGGCACGCAGTCTCAGCTCAGCCCGGCCAATACGCCGTTTCCCCAGGCGACCGCGGCACCCGGCGCGGCGACGATCGACCTGCGCGGCATCGGCTTGAACCGTACCCTCGTGCTCATGGACGGCCGGCGCGTGCAGCCCGTGAACGGCTTGCTCGTCGTCGACGTCAACACGATCCCTGCGGCGGCCATCGACAGGGTCGAGATCATCACGGGCGGCGCGGCAGCGGTCTATGGCGCCGATGCCATCGCCGGCGTCGTCAATTTCATTCTCAAGAGAGATTTCGAAGGCCTGGATGTCAGCGCCCAGTACGGCGTGACCGAGGAAGGCGACGGCGAGGAGACTTCGTTCAATGCCCTTTTCGGCGCCGACATCAGCGACGGTCGCGGCAACGTCATGGTCGGGGCCGATTACAGCCGGCGCGAGATCATCTATGGAAGGGACCGAGACTGGGTCGTGGCGGGCTGGGACGACCCTGGGACGAACGCAGGCGGGATCGGCAGCGCGAACTTGTCGCAGTTTGTGCCTGCAGGTCCCCTGGGAGCCGGTTTTCTGCCGCCCGGCACCAACTACATCATCGACCAGAACGGCAATCTCTTCAATGCCAACGATGCGCTGAACCCTGCCTATCCGTATACGGGACCGCTCGGCGGCGATGGCGATACCGCCTTCAAGCTCAATCCGCCGAACGCACTTGGGCAGCAGTCGCTTGGCTTTATCGATCGCGAAAACAATTTCTTGCAGCTACCGCTCGAGCGCTATGCCATTTTTGGTGCCGGTCGTTACGACCTGGCGGACGGCATCGAAGTGTTCACCGACGTGCGGTTCTCCGAAACCTTCGCTTCGGCACAAGGGTTCAGGTCCGGGGTCTTCAACGTCTGGTCACCCACGGTTCCCTACGATCCGCAATACGACGATCCGGATTCGCCGACCTTTGGACAGGCGCCTTTCGGGACGGCGCAGCACCCGGTTCCCGCCGCGCTAGCGGACCTCCTGAACTCGCGTCCGGTTCCCGACTCGCCGTGGACGTACGTGGGCGGCCTGGATTATCTGGATAATTTCCGCACCGAGACCACTACCAACGTCTACCAGGTCATCGGGGGCTTGAGGGGCGATGCCGCCGTCGGCGGGCGCGACTGGTCTTGGGAAGTGTTCGCCTCGCACGGCAAGACCTCCGTCAATTCCCGACAGCCGGAAGGGTTCCCGTACCTCCCGAGAATCCAGAACCTGTTCAACGCCGACCAGTATGGCGAGAACTTCGACATATCGTCGCTGCCCGGCTTTTTCCCGCTCGCGGTCACGGGCCATTGCACGTCCGGCTTGCCGATCTTCAATCCTGACGGCAGCGTCGACGACACGCCGTCGGTTTCGAAGGACTGCTCCGACTACGTGGTCTTGAGGATGAATAACATTACCACGCTGACCCAGGAAGTCGTCGAAGGAAACGTGTCGGGCGCGCTCGCGGATATGTGGGCCGGCGAGCTGCTGTTCGCCGTTGGCGCGGCCTATCGGGAAGAGGACTTCGCGTTTGACCCAGACTCGGGCTTCAACGCGAACCAAGACTTCCCGAACGTGATTCAGAACATCATCCTGCCCGTCAGCGTCGACGGCAATACGGATGTCACGGAGATCTATGGCGAGTTGGCCATCCCATTGGTCAGGGACAAGAAATTCGTTCAATTGTTCGAGATCGATCCGGGCGTGCGCTTTTCCGATTACAACACGGTCGGCCACGTCGAGACCTACAAGGCTACGTTCGACTGGACCGTGAACGACCGGCTCAAGTTCCGAGGCGGCAGGCAGCTCGCCAATCGCGCGCCGAACGTCACGGAGCTGTTCACTCCGAAGGGGGGGAGCAGCCTCGAGTTCAACGCGCAGGACGCTTGCGGCTCTTGGCCGCAGTCGCCCCCCTGGGGCAACGTTCCGGGGAATCCCAACCGGTTCAACCTCCAGACGCTCTGCCAGGAGCTCATGGTGCGGGACGGGGCCCCGCCGGCGCTCTATGTGCCGGGACAGCCGAGCGCGGACAATTGGATGTTCAACGTGTTCGGCGCGACGTTCAACTTTCCGCTCTCGATCGGCGTCCAGGAAGGTAACCCGGGGCTACTTTCCGAGCAAGCGGAGACGTACACCTTCGGCGTGGTGCTCTCTTTCGATCGACTGACACTCGCGGTCGATTGGTTCGACATAGACTTGAAGGACGCGATCGACACGCCGGCGTTTGCCACGATCTACGCGCAGTGCATGGATCCCACGTTCAATTCTCTGATCGCATCCGCGCCCGGTACGTACACCGGCGCGGAGCTCGCCGCCGGCAATCCGTATTGCGACCTCATCAACCGTGAGTACATCCCCGGTGCCCCGACTCCGCAGCAGGGGGCCACGGGCGCCGCGCGCACGTTCGATGCCCGGTTCATCAACCTGGGCGGCATCACCGCGAGCGGCGTCGACGTCCAGTTGGATTGGGACTTCGACGTCGGTGCGGGCGGGTTGAACTTAAGCATGCGCGCAAGCATCCTCGACGAGTACTCGGAATCGGCGTTCCCGGGGGCCATTCCCGTCGACTACACGGGAACGGTATTCAATTCGTCGTTCGACTACCGGACTCTCACCACGCTGCGGTATGACGGCCCGTCGTGGTCGCTCGGTCTGCGCTGGCAGCACTTGCCGTCGTTGGACCCGCAACCGGACTCCGCGGCGACCGTCTTCGGCGTGAACGCGCACGACCAGTACGACCTATTCGCCAATTGGACGTTTGGGGAGAGATATTCGTTGCGGGCCGGTATCGACAATCTGACGAACGAAGACCCGGAGGTCGTCGGAGCGACCACGGCGAACAACGCGCTCGGGTCCACCAGCGCTGATTACGATACCTTTGGTCGCCGCGCCTACCTCGGCCTGTCGATCGGCTTCTGATCGTTATCATGCCCTGGGCGCTCTGAGCGCCCAGGGCCGTGCGCTACGCGCGTGACGCCGTCGCATCTCGCGCCGGGACGATCGACGACCTCATTGCGGAGCTCGAGGCGCAGACGAGCCGCTTGCAGTGAGTGCCTCAGCTCAGTAAGCGGTAGTACTCGATCCCTTCGTCGCTCAAGTTGGGATTCGTGCTCGTGCCGATCGACTCGATGACGAAGCCCTCGTCGGGGTGGCGCAGCCCCGGCGCATCGCCGGTATCGTGCAGCGATTCGTACTGGGCGCGTGACAAGTCCTGATACGTCGCGAGCGCCGCCGCGAAGCCGATCTTGGCCGCGGCGCGTTCCCAGCCCGAGACGACCGACATCGGAATCGCCTCCGCGGCGTCGCCGCTGCCGTAGCCGACAGCGAGCATTTTGCCGCCTGCGAGGGGGAGGCCGCGAGCGCACGCGTCCTCCATGCCGGCTGCGATCCACGCGGGAAGCGCCGCGCAATAGACGTTGCCGATCTCTTTCATGATTTCCGAGCCGAGCGACATTTTTGCGGCGACCAACGTCGCGAACTCGGCGCTCGAGCGGAACTCGCGCAGCAATTCGACGCTCAAGGGATAGGCGTCTTCGTCGATTCTGCCGTTCTTGACGAGATCGAGGATGTCGGGCGTCGACTTCATCTCTTCGATGACCTCGGATACGTTCATGCCGATGCGCTTACAGTGTCCGTCGAGGATCGCTCGGCCCTGACTGCCGTCGCGGCCCAGCGCAAACAAGTAGCTCATGGCGAACGACGTTTCCGGCATGCGGTGGTAGGGACGATGCATGAACGTCGCCGCCAGCTCGCGGTAATAGGCAGCCGGCTCTTTGCCCATGCGCCGCATCATGTCGCCGAGCGCGTGCAGCGTCTCGTCGAGATAGCAGGTCGTCGAGTATTTGCCGTTGAAAACCGGAAGATCCTGGAAGTGACAGTTGAGCTTGCCGCGAATGATGTTGCGGAGCACCGGCTTGCGGAAGTCGACGGCACGGTACGACGAAGCGCTGCCGATGTTCTTGAGGTCGACTTCGAGCATCTTGGGGTTGCGCTCGAGCAACATCGCCACGGCGCCGGCTCCCTGCGTCGGCTCCCCGGAGCTGCCGCGCGCGTATTCCGCGATGTCGGCGCTGACGACGATCCCGCAACGGTCGGCATCCTCGAGCGCGAGGTAGCGTAACGCATGCTTCATCGCATACACACCGCCCAAGCAGGCATGCTTGACCTCGGGCACTTCGCAGTTGCGGGAGAGTGGCGGCCGGCCCTTGGCTTTGAGCGCGTCGTCGAGCATGCCTTTGATGATGACGGCGCCGGCGGAGTTGTCCGTGCTCGACTCGGTTCCCAAACCGAGGAAGCCGACGCGCGTGGGATCGACGTCATAACGCTCCATGAGCTTCAGGACCGCCGTCGCCGCGATCGTGTATACGCTTTGCGCCGGCCCGCGCATCCGGAAGCTACGGCCGACGACGGCTTGAGTCTTGTCCCAGGGAGAGCTCGTCCAATCGCACCAGGCTTTGAGATCAATGCGGTAGGGCGGCACATAGACCGCGAATCCACTGATGCCGATTGGCTCGCTCATAAAGAATCCCCAACGATCCCACTTACCCCAAGTGCGTTGCCGAGGGTCCGGTGCGCATGAGACCCCGCAGTGCGGCGGCATTATATGACAAAGGCTTATGAATCACCTAGTTAGACTCTCACTTTAGAACGGCTGCGCGCTGCGTGCCTCGCGGCCGCTAAAATGCTCGTGTCAGCGGTGAATCGTCGGTCATCATGAAGCTCAGAATTCGCGGCAATACCTTGCGACTGCGCGTCTCCAAGTCGGAGCTTACCGAAATTTCGACGCGCGGCATTGAGAAGGACTTCGAATGCTTGCACCCCAGAGCCGGCGAGGACGATTCGGACCTCTTCGCGAACCCCGACAAGGGGGCACCTTAAGGTAATTCGGCGGTCCCGCCGGCGGATACCCCCGGGTATACTAGAAAGCTCGGCTCTCTGTGGAAGACCATGGAATGACTTCTCAGCCGTCGAAGGACGCATTAACGGCCGGCGAGCTTGCGACCGTCGAGAAACTGGCGGAAGACCGGGCCAAGATGCCCGGCGCGCTGCTGCCGGTCCTGCACGCGATCCAGGACACATTCGGTTATGTCCCGGCTCAGGCCTTGCCCGTCGTCGCGCGCGTGCTGAATCTGTCGCGTGCCGAGGTGCACGGCGTCGTCACGTTCTACCATTTTTTCCGCACCTCGCCGCGGGGCCGCCACACCTTGTATTTATGCCGCGCCGAATCCTGCCAGGCCATGGGTGCGCGTCTGCTCGAGCAGCACGCCCGCGCGAAGCTCGCCGTCGATTTTCACGAGACCACGACGGACGGCCGCTACACCCTGGAGCCGGTCTACTGCCTCGGCAATTGCGCCTGCTCGCCGGCGATCATGATCGACGAGACGGTTTATGGCCGCGTTACGGCGGAGCGGTTCGACGAGTTGCTCGGAGCGCGGGGTAAGGAATCGCGGCGAGACGCCGCTCCCACAGACGAGGCCGCAGGGGCCGCCAAGAGGGTATTTGTGCCGAGCGACACCGCGGCGAGGTCGCTCGGCGCCGACGCCGTCGCCGACGCGATGCTGCGCGAGGCGGAGGGCCGCGGCGAGCGCATCGAGATCGTACGCAACGGCTCGCGCGGTTTGTATTGGCTCGAGCCGCTCGTCGAGGTCGAGGTCGGCGGCCGCCGGCTCGCTTACGGCCCGATCGGAGCGCGCGACGTGCCGGGGCTCTTCGACGCGGGATTCTTGAGCGGCGGCCGGCACGGCGCGTTCCATGGGCCGACCGATTCGATACCCTACCTCGCGGCGCAGACGCGGCTCACGTTCGCGCGCGTCGGCGTCGCCGATCCGCTGTCGCTCGAAGACTACATCGCGCACGGCGGTTACCGCGGGCTCGCCAACGCCGCTGCCATGACGGGCGAGGCAATCGTCGCCCAAGTGACGGACGCTGGCCTGCGCGGCCGCGGCGGCGCAGCGTTCCCCACGGGCATCAAATGGAAAACCGTGCTCGCGACGGCCGCCGACCAAAAATACGTCGTTTGCAATGCCGACGAGGGAGATTCCGGCACCTTCGCGGATCGCATGATCATGGAATCCGATCCGTTCGTGCTCATCGAAGGCATGACGATCGCAGGGCTCGCCGTCGGTGCGACACAAGGCTACGTCTACGTGCGCTGCGAATACCCGCAGGCGATCCGCACGCTGCAAGCTGCGATCGAGGCGGCGCGGGCGGGCGGCTACCTCGGCAACAACGTCGCGGGCGGCGGCCGCGCTTTCGACCTCGACGTGCGCGAAGCGGCCGGCGCCTATATCTGCGGCGAGGAGACGTCGCTGCTCGAGAGTCTCGAAGGCAAGCGCGGCATGATTCGATTTCGTCCGCCGCTGCCGGCCGTCAAGGGTTTGTTCGGCCGGCCGACGATCGTCAACAACGTAATTTCGCTCGCGACGGTGCCGATCATCCTCGACAAAGGCGCCGACCACTACAAGAGCTTCGGCTCCGGTCGCTCGCGCGGCACCTTGACGGTGCAGCTCGCGGGCAACATCAAGCGCGGCGGCCTCGTCGAGATCCCCTTCGGCCGGACCTTGCACGATTTGTTGTACGAATTCGGCGGCGGCAGCGCGACGGGGCGCCCGATCCGCGCCGTCCAGGCCGGCGGTCCGCTCGGCGCGTACGTTCACCCGTCGCAGTTTGCGACGCCGCTCGATTACGAGGCGTTCGCCGCCATCGGCGCAATGATCGGACACGGCGGGCTCGTCGCTTTCGATGATACCGTCGACATGGGCGAGCAGGCACGGTTCGCGATGGAGTTTTGCGCCGTCGAATCTTGCGGCAAGTGCACTCCGTGCCGCGTCGGCGCCGTACGCGGCGTCGAGGTCATTGACAGAATCCGCTCGGGTGTCAAAGAGAAGGAGAACCTGGATCTATTGCGCGATTTGTGCGACACAATGGTCAGCGGCTCGTTGTGCGCGCTCGGCGGGATGGCTCCGTTCCCCGTTCTGAGCGTCCTGAATCATTTTCCCGAGGACCTCGGCGCGTCCGCTAGAATGGCGCCGGTTGGAGAGTTGCGATGAGCACAGATTTCAAGCCCTATCAGCGCGCCGACGATTTCGGCACTCCGGTGAGCGCCTCGAATCGCGAGGTCAAGCTCACAGTCGATGGCGAAGAGGTGACCGTTACCGAAGGCACTTCGGTGCTGCGCGCGGCCGCGGTGGCCGGCATCAACATTCCCAAGCTCTGCGCGACGGACAGTCTCGCGGCTTTCGGCTCGTGCCGATTGTGCTTGGTCGAGATCGAAGGCGCGAAAGGCCTGCCTGCGTCGTGCACGACCGAGGTCCGCGACGGCATGAAGGTCAGAACGCAGAGCCCGAGGCTCGCCGACATAAGGCGGAACGTCATGGAGCTTTACATCTCCGACCATCCGCTGGATTGCCTGACGTGTCCCACCAACGGCGACTGCGAGCTGCAAGACATGGCGGGCGCCGTGGGCCTGCGCGAAGTGCGCTACGGCTACGACGGCGCCAACCACTTCGACGCCGAGAAAGACAAGAGCAATCCTTATTTCACGTTCGATCCGACGAAGTGCATCGTGTGCTCGCGTTGCGTGCGCGCCTGCGAAGACGTGCAGGGCACCTATGCCCTCACGATCGACGGGCGCGGGTTCGCGTCGAAAGTCGCCGCGAGCCAAGATCAACCGTTCCTTGACTCCGAGTGCGTGTCTTGCGGTGCCTGCGTGCAGGCCTGCCCCACGGCGACGCTGACTGAGAATACCCTGATCGAAAAAGGCACGCCGGAGCACTACGTCATCACCACTTGCGCCTATTGCGGCGTCGGCTGCTCGTTCCGCGCCGAGATGAAAGGCCAAGAAGTGGTCAAGATGATGCCGAACAAGGACGGCCACGCCAATCACGGCCACTCCTGCGTCAAGGGCCGGTTCGCTTTCGGCTATGCGACGCACAAGGACCGCATCAAGACGCCGATGATTCGCGAGACGATTCACGAGCCGTGGTGCGAGGTCACCTGGGACGAAGCCTTTACCTTTGCGGCGCGCAAGCTAAGGGGCATCCAAGAGAAATACGGCCGCGACGCCATCGGGGGCATCACTTCGTCGCGTTGCACGAACGAGGAAACCTACCTCGTGCAGAAGCTCGTGCGCGCGGCGTTCGGCAACAACAACGTCGATACCTGCGCACGAGTCTGTCATTCGCCTACAGGCTACGGCCTCAAGGCGACGCTCGGCGAGTCGGCCGGCACGCAGAACTTCGATTCCGTCATGAAGGCCGACGTCATCGTGGTTATGGGTGCGAATCCGACGGACGCGCATCCCGTGTTCGCGTCGCAAATGAAGCGTCGGCTGCGTGAGGGCGCGAAGCTCATCGTCATCGATCCGCGCGCGATCGATCTCGTGCGCTCGGCGCACGTCGAAGCCGACTATCATTTGCCGCTCAAGCCCGGAACCAACGTCGCGATCATCAACGCGATCTCGCACGTCGTGGTCGCGGAAGGACTCGAGGCCAAGGAATTCATCGAGCAGCGTTGCGATCTCGATGCCTATGAGGACTGGCGCAAGTTCATTCTCGACGAGCGCAACTCGCCCGAGGCCATCGAGGAGGAGACCGGCGTCCCGGCCGAGACGGTGCGTGCCGCGGCGCGTCTTTATGCGTCGGTGCCGAATGGGGCGATCTACTACGGCCTCGGCGTGTCCGAGCACAGCCAGGGCTCGACGACGGTCATGGGCATCGCGAACCTCGCCATGGCGACCGGCAACTTGGGCCGTGAAGGCGTCGGCGTGAACCCGCTGCGTGGCCAGAACAACGTGCAAGGCTCGTGCGATATGGGCTCGTTCCCCCACGAGCTCCCGGGCTATCGGCACGTGTCCGATCCCAAGGTGCGGGAGATGTTCGATAAAGAGTGGGGAGTTGAGATCGGCGCCGATCCCGGCTTGCGCATTCCCAACATGTTCGACGCAGCCGTCGCGGGCGAGTTCAAGGGGCTATACGTCCAAGGCGAGGACGTCGCGCAGTCGGACCCCGACACGCAGCACGTGACGCATGCGCTGTCGTCGCTCGAATGCATGATCGTGCAGGATCTGTTCTTGAACGAGACCGCCAAATTCGCGCACGTGTTCTTCCCCGGGTCCTCGTTCCTCGAGAAGAACGGCACGTTCACGAACGCCGAGCGCCGAATTTCGCCGGTACGCAAAGTCATGGAACCGCTCGCGGGGCTCGAGGATTGGCAGGCTACGCAGGGTCTTGCGAACGCGCTCGGCTACCCGATGAATTACAGCCACCCGCGCGAGATCATGGACGAGATTGCGCGGCTTACGCCGACGTTCACGGGCGTGAGCTACGCAAAGCTCGACGAGCTCGGCAGCATTCAATGGCCGTGCAACGACAAGGCGCAAGCGGGCACGCCGACGATGCACGTTGAGGAGTTCGTGCGCGGCAAAGGCCTGTTCCGCGTGACGCCATATGTTCCGACCGACGAGCGCACGTCGCGCAAGTATCCGTTGCTCTTGACCACGGGACGCATCCTGAGCCAGTACAACGTCGGCGCCCAGACGCGGCGCACGGAGAATCTCAAGTGGCACGACGAGGACGTCCTCGAGATCCATCCGCACGACGCCGAGCAGCGCGGCATCGAAGCCGGCGACTGGGTGGGCCTGCAAAGCCGCGCCGGCGAGACCGTGTTGCGCGCCGTGATCACGGAACGCGTGACGCCCGGCGTCGTCTACACGACCTTCCACCATCCCGAGTCGGGCGCCAACGTCGTCACGACGGATAATTCCGATTGGGCGACCAACTGTCCCGAGTACAAGGTAACCGCGGTGCAGGCGCACAAGGTCACGAAAATGTCGGAGTGGCAGCGCAACTTCGAAGAGTTCACGGAAGAGCAGATCGATCTGCTGCGCCGCGCCCGCACGGGAGCCGAGCAAACCGTCGACTGAGCAGTGCGCGCATGAACGTCAACAAGCTGATTCGCATGGCGAATCAGATCGCCGCGAACTTCGAGTACGGCGCCGACCAAGCCAAGGCGACCGCGAGCGTCGCCGACCACTTGCGGCGTTTCTGGACGCCCGACATGCGGGCGGAGATCATCGAATACGTCGACGGCGGTGGGACGGGGCTCAACCCGATCGCCGCGCTGGCCGTTGCCAAGCTTGCCGAAGAAACGCCTCGCGCCTTTCGAGCCACATAAGAAATCGATGCGCACTGCTCACGAAGCTACATATGGGCTGAGCTACGCATCCACGGCGGCCGGCGCTCGCGCAACCAGCCCGTCGATCACCTCTTTCAGGCGGTCTATCACGATGGGCTTGACGAGGTGCGCATCGAACCCGGCCGCGTTCGAGCGGATTCGATCCTCGTCGCGGCCGTAACCCGTGAGCGCAACGAGACGGATGGCGGAATCGACGGCTCTGATGCGCCGCGCGACTTCCCAACCGTCGATCCCCGGCAACCCGATGTCGACGAGCGCGACATGCGGTTTAAGCTCGAGCGCGCGCTCGACTCCACTCTCGCCGTCCCCTGCCTCGTACACTTGGTGGCCGGCGCTTTCCAACACCATGCGCAGCGAGTCTCGCCGGTCGGTGCTCATGCTCGCGATCGTGGCGACGTGGTGCCGCAGCCCGCGGCAGCCGGACCACGAACGCGCTCCCTCGACCCGTACCCTCGCTGTATGCCTCGACGCGCCCGCCGTGTAGCTCCGCCAACATTCGCACGAGAGTGAGCCCGACGCCGAGCCCACCGTGTGGGCGATCCGGACCTTGCTCGCCTTGAGCGAAGAGATCGAATACCCGCGGCAGGAGCTCTGCGGTTATGCCGGCACCGGAGTCCTCGATGCGCAGCACGGCATCGCCGTCCTGTTCCAGCGTCTGGATGCGAATCGACCCTGCGGACGACGTGTATTTGATCGCGTTGTGGAGCAGATTGGCGAGGATCTGGTCCAGTCGATGCGGGTCTGCGTCCACCCACACACGGGCGAGCTGCAATTGCACGCTCGGAAGGTCGGGATCGTTGCGCGGCATCGCCGCTTGCACCGCGCCTTCCACGGCTTCTGCAAGGTCCAACGGCTGCTTGCGCAGCGTCATCTTGCGGACGCTGATACGCGCTACATCGAGCAGGTCATCGATGAGCCGCGCGAAGTGCGCGGTCTGGCGCTCGATGGTTCGGCCCGCCCGCACCGCCACGTCGGTCGGCACCCCACGTTCTTCGAGCACGGACGTGGCCGCCGCGATTGCGCTCAGCGGATTGCGCAGCTCGTGGCTCAGCATGGCCAGGAAGACATCGCCGGAGCGCAGCGCGGATTCCGCCGCGGCGAGTGCGGCTCGCTCGCGCTGCAACAACGCGACGCGCTCCTGCACGAGAGCGGCCATGACGAGGGCTGTCATCACGACCATGGCCGTGAACGCCTGCAACACGAGCAGCGACTCGTTCGGCGTCGCCATCACGAACGGACCGCTCCCTGTTGCGGTTGCCCAAGTCGCGATCAAGGACATGAGCGCGGCCGCAGTCACGACCTCACGCTGCCGAAAGCGGAATGCAGCCCAGGCGAGCAGCGGCAGGCACAAGGATGCAAGCGGATAGGGCGCGAGCAGCGGATGAAAGAAGAGGAGGGACGTGGTGGCGATCACCGCCATGAATAGCAACGAGGTTTCGAGAAGGCGCCTTGGCGGCGCACGCAGCTTGTGATCGAGATACCACAGGATCAGCAGCGGCGCTATGAGGATCGCGCCCGCGACATCTCCCAACCACCACGTAAGCCAGATCGCGCCGAATTGCGCGGACTCCGCATAGCCGCCGAGCGTGAGGCTGCCGAGACTGATGGTCGCGCTGATCGCGGTGCTCAGAAGAGCGGCGAGCGCGGCGAATTTGAAGATGTCGAGCGCGTTGCCGAAGACCTGCCGGCCGCCGGCAAAACGGTTGACCAGGTAAGCGGCGGCGACTCCCTCGAGCGTGTTGCCGGCCGCGACTCCGAGCGACGTCAGAACCGAACCGGCCGTCGTCACGTTGACGAGAAACGCACCGACGAAGATCGCGGGCCAAACGCGATACCCGAAGAGGATAAGTGCCGCGATCGCGACGCCCGTTGGCGGCCACACGGCCGAGGCGCTCGGGTGCAGAAGCCCGAAGAATTCGAGCCCGACCTTGCCGGCCAGAAAGTACAAGCCGACCAGACCGGAGAGGAGCAACGCAAACCCCAGCCCCGGCATCATTTCGAAACCTCGTGCGCGCGAGATTACTGCCAAGTGACTTCCATTGCGAAGAAGTGGTCGAATACTTCTCTATTCGGATGGTTGGCTTCGTTGCGCTCGGGGCTGCGGATATAGAAATCGAGCTGCTGGCTCGCCGGGTTGACGGCGCCGGCCTCACCCGAGCTCGGCTCGAGCATGACCTCGAGCGTCTCGCGATCGCGCATGCCCTGCGTCACCATGAAGTGAATTTCGTAATCGTCGTAGAGCGGCTCGCCGTTCAGCGTCGCGTGGCCGTAACCCCAGGCCGCTACGAACAGCAGGCTCTTCGGCCAATTCATGTCGCCGCAGCCGGAATTGCCGTGCTCGAAGAGATATGCGGCGATGCCGCCATCCTGGCACGGCGAAAACTCGTGGAAGCGATCGAGCTCGACGACATAGCGGCCCTCCGGCAGTTGCAGCTCGGCGCGAAACGTCCCAGTGTTGACGATCTCGTTGACGTCGAACGAAATCTCGCCGTGAACGGCTCGCAAATTGGTCGCGTCGTCACCCATGTGGTCCCATGGTGATTGGTCGTCGAGGGCGCCTGCCTGGTAAATTCGTGTCCCGCGTATGATGAAACGGCCGTCATAGAGCTCGTGCTGATTCGGCGCATACATTCCCATCGCGGTTTCCGGTTGCATGCGCGGTCCGCGCTCTGGCTGCGCGCTCGAGCTTGCGGCCAGTGAAACGAGAGAGCAGAGAATGGCGAGACGGAGCATGACGGCCTCCTTCTTGTCGTCGATGCAAGAGGCAGCCCAATCAACTGTAATGCCTGCCGATGGTCGAGTAAACTGGCGCGCGCCTTCGAGTATTGTGCCGGCCGGGCTGAGGCGACCGCCGCTTTGACTGCGTCTGACGGTTCGCCGATGGGCGCGGCGGATATCCGGGGAGTTGCTCGTGTTCGCGAAACGCGTTGAGCGTTGCTACAACATCGCCGAGCTTCGCAAGCTTGCGGCGAAGCGTCTGCCCGCGCCGATGTTTCACTACATCGACGGAGCGGCCGACGACGAGTGGACCTTGCGCCGAAACACGACTGCGTTCGACGGTTACGAGTTCAGGCCGCGCTCGCTTGTCGACGTCGCGAAGATCGATACGTCGACGACCGTGTTCGGCGAGCGTATCGCGTGGCCCTTCTTCTGCTCGCCGACTGCGCTCTCGCGGCTGTTTCACTACGAAGGCGAGCGCGCTGTCGTGCGCGCCGCGCACGCCGCCGGGACGTTCTACTCGCTGTCGAGCTTCTCGTCGATGAGCATCGAGGAGGTCGCCAAGGAGAGCGCCGGTCCGAAGGCGTTTCAGGTCTATGTGCTCAAGGATCGCGGCTTGTCGCGCGAGTTCATCCAACGCGCGCGCGACGCGGGCTTCAAGGCGCTGCAGCTCACCGTCGACGTCGCCGTCTCCGGCAATCGCGAGCGCGATATCGTGACGGGCATGACCGTACCGCCTAAGCTCTCCCTCATGAGTCTCATCGATATCGCGATGCATCCGGCCTGGGTCTATCGACACCTGACCTCGCCGAAGATCGAGATGGCCAACGTCGCCCATCGGCCGCCGCCCGGCAGCGAGAAGTTGGGCGGCATCATCCAGTACTTGAACAACCAGCTCGACCGCAGCGTGACTTGGGACGATGCCGCTTGGATGATCCGCGAGTGGGGCGGCCCATTCGCGATCAAAGGCGTCATGACGGCCGAGGACGCGAAGCGCGCCGCGGAAGTCGGTGCGAGCGCGGTCATGCTTTCGAATCACGGCGGCCGGCAGCTCGACTTCTCGCCGGCGCCGTTCGATACGCTCAAGGAAGTCGTCGACGCCGTCGGCGGCACGCTCGAGGTCATCGTCGACGGCGGCATCCGTCGCGGCGTGCACGTGCTCAAAGCGCTCGCGCTCGGCGCGACGGCTTGCTCGGGCGGCCGCCCTTATCTATTCGGGCTCGGCGCCGGCGGCGAGCGCGGCGTCGTGCAGGCTTTGAAGATTCTGCGTACCGAGATCGAGCGGGACATGGCGCTCTTGGGCTGCGCCAGTCTCGCGGATCTCGACGAGCGCATGGTGCGCAAGGTGGCGGGGGCGTGAGCGGCAGAAAACCGAGCGCACGACGGCAAAGCGTCCGGCAACTCGAGATCCGGCGCATCGGCGAGGAGTCTTGGGTCGACCAGGACGTGGTTGCGACCGAAGAGCCGCTCGAAATTCGATTGGCGTACACGGATGCCGGCGGCGCGCGCGCCGAGCGCAGCATCTCGATCACGATGCGCACGCCCGGCAACGACGAGGAGCTCGCGGCCGGTTTCTTATTCACCGAAGGCATCGTCAAGCAACGGGCCGATATTACGGCCGTGGAGCCTCACGGCCCGCCCGCACCGAGCGGCCTCGTCAACGTCGTGCGCGTCGAGCTCGCCGCGCACGTACGTGTCGAGCTCGACCGGCTCGAGCGGCACTTCTACACCTCGTCGAGCTGCGGCGTGTGCGGCAAAGCGTCACTCGCGGCCGTCGCCGTGCAGAGCCGTTTCGACGTGCGCGCCGCGCCGTTCACGATCGACCGCATCGTGCTCGGCGGCTTGCCTCAAAAGCTCATGGCGCAGCAGTCCGTATTCGAGCAGACGGGGGGGTTACACGCGTCGGGCTTGTTCGATCGCGCCGGTGCGATCGTCGCCATGCGCGAGGACGTTGGGCGTCACAATGCGCTCGATAAGCTCATCGGCAGAAGCCTCATGCAAGACGGTTTGCCGCTCACGGATTTCGGCATCATCGTCAGCGGGCGCGCAAGCTTCGAGCTCATGCAGAAGGCGGTCGTCGCCGGTTGCCCGTTCATCGCGGCAGTCGGCGCGCCCTCGTCGCTCGCGGTCGAGCTCGCGCGCGAGCTCGGCATGACGCTCGTCGGGTTCTTGAAGAGCGACCGATGCAACGTCTACACGCGCCCCAACCGCATCGCAACCTGATTGTGGATGGTGGGAGCGAGCTTCGCTCGCGATTCTTCTGTAGGAGCGAGCTTCGCTCGCGATTCTTGAATCTTCGCGAGCGAAGCTCGCTCCTACAATGGAT
>Ga0209108_10000982_pt1 | contig 16369 bp, 16 predicted proteins | sample Rifsed10ft1_FD_184003 | JGI IMG/M metagenome (GOLD analysis project Ga0209108, IMG submission 184003) | Soil microbial communities from Rifle, Colorado, USA - sediment 10ft 1 (version 2) | ecosystem: Environmental > Terrestrial > Deep subsurface > Rock core/Sediment | place: Rifle, Colorado...
GCATGGCGATGCCCCGGTCCGCCGCGGGCGGACAGCGCTAGCCCTTCGCCGAGACCCCACAGCCCGCCTCGGCGGGCTGGTTTGTTCAGCCGCTTTACTGAAGCGTCCCTGGAGAGGAGGGCCTGCCGAAAAGGAAGCTAGGCCGGCAGGCGCAACAAGAAGATGTCTTTCGCCAACGCCCTCCGCTGTCGCGAGTGCGGCCGCGAGTACCCCCTCAGCCCTAACCACGTCTGCGAGTTCTGCTTCGGGCCGCTGGAGGTCGTCTACGACTACGAGGCGATGGCGAAGAAGGTCTCGCGCAAGAGCATCGCCGAGGGGCCGCTCTCCGTCTGGCGTTACGCCGACTTTCTCCCCTGCGAGGGCGAGCCCGTCGACCTGCAGGCCGGTTTCACGCCGCTGATACCGGCGAAGAACCTCGGTGGTCTGCTCGGCCTCAAGAACCTCTACCTGAAGAACGACTGCGTCAACCCCACCTGGTCGTTCAAGGACCGCGTCGTCACCGTCGCCGCGACCAAGGCGCGCGAGTTCGGCTTCACGACGCTGGCCTGCGCCTCCACCGGCAACCTGGCGAACGCCGTCTCCGCCCACGCCGCCCGCGCCGGCCTGGAGGCCTTCGTCTTCGTGCCCAGCGACCTCGAGGCGGGCAAGCTCCTCGGCTCGAAGATCTACGGCGCCAACCTCGTCGCGGTCGACGGGTCGTACGACGACGTCAACCGCCTCTGCGCCGAGCTGGGCGACCGCTACAAGTGGGCGTTCGTCAACATCAACATCCGCCCTTACTACTCGGAGGGCTCGAAGACGCTGGGCTACGAGGTTGCGGAGCAGCTGGGCTGGCGCGCGCCCGACCACTGCGTCGTGCCGCTGGCCTCCGGCTCCCTCTACGGCAAGATCTGGAAGGGCCTGCAGGAGCTGACAAAGCTGGGGCTGATCGACGCGGTCAAGACGCGCATGTCCGGCTGCCAGGCGGCCGGCTGCTCGCCGATCGTCACGGCCTGGGAGAACCACACGTTCAACTTCCGCCCCGTCCGGCCGAAAACCATCGCTAAATCGCTGGCCATCGGCAACCCGGCGGACGGCTACTACACGCTGAAGATCATGGCCGAATCGAACGGCGCCGGCGCCGCCGTGACCGACGACGAGGTCGTCGAGGGCATCCGCCTCCTGGCGGAGACGGAAGGCATCTTCGCCGAGACGGCGGGCGGTGTCACCGTCTCCGGCCTGCGCCACCTCGTCCAGGCCGGCCACGTCGACCCGGACGAGGTGGTCGTCGCCTTCATCACGGGCGCCGGCTTCAAGACGCAGGAGGCTGTGGAGAACGCGCTGCCGGCGGCGATCCACGTCCAGCCGACCATCGCCTCGTTCGAGCAGGCGCTGGCGGCGCGACAGGGCGAGTCGGCGCCGGTGACGGGAGCGGCCTCGTGAGCGAGAGTGCGGCTGTCGGCGCCCTCGTGTATCTTATGGGAGTCCGGGGCGGTTCGCCTCTGGCGCGCGACGTGGAGCCGTCGAGGAGTGGGGCGATGGCAAGGCTGCGGGTCAAGTTCACCTTCCCCCCGGATCTGGTGCGGGAGCCGATCATCTGGGAGATCGGCAGACGCTTCGACCTGGTGACGAACATCCGGCGGGCCGACATCACGGCCGAGGTCGCTTGGGCGACGCTGGAGATCGACGGAGAGGAAGAGGAGATCGAGCGCGGGATCAAGTGGGTGACGGAGAAGGGCGTGCGCGTCGACCCGGTGGAAGACAGCATCATCGAGGGGTAGGCATGGCGGTAAAGGTACGCATCCCGACGCCGCTGCGCGGCCTGACGCAGGACAAGGACGTCGTCTCCGGCGACGGCGGCACGCTGGCCGCCTGCATCGAGGCGCTGGAGTCGGCCTATCCCGGCCTGAAGGAGCGCATCTGCGACGAGGCGGGCGACCTCCGGCGCTTCGTGAACATCTACGTCAACGGCGAGGACGTGCGCTTCCTGGACGGCCTCGCGACCGCACTCAAGTCCGGCGACGAGGTGTCGATCGTCCCAGCCGTGGCCGGCGGGTCACTAGCGTGACGGCGTAGGGCTGCCGCTCAAGTTCAAGCTCACTGGCCACCCGCTCGTCCTGAGGCTCTCGAAGAGCCTGCCCTGAGCCTGCCGAAGGGACGAACGGAGTCGACGGCCCTCAGAAACGCGTCTACCTCTCGCGCGGAGCGAAGCTTGTCTTCCCTGAGCCGGTGACGCCCCACACGACGATCCGCCGGCCGACCTCGACCGGCTCCGAGAAGCGCCTCTCAGCCACAGGTCAGGCGCGGCGCCCAGAGCTTGCCGAAGGGTCGGACGTCGTGGCCGAGGCGCGGTAGACGCGCCGGTCGCGCGGGTTCAGCGCCAGGCGCAGGCTGATGAGGCCGAAGCAGGCGAAGAGGCCGATGAGCAGGTACGACTCCCAGTAGGCCAGGGAGCGGGAGCCGATGCCGCCGATCTGGAAGACGAGGCCGCCGATGAGCCCGGCGGCGAGCCAGAGGAGCGTCGGCAGGAGGGCGAGGAGCAGCAGCGCTAGGGAGTGGTCGCCGGCGACGGCGAAGCCGAAGGCGACCCAGATCCAGCCCGCCAGCACGAGGGCGAAGGCGGCGCCGTCTACCAGGCGCAACTGGCGCAGGGCGGCGACGACGATGTTGCCGAACGCCCCCGGTGCCGACTTCAGCGAGTCGAGCGCGTCCTCCCAGTCGTCGCCGAAGAAGCCCTGTATCCTCCCCGCCATGGCGTCAGTTATGGCAGGCGTCGCCGCCGCTGTCAACGGCCTGTCACGTAGCACGCGGGAGAGACGGGTTCATGTTGTCATTCCGAGCGAAGCGAGGAATGTAGCCCTGCTGATGGCGACTTCTGTCTGGCATAGACCCTTCGCTGCGCTCAGGGTGACAGTGTTAGATGCCTCGCGGCGTCGTCTGCCAGCGTTTACAATTAGAGCTTAGATATGGCGACGCAGAAGGCTGACTACTACGACATCCTCGGCGTGGCGCGCAACGCCTCGGCGGACGAGGTCAAGCGCGCCTTTCGCCGCCTGGCGATGCAGTACCACCCGGACCGCAACCCGGAGCCGGGGGCGGAAACCCGCTTCAAGGAGATCAACGAGGCCTACGAAGTGCTCTCCGATCCGGAGAAGCGCGCCAGCTACGACCGCTTCGGCCACGCCGGCCTGGACGGCGTCTTCGGCAGCCGCGGCTTCGAGGGCTTCGGGCCCTTCGGCGGCTTCGGCGACATCTTCGACGCCTTCTTCGGCGCCGCTAGCCAGACGCGGCGTCGCGCCCCCTCGCGCGGCGCCGACCTCCAGGTGCAGATCGAGCTGACCTTCGAGGAAGCGGCCTTCGGCGCCGAGAGGTCCATCGTCGTCAACCGCACGGAGCTGTGCTCGAAGTGCAGCGGCCTGCGTGCCGAGCCGGGCACGGAGCCGCAACGCTGCCCGACTTGCGACGGCGCCGGCGAGGTACGTCGCGTCCAGCGCAGCGTCTTCGGCCAGTTCATCAACGTCGCCGCCTGCGACCGCTGTCGCGGCGAGGGCTGGGTCATCCCCACGCCCTGCACGCACTGTCGCGGCACCGGGCGCGAGCGCGTCACGCGCACCCTTCAGGTGAAGATCCCCGCCGGCGTCGACAACGGCTCCCAGATTCGCCTCGCCGGCGAAGGCGAGCTGGGCGCCTACGGCGGCCCGCGCGGCAACTGCTACGTCGTTCTAAGGGTCGCGCCGCACCCCTTCTTCGAGCGCGACGAGGACGATCTCCACGTCCAGCTGAACATCAGCTTCGTCCAGGCGGCCCTCGGCGACGAGCTGGAGGTGCCGACGCTGGACGGCGCGCACAAGCTGAAGGTCGCGCCCGGCACGGAGAGCGGCGATGTCATCACGCTGCGTGGCAAGGGCGTGCCTCACCTGCGCGGCGGCGGTCGCGGCGACCTCCTCGTGCACGCCCAGGTGACGACGCCGAAGCATCTGAGCGCCGAGCAGAAACGCCTCCTGCGCGAGCTCGAGAAGACCCTGGGCGAGAGCGACGCCAACGGCGCCAAGAACCTCTTCGAGAAGGTCAAGGACGCCTTCGGGTAGGAACAGGGAACATGGTGCCGAGTGTCATTCTGAGCGAAGCGAAGAATCTAGCCCTCAAGCGAGACGCCTCTCCCTTGGGCTAGACCCTTCGCTGCGCTCAGGGTGACAAGCTGGCCTATTGTCACTTGTTACCTGTTACCTGTTACCTGTTACCTGTTACCTGTTACTTGTTACTCTCACGTCTGTGACTGACGCCCTGTGGACAGAGCTCTCCCTGCTCGTGCGGCCGGAGGCCGTCGAAGCCGTCGCGGAGCTGCTGCAGGAGCTGACAGGCAACGGCGTCAGCATCGAGCCGGCCATTCAGGCTCTCGGCCCGGACGAGGGCTACGTCCTGGACGAGTCAGCGACGCAGACGCTGCACGCCTACGTCTACGGACCCGTCGCTGCGACGCGCCGTCGCGCCGTCCGCGCCCAGCTTAGACGGGCCGGCCTTGTGGGCGCCGTCGAAGGCAGCCTGCGCTGGCGCACGCTGCGCGACGAGGACTGGGCGGAAGCCTGGAAGGCGCACTACGACATCGAGCGCGTGGGGCGGATCGTGGTGCGGCCGGCGTGGCGCGAGTACGCGGCGCGGCCGGGCGAGGTCGTCGTCAGCCTCGACCCTGGCATGGCGTTCGGCACCGGCCAGCACGCGACGACGCGCATGTGCCTTGCGGAGCTACAAGCTGCAAGCAGCAAGCAACAAGGCGCAGATCTCGGAAGCGTCTTAGACCTGGGCTGCGGCTCTGGCATCCTGGCCATCGCCGCAGTCGCCCTCGGCGCCCGGTCGGTCGTGGCCGTCGACACGGAGGAGCAGGCGGTGGTGGCGGCGCGGTCGAACGCGGCGTTGAACGGCGCCGAAGCCCGAATCGAGGTGCGCCAGGGCTCCATCGACGCGGCGGAGGACGCGGCGCCCTTCGACCTCGTGCTGGCGAACATCAACGCCGCGACGATCATCGCCCTGGCGCCGCAACTGACCGGAGCGCTGCGGCCAGGCGGCGTCATCGTCGCCGGCGGCGTCATCGCCGAGCGCGAGGCTGCCTGCGCCGAGGCGCTGGCGGCGGCCGGCCTGCGCGTCGAGCGGACGCTGGCGGAGGGCGACTGGCGGACGTTGGTAGCGCGGAAGACGGAGCAAGGTCTGTCGTTCTGAGCCCTCGTTGGAGGGCGAAGAACCTGAGACGCTACGAGTACCAGCCTTCGCTCAGGTCATTCCATTGGGGGTTCATCGTCTCGATCAGGGCGACCTTACGATCGCGCCGCCAACCCTTTAGCTGCTTCTCGCGCGTGATCGCTACGTTCACATCTGAGGTCTCTTCGAAGTAGACCAGGTCTCTCAGCAGGTACTTCTTGGTGAAACCGCCCGTCAGCCCGTGCTTGTGCTGGAAGACGCGCTGGAAGAGGTCGCTCGAGACACCAATGTAGAGCGTTGTGCGCCGTGGGTTGCTCATGATGTAAACGTGGTAGGGCATCGTGTTGTCTCAGGTTCTTCGCCCTTCGCCCGGGCTCAGGGCTCAGAACGACAGATCGCTATGGCCCGATGGCCTCGCCCTTCAGCCAGAGCTCGCCGTCCACCTCCACGCCGCGCACGACGACCTCCCAGTGCAGGTGCGGCCCCGTCACGACGCCGGTGCTGCCGATGGCGCCGATGCGGTCGCCGGCGCCGACGAGCTGGCCCTCCAGCACGCTGATCTCCGAGAGGTGGTGGTAGGCCGTGAACAGGCCGGCGCCGTGGTCGATGATCACCGAGTTGCCGCGTACGCTCAGCGCGCCGGTGAAGGCGACGCGCCCGGCGGCGGCGGCGGCCACCGGTGAGCCGATGTCGCCGATGAAGTCCGTGCCCCTGTGGTAGTCCGTGGCGGGGGCGCCGTTATAGCTGCGGCCCTCACCGTAGCGGGCGCTGATCGCGCCTCTGCCGGGCGGCAGGAACGGCCCCGACCACAGGCGCTGTGAAGTGAAGCCAGAGTAGATGGTCGCCCGCTTCGCCAGCTCCGCTTGGACGATGTCCGGCGCCAGCAGCGCCGACGTCTGCGGGTCGAGGTCGATCTGCTCGATGGGGAACTCCCGGTCGACGACGGCGATGCTCTGGACGATGGAGGCGGCCGTCGTCTTGCCAGAAGGCGTGTAGGTGATGGAGACGGCGTGCAGGCCGGGCTCCTCGGTCGCGCCGACGCCGATGAGGGCCCACCAGCGGCCGTTCTCGTTGAGCATGGGGTACTGGCGGCCGTCGAAGCGCAGCGTCGCCGAGCTGGCGTCCTCGTTCAGGTAGACCAGCGTAACGCCGCCCTGGACGATCTGGGCCGGCTGGAACTGGATGCCACGCGCCGGCGGCTGCGTCGACGGCGGCCGAGTCGGCAAAGCGGTGGGCGAAGGCGGAGCCGCAGTCGCGGGCGCGGTCGGCGTCGGCTCGGCGGCCGCGCCGCCCAGGCAGGCCGAGAGCACGACAGCCGCGAGGAGGAGATGTGCGAGGCGGGCGCCCCGCGCCAAGCGCCGGGTCATCTCGCGTCGATGATACAGCGGCTGTCGCCTTGAGAAGAGGCCGGCACCAGGGCTCCCTGTAGCCCTCGACGGATGGTCATAACGCGTGTCTATCTCTTTGCTATAATTCCCTACGTAAGAGATGCCGGTTGGAATGTGAAGCAAACCGGCATTTCTGCATAGTGGCCACGGCCGGCTGGGGAGTGCCGCAGAGGGGCTGGGAGCATACACGTGGAAGACCCCAAGATCATCGCTGAACGGATACTGGCCAACGTCGAGAAGGTCATCGTGGGCAAACGGGCGGAGGTCCGGCTCGCGGTCGTCTGCCTCCTCTGTCAGGGCCACCTCCTCATCGAGGACGTGCCCGGCGTCGGCAAGACCACCCTTGCCCGCAGCCTGGCGAAGTCGACGGGCTGCACCTTCAAGCGCATCCAGTTCACGCCGGACATCCTGCCCAGCGACGTCACCGGCGTCTCAGTCTACAACCAGCGCAGCGGCGACTTCGAGTTCCGCGCCGGCCCGATAGTGGCCCAGATCGTCCTGGCGGACGAGATCAACCGGGCGACGCCGAAGACGCAGTCGGCGCTGCTGGAGGCGATGGAGGAGCGCCAGGTCACCGTCGATGGCGTGACGCGGCCGCTGCCGGCGCCTTTCATGGTCATGGCGACCCAGAACCCCATCGAGTACGAGGGCACCTTCCCCCTGCCGGAGGCGCAGCTGGACCGCTTCCTGATGCGCATCCACCTGGGCTACCCGTCCAACATGGACGAGATCATCATGATGGACGCCCAGCAGGTCACGCACCCGCTGGAGAGCCTGGAGCAGGTCACGGACGCGAACGAGATCATCGGCACCCAGCGCGCCATCAAGGAGATCTACGTCGACCCGCTGATCAAGCAGTACATCGTCGCCCTGGTGGACATGACGCGTGAGCACGAGTCGGTCTATCTGGGCGCCTCGCCGCGCGGCTCGCTCGCCCTCTACCGCACGACCCAGGCGCGCGCCCTCCTGGACGGGCGCGACTTCGTCATCCCAGACGACGTGAAGGAGCTGGCTTACAACACGCTCGGCCACCGCGTCATCGTCAGCCCGTCGGCGCGGGTCAAGAGCGTCTCCGCCTCCGACATCATCCTCGGCTGCCTCGAGCGCGTCCCCGTTCCCGGCACGCGCGCCCGCGGCGGGCAGCCCCGCTAGGACCAGGCGGTGCTGGAGCTCCTGCGCGAGGGCTGGGAAGTCCTCTTCAAGCGCCACCTGTCGCTGACCGTCCTCGGCGTCATCTTCTTCGTCTGCCTCTCGTCGGCGCTCTCGACGGGCTTCTGGCTGCCGGCGCGCCTCGCCTACGTCATCCTCTTGGGCCTGCCCGTCGCCTACTTCTGGGCGCGGGCGAACACGCGCGACCTCCAGGTCTCGGTCGAGCGCCCCCTCGACCGCCTGCAGGAGGGCCAGGAGTTTCAGGAACGGATCACGGTCAAGAACACTAGCTGGCTGACGAAGCTCTGGCTGGAGGTAGACGACCCGTCCGACATGCCGGGCCACACGGCGCGCCAGGTCATCACCCTCGGCCCGCGCGAGTCGCGCACCTGGCGCACGACGACGACCTGTCGCCTGCGCGGGCTGTACAGCATCGGCCCCGTCCGGATCACGACGGGCGACCCCTTCGGCTTCTTCCGCTACACGAACACCTACGGCAAACCGCACAGCGTCCTCATCTACCCGCGAGCGACGGAGCTGCCGAACTTCTACGTGCCGCCGGCCAACCTGCCGGGCGAAGGCCGCTTCCGCAAACGCACGCACTACGTCACGCCGAACGCCTCCGGCATCCGCGAGTACGAGCCGGGCGATAGCTTCAACCGCATCCACTGGCCGACCACGGCGCGGACGAACCAGCTCATGGTCAAGCTCTTCGAGCTGGACCCGGCGAGCGACATCTGGATCATCCTCGACCTCGACAAGTCGGTGCACGTCGGCGAGGGCGAGGAGGGCACGGAGGAGTACGCGGTGCGGCTGGCGGCCTCCATCGCCCGCTTCTTCCTCGTCGCCAACCGCACCGTCGGCTTCATGAGCTACGGCAACCGGCTCTTCGTCGAGAACGCGGAGCGGGGCGCGCAGCACTTTACGCGCATCCTGGAGGCGCTGGCGCTCTCGCGCGCCGTCGGCGACCTGCCGCTGGCGACGCTGGTGACCGAGGAGGGCAAGCGCTTCGGCCGCCACACCACAGTCGTCGTCATCACACCCTCGACCTCGGAGGACTGGGTCGGCTCGCTGCAGTTCCTCGCCGAGCGCGGCGTGAAGGTCGCCGCCGTCCTCCTGGAGCCGAGCACGTTCGGCGGCAGCGAGAACGCGCTCATGGTCTTCGGCGCCCTCGCCGCCTCAGACGTCTACACGTATCTGGTCCGCCGCTCCGACGACCTCATATCGGCCCTCGCCCTGGGCCTGGAGGCACCGGAGGCGGCGCCGCGGCGGGTGCGGTCGTGAGGCAGGCCTCCTGGGACGAAATCCAGCGCATGGAGGAGATCTTCCGCGCGCGGCGGGATGTGCCGGCGCCGCCGCCGCCGCGCTGGATGAAGGTGTTCTCCTTCTTCTCCTGGGAAGAGGCGGTCACGCTCCTCATCGTCCTCATCGCCTTCCTTGACGTCGTTCAGTCGATAAACACGGCCGACTGGGTGCCGGAGATGCCCTCCCTGTTCACGATGGCCTTCCTCGGCCTCGGCCTGGGCCTCCTGCTGGCGCGCCTGGGCCTGCCGGAGCTGCCGTCCCACCTCTTCGCCCTCGTCGTCGGCGCCGCCGGCGTCGTGCTCAACGTCGCCGGCCAGCTGCAGGGCAGCCTCTCAAGCCGCGTCTCTGACCTGTTCGACCGCATCTACATCTGGGGCGAGGCGCTGTTCACCGGCGGCATCTCCAACGACAACATTCCCTTCGCCCTCCTGGTCGTCTCGGCGACCTACCTGACGGCGTACATGTCTGCCTGGAGCATCTTCCGCTGGTACAACGCCTGGGTGGGGCTGATCCCCGGCGGGCTGGCGCTCCTGACCAACCTGAGCTACCTGCCCGGCCAGAAGAGCGTGCCGCTGATCATCTACCTCTTCTGCGCCATCATCCTCGTGGCGCGCGTCAACCTGCTGCGCAGCGCCCGCGACTGGCGCCAGCAGCGAACGCGCTACCCGGACACCATCAGCCTTCACGTCCTGAACGTCACCGTCTGGGTGGGCATCGGCCTGCTGGCCATGGCCTGGATTCTGCCCGTCGGCCACGGCAGCGGCCTCCTCTACTCCGCCTGGCAGAGGGCGACGGCGCCCATCGCCGAGCCCCTGTCCGACCTTGGCCGCGTCTTCAGCGCCATCAACAGCAAGAAGGGCGGCAGCGTCCACCAGTTCGGCTCCACGCTGCCGCTGCGCGGCGAGGTGACCCTGGGCGGCGGCCCGCTCATGGAGGTCACGGCGACGGAGCCCGGCCTGCTGCGGGCCCAGACCTACGACTACTACCTGCGCGAGGGCTGGAAGGTTGGCCCCAGCGTCAAGATCACGAGCGGCACCTGGCCGGCCCTGAAGGTCCTGCAGACCGCGGCGGAGGCCCAGGCCCAGCGACGACGCCCCGTCTCCGTCCAGGTCACCACGACACGAAAGTCGAACGTCATCGTCAGCGCCGGTCAGCCGCTGAGCGTGAGCGTCGACACGCGCGTCGTCTTCGGCGCTGACCAGGCAGACATCGCCTCCCTGCGGCCCGTCTCTACGCTGGCGGAGGGCGATCAGTACCGCGTCGACAGCACGGTGAGCGCCGCCTCCGAGGGCCAGCTGCGCGGCGCGCCCACCACCTATCCCAGCTGGCTCGACCCGTACCTGCAGCTGCCCTCCGACCTGCCGCGCAACATCCGCGTCCAGGCGGCCCAGCAGACGTCGCAGGCGTCCAACCCTTACGACAGGGCCGTCGCCATCGAGCGCTACCTGCGCACGTTCGCCATCGACACCAAGATCAGGCCGGCGCCGCCGAAGCGTGACTCGGTGGAATACTTCCTCTTCGACCTGCGCCGCGGCTACTTCGACTACCACGCCTCGGCGATGGTGGTGATGCTGCGCACGCTGGGGATACCGGCGCGGCTGGCCGTCGGATACGTGATCCGGCCGGAGGACCGCGTCCAGGGCACCAGCGTGTACATGGTCAGCGACGCGAACTCCTTCGCCTGGCCGGAGGTCTACTTCCCCGGCCTCGGCTGGGTCGAGTTCAACCCGACGCCAAGCGAGCCGCTGCTCGTCCGCTCCGACACGGACGCTGCCGGCGGCGACATATTCGATCCCTCCGTCTTCCTCGATCCCGGCGCCCTGGACGCCTTGCCGGGGGCCGGCGCCGCGGGTCCAGCGCTGGACGCCCTCCAGATCGACGAGGAGTCGAACACGGTCAGCCGCATCATCGGCAGCGTCATCGTCGGCCTCCTGGCGCTCAGCGTCCTCGCTTTCGCCATCTTCCAGTACAGCTGGCAGCGCGGCCTGCGCGGCCTGGCCTACCCAGTGCAGGTCTGGGAGAAGACGCTGCGCCTGGCGAAGTGGGCCCGCGTCCGGCCGCTGCCGCAAGAGACGCCGCACGAGATCCTTGAGCGGCTGCGGCGGGAGCTGCCCGAGGTCGAGGACATCGACTACCTGGGCGCCAGCTTCGTCCGCTCTCGCTACGGCCAGAAGGAGCTATCGGCGGAGGAGCAGGAGCGCCTCACGGCCGTCTGGCAGCGGGCGCGCAACACGCTCCTTAGCCGCTTCCTGCGCCTGAAGTAAGGCTGCAGAGCCTCCGAAGGCCAGACTTAAGTCTGGCCTTCGTCTGGGTCACGCGTCGCCTGCTCGCCCAGCAGCTCGCGGGCGCGTTCCAGGTCTTCCTCTGCCACCTGGACGCGGCAGCCGATGGCGCTCACGCCCAGGAAGGAGACGGCGTCCGAGGGGCGGATCATCGCCGCGATGCCGCGGTCGCGCAGGAGCGAGACCCACATCTCGGCCGTGAGCTGGTCGGGCGCCGTCGCCAGGTGGGCCCAGCGCACGCTAGTAGTCCGGCTCCGTAGACAGGCTGGGCGGGCCAGGCAGCGGCTGCGCCTGCTGCTGTCGCAGAAGCTCCAGGATCTCGATGGCCTCCTCGAAGGTGAAGTCCCGGTCGATGCCGCGCAGCGCCTCCTCGAGCGTTCGAGGCGCGCTGCCGGGCGCTCCCGGCGTCGCGTCGGCCGGCGGCGTCTGCGTCGGCGACGCGCCGGGCTGGCCGGAGTCGGACGGGGCCGGCGTGCCCTCGCCGGGCGGCGGCTGGCCGGCGTCCGGCGGCTGACCGGCCCCGTCCGGCGGCTGCTGCGCCCCGAGCATCAGCAGCAGCGCTACCTCCAGGTTGTGCTTCGCGTCGGCATCGCCGGGATCGAGGAGGAGGGCGCTCTTGTAGGCCTCGTACGCCTCCTCGAAGCGGTCGAGCGCCAGGTAGTGGTTGCCGAGGGAGTAGTAGGTGGCGGCGCCGAGCCTGCTCTCGCTGGGCGGCAGGGCGCGACGCGTCTCCGTCACGGCGCGCGCGTACCGCTCGAGGCGGTGGAGGGCGTTGCCGGCGTTGTAGGCCAGCTCCGGCACGTCCGGCCGCTGGGCGATGAGCTCCTCGTAGGCGGCCAGGGCTCCCTCGTAGTCGCCCTCGGCGAAGAGGCGGTTGGCGCGAGCGTTGTCCTCGTGCAGCGGGTCGCTGCCGCAGGCGCCGATGAGCAGGACGAGGGCAAGGAGCGCCAGGCCCGGATATGGCCGCAGGCGGCGGAAGGGCCGGCTGGCTGGCAGGGCGAGGCGAGCCGGCAGCAGCCAGCCGAGGACGAGCAGCGCCAGCGCGGCGCCGACGAAGAGCTGGAAGCGCTCCACGGGCAGCTTCTGCAGCTCCTGGCCCAGGAGCGTCTGCTCCAGGTGCGCCAGATCGTCGCGGAAGCTCGAGAGGTCGTCATCGCCGAGGCGGATGTATCTGCCGCCGCCCTCGCTCGCCACGGCGCGCAGCGTCTCTTCGTGCAGGCGGCTGATGACCGGCCGGCCCGCCGCGTCCAGCTTCGGCCGGGCCTGGCCGGTGATCGTCCGGTCGCTCAAGGCGGCGCCGTCCGGCGTGCCGACGCCGGCCGCGAAGACGGCGATGCCGTTCTCGTGCAGGGCGCGCGCCTGGTCGGCGTAGGCGCCGGCGTGGTCCTCGCCGTCGCTGACGACGATGACGGCCTTGCCGTCGCTCTCGCTCGCCTCGAGGATGCGGCCCGCCTGCCGCAGCGCGGCGCCGATGTCGGAACCGGCGCGCGTCAGCCCCGCCTCGCGGTCGGCGCGCTCGACCAGCTGGGCCAGCGCCAGCGCGTCCGTGGTCAGCGGCGAGCGGACGATGGCCGTGCCGGCGAAGAAGACGAGGCCGATGCGGTTGCCGCGCTCCGCCTCCACGAGACGGACGATCTGCTCCTGGGCGCGGCCGAGACGGCTCGGCTCCACGTCTGTGGCCTGCATGCTCTGGGAGATGTCGAGGACGATGACGAGGTCGACCCCCTGCCGCTCGCGACGAACCTCCCTCTCGCCCCACTGCGGCCGCGCCGCCGCGATGACGATGAGCGTCGCGGCTCCGAGCATGAGGACCGTTCGTGGCCAAAAGGGCGAAGCCGGCCAACGCTGCGCCTGCGGCCCGGCGAAGCGCTCCCGCGCCCGCCGGCGCCAGCGCGCCAGCCAGACGGCGGCCGCGGCCATCGCCAGCACGACGGCGAGAAGCGCCAGGTAGCCTGGCTGGGCTAGCGCCATCACGTCGCCTGCCTCCAGACCGTGCTGCGCAGCCCCAGCTCGCCGGCGAGCAGGAGCAGCGCCGCCGCGAGGAAGTAGACCGCCAGCTCGTCGTAGGCGCCGAACTGTGGCCGGCCGACGCGCGACTTCTCCAGCCTATCGATGCTGGCGTAGATAGCGGCCAGCGCCTCCTCGCTCTGGGCCGGGAAGTAGCGGCCGCCGGTGATCTCTGCCATCGCCCTCAGGGCGCGCTCGTCCACGTTGGAAGCGCCGCCCGCGCCCGGGTCGATGACGCCGATGGTGTAGACGCGGATGCCCAGCGTCTCGGCGACGCGGGCCGCCTGCAGCGGCTCGATGGCGCCGGCGTTGTTCTCGCCGTCCGTCAAGAGGACGGCGACGCGGCTGCGGGCGCGCGAGTCTCGCAGCAGGTCAAGGGCGTCGGCCAGGCCGACGCCGATGGCGGTGCCGTCCTGCAGGTTCAGCTGGCTCACGCTGCCCACCAGCATCTTCAGCGCCTCGTAGTCCAGCGTCAGGGGGCTGAGGACGATGCTCGTGCTGCGGAAGACGACGAGGCCGATGCGGTCGTCCTTGCGGCCGGCGATGAAGTCGCTGAGGACACGCTGCGCCACCGCCAGGCGCGTGTCGCGCCCGAGGGCGGTTACCGACATGCTGCTGGACGCGTCGAGGACGAGGGCGATGTCGATGCCCTGGCCGGGCAGCTCGCTCTCCGCCTGGCCGGTCTGCGGCCGCGCCAGCGCGACGACGAGCAGAGCCAGGGCGAGCGCCCGCGCCGCCGAGGGCAGCCAGCGGAAGCGCAGGCGCCAGGTGCGGCCGAAGCCGGCCAGGAGCCCGAGGCTGGAGTAGGCACCGGGGCGCCCCTCCCTGCCGAAGCGCCTCTCGACGAAGAAGAGGACGGGGATCAGCGCCAGCAGCGCGAAGACGTAGGGGTCGGCGAACCTCACGAGACGGCCGCCTCCTCCGGCTCCGGCTGCTGGGGCCGGCTCATCTCGACCACCTCGTAGGCGGCCGTGAGGTCGGCGTCGGCGCGCTCCGGCGCCGGGCGGTAGTGGGCGTAGACCACCTCGTCGCACTGGCTCAGCAGCCCGACGGCGACGCGCGCCAGCCAGCGGTCCATGCCGCGCCGAACCATGTGCTCCTGAAGCTCGCGCGTCGTCAGGGCGAAGGCGGGGAAGCTGTAGCGGTCCGAAAGGAAGTCGCGCACCGTCACGGCGATGGCGGAGTAGTAGGCGTCGTAGTCGCCGCTGCTGCCGAAGTCGGCGCCGGCGCGGTCGAGGACGGCGCGGGCGCGGTCCTCCGGCCCGGCCGCCACCGGCGCTGCTGCCGGGACGGCGATGGCGGCGCGGCGCCTGAGGGCGCGCCGTCGCCAGGCGAGGAGGCCGAGGACGACGCCGAGCGCGAGCAGCAGCGCGACGAAAGCGACGAGGGCCCAGACCGGCGTCGGCGTGCCGATCGCGGCCTGCGGCTTGAGGTCGCGCGGCGCCACCTCGCCCGAGGCCGGCAGCACGCTCTCGACTACCACCACCGACGCCTGCGTCGCGACCTCGCCGCTGTCGCCGGTCGGTCCCGTGTAGCGCAGGCGCAGGGGCGGCACGTCGATGGCGCCGGGCAGGAAGGGCGCTACCTCCAGCGTCAGCGTCACCTCGATGCGCCCCTCGCCCAGAGAGCGCGTCTTCGTCTCCGGCGTCTTCGTCAGGACGAGGCCGTCCGGCAGCGCGCCGGGCGCCAGCGAGACCTGCGTCCCTTCGTCCGCCTCGAGCTTGATGAGGTAGAGCAGGTGGTCGCCAACCGTCAGGTGCTCCGGCGACCGCGTGCGGAGGTCGGTGACGATGGGCTCGCCGGCGGAGGCGCCCTGGCGGCAGATGAGGAAGGTCGCCAGCGCGAGGCCGAGGGCGAGGGCGATGATCCGGATCATCAGGCGACGGCGCGCCTGCGGCCGGCGCGGGCCTGCCCGCCGGGCAGGCGGGCGCGGAAGTAGGCCATGAGGGGCTGGATGTAAGAGCGGTCCGTCCGCAGCGCGATCTCCTCGACGCCGAGGCCGGCGAGGAGCCGCCGGCGGCCGGCCACGGCCTCGGCGGCCGCCGTCGCGAAGCGCTGGCGCGCCCGCCCGTCCTCCGTGTCGATGAGCGTCTCGGCGCCCGTCTCCGGGTCGCGCAGGCTGACGAGGCCGACGCGCGGCAGCCCCAGCTCGCGCGGGTCGGTGAGGCTGATGGCGGTGACGTCGTGCTTCTGGGCGGCGAGGCGCAGCGTCGCCTCGAAGCCGCTGGCGTGGAAGTCGGAGAGGAGGAAGGCGACGCCGGGGCGCTTGGCGATGCGCATGAGGAAGTCGCAGGCGGCGCCGATGTCGGTGCCGCGGCCCTTGGGCCGCAGGTAGAGGATCTCGCGCGCCAGGCGCAGGACGTGCTGCAGGCCCTTCTTCGGCGGCACGTAAAGCTCGACGCGGTCGCTGAAGGCGATGAGGCCGGTCTTGTCGTTGTTCGCCTCGGCGGCGAAGGCGAGCAACGCCGCTAGCTCCGCCGCCAGCTCGCGCTTCGTCACGGCCGTCGAGCTGAAGGCGGCGGAGGCGCTGACGTCGACGAGGAGGTAGAGGACGAGCTCGCGCTCCTCGACGTACTTCTTGATGTAGGGAGCATTCATGCGCGCCGTGACGTTCCAGTCGATGAGGCGCACCTCGTCGCCGGGCAGGTACTCGCGCACCTCGCTGAACTCGAGGCCGCGGCCGCGGAAGACGCTGTGGTATTCGCCGAGGAAGAGCATGCGAACGAGGCGCCGCGCCCTGATCTGCAGCCTGCGTATGCGGGCGAGCATCTCCTCCTGGGAGAGGCCGGTGGTCAGGTCAGTGGCGGTGTCTGCGGTCATAGTCGTTGTCGCCCTGAGTCCTTCGGCTTCGCTCAGGACAGGCTCCGCGAAGGGCCTAAGCCTAGCATGCTAAGAAGTCGCGCCTTCGCTCCGCATCCGGCGGCCCAGCATAGCGCCGGGCCTTGTCTGCTCCGCTTCATATCGAGGGCTGTGAGGGGACACCCCTCACGCTCCCCGTCAGGGGGCTCCGCCCCCTGTACCCCTTGAGATGCGCCGACATCGCCGGGATGCCCCTCAGGGGACGGC
>Ga0209108_10000983_pt1 | contig 16366 bp, 17 predicted proteins | sample Rifsed10ft1_FD_184003 | JGI IMG/M metagenome (GOLD analysis project Ga0209108, IMG submission 184003) | Soil microbial communities from Rifle, Colorado, USA - sediment 10ft 1 (version 2) | ecosystem: Environmental > Terrestrial > Deep subsurface > Rock core/Sediment | place: Rifle, Colorado...
CATCTCCCTGAGGGCTCTGCAGAAACAGGGCGGGATCCGTTTGATCCGCTCGATTCGAGCGGATCCGATTTCCCCAACTCGACGAACCCGCGGTTCGCGTTCACTGGCCGCGACACGTGCAAGGCGGTGGACCGTGTTCGTCATGAACACCAATTCTGCATCATACCACTCTAGTTGGGGTGGCGCCGAACGTGGGCACTTCGACACTGTTCCTGTCCCCGATAAATACCTGAAAGTCCTTGTCGTTGAAGTATCAGTCGTTATCCGCTGTTCCCGTTCAATCCGCGTTCCGCCCTATCCGCAGTTATCGCAGTAACCATCCGTTCTTATCGTTGTCATGAAAATCGGTCTTATCGGTTTTGCGGGCTCAGGAAAGACAACCGTCTTCAACACGATGACCGGGCTCCACGTCCCCGTGGGATTCGGCGGCGAGGTGCGCATGGGCGTCGTGCGGGTGCCTGACGAGCGCATCGACGCCCTGTCGAAGATCTTCAAACCGAAGAAGACGACATACGCCGAGATCAGCTTCTGCGACGTTCCGGGTGAACATGGAGCCGAAAAGAAGGGCCTGTCGACCAAGTCGCTGCAGCAGATCCGCGACCAGGAAGCGCTCTGCCTCGTGCTGCGCGACTTCGACAACCCCGCGGTCGAAGGGAAACCTGATCCGCTGGGCGACCTGGAGGCGTTCCACACCGAGTGCGTCTTCGCCGACCTCGAAATCATAGAGCGCCGCCTGGCGCGAGCGGCAAAGGAAAAGACGCCGCTGCAGGAAGTGGCGCTCTTCACCATGATGAAAGGCGTGCTCGAGGACGGGCGGCCGCTGCGGTCGGTTCCGGCCAGAGATCTCGATCGCAGTCAGCTCAAGGGATACGTCTTCCTGACGGACCGGCCCCTGCTCGTCGCGCTGAACCGGGACGAGTCGCGGCTGTCGGAGCCCATGCCGACGGCGTTAGGCGAGCGGATCACGGCGCTGGAGGCGGCCGGCCTGGTGCTGTCGGCGAGCGTTGAGGCGGAGATCGCCGGGCTGGCGCCTGACGAGCAGAAGGCGTTTCTCGACGACCTCGGGGTCGCGGAATCCGCGCTTACCCGCTTCATTCGAGCCGCTTACGGGTTACTGGACCTCATCTCGTTCTTCACGGTGGGTGACGACGAAGTGCGCGCCTGGACGATCCGAAGAGGCACGGCCGCGCGGCAGGCGGCGGGGCGCATCCACTCGGACCTGGAACGCGGGTTCATCAGGGCCGAGGTGATCCCGTACGACGTGTTCACGAAGTACGGATCAGAGCACGCGGTGAAGGAGGCGGGAAAGTTGCAGGTGGAGGGAAAGGAGTACATCGTCGCCGACGGCGACATCATGCACGTGCGGTTTAACGTCTAGCGAACAGCGAACAGCGAACAGCGATCAGCGACGACGGGGCGGACAGGTCGGCCTATTTTTTCGCCACCTTCGCGTCCTCGACGATAACCCGGTACACGTAACCTGAACCAAAGTCCTTGTTCGTGCGCACCGTGCCGGTGACGGTGACGGTCTCACCGATCGATGCTGCGTCAAGGCTGGTCACCGTGAGGTCGTTGGTCCCCTGCGCGGGGTCGCCGCTCCCGTCCTGCAGGTGGATCCAGTTCCTCCCCATGACGCCTTCGTTGACCTTTACGACCTTGCCGCGAATTGTCACGGTCTTGCCGTCGATCGCTGCCGCCTGAGCCCAGGTCTCAGCGACGGTGTGGGCGTTCGCGCCCGCCGCTTTCTCCACAGTGACGTCGAACGGCGCGGCGGTGCTCGCGCTGCCGGCGTGAGGGTCGCCCCCTGCACCCGCCGCTGCGCCGCCGGTGGCCAGCGACCCGAAGTAGATCTCGTCGAACGTGCGATTGAGCGACGTGGACTCGAAATTCTTCATCAGCATCGGGCTCGACACCGTCACCTGAGACCCCTTCTCGATGCGTGCCTCGTTGACGGCGGCCCAGACGTCACCCTTGGACGTCCTGATGCGAACGTAGCTGTATGGTGAGGCGGCAATGTGCTCGAGGACCTCGCCAGTCAGGGCGTCACCGCCGGCGGGCGAAGCCGACAACTGGTCCAGGGGAATGTTCGCTGGTTTGGGAGACCTCGAATCGCAGCCGAAGACTGCCGTCGCGAGCAGCAGTCCGGAAAGCAAACGACGCATGAAATGCGCTCCACAGGGGGACGAAGGGAACTTCCTGGCGCGACCCGGCTTGCGCCGAAGAATGAAACTCATCGCGCAGCGCCCGTGCCAACGTAGGGGATTTCCCTGCCGCACGTCAGCAGACGCCTTGGCGTGCCTTTCGGGGAGGCGTAGTGCCAGGTACTCAGCGGACCAGCACGCTCGCGGACTTCCGCTCGCCCAAGGCCGGCTAGATTCCCGCATTCCCAAAACCTCGCTGTGACGCCCCCGCCCCGCATCCTGCTCGCTGACGCCGACGCGTTCTTCGCGGCCGTGGCAAGGCTGGTGGATCCGGATGGAGCGGGGAAGTCCCCACTCCTCATCGTGGGTGGCAGCCGCGGGAGCCGGGGCGTGGTGTGCTCGGCGTCGTGGGAAGCGCGCCAGTACGGCGTCCGGTCGGCGATGTCGATTGCGCGGGCCGAGAAGCTCTGCCCGAACGCGATGTTCGTGCCGGTGCCGGGGAAAGCCTGTTCGATCAAGAACAGGGAGATCCGCGCCGTGCTCCAGCGGTTCACGCCCATCGTCGAAGGGGCGAGCATCGACGAGTGGTATCTGGACATGGGCGGCACGGAGGCGGTCTACCATGACGAGCCGCTCCGCGACACCGCGCACCGCATCCGCGCCGCGGTGAAGCGCGAGACCGGAATGTCGATCTCCATCGGCGGCGGGACCAACAAGCTCGTCGCCAAGATGGCGGTCGAACGCGCCAAGGCGAAGCCGGGCACGTCCGCCGATGGTGTCCACATCGTCGCGCCGGGAGAGGAAGCCGAGTTCCTGAAGACATTCGCCCTGGCCGACATTCCCATGGTCGGTCCAAAGTTCCAGGCCCGCCTGTCGTCGTTAGGTATGACGACCGTGCCCGACGTGCTGAGCCACGACCTGGTGACGCTGCGCTCCCTGCTCGGCAAGAACGCCGCCGACTGGCTGTGGGATCGTGTCCAGGGCATCGGCGGCGAAGAGATCGAAGGTCACGGGGAGCGAAAGAGCATGAGCCGCGACGAGACGTTTCCGGTCGATCTCTCGACGGACGAAGACCTCGAGCGCGAACTGCTGTCGCTGGTGACCCGCGCGGCATCCGATCTGCGTCAGGGCGGATTCGCGGCGCGTACGATCACGGTGAAGCTGCGCGACAGGGACTTCCGCACGCGGAGCGCCCGACGCACGCTCGACCTGCCCGTGACGACGGACCGCGTCATCATGCGGGTCGCCACCGAACTCCTGCAGCGGTTGCGGTGCGCGCGTCGGGTGCCGGCGCGATTGATCGGCGTCGCTCTTTCGTCGCTGGCGCAGGATCCGACGGCGGATCAGCTCACGCTGTTCGCGAATGACGGCGAGCGCCTGGAGACGGAGCGCGACCTGGCCATCGCGCGCACGGTCGACCGGGTGAGGAAGAAGTTCGGGTCGAAGGGAATTCTGCCGGGAGCGCTGATAGAAGACTGAGCGCAAAGCGCAATGGGCCGCGAGGGACTCACCTCCTATCGCCGCAGGATCTGAACCGTTGCCGCGCCCACTCGGTCCCGCAGTCCCGCCGAGTACTGACCCCGCTGCCGCCGCTTGACGCTGTCGGGTTCCAGCCGAATGCCGGCGCTGTCCAACGCTGACGAAAGTCCGCGCAGTTGCGCTGAGTCGCGGAGGACGAAGACGCGCATGTGCGTCCACGGATTGAGCGTGTCCTGCGTCATGTAGGTCGTGACCGAGAGGAACGCGCCGCGGCGATGGGCCTCGGCGTCGATCGGTTCGGCCACGTCGCGAACGTAGCGCGTGTACTCGTCGAACTTTTCCGCCCTCGCGCGCCAATAGTAGATCTGGGCGAGACTGCCGGTCGCGCCTGGTTCTGCCGCCGCATTCATGGTCTGGCTGGTGGCGCTCGCGCAGGACGCGGTGATGAGGACGCACGACGCGAAAAGGGCTGGTCTCAGGCGTTTCATGTGGGATCGGAGCGGAGGAGTGAAGCGCGAAAGTATGACGGGACTTTCGGGATAGCCACCCGCGTGGCGCCCACATAGGTTGATCGGCCCGCTGACCTTTCCCGCCGAAGTGCTTTCTCGATCAAATCCGTGGAACTGGGCATCTACACGTTCGCTGAAAACTCCCGCGACCCGGCCTCCGGGATCTCGATCTCGGCCGAGCAGCGCCTGCGCAACCTGATGGAGGAGGTCGAGCTGGCCGACCAGGTCGGGCTCGACGTGTTCGGCGTCGGGGAGCACCATCGTCCCGACTTCGTCGTCTCCACTCCGGCGGTCGTTCTCGCCGCCGCCGCGATGCGGACAAAGCGCATCCGCCTGACGAGTGCTGTCAGCGTGCTCAGCTCCGACGATCCAGTGCGGGTCTTCCAGGAATTCTCCACGCTGGACCTGCTCTCCGGCGGCCGTGCCGAGATCATGGCCGGACGCGGCTCATTCATCGAGTCGTATCCATTGTTCGGGTATAACCTCGACGACTACGACGAGCTCTTCGCCGAGAAGCTCGACCTGCTGCTGACTCTGCGGAAGTCGACGCACGTGACGTGGCGTGGAAAGCACCGCGCCTCCATCGACAACCGCGGTGTGTACCCGCGGCCGGTGCAGGATCCGATTCCAGTCTGGATCGCCGTGGGCGGCACACCGCAGTCCGTCGTGAGAGCCGGGACGCTGGGCCTGCCGCTGGCCGTGGCCATCATTGGCGGAACTCCCGCACACTTCATCGACCTCGTGCACTTGTACCGGGAGGCTGGGCGCGAAGCCGGACATGACCCGGGGACACTCAAGCTCAGCATCAACTCGCACGGCTTCATCGCAGACACGTCTCGTCAGGCGTCGGACGATGCCTGGCCGCCGTACCTCGACACCATGGGACGGATCGGGCGCGAGCGCGGATGGCCGCCGCCCACCCGGCAACGTTATGAGGCTGAGCGTTCCCCGCGCGGGGCCCTGCTCATCGGCGATCCGCAGGAAGTGACCGACAAGATCCTGTTCGAGCACGAACTCTTCCGCATGGACCGCTTCCTCATCCAGTTCAGCGTGGGGACCATGCCCCACGCGAAGATGCTGCGGGCGATCGAACTGTTCGGGACGAAGGTGGCGCCGGCGGTCAGGCAGGCGCTGGCGTCAGGCTGAGCGCTTACGATCTCTTCGCCGCCCGCTCCTCCCTCCGCAGTAACAGTCCCTGCAAGGCCTGAACCGCTGAGCCCGTTCCCGCGGACAGCGCGAAAAGCGCCGATGAAGAACTCAGGAACCAGATCGTGAAGCCGGCGGCGAGGATGAGCGACAGCAACGGCGTGGTGCGTCCCGGCTCAGCCGACGGAGCGGCGGCAAAGCTCGCCGCCGTCACACCGCTCACCACGATCGTGAGGAGCGAGTTCGCGAGAGACGTATCGCCGATCCAGAGAAAACGCACGCCGGCACCAAGCCCCCGACGCAACGCGGAGTAGAGCGCCGCGAACACAGGAGCCTGAGCCAGGGCTCCGAGCATTGAGGCAGTGTCGACCTGCTTCACCCCCCGATTGCGGAAGAACGCCGCGGTCTCCCGCATCTGCGCGGCCGGGTCCTTCGCATAACGACGCTGCAGCCGTTCAAGCTCAGGCTTGAGTTCCGCCAGCCGGCGCTGATGCGCCAGCCCCCTTCGAGCCAGGCGCAGCGTCAAGGGAAGCATCGCCAGTCGGACCGCCAGCGTCACGAGGATTACCGCGACGCCAAGGCTGCCGTTGGTGACGTGCGCAACGCCGAAGAAGAGTGCGCGAAGCAGCTCGACAAGATTGGACCAGAGCATGAAGTCCTCCGCCAGGCACAAGGGTGTTCACCAGCCTCTGTGAACGTGAAAATCCTGACGCAGTCGGCGCAAGGGCAAGCAGCCATGGGGCGGTATGGCCAAGCCGCCGTTCGCGAGGCATGTTGCCCGAGCCTCCTTCACCGTGCCAGTCCTGAGTCAACCATGAAGCCCGTTCTCGCCATCTCGCTCGCCGTGCTGGGCCTTGTTGCTCGGGCAGGCGCTCAGTCCGGACCCGTTCGAGCGTTCACCGATCTCAGGCTCATCGACGGCACCGGCAAAACGGGACTGATCCTGAGTGCTGTTATCGTCGTGCGCGATGGACGGATCGTTGCCGCCGGACCCACGTCCAGTACGACCATTCCACGCGGCGCGGAGCGGATCTCACTCCGCGGGAAGATCGTCATTCCGGGTCTCATCAACTCGCACGGCCATGTGAACACGCCCGACGACCTGCGCACCTACGCGGCCTACGGAGTGACCACTGTCGTGAGCCTGGGCGGCGAGAACGAAGCCGTCTTCGCGGCGCGGTCTGCGCAGAACGTATCCACCCTCGATCGCGCGCGGGTCTTCGTGGCGGGCCCGGTCCTGACGCCGTCCACGCCTGACGAGGCACGGGCGATGGTGGCCGGCGTCGCGGACCAGAAGGTCGACTGGGTGAAGATCCGCGTGGACGACAACCTCGGCACCACGGCCAGGATGACGCCCGAGGTCTACCGGGCGGTGATCGACGAAGCGCACAAGCGCGGGCTCCGCGTCGCCGCGCATCTGTACTATCTGGAGGATGCCAAGTCGCTGCTCGAGGCCGGCGCCGACTTCATCGCCCACAGCGTCCGTGACCAGAAGGTCGATGCGGAGTTCGTGTCGGCACTGAAGGCATCGGGCCATTGCTACACGCCTACGCTCATGCGAGAAGTGTCGACGTACGTTTACGAATCGACGCCGGATTTCTTCTCGGATCCGCTCTTCCTCAAGCACGCGAACCCGGCCTGGGTGTCGGTCGGCCGCGATCCCGCCCGGCAACAGGCGACGCGCACCAGCGTGTCCGCGCAGACCTACAAAGCGCAGTTCCCGTTTGCCGTCATGAACCTGGAACGACTGGCCGAGGAGGGCATCCCGATCGCGATGGGCACGGACACCGGCCCAGCCGGGAGATTCCAGGGTTACTTCGAGCTGATGGAGCTCGAGCTGATGGTGAAGGCGGGGATGTCTGCCAACGCAGTGCTCAGGTCAGCAACCGGTGAGGCGGCGCGCTGCATGGGACTCACGGGTGACCTCGGCACGCTCGAACCTGGAAAGTGGGCGGACTTCGTCGTGCTCGACGCCAACCCGCTGGCCGACATCTCGAACGTCAGGCGCATCTCGTCGGTCTGGATCGCCGGCAATCGCGTCGAGCGCTGAACGGCTGACGTGCGGGTCCACCTGGTCGACGGCACGTACGAGCTGTTCCGCTCCTATTTCGGCGCGCCAAAGGCGCTGCATGACGGCGTCGAAGTCGGCGCGACGCGCGGGATCATGCGCTCGCTCCACTCGCTGCTGCGCGAGGATGGCGTCACGCACGTCGGCATCGCGTTCGACACGGTCATTGAGTCGTTCCGCAACGACCTCTTCGAAGGGTACAAGACGAGCTTCGGCGTCCCCGACGACCTGATGTCGCAGTTTCCGCTGGCCGAGCGGGCGTCGGAGGCGTTAGGCGTGGTCGTGTGGCGGATGGTGGAGTTCGAGGCCGACGACGCGCTGGCTACCTTCGCCGCGCGCGCCGCGTCCGACCCGATCGTGGACCAGGTGGTGATCTGTTCGCCCGACAAGGACCTGCGGCAGTGCGTGCGCGGCACTCGGGTGGTCTGCCTGGACCGCATGCGGCGCACGGTGATCGACGAAGCGGGTGTCGTGGAGAAATTCGGCGTTCCACCGTCGTGCATCCCCGACTGGCTTGCCCTGGTCGGCGACAGCGCTGATGGGTATCCGGGTGTCCCGCGCTGGGGCGCTCGCTCCGCGTCGACGATGTTGGCGTACTACGGGCACCTCGAGGCGATCCCGGACGACGTGTCAAAGTGGAAGGTGACTGTGCGCGGAGCGGCTGCACTCGCCGAGAGCCTCCGACAGCACCGGATCGACGTGGCGCTTTACAAGACGCTGGCGACGCTGCGCGAGGACGTGCCGCTTGCCGAGACGATCGAGGACCTGCGCTGGCAGGGCGCGCGACGCGACGACCTGGTCGCGTTCTGCGACGAGATCGGCGATGCTGAACTGGCCGAGCGGGTCGAGCGGTGGCGGTGAGGGGAAAACAAGGGCATGTTGGGGAATGGGGAATGGGGAATGGGGAATTGGAACAGGCAATGGGGAATCGACGGTGCGGCTTCTGACCTCTTACGTCGGATCTCGAACGGCTCTGGCCTCGCGGATTGTCGCGTGTGCCCTGGTCTCGCTCGTCGTGCTGGCGTGCAGTGGTGCCCGCGACTCAAGGCCTCCGAATGTTGTCGTCATTCTCGTCGACGACCTTCGCTGGGATGACATCGGCATCGCCGGACATCCGTTCGCGCAGACGCCGGCAATCGACAGGCTCGCGCGCGAGGGGACGCGATTCCTCAATGCCTTCGCCACCACGCCCCTCTGTTCCCCCAGTCGAGCCGCGATCCTCACCGGCCAGTACGTGCACGCCAACGGGATCATCGATAACACCGCCCGCGACTCGGCAAGCCACCGGCTGAGCACGTTCGCGATTCCGTTGATGCAGGCTGGTTACGAGACGGCGTTCATCGGGAAGTGGCACATGGGGAACGACGACACGAGACGACCCGGTTGGACGCACTGGGTGGCGATGAAAGGACAGGGCGAGGCGATCAACCCCAACCTGAACGTCGACGGCGAGCGCCTCGTGGCACAGGGGTACGTGACCGATGTGCTCACGGATTACGCGGTGAATTTCATGCGCCGGTCGCGCGGGAAGCCGTTCATGTTCTTCCTGGCGCACAAGGCCTTGCACCCGAACGTGCAGCAACGCGACGACGGCAGCGTCGCCCAGGTCGCGAACCAGTCGTCCGGCTTCATCCCCGCCGAGCGCCATCGTGGTCGTTATGCATCCGCGGTAGTGCCGCGCAGGCAGAATGCCACTGTGCCGGTGCAGGGCAAGCCGGCGTTGCAGCGCGCGATTTCAGGTTTACCGCCGCTCAGTCCGGAAACGGGCACGCCCGAGCATGATATACAGGGTCGGTTGGAGATGCTGCTGGCGGTGGACGAGAGCCTGGCGCGCATCGACAGCGCGCTGCGCGCGATGGGAGAACTGGACAACACCGTCGTCATCTTCACCAGCGACCACGGCTACTTCTACGGTGAGCACGGGTTGAACGAGGAGCGGCGGCTCGCGTACGAGGAGACCGCGCGGATCCCGCTGATAGTCCGCTATCCACCACTGGCTCGTCCGATGACGACGCCGTCACAGATGGCGCAGACCATCGATCTTGCCCCGACGATTCTTGCACTGGCTGGAGTGAGTGACACCGTGCAGCGACATGGCGCGTCGCTCGTGCCGGTCCTCGATGGCAGCGTGACTTCGTGGCGGTCATCGGTGCTGATCGAGTACTACACGGACCAGGTCTTTCCGCGGACGCTCACCATGGGCTATCAGGCCGTTCGCACGGAGCGGCACAAGTACATCCAGTATCTCGAGCTTCCGGGGATGGACGAGCTCTATGATCTGGAGTCGGATCCATTCGAGTTGAACAACCTGATCGGGACTGAGGAGGGCAAGCGCCTGCTTCCTGCGCTCCAAGCCGAGCTGGCCCGGTTGCAGCGAGAGACCGGATATGATTCGACCTTTCGTGGCCACCGATAGGGGTCCGAGGTCGGAGCGCCGAGGTCCGACGTTCGGCCGATTCACGATTCACGATTCACGAATCACGGTCGCGCTGGTACTCGCCTTGGCCTGTTCGCCGGCGGAACGAGTCGAGCCGCTGGTCATCGATGTCCCAGGTGCAGCTCCCCCGGGAATGGTCTGGATTCCCGGAGGCCGGTTCGACATGGGGAGCGAGAGTCCGCTTGCCGGCCCCGAGGAAGGTCCCGTTCACGCCGTTGAAGTCGACGGTTTCTTCATCGATGTGCACACGGTCACGAATGCTCGATTTCGCGAGTTCGTCGAAGCGACCGGATACGAAACCGTCGCCGAGCGGGTGCCGGACGTGACTGAGCTGATGCGCCAGCTGCCGTCGGGCACGCCTCCGCCTGACGCCGGATCACTGGTGCCCGGCTCGCTTGTCTTCACGCCGACTGGCAAGCATGTCGACCTGCGGGACTGGTCACAGTGGTGGCGCTGGGTGCCGGGAGCGGATTGGCGTCACCCGCGCGGTCCCGGGAGTTCCATTGAGGGCCTGGACGACCACCCCGTGGTTCACGTCGCCTGGGACGATGCGGTCGCGTTCGCGACATGGGCGGGCAGGCGGCTTCCGACGGAGGCTGAGTGGGAGTTCGCGGCCCGCGCCGGCGACCGTTACGCCGATCACGCGTGGGGCGAGGCGCCTTACGATCAGTCCCATCCACAGGCCCACATCTATCAGGGCGCCTTTCCAACGCATGACGCCACCACGGTTCCCGCAGGAACCTTTCCACCTAACGCGGCCGGTCTCTTCGACATGGCGGGCAACGTGTGGCAATGGACCATGGACGCGTTCATCGCCGATGCGTTCCAGCGCGACAGGTCCAGCGGCGTGGTCCGCAACCCGACGGGGGCGGACACAGCGTCCAACCCGGTCAGGACGCTTCGCGGTGGCTCATTCCTCTGCAATGACGCGTACTGTCGCGGTTACCGCGTCAGCGCACGGAGCCCCAACGCGCGGGACAGCGGTGCGTCGCACATCGGGTTCCGCACGGTCATGACTGTTGCACAGTGGCGGATCTGGAACTCGCGGCGGAGTACGAGCTGAGCCTCCGGCTGCGGTCGACCTCGCTTGCCAGTGCCCTCGGAAGCGTCGACCGGGTACGATATCCGTCCTCTTGATGAAGGAAGGCCTTAAGCGCTGGCAGGATCTGAAAAGAGCTCAAACGTTCAGGACCGGCGAGGGATGCGTGCTGGCCTTCCCATCACGGGCGGCGTGGGGCTCATCATCGTCCTGGTCATCGCGGCCCTGACAGGCGTGAATCCGCCGCAATTGATCGGTGGCGGTGCCGAGCCCGGCATGGAGTCTGGACCGCCGGCCGATGATCCCATGCGCGACTTTGTGTCCGCCGTACTGGGCAGCACAGAGGAAACCTGGGGATCACTGTTCAGCGCAGCCGGACAGAGCTACCGCGGGACTCTGGGCGCATTACGCGGAGCGCGCGAAACCGATGCTCGAATCGGGTGACGTCGAGGAAGCCCTTGGCGCGGCGAGCGTCATCGGCGACGACAGGTTGCAGCGCCAGACGCAGGGCACCGTGATGCCCGAGACCTTCACGCACGGCACGTCGGCGCAGCGCGTCGAGTGGTTCAGGCGTGGCCTGCAGCCCGGCACCAGTCAGGCGTGCAACACCTTCGGATCCAGCGGGCGCTGACGCTTCGGCCCTGATCGGTTGCATGGGGCGCCCTCGTCAGGACATACTCCGTTTGGGCAGCAATCACCGAGAGAGGAGTCGATGAAGCGGCAGATCGGGATTCTTGGCGCACTCGCGATGCTCGGCATCGCGTCGGTGGCCGGAGCGCAGGGAGAGCCCACGCCGGACCTGACAGGCAAGTGGGCGTTCACGGTCGTGTACGAGGGTGGGTCCGGGTCACCCACCGTGACGCTGACGCAGAAAGGTGACTCGCTGAGTGGACGTTACAGCTCGCAGGCGTTCGGTGAGCTTGACGTGAAGGGAACGATCAAAGGACGCGAGTTCTCCTTCTGGTTCACGACCTCCGCCGGTGGTGATCCGTTCACGATGACGTACACCGGCGTCATCGAAGGCACCGACGCGCTGAAGGGTTCGGCCGACCTTGGCGGTAACGGAACGGCGACGTTCACCGCGCGCCGGCAGAAGGACCCGGATCCAGCTCATCGTTAGGTGCGACCGACTCATCCGCAGGTGGAGCGAAGCATCATGCGCACAATCGCCTTGACCGTCCTCATGCTCGGAGCGCTGGCGGTTCGCGTTCCGGCCCAGTCGAAGGACGACTCGCGGGTCGATCTCACGGGGACGTGGGCCCTCACGGTGACATCCCAGGGCCAATCGGGTTCGTCGGAAGTCACGCTCATCCAGCGGGGCGATTCGCTGATCGGTCGCTACACGTCGCAGACGCTGGGCGACCTTGAGGTCGTGGGGAGCGTGAAGGGGCGTGAGTTTGCGTTCGCCTACAGCGCCGCGATGAACGGGCAGCCGCTCACCGTCAACGTGAAAGGCGTCGTGCAGAATCCCGACTCGCTCACCGGCACCGCGACGATGGGTCCGCTCGGGAGCGCCACCTTCAGCGCGAAGCGAACGCAGCGGCGCTGACCAGTTCCCTGTTCAACGCTCCAAGTAGCAAGTCATCGTTTCACAGGGTCGCAAGACTCTCGCTCGCCTCGCGCGCGCATTCAGCAAGCACCGCCGCGCCAACAAAGATGCTCTCCTCGGCGGCGACGAAACCCGGGCTGTGAGCCGGCGCCGGCTCGCCGCCGGCTTCGCGCGCGCCGATGCGCAGGAAACAGCCGCCGAAGCGCTGGAGGTAGCAGGCGAAGTCTTCGCCGCCCATGTTCGTCAGTCCGAACGGCACGACGCTCCCCACGCCCAGCACGCGCTCGGCGGCCGTCCGCGCCCAGACGGACTCGCGCTCGGAGTTCACGACTGGAGGTGGCCCTTGTTCGATGGTGACCCTTGCCGACGCGCCATGGGCACTGGCAATCGCGGTCGCGATGGCCGTGAGCTCGTCGTGCAGGGCGGCGCGGACGTCGGGGAGCATCGCGCGGAGCGTGCCGGTCAGCACCACCAGCTCCGGAATAACGTTAGGCGCCGTGCCGCCGTGGATGGATCCGACCGTGACGATGGCGGGGGCGCCGGGATCGAGCCGTCGCGCCACGATGGTCTGGAGCGCGTTGACGATGGACGCCGCCACGACGATGGGATCGATGCCTTCGTGCGGGCGCGCACCGTGCGCGCCCTTTCCCACGACGTCGATCGAGAACGAGTCGGCCGACGCCGCCAGTGGACCCGATTGCGCGACCACCTGGCCGACGGGAAAGCGGCGGTCGACGTGACCGCCGAAGATGGCGGCGACGTCTTCGAGCGCGCCGCTCGCCAGGACGGCCGTTGCGCCGCTCCCGACTTCCTCGGCTGGCTGCAGGACAATCAGCACGTCGCCGCGCGCCGGATGCTTCGCGAGCAGCATGGCCGCGCCGATCGCCCACGTCGCGTGGACGTCGTGACCGCACGCGTGCATGACGCCCGGGACCTCGGACGCATATGGGAGCCCGGTTGCCTCCTGAATCGGCAAGGCATCGATGTCGCCGCGTATGGCGGTGACGGGCGCGTCGCGGTCGCTCCCGGGGACGCGAGCGACAATTCCGGTGCCGGCAACCCGGTGGATCTCGGTGATGCCATTGCGGCGCAACGCCGCCTCAAGTCGCTCGGCGGTCCGCTCTTCCTTCCATGAGAGTTCCGGATGGCGGTGCAACGCCCGGCGCAGGTCGATCAGCCACGCCATCTGATCGGGGCTGAATACCGGCGAAAGCGAATGCACGGGCTCAGTCATGGTCTTCACGATTCACGTTTCACGAAAGGGTCGTCTCGCGCACGGTCAGCTCATCGATCCGATCTCGATCCACATCGACTCCGAGGCCGGCTCCATCCGGTACGATCATGGTACCGTGGCCGGTCATCGTCCACTCGGGCGTCACGATATCGCGCTCCCAGTAGCGCGAGCTTGGCGATACGTCGCCCGGCTTCACGAAATTGGGAAGGGAAGCCAGCGCCACGTTGTAGGCCCGGCCAATTCCGCTCTCCAGCATTCCACCGCACCAGACCGGAATCCCGTTCGACTCGCAGAAGTCGTGGATCGCGATGGATGCCGTGAGCCCGCCAACACGCCCTGCCTTGATGTTCACGATCCGGCCGCTTCCCAGCGTCACCATGTCGCGGGCGCGGTCGAGTGAAGTGATGGATTCATCGAGGCAGATCGGGGTCTGGAGCCGCCGCTGCAACTCCGCGTGCCGCACGAGATCGTCCCAGGCGAGGGGCTGCTCGATCATCATCAGCTTGAATTCATCCAGCTCGGCGAGACGATCGGCGTCGTCGAGCGTGTAGGCGTTGTTGGCGTCGGCCATCAGTGGCGCACCCGGTCCGGCGGCCTCGCGAGCGGCGCGCAGAAACTGGACGTCCGATCCGGGCATGATCTTGATCTTCACCTTCCGATACCCGGCCTTGAGCGCCGACGTGACACGTTGCACCAGCGCTTCGGGCGACGGCTGGATACCGAGCGAGATCCCCACATCGATTTCCAGTCGTGTGCCGCCGAGGAGTTTTGACAGCGGCATGCCCAGCCTGGTCGCTTCCAGTCCCCAGACGCCCATCTCGACGGCGGCCTTCGCCATGAGGTGACCGCGAATGTCCCGCTCGAGGATGGGCAGGACGTCGCCCGGCGACTCGATGGCGCGACCAATGACGCGTGGAGCCAGCCACCCGGTGATGGCGAGCCAGGCGGTGTCGATCGTCTCGGGGGAGTAGTTGGGCGTCTCGCCGGCGACGCATTCGCTCCAGGCGGTCAGGCCGGAATCGTCGCGCAGTTCGAGCAGGGCAATCCGCCGCTCGGACACGATGCCTGACGAGATACGGAACGGCTCCTTGAGCGGCAGCCGGATTTCGCGCAGCGTGATGGAGCTGATCTCGATCATGCGATCAGGGCAGGTGGCGGGCAGTGAGCACGTAATATGGCATGGCGTCACCGTCCGGCCGGCTGAACGCGGTCACCCGGTATCCACGAGCGAGCAAGTCGGTCATGACCTCGCGAATGTTGAGCCGCCAGTGCACTGCCGCGTCCTGTCCCGTAGCCAGCACGGTACTCATATCCGCCGGGATCTGCACGCGAACGCGTTGGATATCCGCCGCAACGGACACGACGGCCGGCAGGCCGTCGCTGTCGACAGGATTGGCGAGGGGCAGCGCGCCTGGATTCGATTGCGTCGTGCGAGCCAGGGGAGAGTCCAACTGCCAGCGCGCGACGAAGCGGTCGGTCGGCAGGGTGCCGTGCAGAGCACTCCCGGTGTTGCCGTACATGTCCGGGATATACTCGATAGGCAGCGCGCCCAGGCGATTGATGTTGAAGTGCGCATTCCCGGCCTGCAACGGATCGAAGGTCCAGAGCATCGACCGCGCGCCGAGGGCCAGCACCTTGTCCCGCTGGTACTGCTTGAGCCGCTCGCCGATGCCCTGGCTGCGCAGTTCCTCGCGGACGGCGAGCATGTCGGACCAGTGGACGAGCTCGCGGTTGCGGATGCCGGTCAGGCCGAAGACAAACCCGAGCAGGCGATCGCTCTCGTCGAATGCTCCCGCCGCCACGCCGCCGATCATCTGGCTGACGCGCAGGATCGCGGTGGGCACGCGCTCCGAGAAACCGGCGCCCCAGGTCTCGTCCTGAAGCGCCACGCAATCCGCGAAGTCGCGGAGCGAGTGAAGGTCGCGGATGGTGATCAACGCGTGATTCGTGATTCGTGACTCGGCAGGCCAACCGCCGCTGAAGTCTGTGTGGACAGAAGTGGTCGCAACCTACAAGATCAGGGAACAACAGCAACGGGGCCAGAAGGTGCCACGCCGAGTCACGAGTCACGAATCACGAGTCACGGTTCTCGCCGTCGCCATCCTCCTCGCCGGGTGCACGCGGACCGCGCTTCCTCCGGCGCGAACGCTGCCGAGTGAGCCCACCGACATCCACGCCCTCACCGGACCCGCCGAATACGACGTCGTCATCCGCAACGGCCGCGTCCTGGACGGCATGGGGAATCCGTGGATCCTTGCCGACGTGGGCATTCGTGACGGGAAGTTCGCGAAGATCGGTCACGCCCTGGCTCGAGGGGAACGGGAGATCGACGCCCGCGGGCTGTACGTCTCGCCGGGCTGGATCGACATGATGGATCAATCGGGCAGCGTGCTCCCCAGGAATGGTCTGGCCGAGAACAAGCTGCGGATGGGCGTGACGACGGCGATCGGCGGGGAGGGGGGCTTCCCCGTTCCGGCCACCCGGATTCCCGAGTACTTCGCCACGCTCGAGCGCCAGGGAATCAGCATCAACTTCGGCAGCTACTACAGCCAGACGCAGGCTCGTGTCGCGGTGCTCGGGTCATCCGCTCGTGCGCCGAATACGGGAGAAATAGATCGCATGCGTGCGTCCGTGGACACGGCCATGCGGGCCGGCGCGATGGGCATGACGACGGCGCTCATCTATCCGCCCAGCAGCTACACGACGACCGACGAACTGGTGGAAGTCGCCCGGGCAGCGGCGAAGTATGGCGGGATCTACGCGA
>Ga0209108_10000986_pt1 | contig 16328 bp, 14 predicted proteins | sample Rifsed10ft1_FD_184003 | JGI IMG/M metagenome (GOLD analysis project Ga0209108, IMG submission 184003) | Soil microbial communities from Rifle, Colorado, USA - sediment 10ft 1 (version 2) | ecosystem: Environmental > Terrestrial > Deep subsurface > Rock core/Sediment | place: Rifle, Colorado...
ACACGCCGTTCACGCAGATGCCGGCGACGATCGCGGCGGCGGACCAGGCGGCACTCCGCCGCGATGCCGAGCTGGTGATACGGGAGGTGATCGTGCCGGCATACACGCGGCTGCTCGCGTTCATGCGCGGCGAATACATGCCTAACGCCCGCACGACGCTCGCCGCGACAACCATGCCCGACGGGCAGGCGTACTACCAAGCGATGATCGAGAAGTTCACGACCCTCGACCTGACCGCCCGGCAGATCCACGACATGGGGCTCGGCGAAGTCGCGCGGATCAAAGCCGAGATGGAAGCAACGAAGCAGAAGGCCGGCTTCGCGGGCACGATGGCCGAGTTCTTCCACTTCCTGCGCACCGACCCGCAGTTCTACGCCAAAACGCCGCGCGAACTGCTCTCCTATTCGGCGTACGTCTCGAAGAAGGCTGACTGGAAGCTGGCCGAGACGATCGGCAACATCCCGCGCCGCCGTCACGGGATTCGGCCCGTGCCCGAGGCGCTTGCGCCGATCTACACCGGCGGTCGTGGTGGGCTCGAGACGTGCCTCATGAACACGTACAACCTGCCGGCACGCCCCCTCTACACGCTGGCGTCGCTGACGCTGCACGAGTGCACTCCGGGCCACAGTTTCCAGGCGGCGCTCGCCCTCGAGGGTCCCCAGCGACCTCCGTTCCGCCGGGGCACGTCGTTCTCCGGCTACGGGGAAGGGTGGGGGCTCTACACCGAATGGTTAGGCACGGTGATGGGGATCTACGAAACGCCTTACGAGGACTTCGGGCGGCTGACCTACGAAATGTGGCGGGCGTGCCGCCTGGTCATCGACACGGGTATTCACCAGTTCGGATGGAGTCGCGAGCAGGCGATGGACTACCTGCGCGGGCACGCGGCGCTGGCGGAGCACGAGATCACGACCGAGGTCGAGCGCTACATCGCCTGGCCGGGGCAGGCGCTCGCGTACAAGCTGGGCGAGCTGCAGATCCGCCGTCATCGTCGTGAAGCGGAGGAACAGCTCGGTCCTGCGTTCGACCAGCGGAAGTTCCACGACGCGATTCTCGCGTTAGGCTCGGTACCTTTGCCGGTGCTGGAGGAGCGCATGACAAAGTTCATCGCCGATAAAGGGATCAATCCGCCGGACCGGTAACCCGGCGCGAACGCAGGCTTCAATCCACGGACTGATCTGCACCCTTCCCTGAAGCCTCGAGCCTCGACCCTGGAGCCTCGAGTCATCAAGCCTGTCCGGTGTCGCCCGCCAGCCGCCCCCACCCATAGCGTATCCCGATGCCCGAACCCGGTTACGACATCGACGCATGGCGGATGCGTATTCCGCTTATCGAGTCGTGTATCCCCATAAACAACTGCTCGCAGGCCCCGCAAACGGACGTCACGCGCGCGGCCGCCGAGCAGTACCTGGACTCGTGGAACCGCACCGGGATGGATTGGGACGCGTGGATGGAAGAAGTGCGGCTCGCCAAGGCGGCGTTTGCTTCCCTCATCGGAGCCTTTCCAGAAGAGATTGCGGTATTCAGCTCCGTGTCCGAGGCGACGAGCGCCGTAGCCAGCGCGCTCGACTTCACGAGCAGAAAGCGTCGCGTTGTCGTGAGCGAGATGGAATTCCCGACCACCGGACATGTCTGGCTGGCCCAGCAGCGTCGGGGCGCGCAAGTGTCGTGGGTGGCGATGCGCGACGGCATGATCGAACCGTCGGACTACGACGCGGCTATCGACAGCGACACCGCGCTCGTTGCCGCTTGCCACGGCTACTACGTGAACGGGTTCACGCAGGACATCGGCCAGATTGTGGCGCGCGCCCACGCCGCCGCCGCGCTGGTGTTCGCCGACGCCTACCAGACGCTCGGGGCGTGTCCGATAAATGTGAAGGAGACCGGCGTCGACTTCCTCGCGTCGGGCAACCTCAAGTACCTCATGGGCGTCCCGGGGATCGCGTTCCTCTATGTGCGTCCCGGGTTGGCGGAGTCACTGCACCCAGCGGTCACCGGCTGGTTCGGCCGGGCCAATCCGTTTGCGTTCGACGCCAAGGTGCTCGACTGGTCTGCCGGCGCGAGCCGCTTCGACAGCGGCACGCCGCCGGTCATGAACGCGTACATCGCCCGGGCCGGCATGGAGATCATCGCCAGCATCGGCGTGGGGAAGATTCGTGCCTGGCACGGAGTGTTGGCGCAGCGACTGCGCGACGGCGGTCGCCAGCGGGGCCTCACGCATCACGGCACCTCCGATATCGCGCGGAAGACCGCGAACAGCGCCTTCGTCGTGAACGACTCGCACGCGATCGAACGCGCAATGCGTGCGCGTGGCGTGCTGCCCTCGGCGCGAGGTCCGGTGATCCGCCTGGCGCCGCACTTCTATAACACGCTCGACGACGTCGACACGGCGCTCGACCTCCTCGCGGAACTGACCCGGGCCGGATGACCGTGACGTCACCCGCGCGCGAGACGTTCACATCAAGGTTCGGCACGCTCATGACCATGATCGGCGTTGCCGTCGGCCTGGGCAACGTATGGCGCTTTCCCTACATGGTCGGGAAGTTCGGCGGGGCGGCCTTTGTGTTGCTGTATGTGCTGGCGGTCCTCGCCATCGGTGTGCCCGCGCTCATGGCCGAGTGGGCGTTAGGCAGGCACACGCGGCGTGGCCCCGTCGGCGCGTTCAGCGCGGGTGGGCTGCCCTTCGGCCGCTACGTGGGATGGTTCTTCTTCTTCGTGGTCAGCGCAGCCACGGCGTACTACACGGTGGTGGTCGGTTGGGTGCTGTACTTCGCCGTGGCCGACGTGGCCTCGGTCATCGGTCCTTCCGTCGACGCCTCCGCCATCCTGCCGCCTGGCGCCGGATTTTCGGCCAAGTCGTTCCTGCTGCAATTGGCCTGTACGGCCGCTGTGATCCTCGCCTGTGCCGTCGTGTTGATCCGCGGGCTTCGCTCAGGGATCGAGGCCGCGAGCAAGATCATCATGCCGACGCTCTTCATCATCCTTCTGGTGCTGGTTGCACGCTCGCTGACACTCCCCGGCGCGATGGACGGCGTGCAGTGGTACATCCTGAAGTTCAGTCTCGCCGACATCAACGCGAAAGTCATGGTGGCAGCCATGGGACAGGCCATCTTCTCGCTCTCGCTGGGTGGCACGTTCATGGTGGTGTACGGATCGTACCTCACGCCGCGGGATAGCCTCGCCGGCAACGCCGCCTGGACCGCGGTGGGTGACACGTCGGCCGGCCTGCTGGCGGGGCTGGCGATCATACCGGCGGCAATGGCCTTGGGAATGGAACCGTCACAGGGGCCCGGATTGCTCTTTTCCACGCTGCCCGACGTCTTTGCCGCGATTCCATTCGGCGGGCTGTTCGGATTGCTCTTCTTTGCGGGCTTGTTCGGCGCGGCGTACCTCTCGGACGTGGCGGCCTTCGAGGTACTCGTGGCGGGCCTCACGGACAACACGCGCGTCAATCGCACTCGCGGGGTCTGGATCATGTCCGCGGTGGTTTTCCTGCTTGCCATACCGCCATCGATCAACACCCGCATCTTCGTTCCCTGGGACCTCCTCTTCGGGTCGGGGATGCAGACGCTCGGATCGCTTCTGGCAGTATTGACCATCGGATGGTGCGTGCACCGATCCGCGGCCCTGAAGGCACTGGCGGGGGAGGGAGGGCTGCCCGTGCCGGCGTGGCTCTTCTATTGGATACGGTTCGGGATTCCGGCGGCGATACTTTCGGTCGGCGTGTGGTGGCTCCTGACGTCGGTCTTCGGTACAATTGCCGGCGTCTGATGCCAGTCTCCGTCTTCAGTTCCCGCCTCATCTACGACGCCCTCAAGGGCGTGGGCGTTCGCGTGGTCTCGGCGCTGCCCGAGACCTGGCTCGTGCACCTGATTCGCATGGCCGAGGACGACCCCGAGATGACGCTCGTCCGTCTGGCGAAGGAGGAGGAAGGCGTCGGGATCTCGGCGGGCGCGCATTTCGCCGGCGTGAAGTCCGCCATGCTGATGCAGAACCATGGCTTTCTGGCGAGCGTGAACGGGATCGTGTCGTGCGCGCAGTTGTATCGGATCCCCCTCCTCATGCTCATCAGCGCGCGGGGCGAGTTCGGCGAGCGTGACCCGTGGCAGACGGAGGGTGGCCTGGTGACGGCGCACCTCCTGGACGCGCTGCGCATTCCATTCGATCGGTTGGATGCCGGCGATCAGGTCGCGCACCGTATCGCCAAGGCACAGACGCTGGCGTACTCCGCGAGTCGTCCGGTAGCGCTGTTGCTGGGCCGGGACCTGATGTGGGAGGACGCGTGAAGCGAGTCGACGCCATGCGCGCCATCTACGCGGACCTCGAGGCTGAAGGTCGCGTAGTGGTCACGATCATGGGCGCCGTCGCCGCCGAGCTGCAGGGACTCGGGCATCGCCCGAGCTTCTTCTACCTGCAGCATGCGATGGGACTCGCGTCGTCGCTCGGATTGGGGATCGCCCTCAGTCGCCCGGAGCTCAAGGTCATTGTGCTCGATGGCGACGGGTCCGTGCTGATGAACCTGGGCGGCCTGACGACGCTCGCTCGCTATCGCCCGCGAAACCTCGTGCATGTCGTATTTGACAACGAGAGCCTGCTTTCCGTGGGTGGGTTTCCCACGGCGACATCCACCGGCAGCGATCTGGCAGCGATGGCGAAGGGTGCGGGTATTCCACGGACAGCTGTCGCCCGAACGCTCGACGAGTTCACGACCGCCTTCGGCGAAGCGCTCCGGGCGAATGACCTGACGACGCTCGTCGCGAAGGTGGAGGCAGTCGGGCCGGCGGCGTTCGTCACCGACCTCTCGCTCCTCGAGAATCGGTACCAGTTCCAGCGTCACCTGCAGTCCCTCAAGGAAGAGGCCTAACGATGTCGGTGCTCACACAACTCGTCGCCGAGCTGAACGCCGGCACGCTCAGGATCGTGGACCTCACGCAGCCGCTGGGTCCGGACACCCCCGTCATTGGATTGCCGCCGCAGTTTGGGTCGTCGCCGGGGGTCACCATGGAAGTGATCTCAAAGTTTGACGAGAAAGGCCCTGCCTGGTACTGGAACGTGCTGCACATGGGTGAGCACACCGGGACGCACTTTGATGCCCCCGTGCACTGGATTACCGGCAAGGATCTTCCGGACAATGCCTGCGACACGATTCCCGCGCGCCGCTTCGTGGGGCCGGCGTGCGTCATCGACGTGACGAAGGAGGTCGCGAAGAACAACGACTTCCTTCTCAAGCCGGAGCACGTCACGGCGTGGGAGGCTGCGCATGGCCGGATCCCCGCCGGCGCGTGGGTCCTGCTTCACACGGGCTGGAGCAAGCGCTCGGATCCTACGTCGTTCCTGAATGTCGGCACTGATGGTCCCCACAGCCCCGGCTTCCACAAAACAACCTCAGAGTTACTGGCGCGCGGGCGCGACGTCCTCGGTGTTGGCGTGGAGACGGTGGGAACCGATGCGGGGCAGGCGGGGATGTTCGACCCGCCGTTTCCGAATCACACGATCATGCACGGCGCCGGAAAGTTCGGCCTCGCCAGCCTGCGGAACCTGGACCAGCTGCCAGCGACCGGATCGATCGTCATCGCCGCGCCGCTCAAGATCGTGAACGGGAGCGGGAGTCCGTTGCGCGTGCTGGCGATCACGCCCGCCTGACGACCGTCGCGGCGGCCTCAGCGAGGCTCTGAGGCGGGAGCCTTTTCCACTCGATAAGGCGCGATCCGCTCTAGCAATTCCGCTGGCCATGGTCGCTTCTTCCGTCCAGCGAGATCGACGCAGACGATGACCAGATGCCCGACGGCGCGCACTGCGCCGCCGCTGCCGAAGAAGTCGAAGTTCATCGTGAGCGACGTTGTCCCGACGTGGGACACGTACACGCGGACCTCGAGCTCCTCGTCCAGCACCGGCGATGACAGGAACTCCATGTGCATCGCCCTTCGCGGGATGCCGATGTGGTATCGCTCGAAAATGTGACTGTACGTGAGTCCGATGGCGCGGAAGAAGTCGCCCTCGGCCATCTCCATGAACCTGGTGTAGGCATCGTACCGGATGATGCCCTCAGGATCCACGTCACCCCAACGCACGTACTCCCGGACGACAAAAGGCGCGCCGTTCATCCGGGGAATGTACGCCGCTCAGTGGTTGACGAACACCGCCCGGGATCGCGGTCCGTTCTCCTGGAAGTTCAGCACACCGATGTGCATGTCCTCTGTGGCACAGCAGGCGCCGAACATCTCCGACTCGAATCGCAGTCCCTCGGCGAGCGGCATCGCACACCCTTCGAGGATCGCGCGACAGACGACGGCGTCGACCACCCGGCTCCGGTGCCCAGCGGTGCTCTACGACGACACGTTCTCCTCGTGATCGGACGTCGCGTCGTACGACGTCGCGCGCGACGGCGGCGTTATCGCCGTCCAGGCACGGAAAGAGAATCTGCGACCTGTCTCGATGCAGTGTGTCGTCAGGGAACCAGTGGCCCGCTTATCGACGCAGGAACGAGTCGTCAGGGCGTTCGAGGAACCATGTCGACTATACGCCCACTGAGGCGAGGGCGTGTTGCGCCAGCTTCTCTCGCGCTATCTCCAGACCCTCATCCGCCGTCACCACGGGGTAAGTCTGTAAGTCAAAAAGGTCTTGCCAGTCCGTGAGCGCTTTGAAGACCGGGACGACGCTTTCGGCCTCTGAGACGACGATCAGGGCCGGCTTGGCGGTTGGCAGCCAGTATTCGGCCACGATGTGCAAGTCTTCCGCCGGCTTCCAGTCAACGCGACGGCGCATCGCCTCATCGAAGACGCCAGGATGGCGGTCGCCGAGTGTCACGAATAGCATGGGGCACCTCCCTGCTGGGTGGTAGGTCACGCTCCGCTCGATGAGAGGAGCAGCCTACCATAGCGCGCACGGGCGCTGCGACAATCAGGGAATCAGGAGCATCCAGGTAAGGCGGGACCTGAAGCCGGCAAGAACCTCGCTTATTAGGATGGAGCGAACCCGGCGCTTGGAAAGCCACCGGCGATATGCAAAGCAAGGAGATCCTCATGCATCGCGCACAGCTTGGAAGCCTGCTTCTCGTGGTTGTCTTCTCTCCTGCCACCGCCGCCTCCCCGCAGGAGTCCGACAGGCTCGCGATTCGCAGGAGAACTGAAGAGTACGTGCAGGCATTCAATAGAGGCGATGCCGCGGCAGCTGCGGCCGTGTACGCGGCAGATGGAACGCACACGTATGCATTCGGGGTTACGCATCGTGGCCGACCTGCCATTGAACAGGGGTTGCGTGAGTTCCTCGCCGGTCCGATGAAGGGGACGCGGGTCAGCATCACGGTGGACTCGATCCGCTTCATCACGGGGGAGATCGCCGTCGAAGAGGACTCGTTCGTGGTGAGCGGATTAACATCCGCGGATGGTGCCGCCGTGCCGTCTCTGAACGGTCGGTGCATGGCAGTTTACCGCAAGCAGTCGAACGCATGGCATGCATCCGCCATACAATGCATGGTCCCGATGTCGCCGCCGAGATCGGCACCCAAACAGGGTGCCTGATGTCCCGCGTTCCTGCCTAACGACCCAGCATCAGGCGCGCCGCTGCTTCGTCACCGAAGCAGAGGAGACAAGGGAGAGGGCGTTCAAGAATGGGTGAATATCGCTTTCGAGCGGGGGCCGTTCGCCAGGAAGTTTCCCACGCCGATGCGCATGTCGTCGGTCGCGCAGCACTCGCCGAACATCTCCGACTCGAATCGCAAGCCGTCGGCAAGCGGCATGCGGCAACCTTCAAGCATTGCGCGGCAGATCAGCGCGTCCACTGCCCGGCTCCGGTGCCCGAGCTCGACCGGCAGGAGGCTGGCCGGCACCACCATCGGCTGCGGGTCGATCGGTGTCAGGCGCTCCGCGCCGCGCGCCGCAGCCCGCGCCAGGGCTACTGCCGCTTCCACCAAGTCGCCCTCGACCTCTGCGCGGACCAGTCCGCACTCCACGGCCTCTCGCCCGGATAGCGCTCGCCCCGTCCGCAACATCTCGGCCGCTTTGGTGAAACCCACCAGACGCGGCAGCCGCTGCGTCGCCCCCGCACCCGGCACAATGCCGAGGTTCGGCTCCGGCTGCGAGACCAGTACCGACAGTCCGGCGCGCGCAATCCGCGCCGTGCAGCACATGGCCAGTTCATTGCCGCCGCCCAGGGCCATCCCGTTGAGTGCGCAGACGACCGGCTTGCCAAGGTGCTCGATGAGGTTTCCCGGTTCCTTGGACCGCTCTGACGTGGTGAAACCCTGCTCGGTTGACGTAATACGGGCGAGGAAGTTGACGTCGGCACCGGACACGAATGCCTTGGTGCCGAAACCGGTCAGCACCACTGCCGAAATGCGAGGGTCCTCTTTCAGGGCTGTGAAATGGTTCGTGAGCTGTGCATAAACCTCGTCATTGAGCGCGTTCAACACGCGAGGCCGCCTGATGGTAAGGATCGCCACGTCGCCCTCATCACGGCGGACGACGTGATCGATGCTGAACGGCTGCCCGGCGCGCGCCTGGTCGACAAGGCAGCGCGGGACCGCGAACCCATCGTGTCGCTCAGCGTACTGCTCGACAAAATCGAGGGCACGCTCAATCCCCACCCGGTTCATGAAGCTGAACGGCGGACGCATGTCGAGCCCGGTCTCCACGGCCAATTCGAGGTCCGCCAGGGTGATGATACCACTATCCAGGATCTGCCCGGCGAGCCCGAAGTAGGCGCCCAGCATCGAATCCGCGATGCGTTGTTCCTGATCGGCGGGGAGGTCGACCTTTTCTTCCCGCGTTGCGACTGCCCACGCCGCACCCGAGATCATCGCGTCCTTCATCAGCCTCGGCGATCGCCACCACGCGCCGAAGCGTCCAGACATCTCGTCGAGCGCGTAATTCGTGATGGGGTTGCCGCCAGTCAGGTTCATGGCGGTGAACGGCCCCACGCCCAGTCCGAGCGCCCGGCGAGTCGCGGCGTCCACTTCCTTCACCGTGCCCGCGTCATTCTCCACGGCGAGGGCGGCAGCCAGGAAAAGCCCCTCGAAGATCGGGTTCACGGCGTATCCGTACCGGCTCCCCGCGCGAACGGGCACCTTTCCGATCGACTCGTAAAAGCCTGTCATCCGGTCGGCAAGCGCTGGATCGGTGTCCCTTCCCGCCACGATCTCGACCAGCGGATTCCGTTCGGCGGGAAAGAAGTAGTGGATGACCAGCGTTCGCGCGGGTTGCCCGAGCTCGGAGAAGATCTCCTCCGGTTCGATGTGCGATGAGTTCGAAGCCAGGATCGCGCGCGGGCCGCAGATGTCCTCCAGCTCCGCAAAGATCCGGCGCTTGACGGCAAGATTCTCGGTAGCCGCTTCAACCACCAGCGATGCGCCTCGAAGCGCTTCGTAGTCGGTGGTAAAGGTGACGGCGCTGACGATGGCGGCCGCTGCTTCGGGAGAGAAGGCCCCGCTCTCGCTCCCCTTGGCCACCTTCTTTTCGAGCTTGGCCCTGCCCCTTGCCAGGGCGTCCGGCGCAACGTCGACCACCACGAAGGACACGGCGAACTGATGAAGCGCCTTGGCGAAGTACAGCGCGATGTCGGGTCCGATCTGCCCTGATCCGACGACACCGATCCGGTCGATCTCTAGATACCTGTTCCGATATGGCACGGCGATTCTGCCTCCAGAAAGCGATCGGATATTCGACTGAACCAGTCTGCGTTTCGAAGAGCCGCGTCAGCGGACAGACCTGTAGCCTCCTGTCACGGGAAGGCCATCCTGCGCAGCAAGGCCTGGAAGCGTGGCTCATCGTGCAGCGTAGTCCAGTGCGGCGAACCTTTCAGGCGCACCAATTGCATCTCGTGCTCGTCGTACGCCTTCTCGAGCCAGTCCATCGCGAGCTCATTCTCTCTAGCCGCGGCATAGTACCTGGCCACGGTAGATGGCATGACGTAGGAACGCTGAGACGCGCGGATCGCGAGCTCGGCCCGGAGGCGCATCGCCCCCCGATATCCACCACCGGCATACGCGCGCTCGATCGTATCGGCGATCTCGCGGTTGCGGAGCGTTTGACGCCACACGGCCATGGCGTCCTCGTACCTTCCCGTCCGCTCGAACGCCGTCTGGAGAAAGCCATGTGCCAGGGGAGCGTTCGGGTCCCGCTCCAGCAGACCCTGGAGATAGGCGATGGTCTCGTCATATCGGCCGGCGAAGAGCAGCGCCTGGCCCACCCAGGCCTGCTGGGTGGCATTGTGGGGGTCGAGCTCCAGAGCCCGTCGCATCTCCACCAGACCGTCCTCGGCCCGTCCGGCCACGCCCTGCAGAAACTCCGCGTACCAGACCCGGAGCACCGGATTGCTGGGGTCGAGCCCGATGGCTCGCTGCAGGGCCCGCTCCGCTCCCGGCCAGTCCCATTCCGCATACAGCTTGATGCCGGCCAGTTGCGCCTGTACTTCCGGCGCGTCCGGATCCAGCTCGTCCGCCTTGGACGCTGCCGCCTTCCATTGCGGTATCGCCTCACGGCAGGGCACGATGCCAAGGTTGCAGCGGAGTGCCCAGACGGTCCCAAGGCCGCCGTACGCAAGCGCATAACTCGAGTCCTTCTCCAGGGCCTGCAGGAAGTACCGCTCCGCCGTCTCGAGTTCCTGGCGAGTGAGTCTCTGCCAGTGGAAACGCCCTTTCAGATACGCGTCATGGGCTTCCGGATTGACGGACCGGGCCTGCATCAGGCGCGATTGCTCGTCCGGAGTGAGCTTCACCCGGATCTGACCGACGATGGCCCGGGTCACCGTGTCCTGCAACGCGAGCAAGTCCTGGAGATCACGGTCATACTGTTCCGACCAGAGAGGTTGCTCGGTTGCCCCGGCGATCAGCTGGACGTTCACCCGCGCGCGGCCTCCCGCGCTCCGCCACGATCCGGTGATGAGCGCGTCCACGCCCAGCTCCCGCGCGATCTGCACGGGGGTCTTGTCGGTCCTGCGGTAGCGCAGCACCGATGGCCGGGCGATGACCCGCCTCAGTCCGCTGAGCTTCGACAGGCTCATGATCAGCGCCTCGTGCATGCCGTCGGCCAGATACTGTTGGGTGCTGTCGCCGGAGAGGTTCTCTATGGGGAGGACCGCGAGCGCTTGGAGCCGCGGAGGGCCGAGCGTCGTGCCACTGCGGACCAGCAGGGCGGTCGCGCCGAGGACGGCGATGCCAAGAACACCCATCGCGGCTACGCGCTGCCGTCGAGTCAGCCCCTGACGGAAGCGCTGGAAGGGCGTGGCCGCTGTCGTCACCGTATCGAGCGTCGCCAGGATCTCCTGCGCCGTAGCCGGGCGAGCCGCGGGCTCCTTTTCCAGACATTGCATCACCACGCCGGCGAGGGGCGGCGGGCACTGGGGATTTCGTTCGCCGAGCGGCAGCGGCGGCTCGCTCAGATGCGCGGAGAACAGGGCCTGCATGGGCCGATCGCCAAACGGGGTCTGACCGGCCAGCAACTCGTAGGAGAGGCAACCGAAGGCATACAGGTCGACGCGATGGTCCATCGCCGGATCCGCGCAGATCTGCTCGGGCGCCATATAGGCGGGGGTGCCGACCGACGTCCCAGCCTGGGTGACGGTGCTGGCCTTCGGCGCGCTGCTTTCGGGGTCGAGTCGGGCATTGGACAGCGCCTTGGCAATTCCGAAATCGGTGACTACGGCTGCGCCGCCAGAGAGCAGCACGTTTTCAGGCTTGATATCGCGGTGCACCACCCCACGTTCGTGCGCGTACGAGAGCGCCCGCGCCACGTCGCGCAGAATGCCAAGGATCTCCGGGAGCGGCAGGCGTTGGTCGCGGCTGATCCGCTCGCGGAGCGAGAGCCCCTCGACGAACGGCATGGTGTAATGGGGAAGTCCGTCGGTCTCGCCGGCCGCGAGCAGCGGGACGATGTTGGCCTGCTGGAGGGAGGCGGCGAGCTGGATCTCGCGCTGGAACCGTTTGGCGGAGAGGCCTGCGGCCAGTTCGGGGTTGAGGACTTTGATGACCACACGCCGGGCCAGGGCCCTCTCGGTGGCCACGAACACTCGGGCCATACCGCCGCCACCGAGCTCGCGCTCGATATCGTAGGCGGCCCCAAGGCCGGATTCCAGCCGGGAACGCAGCTCAGGCATGCCGGGCACGTCCGTCCTGAAGCGCCTTGGCGAAGTACAGCGCGAAATCGGGACCGATATGGCCCGATCCGACGACGCTAGTCCGGTCGATCTCGAGATGCGTGGTCCGAGACGGCACTGAGATCCCACCTCCATAAGAGGGATCGCACGGTCGACTTATAGCACCCTGTCGAATCAGGCCCCTCAGTGGCGTAGGGGGATTCCCTTATTGACGATAGGTGAATCCGGAGCAGAGCTGTGTTCTAGCGAACGTTCGTTCGAACTTGGCGCCTTCAACCCCTTTTCCGGAGCATTCGTTGACCCGGGCTACGATCGTCGAATGGGCGCGGGACCTCTACGAGGACCTGGACTTCGGGGCCGTCCGCGGCTGGCTTGCCGAAAAGCCGGGCCGCAAGGCCGCTGGGTACCTCCCGGTCTACGCGCCGCGCGAATTGATCCACGCCTCGGGGTTGCTGCCGGTGGGCATTCACGGGGGCGGTGACCGGCTCGAGATCATCCGCGGCGACGCCTTCTATCAGTCGTACATCTGCCACCTGCCCCGCTCCGTCATCGAGCTGGCGCAGTCCGGGCGGCTGGACATGCTTTCGGCCGTCCTGTTCCCTTCGACCTGCGACGTCATCCGCAACCTGTCGGGGATCTGGAAGCTCCTGTACCCGGACGTCTATGTGCGCTACATCGACGTCCCGCAGGTCCCCGATCCAGCCGCGGCAGCGCACTTCTGGGAGGGCGAACTCCGGCGCCTGCTGCGGGACCTGGCCGAGGTCTCGGGCCACCAACCGAGCGATGACGATCTTCGCCAGTCGATCGCCATCTATAATAAGGTGCGGGACGTCATCCGCACGCTCTACCGCCTGCGGCAGGAACGGCCGTGGGACGTGCCGACCGAGGAGCTGTATCTCCTGATGCGGGCCGGCGAGGTGATTCCGCCTGACGAGTTCATAGCTCGGGCCCGGGACTACCTCGCCGCCGTGGAGGCCGAGCCGAGACGCCCGCGCGACAACAGCCGGGTCGTGATCACGGGCGCCTTCTGCGAGCAGCCTCCGCTCGGCCTGATCAAGTCCATCGAGCGCGCCGGGTGCTACATCGTCGATGACGACTTCCTGCTGGGGAATCGATTCCTCACCGGTGAAGTCCCCCTCGACGGCGACCCGGTGCGAGCCCTGGCAGAGTCCTTCGTGCATAACGAGCTGCGCACGTCGGTCATGTACGAGGGAGATTCGGGCGGCAAGCGGCGCTTGATGCAGCAGCGCGTGAGCGGAGCGCGCGCCGACGGGATCATCTTCGCCGCGCCCAGCTTCTGCGACCCGGCCCTGCTCGACCAGCCCATGCTGCGCGCCGGCGCGGAGAAGGCCTCCATCCCGTGCATCGCGTTCAAGTATGCGGAGAACAGCGGCCAGTTCCAGCAGTTCCGCGAACAAGCCGGGACCTTCTCCGATTCCATCAAGCTCTGGGGGAGTGCCTGATGAGCGTCGCGCTGAAGGACCGGTCGATGGTGCTGCAGAAGGAGATGATCGCCAGTCACTTTGCGCGGCTCGAGAAGGCGCCCGAGAACCGCGAACCGGTCGTCTACACCTTCGTCCCCGGGAACCTCGTCGAGTTGATCCGTTCCTTTGGCGCGCTCCCGGTATTGCCGGAAATCAACGCCCTCCAGTCGGGCATGCGAAAGCTGTCCGGCGACTACATCGCCGAGGCCGAGCGGCTCGGGCACTCCGAAGACGTCTGCGCCTACGTGAAGTGCGACATCGGCATGTTGCGATCGGGAAACATCGGCCCGGCGGGGACGAAGCTGCCGAAACCCGACCTGCTGCTGCTGTCGTACACGGGCTGCTACACGTTCATGAAGTGGTTCGAGCTGTTGCGCGAGGAGTACGACTGCCCGGCGGTTTTCTTTCACGTGCCGTATCAGGGAGACGGCGTGCTGGAACCGGAGCACCGGGAGTACATGCTGCGCCAGCTTCGCGAGCAGGTGATCCCAGCGCTCGAGCGCGCGACGGGTCGCGCGTACGACGAGGACGCGCTGCGCGAGCGTCTGGCCCTGGCCGCCGAGGCGGAAGATCACCTGGTCGCCGTGCTGCAGTCGGCGAAGCACAAGCCGAGCCCGATCGACGGGTACTTCGGCACAGTGTACTACGTGGGTCCGATCTTCAGCGCTTTCCGCGGCACGCAGGAGGGCGTCGAGTATTACCGCGCGCTGCGCGAGGAAATCGAGGAGCGCGTGGCGGCCGGCCAGGGTCCGGTGACGCCCGAGGGCCCGCTCGACAACCAGAAGTACCGCCTGGTGGTGGAAGGCCCTCCCAGCTGGACGCACTTCCGCGACTTCTGGAAGATGTTCGCGGACGAGGGCGCGGTCGTGGTCGCGTCGACCTACACAAAGGTCGGCGGCACCTACGACTTCGGCTTCCGCCACAATCCGGATGACCCGTTAGGCACGCTCGCCGACTACTGCAGTGGATGCTACACGAACCTCAACCTGCCGTCGCGTATCGACATGCTGGTGCGATACATCCAGGAGTACGAGGCAGACGGCTTCGTGATCAATTCCGTGAAGTCGTGCAACTCCTTCTCAGCGGGCCAGCTGATGATCCTGCGGGAAGTGGAGAAGCGGACCGGGATCCCGGGGGCATTCATCGAATCCGACCTGGTCGATCCACGCTACTTCTCGACCGCCAACATCAAGAACCGGCTGGAGAGCTACTTCCAGATGATCCAGGCGCGGCGCGCGGGGCGCGAAGCATGAGCTGCGTCGTCGGCATCGACCTCGGGTCCACGACGACCAAGGCTGTCGTCCTCGACGAAGACGGCCATGTGCTGGGCCGCGGCATCACGAATTCGCGGTCCAACTACGACCTCGCCGCCGCGGTGGCGCGCATCGAAGGATTCATCAACGCGCGCTTCGGGCTCATACAGCAACAGCTCGAGTCAACCGGGAGCGCGGACTCTGTGGGCCGTCTGCGCCGTGCCTTCGTCATGGAGCAGTTGCTGCTCCAGCTGCGCCGGCTGGAGCAACTGCTGCTGGAGGAAGTGGCCAGGTCGGCGCCGGCAGGCTTGAAGGCGCCGTTCGCGGACGCCATCCGCGAGATCTGCCGCCGCATCACCGAGGAAGAGGAGAAGCGGTTCCGACAACCTCCGATCCTCCGCTCGGACTTCTTCCGCGATGCCGCGGGGTCGGCCTTCATGCGGCTCGCCGAGGAAGTTGCCGATCCCGCGGGCGTCACCTTCGATCGCCTGATCGGGGCTTACGACAAGTGCATCATCAGGGCGGAGAATGAGCCCATCGAGCTGGACTTCCGCGATCACATCGACAACGCGTTGAACCGGATGGGCAATCCACCGGGGCTGGCCGACGCGGTCGAGTACGCGGCGTCGAAGGACCTGACACCCGCGACGACGGTCGGGACCGGATATGGACGCGCGCGCCTGCCGTTCCCCAAGGAGCAGATCCGCTCCGAGATCCTGTGTCATGGCCTGGGAGCGCACGCGATGTTCCCCGAGACGCGCACGGTGCTGGACATCGGCGGACAGGACACGAAAGCCATTCAGGTGGACGAGCAGGGCATCGTCACCAGTTTCCAGATGAACGACCGCTGCGCGGCGGGGTGCGGCCGCTACCTCGGCTACATCGCCGACGAAATGAACCTTGGCCTGCACGAACTGGGCCCGCTGGCCGAGCAGTCCCGTCGACACGTGAAGATCAACTCGACCTGCACGGTCTTCGCCGGCGCCGAGTTGCGCGAGCGCCTTTCGCTCGGAGAGAAGCGCGAGGACATCCTGGCCGGCCTGCATCGCGCGATCGTGATCCGGGCCATGAGTCTCCTGGCCCGGTCAGGCGGGGTGTCCGACCAGTTCACCTTCACCGGCGGCGTGGCGAAGAACCCGGCGGCGGTCCGCGCCATCAGGGAACTGGTGCAGGAGAACTACGGGGAGCGCCAACTGAACATCTCCCCGGACAGCATCTACACGGGGGCGCTGGGCGCCGCGCTCTTCGCCAGACGAATGGTGGCCTGATGCACATTTCCGCCGGGATCGACGTCGGCAGCGGTGCCGTCAAGGTGGTCGTGATGAGCACGGACGGCCACGGCGAGGAACGACTCCTGTCCAGCGCGTCGTCGCGCATCCGGCGGCGTGAAGTGGCGCGCGTGCTGGACGAGGTCTTCGCAACGGCGGTGGGCGAGTGCGGCGTTGGCGAGATCCACTACGTCGCCACAACCGGGGAGGGCGCGGAGTTCCCTTGGGCCACG
>Ga0209108_10000988_pt1 | contig 16306 bp, 15 predicted proteins | sample Rifsed10ft1_FD_184003 | JGI IMG/M metagenome (GOLD analysis project Ga0209108, IMG submission 184003) | Soil microbial communities from Rifle, Colorado, USA - sediment 10ft 1 (version 2) | ecosystem: Environmental > Terrestrial > Deep subsurface > Rock core/Sediment | place: Rifle, Colorado...
GGTCATGAGGTGGCGCGGAGCCTGTGGCGGGTCACGGTTATGTGATTTACTCCAACAAATGCCGGGAGCACCGTGCAACGAACGCACCGGCGGTGTCAAGCCGGATGGAGCCGGCGGACGAGGGATCCCCTGATGGCGCAAGGACGCGGCGGGCTCGTCGCGGGTGTCGACAGCTCGACCCAGGCGACGAAGGTCGTCCTGATCGATCCCGAGCACGGTCGTCGCGTGGCGGAAGGCCGGGCATCCCACGAGGTGACGGGCTCGGCCGGGGCGCGCGAAAGCGACCCGGAGGGATGGTGGACCGCCCTGGGGCAGGCGATCGCGCAGACCGGCCGCGCCCGGGACGTCGCGGCGATCGCCGTGGCCGCACAGCAGCATGGCCTGGTCACGCTGGACGACTCCGGTCGGCCGATCCGGGCGGCGGTGCTCTGGAACGACACGAGGTCCGCCCCGGACGCGGACGCCCTCGTCGCTGCGTGGGGGCCGGCGACCTGGGCGGAGCGCGCCGGCAGCGTGCCCGTCCCGTCGTTCACCGTCACGCGCTGGGCGTGGCTTCGGCGGACCGACCCGGATGCGGCGGCGCGGACACGGAGCATCCGGCTGCCCCACGACTACCTCACCGAGCGACTGACCGGCGAGGCGGTCACCGATCGTGGTGACGCGTCCGGGACCGGCTGGTGGTCGACGGCCAGCGAGGCCTATCTGCCCGAGGTCCTCGAGCTGCCCGGCGTCGCGCTCCCCGTCTCGATGCTGCCGCGGGTCGCGGCCCCGGCCGAGCTCGTCGGCACGATCCGCCCGGAGGCGGCGGCGGACCTCGGCCTGGCCGACGATGTCGTCGTCGGCCCGGGGACCGGTGACAACATGGGCGCCGCGCTCGGGCTCGGCCTCCGGCCGGGCGAGCCGGTCCTGAGCCTCGGGACGTCCGGGACCGCCTACGCCGTGAGCGAGCGGCGCGCCGTGGACCCGTCCGGGGTCATCGCCGGCTTCGCCGACGCGACCGGCCGCTTCCTGCCGCTCGCTGCCACCCTCAACTGCACACTCGCGGTCGACCGCGTGGCCGGCTGGTTCGGCATCGACCGCGAGGCGGTCTCGCCGTCGGGCGAGGTCGTCGTCCTGCCCTGGTTCGATGGCGAACGAACGCCGAACCTGCCCGGAGCGAGCGCCACCGTGACCGGCCTCCGCCACGCGAGCGACCCCGGCGCGATCCTGATGGCGACCTACGAGGGGGCGCTGGCCGGCTTGCTGGACGCCCTCGATCGGATCGAGGCCCAGGTCGGTGGCGCGGCGGCTGAACTGCCGCTCACCCTCATCGGGGGCGGCGCGGGCGGGCGGATCTGGCAGGAGACCGCGCAACGGCTCTCCGGCCGCGCCGTCCGGATCCCCGCGGAGCGGGAGCTCGTCGCCCTCGGGGCCGCGGCGCAGGCGGCGTCGATCCTGACCGGCGAGGCCGGCGCGGACATCGCGCGTCGATGGGCGGCCTCGGCGCCTGGCGACCGCGCGCTCGAGCCGGTCCCGCCGGACCTCGAGCGACTCGAGCGGATCCGTCGCGTCCGCGCCGCCGCGACGGACCTCGCGACCCTGGGGACGACCACGTGACCGTGCCGCTCGCCGCGGGCGACGTGACCGCGATCGTCGACCCCCGGGCCGGCGGTCGACTCGCCTCGCTCGTGGTCGCCGGTCGGGAACGCCTGATCACGGAGCCCGATCCGAGCGCCCTCTGCCCGGCAGTGACCTGGGGCTCGTTCGCGATGCTCCCCTGGGTCGGCCGGATGCGCGATGGCCGCCTCGCCTGGGACGGCACGGATCGGACGCTGCGGCGCGACTTCGGCGCGCACGCCATCCACGGCGCGACGTACGACGTCCGCTGGGAGGTCGTCGCGGCGGACGACCGCTCCGTGGAACTCGTCCGCCCCCTCGGCGCGCTCGATCGTTGGCCGTTCCGCGGCGAAGCCCGGCAGGCGATCACCGTGTCGCCGGACCGGCTCGACCTGCGGATCGAGATCCGCGCCGAGACGAGGATGCCGGTGGGAGCGGGTTGGCACCCGTGGTTCCGCCGTTTCGAGGGCGAGCCCGTGACCGTGACGGTACCCGCACCTGCCGTGCTCGAGACGACGCCGGACATGATCCCGACCGGGTCGGTGATCCCGCTGGACGAGATGACGGACCTGCGTCACGCGCGCGAGATCGGGCGACGTCGGCTGGACCACGCCTACGTCCGGGTCGACGGACCAGCCACCGTCGGGTGGCCGGACCTGAGCATGACCGTCGACGCCGAACCGCTGCAGTCCGTCGTGGTCTACACCACGCCCGACGCGGTCTGCGTCGAGCCGCAATCCCAATGGCCCGATGCCATCCGCCTGGCAGGGACGGGACTCGACAGCGGGCTCGTCGTCCTCGAGGCCGGCGACACCTTCCGGATGACCTCGCGATGGTCGTGGAGGCGGCCCGAACCGACCGATGCGTCCGCGGGGCTCCCGGCTTGACGTGGGCACCGCGACTGTAAGACTCTGTCACCGACCATTTTGAGCGAGAGGAACACAAACCTGTCGATGATGGGGCGAGACGAGGTCGGCCAGCGCAGCGAGACCGTTCGCCGCGCGAACCTGAGCGCCATCGTCCGGGAGCTCCACGTGGACGGTCCGCTCTCCAGGTCCGACCTCGTCGCACGCACCGGCCTGACGCGGAGCGCGATCCGCGGCCTCATCGGCGAGCTCGCCACCGCGGACCTCGTATCCGAGGAACGCGCGGTCCCGCTCGGCACCCCTGGTCGTCCGTCCCCGCTCGTTCACCTCAACCCGGACGCGGCCGTCGTCCTTGCCCTCGAGATCGCCGTCGATTCGCTGGCCGCCGCGCTGGTCGGGCTCGGCGGCGAGGTCTTCGAGCTCATCCGTGTCGAACGACCACGGGGCCATTCGACGGTCGATGACGTCGTCGCGGACCTCGCCGAGCTCGCGGCGACGATCCAGGGACGCCACCCGTCGTCGGAGCTGATCGGGATCGGCGTGACGGTCGTCGGCCTGGTCCGGCGGACGGACGGGCAGGTCGCGATGGCGCCGAACCTCGGCTGGCGGGACGTCCCGCTCGTCGATGTCCTTGCCGCCGCCCTCGACACCAGCGCGCCGATCTGGATCGCCAACGACGCGGAGCTCGGCGCGCTCGCGGAGGTCCGGCGTGGCGCGGCAGTCGGGGAGAGCGACATCCTCTACATCTCCGGTGAGGTCGGCGTCGGTGGCGGAGCGATCGTCGACGGTCGGCCGCTGCTCGGCGCGGCCGGGTATGCCGGCGAGGTCGGCCACATCCCCGTGAACCCGAACGGCACCGCCTGCCGCTGTGGATCGGTCGGCTGCTGGGAGACCGAGGTCGGCGAGGGGGCACTGCTCCGACGGGCCGGCCACCCGCCGGGGGGCGGACCCGATGCGGTCGAGGCGGTGATCGCCGAGGCCAGGGATGGCTCGCCGGCAGCGCTGAGTGCCTTCGACGACGTCGGCCACTGGCTCGGGATCGGGCTGGCGGGCCTCATCAACATCCTCAACCCGCGCCTGGTGCTCCTGGGGGGCCGCTTCGGTCGGATCCATCCCTTTGTCGCGACGACGCTCGAGGGGGAGCTCGATCGACGGGTACTCCCTGCCCCACGACGGCTCGTCCGAGTCGTGCCGACGGCGCTCGGCGTGGACGCCCCGCTGCTCGGTGCCGCCGAGCTCGCATTCGAACCCCTGCTCACCGACCCCGCGACCTGGCTGCCCCCACGCGACGCGTTCGTCGACCAGGCGAGCGCCTGACATCCGAGGTCCAGTGACCGATCGACCAGGAGGAGGGTCGACGACCACCTCGACGGAGACCAGGAGGGTGATAGCCTAGAAGAGACATTCGTTCGACCGAGGGGTTAGACGTAACCGGAGGAGAAGGAGTCAACGATGTCCTATCGTCGATTGGCGGCGCTCGTCGCGACCGCCGCGATCGCGTTCGCTGCCTGCACTGGTGGCGGCGCCACAAGCGCTCCGAGTGAAGCACCACCGGCCAGTGAGGCGCCCCCCGCCAGCGTCGCGCCGAGCGCCGCGGCGTGCACCGTCGGCGTGTCGTGGAACAACTTCCAGCAGCCGCGCTGGGCCGCGTTCGACGAGCCCGGCATCCAGGACACCGTCGAAGGCGGCGGTGGCACCTACATCAGCGCCGACGCCAACCTGAGCACCGAGCAGCAGCTCACCGACATCACGACGCTGTTGTCGCAGGGCGCGAACGTCCTGATCGTCCTGGCCCAGGACACGACCGTCATCGGACCCGCCGTCCAGTTGGCCAAGGACGCCGGCGTCCCGGTCATCGCCTATGACCGCCTCATCGAGGACCCCGAGGTCCTGTACATCACCTTCGACAACGTCGGCGTCGGCAAGGCCGAGGCCGAGGCGGTCCTCGCCGCGGTCCCGACCGGCAACTACGTCCTGATCAAGGGCGACCCGGGCGACCCGAACGCTTCGACGTTCCTGCCCCAGGGCTGGGACGACGCCGGTCTGAAGACCAAGGTCGATGCCGGCGAGATCACGATCCTGAACATGTCCGGCACGAACTGGCCGAAGGACGCCGGTACGTACACGGACGCCTGGGCGACCGAGACGGCCCAGGCCAACATGGAGGCCATCATCGACAAGGCCGTCGCCGACGGCACGCCGATCAACGCGGTGCTGGCCGAGAACGACAGCACGGCACTCGGCGTCGCGGCCGCCCTCACCGGCAAGGCCTACGACCCCTACCCGCCCGTCAGCGGCCAGGACGGCGACCCCGCCAACCTGAACAATGTCGCGAAGGGCCTCCAGTACGTCGACGTCTGGAAGCAGGCCAACCAGCTCGGCAAGGCCGCCGGGGCTGCCGCCCTGGCTCTCTGCGCCGGCGGCGACATGGCCAGCCTGACCTTGGCGGACGGCCTCGTCGACCCGTCGGTCGCGCCGGTCGCGGGTCTCACCGCGCAACCGTTCACGACCCCTGGCGGCAACACCGTCAGTTCGTTCATCCTCCAGCCGACCCCGCTGACCGCCGAAAACCTGCAGCTGGCGATCGACGGTGGTCAGATCACCAAGGATGCGCTGTGCGCCGGCGTGGATGCCGCGACAGCGCCGCCGGCCTGCCAGTGACGGTCGCCGACCGCTGAGCTAGCCATCACGCCTGCGCCCTCGGATCCGTCCGGGGGCGCAGGTCGATTCGCACACAGAAGCTGGAGAGCCGCCGTGACGAACGTGGCCGACGCGGCACCCGTTCCCGGACAGATCGAGCCGCCCGCGCGTCCGTCGATCCGCGGCATGCTCGCCCAGACGGAGATCGACCTCCGGCTGTTCGGCATGGTGCTGGCCCTGGGGGTGATCCTCGTCGTCTTCCACATCGCAAGCGGCGGGAAGCTCATCCAGCCGAACAACATGATCACGCTGGCCGTGCAGGCGGCTGGGATCGCGATCATCGCGACCGGGATGGTGCTGATCATCGTCTCGCGCAACATCGATCTTTCGGTCGGGTCCGTCGTCGGCCTCGTGGCGATGAGCTACGCGCTGCTCATGACCGACTGGTTCCCCGACATCCTCGGGCTCGGCCCGGACACCCCGTTCCTGTGGGCGCTCGCGCTTGCGTTGGGGATCGGGATCGGCGCCGCGATCGGGGCGATCCAGGGCTTCATCATCGCCTACATCGGCGTGCCGTCGTTCATCGTCACGCTCGGGGGTCTGCTGACCATCCGGGGCCTCGTCTGGTACCAGTCCCAGGGCGCGGCGGTCAATGGACTCGATCCGACCTTCCTGCTCATCGGCGGCGGAGCCCAGGGTTCGGTCGGCGAAGTGCTGACCTGGGCCCTCGCGGTTGCGGGCTGCCTCGCGATCTTCGCGATCATCGCCAACGGCCGGCGCCAGCGGCGCCGGTATGGGTTCCCGGTCCGGCCGGTGTGGGCCGAGATCGCGCTCATCGTCGTCGGCTGCGGCGCCGTCCTTGGCATCGCGTGGTTCGCGAACAACAACTTCTGGCCGCAGGGTCTCGCCAACCGGGTCGCCGTCGAGCAGGGCTGGGGACCCGCGCCAGAGGGTGGCTGGCGGATCCCGACCGGGTTCCCGCTCCCGATCGTCCTGCTCATCGGCGTGACGCTGGTCATGACCTGGATGGCGACCCGCCGGCGGTTCGGTCGGTTCGTCTACGCCTATGGCGGCAATCCCGACGCCGCCGAGCTCGCCGGCATCAACACCCGTCTGACGATCCTCAAGACCTACGTCCTGATGGGCATCCTGTGCGCCCTGGCCGCCGCCATCGTGTCGGCTCGGCTCAACGGCTCTACCCTCGACATCGGCCAGAGCTACGAGCTGTACGTCATCGCCGCCGCGGTCGTCGGCGGGACCTCGTTCGCCGGCGGCATCGGCACCATCCCCGGCGCCGTGCTGGGCGCCTTCGTCATGCAGTCGCTGGCCTACGGGCTCAGTTTCATCGGCGTCAATTCGCCCGGTCAGAACGTCGTCGCCGGCCTCGTCCTCATCGTCGCGGTCGGCCTCGACACGATCAACCGCCGGCGCGGTTCCTGAGCGTCAGGGAGGTACGATCGTGGCTATCGCGGAGCGAACGCCGCTCGTCGAGATGCGCAACATCGACGTGGCCTTCGGCGGCGTGCATGCCGTGCGGGACGTCACGATCGACCTCAATGCCGGGGAGGTCGTCGGCCTCGTCGGCGGCAACGGCGCCGGGAAGTCGACGTTGATGCGGGTGCTGTCGGGGGCGCATCCGGCCGACGCCGGTGAGATCCGTGTGGACGGCGAGGTCGTCGTCATCAAGAACCCGCGCGATGCGAAGGTGTTCAACATCGAGACCATCTACCAGACGTTGGCGCTGGCGGACAACATCGATGCGCCAGGCAACCTGTTCCTCGGCCGCGAGCTCCTGACCCGCTGGGGCACACTCGATGAGTCGAGCATGGAGGATGCGACCCGCAAGATCATGGGTCGCCTCAACCCGAACTTCAAGAACTTCGCGACGCCCGTCGTGTCCCTCTCCGGCGGCCAGCGCCAGGCCGTCGCGATCGCCCGGGCGGTCCACTTCAACGCCAGGATCATGATCATGGACGAGCCGACCGCGGCCCTCGGACCGGCCGAGACCAACCAGGTCCGCAACCTCATCCGCCAGCTCAAGGACGAGGGCATCGGCATCTTCCTGATCAGCCACGACATCCACGATGTGTTCGACCTGTCCGACAGGATCAGCGTCATGTACCACGGCCAGATCGTCGACACGGTGCAAAAGGGCGACGTCACGCCGGATGACGTCCTCGGCATGATCATCCTGGGCAAGAAGCCCGGCGAGGTCACCGAGAAGGAGCTCGCACAACTCGAGTTGCGCGCCTGACCTCACGGTCCCGCGACGATCGGGCTCAGTTCCGGGCGCCCGCCTCCACCCTGGCCGCGTCGGTCGACCAGATCGCCTGGTTCACCACGTTCTCGAGCCGCTCCTGCTGCCCGGACACCGGGCGCGGGTCGATCTCGCCGACCGCGACCTTGCCGGCCAGGACCTCCAGCGGCTCCTCACCCAGGAGGATCGAGCGGCCCAGCGGCCCGGCCCAGCCTGCGTAGCGCTCCTCGCGCATCTGCTCAAGGACGCCCCGTTCGACCAGCTCCGCCGCCGCGAGCAGCGCCCGGGCGAGCGTGTCGATGCCGCCGATGTGACCGTGGAACAGGTCCGTCCGGGACATGCTCTGGCGCCGCAGCTTGGCATCGAAGTTGAAGCCGCCGGTCGTGAACCCACCGCCGCGCAGGATCTCGTACAGCGCCAGTGACAGCTCGTCGACCGAGTTCGGGAACTGGTCGGTGTCCCAGCCGTTCTGGTAGTCGCCGCGGTTGGCGTCGATGCTCCCGAAGATGCCATTCGCGACGGAGTACGCGACCTCGTGATGGAAGCTGTGGCCGGCGAGGGTCGCGTGGTTCGCCTCGATGTTCACCCGGTATTCGTCCTCGAGCCCGTTGCGGACGAGGAAGCCGTGCACGGTCGCGCAGTCGTAGTCGTACTGGTGCTTTGTCGGCTCCTGGGGCTTTGGCTCGATGAGGAGCGTGCCCTTGAACCCGATCCGGTGCTTGTGCTCGGCGACGAGGTGCAGGAACCGGGCGAACTGGCGCTCCTCGCGCTTGAGGTCCGTGTTGAGCAGCGTCTCGTAGCCCTCGCGCCCGCCCCACAGGACGTAGTTCACGCCGCCGAGGCGGTGCGTCGACTCCAGCATGAGCTTGACCTGCGCCGCGGCGTAGGCGAAGACCTCGGGATCGGGGTTCGTCGCGGCACCGGCCGCGTAGCGCGGGTGGCTGAAGAGGTTGGCCGTCCCCCACAGCAACCGGACGCCGGTCTGCGACATCTTCTCCTGGGCAGCCGCCAGGATCGTCTCCAGATTGGACTGCGTCTCGGCGAAGGTGCCGCCCTCCGGCGCGATGTCGCGATCGTGGAAGCAGAAGTACGGGACGCCCAGCTTCTCGAAGAACTCGAATGCCGCGTCGAGCTTCGCCCTGGCCGCGAGCATCGGGTCCAGCCGTGGGTCGAGCCACGGCCGATCGAACGTCCCGACACCGAACACGTCGGACCCGGGCCACTGGAACGAATGCCAGTAGCACACGGCGATGCGGAGGTGGTCCTCCATCCGCTTGCCCAGAACGAGCCGGTCGGGTTCGTAGACCTTGTAACTCAGGGGATCGCTGGATCCGAGCCCGCCGAAGGGGACCCGGCCCGCCACGTCGGAAAAGAAGTCGTCAGCCACCGCCGGTCCCTCCTGCATGTTTGTATGAACGTATCACATACCCCAGCCGGGAACGAGACGTGGTGGTCCACCACCCCCTTACTCGGGCGGCCCCTCGTTCGCGGCGACCCGCCCCATGATCCAGCGGATGCCGTCCTCCCAGGACGCGGCGCCCGCATCGAGTCCGCGTCGTTCGGCCTCCAGCTCCCATGCGTCGCACCAGCCGCCGACCATCGGCGCCGGGATCCCCAGGGCGACCAGGCGGGCCGCGGTCAGGGTTCGCAGGGCGCGGTCGAGTCGATCGTCGTCGTCGTCGTCGGTCATCGCGTGCGGTGTTCCCTCACTCTGGACGTGTGGTGCACGATAATGCCCTCGGGCATCCGACGACATCCGAGGTGCGACCATGTCCGTGATCATCCCGCGCTGGGAATGGCGCACCTTCGGCTCGGGGTTCGGCCCCGCGGAGGCGACCGTCGCCGCACTCGTCTCGGGCGATGTCGCCGTCAGTGACGAGTTGTACCTGCTGTCCGGCGCCGGCGACAACGTCAAGGTCCGCGACGATCTCATGGACATCAAGGTCCTCCAGGAGACCAACGCGGACGGCCTGGAGCAGTGGAAGCCCGTGCTGAAGGCCGGCTTCCCGCTCGCGGCCGCCGACGTGCAGGAGGTCTTCGGCGCGCTTCGCCTCCCCCCGCCCGCGCTCGCCCGGGACACCTACACGCTCGACCAGTTCGTCGAGGAGCTCGCGCGACCGGCTGGTGTCCGTCCGGTGCGCGTCCACAAACGGCGGGCGCGGTTCACGACCGGCGGCTGCATCGGGGAACTCTCGGAGGTCGTCGGCGACGGACGGCCGACCAGGACGATCGCGATCGAGGCGACCGATCCGGCGGCGGTCATCGCCGCGGTCCGCGAGGTCGGACTGGGCGATTACCTGAACACGAGCTACCCGCTGGCCCTGCGGGCACTCCTCGAGGGCGCGCCCGAGCGGTACGCCGTGGTCGACGTCGGGACGAACTCGGTGAAGTTCCACGTCGGCGAGCGTGCGGCCGACGGGTCCTGGCGGGCCGTCGTGGACCGCGCCGAACTCACCCGGCTCGGCGAGGGCCTCGAGGAGCACGGAGACATCCAGCCCGCACCGCTCGAGCGGACGATCGCCGCGGTCGCCGGCATGGCCGATGAGGCGAGGCGCAACGGGGCGCTGGCGATCGCGGCCGTCGGGACCGCCGGCCTGCGGCTGGCGCGGAACCGCGACGCGTGCATCGCCGCGATCCGCGACCGGACCGGCATCGACGTGGAGACCATCCCGGGGGAAGAGGAAGGGCGGCTGGCATACCTCGCGGTGAAGGTCGGGCTGGGCCTGGGCGATGGACCGCTCGTCGTGTTCGACACGGGCGGGGGCAGCACGCAGTTCACGTTCGGGCACGGCGACGCTGTCGACGAGCGGTTCAGCGTCGACGTCGGCGCCGTGCGCTTCACCGAGCGCTTCGGGCTCGATGGGGTCGTGTCAACGGAGGTGCTGGCCGACGCCCTGGCGGCGATCGCCGCCGACCTCTCGCGGATCGACGGCCGGCCGTCGCCGGATGCCCTGGTCGCGATGGGTGGGGCGGTGACGAACATCACGGCCGTCAAGTACGGCCTCGCCACGTACGACCCCGACCGCGTCCAGGGCACGGTCCTCGACCGTGCCGAGATCGACCGGCAGATCGAGCTGTATCAATCGAAGGACGCAGATGGGCGCCGCGGGATCGTCGGACTCCAGCCCAAGCGCGCCGAGGTGATCCTGACCGGCGCCTGCATCGTCCGTACCGTCATGGACAAGCTCGGCAAGGACTCGCTGACGGTGAGCGACCGGGGTCTCCGCCACGGCCTGCTCGTCGAGCGATTCGGCGATCGACCACGTAGCGAGGTGTCAGCTCGATGAGCACGAACGCGACCGAGACGCTCCCCCGCCTGTCCGACGAGGAGCTCGTCAAGCTCCTGCAGGTCATGAAGGGGGTCGACAGCGTCGAGCTCAAGGTGACCCTCCCGGCGAGCGAGACCCGCACCGTCATCCGTGCGCTGGACATGGATCCCGTCGAGGCCCAGCCGCGCCAGGTCTTCTTCTTCGATACGCCGGACCTCGCCCTCAATGCCGCGGGCGTCGTGGTCCGGGCGCGACGGGTGCAGGGCGGGCGGGGCGACACGGTCATCAAGCTGCGTCCGGTCGTGCCCGAGGAGCTGTCCGCGGAGCTGCGCCGGCAGACCGCGTTCAATGTCGAGGTCGACGTGATCCCCGGCGGTTTCGTCTGCTCGGCCTCGTTCAAGGGACGGACCACCGGCCAGGAGATCCGCGGCGTCGTCAATGGCGCGACGCCGCTCCGCAAGGTCTTTTCGAAGGAGCAGCGCGCCTTCTATGCGGAGCACGCACCGGAGGGCATCGACCTCGACGGCCTCACCACATTGGGTCCGACCTTCGTGCTGAAGCTCGCATTCGAACCCTCGGTCATCGGTCGTCGGATGGTCGCTGAGCTCTGGTTCTACCCGGACGGGTCGCGCGTCTTCGAGCTGTCGACCAAGTGCCTGCCCAGCGAGGCGTTCCAGGTCGCCGCGGAGGCCCGTGCCTACCTCGCAAGCAACGGCGTCAAGCTGGGCGGCGAACAGGCGACCAAGACCAAGACGGCCCTCGAGTTCTTCCGCGACGAGCTCAAGGCGAGCGCCGCGACCACCTGATCCGGCGTCCGGGCGGGGCGGCTAGCGCCCGATCTCGATCCGGCCGTTCCAGAGCACGTAGTTGGTGCGATACGTGTCGCGATGGATGACCTTGCCGTTGCGGCGGACGACGCGGCTCACCGAGACGCTCATCCCGTTCGCCGGATACTCGGTCTGCTCGCGGACGCCCTTCGGCAGCGTCGAGACGTAGACCGTACGCGTCGTCGCCTTGCGGACGTTCCAGACGCTGGGCTTGCTGATCGAGACCTTGCGACCGTCCGGGATCCCCCAGATCTCGTAGCGGACCCAGCCCACGCCGCCGGCGCGGTATCGGAAGGTCCGGATGACGATCGGATCCTTCATGTCGTTGGTGAAGGACACCGTCTGGGTACCCCCGCCGGACTTGGAGACCGTCGCATCGAGCCCCAGTGGATAGCGGTTGATGTAGTACTTGTGGTTCGCCCGTGCACCCATCTTGAGACCGGCCCGAAGGGCGGCGTTGAACAGGGTCGTGGAGCTGGAGCACATCCCGCCACCGAGCGCCCCGGTCGGTTCCGTGTGATTCCCGGCGATGAAGCCGCCCGGCCCGAAACCACGCGCCGGCGTGACCGGACCAAGCGCACGCCACCACTCGAACCGCTGTCCGGGCATCAGGACGGTGCCATCGATGATCTTCGCCGGCAGCCAGATGTTCGCGCCGTTGTAGTTGCGCTCACCCACTGGGAACCAGGTCTTCCAGGACCCGAGACGCTGCATCAGCGGGCCCTTCTTCAGCGCCTCCGCGGTCGAGAGCTTCGGCGGGACCTTCTCGACCTGGGCCTTGACAGACGGGACCGTGGCACCCATCGCGCGCTCGGCGAGGGTCTCGGCGATGGCGGTCGCGGTCGCAGCCTTGTCGAGTCGCCGACCGTCACTGGCCGCGACCACGCCGACGACCTTCCCGCCACGCGTCTTGAGGTACGTCGCCGACGCCGGGCTGCGACGAAGGGCCTTGGCCACCTTCTTGAGTGACGCCGGGATCGCGGCTTCGTCGACGACCGGCCACGGTGACCCGTCGGCTGCGGCCTCGAAGCCGATCCAGCTCCGGACCGTTGCCGCCTTGATCTTCCACTTCTTCTTGCCCCGGGTGACCAGGACATCGCCGATCATCCGCTCGGCAGCCGCTTTCGCGAGGGCCGCCTCGCGGTCACCGTGCGCCGGCTTGATCGACACGGCCGCCGCCTCCACGACGACCTCCGCCGGCGCGCTCGGGTCTGCCAGGATCTCGAGCGCCGCTGCCGCGGCAGCCGCCCCATCGAAGGTCCGCCCGTCGCGCGCCGGACTGACCTGGATCCCCTCAGGGGTCATGGCGACGTGACTGTCGACCGGCGGGCGCTGGAGCTTGGCCACGGCGTTGTCGACCCAGTTCGCGAGGGCGACTCGGTCGAGTGCGACCACCGGCTCGATCGACGCGTGCGAGGTGGCCAGGCGGACCTCGGCGACCGCGCGCTCGAGCGGGTTGCCCGACCGCCCGGCACGCATCGCTGCGTCGACCATGGCCGTGATGTCGGGGCGCCGCGAGAACCGGTCGAACGGCACGGCCACGTCCCCGGCATTCATGTGGACCACCACTCGCCCGACGGAGTACCCCTGGAGGGCCGTCTCGAGCACACCGGACGCCTGACCGTAGTCGAGACCTGATACATCGACGCCGGCGACGTCGACACCGGGCAGGACGCGGCCCTCGTAGCTCGCGTCCCACGCCAGGAGCGCACCGGCGACGATGCCGATGCAGAGGACGAAGCCGACGAGGAACCCGATCAGCAGGCGCGGCCAGACTCGTCGGCCACCCGCGGTGGCGACGTTGGTATCGGGGACGAGGACTTCGTCGATCGTGGTCACGGGATACGCATCATGCCGCATCGGCGCCGCTGGTCAAGCCGACTATCGGCGAACGAGCCCCGTGTCATCTGGGGGGTCGCCCGTTGCGGCGATCGATCACTCTGCGTGGGGTCGCCGGGCCACGGCGGCCTCGACCCGGGCGCGAACGTCGGGGAACGTCGCCATCACCCGCCCGAACTCGTGGCTGCCCAGCTCCACGAGCTCGCAATCGGTACCGCAGGTCGCGGTCGCGGTGCGATCACCGGTCTCCACGAGCGCGATCTCACCGAGGAATCCACCGTCAGACATCGACCGCACGAACCGACCCTGCCGTTCGATGCGGACGGTGCCGCTGGCGATGACGTAGAAGGACTCGGCGGCCTCGCCTTCGCGCAGGAGCACCGTGCCCGCCGGCATCGCCACCACTCGGGCGAGCGCCGCCACGGCCTCCATGCTGCGTGGTTCGAGCGTGGCGAAGATCGGGAGCCGGGCGAGGACGTCGGTCTTGTGGGCCATATCGCGCCGAGCATAGCCTGCGCCATGCACGCGCGTCCGACCCGGGGGAGCGAGGCTAGACCGCGGCCTCCCAGCCGTCGAAATCGCCCTGGTGGCGGTCGGCGATCCCCTGGAAGAGGTCGTCCGCGGAGCGCACGCCGTCGATGTCGAGGACGACGTCGTGTCGCTCACAGATCAGCGACCAGTGTCCGGGGTATTCGGGCAGGGGGTCGCCGACGTTGCAGTCGTAGCCCGCCGCCCGCGCCTCGTCGGCGCCCGAATTCGCGACGTCCGGTGAGCCGAAGTAGAGGTAGTAGAGGGCATGGCGTGGCTTCGTGAGGTCCGCACCCGCCCGGAGCATCTGCCCCAGGAGCGCCAGATCCTTGTACTTGAGCCCCGTCTCGGGCGAACGAGCATTCATGTCGACCGGCTCGTCGTCCTTCGGCTTGCGCCTGAGCAATCTCACGTCCGCCTCGCTGGCTGCGGCGCCCGCCCTCGGCTCGTCGTCTCCGTGCGGCTGCGGCGCGGCCGGATGGTACGTCCGACGCCCACGACGGCGATGTAGGCCGATGTTCCCATCGAGGACTACCTGACCGCACGGAAGGTGGCATCCGCACGTCGGTTCGCAACCCCGATCGATCGCAGGAACGTGCATGATCGGGGTCCATAGCGTGAGGAGGGTCCCCAAGTGACGGCCGAACCACCCGTGCTGCGCAAGCACGGCAACGCCTACAACATCTTCATCCTGGTTCTGACGGTCTACTCGCTGGCCATGATGGTCCTGCTGCTTCTGCCCCTCGACCCGGAAACGCGCGCCCTGGTGAACGCCTACGACAACGCGATCTGCGTGATCTTCCTTATCGACTTCGCTGGGAACCTCCTGGGCGCCAGACCGAGACGGGCCTATTTCATCGGCCAGCGCGGCTGGCTCGACCTGATCGGCTCGATCCCGAGCTTCGGCTTCATCCCGTTCACGGCGCTCTTCCGCCTCGCCCGCGTGAGCCGCCTCGCGCGGATCACCAGGCTGCTCCGAGGCCAGGCCGGCAAGGACCTCGTCCTCGACGTGCTCAGGAACCGGGGCCAGTACGCGACATTCATCACGATCCTGTTGGCAGGCATGGTCCTGTCCGTCGCCAGCATCCTGGTGCTCCAGTTCGAGAGCAGATCGCCCGATGCGAACATCACCTCCGGTGGCGATGCCCTCTGGTGGGGCCTGGTCACGATCACCACGGTCGGCTACGGCGACACCTACCCGGTCACCTTCCTCGGGCGCCTCACCGGGATCTTCGTGATGTTCGCCGGCATCGGGATCATCGGCGCCCTCGCCAGCATCCTCGCCAGCCTGCTGGTCACCCCGTCACCGACTGAAGTGCCCGCGGCCGACGCGGCTTCAGATGCCGCCTCGGCCTCCGCCCCCCAGGCGGACGACGCGTTCGTCGAGCAGCTGGCCGGCTTGCGGGCCGAGATCGCCGGTCAGAGCGCCGAGATCGCGGCGCTGCGAGCGGCTCTCGACGGCGGCGGAAGCTGAGGCATCGGAGCACGTGCCGGGCCACCACGACGGCCAGCCGCGACCGAGGAACGACCGTCCATTCGGCGCAGCACGAACCGCCGATCTGTGGGATGGTTGCTTACGCAACCGACGCGCGCCGCTGAGCCCGAGGATCTCCGATGACCGACTACGCCGACTGGACGAAGAGCCTGATCGCTGACATCCGCGCCAACGGCCGCCCAACGAGTGGCTACTTCGAAGGGCGACCCGTGATGGTCCTCACGACGACCGGGGCGAAGAGCGGCGAACCAAGAACGGCCGTCGTGACCTTCTCGCGCGATGGGGACGACTACGTCGTGGTCGGGTCGAAGAGCGGCGCACCCGAGGATCCGGCGTGGTTCACGAACCTCGTCGCGAACCCGGTCGTGACGGTCGAAGCCGACGGCCAGACCTTCCAGGCCAGCGCGAGGGTCGCGGAAGGGACCGACCGCGACACGCTGTGGGACCGGCACGTGGCCGAACACCCACAGTTCGCCGAGTACCTCTCAAAGACTGACCGGATCATCCCGATCGCCCGGCTCAAGCCGCTCCGCTGAGTGCGTTCACGGCCGGATCTCGGCCATCGTGTGCACATGGCTTGAGAGCGCCCCCGGACGGACTCGAACCGCCGACGCGCACCTTAGGACGGTGCCGCTCTATCCACTGAGCTACGGGGGCGCGGTCCCCATCGTACCTGCAACCTCCACCGGTGCGATGCCGACGCGGCGCGGGTCTGGGGGGCGGGCGCGGCACGCGGGCGCGGTCCGCTCGACGATTCCACTCGCACCGGACGATCAGGGGCTTCGGGGACCACAAGGGCCAGCCATCCTCGGTGGGGCTGGGGCTCTACGTGTCTATGCGACTGACGGAGTTGATGGGGGGTCATCTGCGGTACCGGCGCGACGGTGACCTCACGGTGTTCGAGATCGCCGTCCCCGCGCCTCCAGCGCGCGCTCTTGCAATGGCAGCCGGATTTCCTGAAATGGTGGCGCGAAGTGGGGCCGGAGGGG
>Ga0209108_10000989_pt1 | contig 16304 bp, 10 predicted proteins | sample Rifsed10ft1_FD_184003 | JGI IMG/M metagenome (GOLD analysis project Ga0209108, IMG submission 184003) | Soil microbial communities from Rifle, Colorado, USA - sediment 10ft 1 (version 2) | ecosystem: Environmental > Terrestrial > Deep subsurface > Rock core/Sediment | place: Rifle, Colorado...
GCTGATTAGCCCGATCGCGATGGATCAAGGGTTGCGGTTCGCGGTGCGCGAGGGCGGCAAGACCGTCGGGTCCGGCGTCGTCACCGAAATTCTGGCGTAGTGAGCCGTGAGGAGTTAGGCGTAAGGCGTAAGGGGACAGTGTCAAGAGCTGGTTCTTACGCCTTACGTTTCACGCCTCACGCCTAACGAGGAGAGAGAGATGCGAGAGATCATTGATTTGGCATGCACGATCTGCAAGCAGCGGAACTATTCCACGATGAAGAATAAGAAGAACGATCCGGATCGGTTGGAGCGGAATAAGTTCTGCAAGTTCTGCCGGAAACACATCGCCCATAAGGAAGTGAAGTAAGCTGGGCTGCCGGCTCAATGGCTGGGTTGCCAGCCGTCGTAGGGGCATGGTGTCAATGGTAGCACATCGGTCTCCAAAACCGAGAGTCTGGGTTCAAATCCTAGTGCCCCTGCCAGTCGCTGCGTAGTGGATGGGTTAGGTTCAATACCGGCGGCTGGGCTGGATTGAGAGCAGGTCGGTCGCAGAGCGGGAACGTTGGACGGGGTGAGTGGGAGGGGCGCGTTCTCACTCTCTAAGAGCGAAGGTGAGGTGGGCATGTTCAGGAAGTTTACAGATTCTATTCGTGAGTTCTTCGATGATGTGCGCGGGGAGTTGAAAAAAGTGTCGTTTCCGACTCGGGCCGAAACGGTCGGGTCCACGACGGTAGTCATTGTTTTTTGCATCATCATGTCCCTGTATCTGTCGTTCGTCGACTCGCTTCTTGTATGGGCAGTAAGCAAGATTCTGTGAGTCAGGGTCAGAAAGTGAGAGCCGCTGCATGGTACATAGTCAACCAATGATCCGAGGGTAGGGCATGGCAAAGAATTGGTACGTCATTCATACCTACGCAGGCTTTGAGGGGCGGGTGAAGACCAGCTTGCTTGAACGGGCCAATCAAATGGGATTGGTCGAAAAGATGGGACAGGTACTCGTGCCGACGGAGGATGTGATTGAGATCAAGGATGGCAAACGTCGAACGTCGCGACGGAAGTTTTTCCCCGGGTATGTGATCGTGGAGTTGGAGTCCCCGCTTATCGATGAAACCTTGCAAATGATCAAAGAGACGCCGAAGGTCACGGGATTTGTCGGCGCTGGTGCGCAGCCGACACCCTTGTCGACGGAAGAGGTAGAGTCGCTCTTGAAGCAGGTTGATGTGGGGGCATCCGGGCCACGCGAACAGGTTAAATTCATCAAGACGGATAATGTCCGGATTATCGATGGTCCGTTTCTCGGATTTAATGGTGTGGTGGACGAGGTGAATCAGGACCATAGCCGGCTTAAAGTCTTGGTCAGTATTTTTGGGCGCTCCACTCCGGTGGAGCTTGGGTTCTTGCAAGTGGAGCGGATTTAACCTCCGAAATGGACGAACGCACGTAGGAGTGTAGGACATGGCCAAGGAAGTATCGGCACAGATTAAGTTGCAGATTCCTGCTGGGAAAGCGAACCCTGCTCCCCCGGTCGGGCCGTCGCTGGGTCAGCACGGCGTCAACATCATGGAATTTTGCAAGCAGTTCAACGCGAAAACTCAAAAAGAGGGCGATAGCATCATCCCGGTGGTCATCACGGTCTACAAGGACCGGTCGTTTACCTTTGTGATGAAAACTCCGCCGGCGTCCGACCTCTTGAAGAAGGCGGCCGGAGTCATTAAAGGATCCGGCGTTCCCCAGAAAGACAAGGTCGGGAAGATCACGAAGGCGCAGTTGCGTGAGATCGCGCAAAAGAAAATGACGGATCTCAATGCCGTCGATCTCGAGGGGGCGATCAAGATTATTGAAGGGACGGCGCGCAGTATGGGAGTCGTGGTTCAAGGGTGAGGCGGTAGAGCGAGCACGACGGGCCGTCTTGCCCGATCAGAACTTGCGATGGCGTAGAGGGGAGAACGGAAATGGGAAAGAAGATGAGAGCGGCAGTGGAAAAGCTTGAGCCTCGGGCCTATGCCTTGCGTGAGGCGGTTGATGCGGTGAAGCGGTCGGCCTACACCAAGTTCGATGAATCCGTCGATCTGGCGCTTCGATTGGGCGTGGATCCGAAGCGGGCGGACCAAATGGTGCGTGGCACGACCTCGCTGCCACATGGCACGGGGAAGAAGGTGCGCGTGTTGGTTTTTGCCAAGGGAGAGAAGGAGCAGGAGGCGCGGCAAGCCGGCGCTGATTATGTCGGGTCCGATGACCTGATGGAGAAGATCAAGGGCGGATGGATGGACTTTGATTGCGCCATCTCGACGCCGGATCTTATGGCGGCCGTCGGGAAGCTCGGAAAGGCGCTGGGGCCTCGCGGGCTCATGCCGAATCCGAAGACCGGGACCGTCACCTTTGATGTCGGCAAGGCCGTGTCAGAAATTCGGAAAGGTCGTGTGGAGTATAAGGTCGAAAAGGCCGGGATTGTTCAGGTGCCTGTCGGGAAAGTGTCGTTTAAGCCCGAACAGCTCTATGACAATGCATCGGCGGTTCTTGAGGCGGTGATTAAAGCAAAACCGGCCTCGTGCAAAGGACGCTATTTGATGAGCGCGACTCTCTCGAGCACGATGGGGCCTGGCGTGAAGCTCGATGCCATCGCGTTAGCCAAGGAATGGAGTTAGTCAGGGTGTTGCGGCGCGGAAGGGGAAGGGTTCGATTATGAAAAAGGACGAGAAAGCGACAGCGGTTGCGGAGTTGACGGAGACATTTAGTCGTGCACGGCTTGCCATTGTCACCGAAAGTGCCGGGCTCTCTGTAAACCAGGTCACGGAACTGCGCAAGCAGTTGCGAGGTGCCAAAGCCGAATACAAGGTCGTCAAGAACACATTGGCCGCCCGTGCTGCTGAGGGCACGATCCTTTTTGGGGTGAAGAATTACCTCAAGGGCCCAACGGGGTTGGTGATCGGCTATGACGATCCGGTGCTTCCGGCCAAGATTCTTCGTGATTTTATTCTGGCGGAGAAGCGCGAGCAGAAGATTAAGATCACCATCGGTGTGTTGGAGGGCAAGGTGGTGCAGCCGGCCGAATTGGCGGTGGTTGCGAAACTACCGAAGAAGGAAGTCCTCATTGCAATGTTGTTGTCAGCCATGCAGGGACCAGCGCGTGGCCTTGTGTATACGCTCAGTGCGGTCTTGTCGAAATTTGTGAGAGTCATTGCAGCCATTCAGGACAAACGAAAAGGAGAAGGGGATATGTCAACGACAACAGCAAAGTTATCACAGGAAGAGTTGATCAAGGCCATTGAGACGATGAGTGTGCTCGATTTGGCGGAGCTCGTGAAGGGGTTAGAGACCCGATTCGGCGTCACGGCTGCCGCACCGGTCGCCGCCGCCGCTCCTGCGGCAGGTGGTGGTGCAGCAGCGGCAGCCGAGGAGAAGACGGCGTTTGACGTCGTGCTCGTGTCTGCTCCGGCGGACAAGAAAATCCAAGTCATTAAGGTTGTCCGCGAACTCACCAGCCTTGGCTTGAAGGAAGCAAAAGATCTGGTCGAAGGCGCACCGAAGCCCGTGAAAACTGGTGTCACGAAGGAAGAATGCGACACCATGAAGAAGAAGCTCGAAGAGAGCGGTGCCAAGGTCGAGATCAAGTAGTCTCGATTTGACCAGTCTCTAGTGTCTGTGGGTGCCTGCCATGTGCGGGTACCCAAGCCTAACCATTGTAGTGGAGGACCGGCGAATGTCCGAAACGACTCTGCAAGAGTTCGTCGAGCGGAAAGACTACTCTCGCATTCATAGCAGCATCGAAATTCCTGATCTTATTGAGATCCAGAAGCGCTCCTATGAAGAATTTCTTCAGCGGGAGGTTGAGCCCGAGCGTCGCAAGGATCATGGGCTCCAGGCAGCTCTGGCGAGTGTCTTCCCGATTCCGGATTACAACAATACTGCCGTATTGGAGTTTACGAGTTACACGCTCGGGACCCCAAAGTATGATGAACGGGAATGTCTTGAACAGGGGATGACCTATGCCGTTCCGCTGAAACTCCGGGTACGCCTCGTCGTGTTCGACAAGGAAGACAAGGGCTCCAAGAAAAAAGTGCTCGACGTCCGAGAGCAGGAAGTGTACGTCGGCGAGCTGCCGCTCATGACGGAACGCGGGACCTTCATTGTCAATGGCACGGAGCGTGTGGTGGTGAGCCAGTTGCATCGGTCTCCCGGTGCCTCCTTCACGCATGATAAGGGCCGGACGCACTCCAGCGGCAAGGTGTTGTACTCCGCCAGGATCATTCCCTATCGCGGGTCGTGGCTGGATTTCGAGTTCGATGCTCGCGACATTCTCTATGTGCGCATCGACCGTCGGCGGAAAATGCCGACGACCATTCTGCTGAAGGCCTTCGGCTTTTCAGGGGACGACTTGCTCAAGATGTATTATCCGGTCGAGGAAATTCGTGTCGTGAATGGCAAGATGCTGCGAAAGCTCGACCCTGAGATTCATCAAGGGTTGCGCTGTTCGGCAGAAGTGCTTGAGAAGGGCGGCAAGGAGCCGCTCGTGCGTGAAGGGGCCAAGCTCACGAAGGGGCTCATCGCGAAGCTCAAGGCGGCTGGTGTGAAGGAAATCCCGCTTGCGCCGAGTGAGTTAGTCGGGCGGGCAATCCTGACCGAACTGGTGGACTCCAAGAAGAACAAGATCGCAGAAAAAAATCAACGACTCACGGCCGAAATCATCGAGGTGCTGCTCGAAAGCGATATTGAAGAGTTTAAGGCAATCTATTTCGATACGGTCACGTCTACGCCGGTGATCTTGGATACCCTGGAGATGGATAAGACCACCTCCAAAGAGGAGGCGATGGTCGAGATCTATCGTCGGTTACGGCCGGGAGAAACGCCCTCGGTTGATACCGCGCGGGCCCTTTTCGATAATCTGTTCTTGAACTCCAAGCGGTACGATCTCTCTCCGGTCGGGCGCCTGAAGTTGAACAAGAAGCTCGGCCTCGATCTGCCCTTGGAGCAGCGAACGCTGACGGCGCAGGACATGGTAGAGGTGATTCGCTATCTCGTGAACTTGAAGCTGGGCAAGGGTGAAATCGACGACATCGACCACTTGGGTAATCGTCGTGTTCGTTCTGTCGGCGAGTTGCTGGAGAACCAATTCCGACTTGGACTGGTCCGCATGGAGCGGAGTATCAAGGAGCGGATGAATCTGTTGGATATGGAAACGGTACTGCCGCACGATTTGATCAATGCGAAGCCCGTCGTCGCCGCAGTGAAGGAGTTCTTCAGCAGCAGCCAGTTGTCTCAGTTCATGGACCAGACGAATCCGCTCGCAGAAATTACCCACAAGCGTCGGCTTTCCGCGCTCGGTCCCGGCGGGTTGACCAGGGAGCGGGCGGGGTTCGAGGTTCGCGACGTCCATCCGTCGCACTACAGCCGTATTTGCCCGATCGAAACGCCGGAAGGCCCGAACATCGGCTTGATCACGTCATTGGCGACCTATGCGCGCATCAATAAGTTCGGGTTTATCGAAGCGCCCTATCGCAAAGTGGTGAAGGGGCGAGTCACCGATGAGATCGAGTTTCTTTCCGCGATCGAAGGGGACAAGTACATCATCGCGCAGGCGAATGCGAAAGTGGATGCTTCTGGTCGCCTGGTATCCGAAACCATCTCGGCTCGAGCTGCCGGAGATTTTGTGACGGCCACCTCAGACAAGATCGAATACATGGACGTGTCGCCCAAACAGGTGGTGAGCGTGGCCACGGCCTTGGTGCCGTTCTTGGAACACGACGATGCCAACCGTGCCCTGATGGGATCGAATATGCAGCGTCAGGCCGTGCCGCTGCTCAAGTCAGAGGCTCCGCTAGTCGGCACGGGAATGGAAACCGTGGTCGCGCGTGATTCGGGCTATGTGGTGCAGGCCAGGCGTGCCGGCGTCGTGGAAAGTGTGGATGCCACGAGGATCGTCGTGCGTGCCGATTCGAAGGAAGGTCGGAAAAGGAATGATGCCGGTCTGGACGTGTATGATCTGATCAAGTTCCAGCGATCGAATCAGAGCACGACCATCACGCAGACGCCAGTGGTGCGGCTTGGGCAGCCAGTGAAAGTGGGACAGGTCTTGGCTGACGGTCCCGCCATTGATCACGGCGAACTGGCACTAGGCAAGAATATTCTCGTTGCCTTCATGCCTTGGGGTGGATACAACTTCGAAGACGCTATTTTGTTGAGCGAAAAACTGGTGCGGGAGGACGCGTTCACCTCGATTCACATTGAGGAATTCGAGGTGGAGGCCCGCGATACCAAGTTGGGGAAAGAGGACATTACTCGCGATATCCCGAACGTCGGAGAAGAAGCGCTTCGCGATCTCGATGAGAGCGGGATCATCCGTATCGGGGCCGAGGTGAAGCCTGGAAATATTCTAGTCGGGAAGGTGACGCCGAAAGGCGAAACACAGCTTACGCCTGAAGAAAAACTTCTGCGGGCCATCTTTGGTGAAAAAGCGGGCGACGTGAAGGATACATCGTTAACGGTGCCGCCGGGTGTCGAGGGCATCGTCGTTGATGTGAAAATCTTCTCGCGCAAGGGGCTCGATAAGGACGAACGATCCAAGAGCATCGAAAGCGACGATGCGACGAAGCTTCAGCGTGATCACCACGAGGAACTCCGTATTATCGACGATGAAAAAACGAAGAAGATCAGAAAACTGTTGCTGGGGAAGGTGGTTGGTCGTGACTTGATGGATCCTGAGAGCGGCGATGTCATTCTGAAGAAGAAGGGCAAGCTGACTGCGGAGATTCTCAAGCGGTTGCCGGATGAGACTGTCCGCTACATCATTCTGAGCGATCCTGACGAGCAGAAAGAGCTGGAAGACGTCGAGCGGCGGGCGAAGGAGCAGATCGAAATCCTTCAGACGCTGTACGACGAGAAGGTTGGGCGGTTGAAGCGGGGCGATGAGCTTCCGCCCGGCGTGATCAAGCTCGTCAAGGTCTATGTGTCGATGAAGCGCAAGATTCAGGTCGGCGACAAGATGGCCGGGCGGCATGGAAATAAAGGCGTGGTCTCTCGGATCTTGCCCGAGGAAGACATGCCGTGCTTGCCGGATGGGACGCCGGTGGAAATTGTGCTGAATCCACTGGGCGTGCCGTCACGTATGAACGTCGGTCAGATTCTCGAAACTCACCTGGGTTGGGCGGCCAAGGCACTGGGGATTAAGGTGGCGAGCCCGGTGTTCGATGGAGCGTCAGAAACAGAGATTAAGGAGCTGCTCAAGAAGGCAAACCTGCCGACTAGCGGGCAAACCATGCTGATGGACGGCCGAACCGGGGAAATGTTTGGTAGTCCCGTCACGGTCGGCTACATGTATGTCTTAAAACTCCACCACTTGGTCGACGACAAGATTCACGCACGGTCGATCGGTCCCTATTCGCTCGTCACGCAGCAGCCGCTCGGTGGCAAGGCCCAATTCGGCGGCCAGCGGTTGGGAGAAATGGAAGTGTGGGCGTTGCAGGCCTATGGCGCTGCTTCCACACTGCAAGAGTTCTTGACGGTAAAGTCGGACGACGTGCCGGGCCGATCGCGGATGTATGAAGCGATCGTCAAGGGTGAGCCGTTCCTGGAGCCTGGATTACCCGAGTCGTTTAACGTCTTGGTCAAAGAGCTGCAGAGTTTGGGTCTCGACGTCGAACTGATTAAGTCGCAAGACTAACCCATTTGTGTGCCGGCCCTAGAGGTCGGCATCAGAGGAGGTCACTACTTTGGAAGGCGTCTATACATTATTTGAGAAGCCGCGTGATGCGGTTTCATTCGATTCGATGCGGATCCGGATCGCGTCACCCGAAAAAATTCGGTCGTGGTCCTATGGTGAAGTGAAGAAACCGGAGACCATCAATTACCGGTCGTTTAAACCGGAAAAAGACGGACTGTTTTGCGCGAAGATTTTCGGTCCAATCAAGGACTGGGAGTGCAACTGCGGCAAGTACAAGCGCATGAAGCACCGCGGCATTGTCTGCGACAAGTGCGGCGTCGAGGTCATACAGTCCAAAGTCCGCCGGGAGCGCATGGGCCATATCGAGCTTGCGGCACCGGTCGCACATATTTGGTTCCTCAAGGGCGTGCCGAGCCGGATCGGAACCTTGCTGGACATGAGCCTCAAAGGACTGGAGCGGATTCTCTATTTCGAGAGCTATGTCTGTGTCGATCCAGGATCGACAGATTTGACGGAGAAGGAGCTGGTCTCGGAAGAAAAGCTTCGCTCGCTCCAATCTGGCTACAGCCCCGGTTCCTACAAAGTCGGTATCGGTGCCGATGCCATTCGGGAGTTGCTCCGCAAGATCGACATCAATGCCAAGTGGGATGAGATCAAGGCTAAGGCTAAGACGTCGGCCTCCGCAGCGCTGAAGAAGAAATATGCGAAGCAACTGAAAGTCATCGAGGCTTTCCGCAAGTCCGGAAACATGCCTGAATGGATGATCATGGATGTGATTCCGGTGCTCCCACCGGAATTGCGCCCACTTGTGCCGCTGGACGGTGGACGGTTTGCGACATCGGATCTGAACGATCTGTACCGCCGCGTCATCAATCGGAACAATCGCCTGAAGCGGCTGATCGAGTTGAAGGCGCCGGGCGTGATTATCCGAAACGAAATGCGGATGTTGCAGGAAGCGGTTGATGCGCTCTTCGATAACGGCCGTCGCGGTCGCGCGATTCGTGGACCCAACAAGCGGCCGCTAAAATCGTTGAGCGACATGCTGAAGGGGAAGCAGGGGCGCTTTCGCCAAAACCTGCTTGGTAAACGGGTCGATTATTCAGGCCGAACCGTCATCGTCGTGGGGCCCGAGCTTCGGCTGCATCAATGCGGGTTGCCCAAGAAGATGGCGCTCGAACTCTTCAAGCCCTTTATCTTCCACAAGTTGGAGGAGCGAGGCGCGGCGACGACGATTAAGAGTGCCAAACGCTTGGTCGAAAAAGAACGGCCGGAAGTGTGGGACGTGCTTGACGAGGTGATTCGCGAGCATCCTGTGCTGCTGAACCGTGCACCGACGTTGCACCGTCTCGGTATCCAGGCGTTTGATCCTGTGTTGGTTGAAGGCAAGGCCATTCGGCTGCATCCGCTGGTCTGTGCCGCATTCAACGCTGACTTCGACGGTGACCAGATGGCGGTCCACGTTCCGCTGTCGGTCGAAGCGCAGGTCGAGGCACGCGTGCTGCTGATGTCGATCAATAACATTCTCTCGCCTGCCAACGGCAAGCCGATTGCGGTGCCGTCGCAGGACATGGTGCTGGGCTGTTATTGGCTGACCAAAGAGCGTGCAGGATGCAAGGGAGAGGGGAAAGTGTTCGGCTCACCGGAGGAAGTGCGCATTGCGTTTGATTCGCGAGAATTGGAAGAGCATGCGCGGATCAAGGTGCGGATTGAGGGAAACCTCGTTCAGACCACCGTCGGGCGAGTGATCCTGTCGGATGTGCTCCCTCCTGGATTACCGTTCGCCAACGCGAATAAGCTCATGACCAAGAAGGAAATGACCAAGCTCATCGATACGGTCTACCGCCAGTGTGGGCACCGTGAGACCGTCACGTTCCTCGACAAGGTCAAGGACACAGGGTTCGAGTATGCCACGCGTGCCGGCATCTCGATCTGTATCGACAACATGCATATCCCGACCAAGAAACAAGAATTGCTGGGGAAGGCTCAGCACGAGGTGACGGAAATCGAACGTCAGTATGCCGAGGGGTTGATCACCAACGGCGAACGCTATAACAAGGTGATCGACATCTGGGCCCATGTGACTGAACAGATTGCCAATGAAATGATGAGGGAATTGGGCGCGGGTGGCGATCCGAGTAAGGCCGAATCCTTCAATCCAATCTTCATGATGGCGGATTCCGGTGCTCGAGGAAGCTCGCAGCAGATCCGCCAGTTGGGTGGTATGCGCGGATTGATGGCGAAGCCCTCCGGTGAAATCATCGAGACTCCGATTACCGCCAACTTCCGCGAAGGATTAACGGTGTTGCAGTACTTTATTTCGACGCACGGTGCCCGTAAGGGTTTGGCCGACACGGCGTTGAAGACTGCAAACTCCGGTTATCTCACGCGTCGCTTGGTGGATATCGCGCAGGATGTGATTATCAACGAAATCGATTGCGGCACCACCGATGGCATCACGGTGAGCGCATTGGTCGAGGGGGGTGAAATCATCCAGCCGATCGAAGAGCGGGTGTTGGGACGGTTGGCCGCAGAAGATATTCGTGATCCAGTGACAGGTGAGATCATTGTGTCGTTCAATGAGGAGATTGACGAGGACCGGACAAAGGCGATCGTGGAAGCTGCGGTCGACCACGTCAAGATTCGTTCGGTGCTGACCTGTCAGTCACGCCGTGGAGTCTGTCGTTCGTGTTATGGGCGTGATTTGGCCCGCGGACGGTTGGTCGAAAAAGGCGAGCCCGTTGGTGTCATTGCGGCACAGTCGATCGGTGAGCCGGGAACACAGCTGACCATGCGGACGTTCCACATCGGTGGAACGGCGAGCAAAGTGGTTGAGCAGACGGTGACCGAATCCAAGCATGCGGGCACTATCAAGTTCATGAGCTTCGATGCCAAGAAGAATGCCGACTTTCCTAACGCTGGGATTGCGGTCCAGAATAAAGAGGGTGAATGGGTCGTCATGAATCGGAACGCCAAGATTGCCATTGTCGATGAGACGGGACGTGAGCGCGAGAAGTACGGGGTTGTCTACGGCGCCAAGATCAAGATTAAAAATGGTGGTCGCGTTGAGGTGGGCCAGAAATTGGTCGAATGGGATCCGTACTCCCTGACCATCCTCACTGAGGTCGGCGGTAAGGTGGCGTATGGAGACATCATCGAAGGTGTCTCCATGAAGGAAGAATTCGATGAAGTCACCGGCCTCTCCCGCAAGGTCATCGTTGAGCATAGTGGCGCAACGTTGCGGCCACGTGTGTCGATCAAGGATGAGGGAGGGAAGACTGCCAAGGTTGCAGCGGTGGCTAACGTGGCGCGCTATCTGCTTCCGGTCGGGGCGCATATTTTTGTCGAAAAAGGCGCTGTGGTTACTCCCGGCGATGTATTGGCCAAGATTCCGCGGGAGACGACCAAGACAAAAGATATTACGGGGGGTCTGCCTCGCGTGGCTGAGTTGTTCGAGGCCAGAAAGCCGAAGGAGACGGCCGTCATCAGCGAGATCGATGGCGAAGTTTCGTACGATGGATTCGTGAAGGGTATGCGCAAAGTGCTGGTCAATAATAAGATGGGTGACGTGAAAGAATACTTCATCCCCAAGGGCAAGCATGTCAATGTGCATGAGGGTGATTGGGTCAGGGCCGGTGAGCCGTTGATGGATGGATCGGCCAATCCGCACGACATCCTTGATGTGTTGGGCCCGAACGAGTTGCAAAAGTATCTCGTCGATGAAGTGCAGGATGTCTACCGGCTGCAAGGTGTGACGATCAACGACAAGCATATCGAGATCATTGTGCGGCAGATGCTGCGCAAGGTCAGAATCGAAGATCCTGGCGATACGGAATTCTTGCCAGGCAGTCAAGTCAGCAAAATGTTATTTGACGAAGAGAATGAGCGAGTGTTAGCGAAGGGTGGGCAGCCGGGTCTTGGGAAGCCTGTCCTACTGGGGATTACCAAGGCAGCATTGACTACTGATAGCTTTATCTCGGCAGCCTCATTCCAGGAGACAACACGTGTCTTGACGGAAGCCGCGATCAACGGGCGCGTTGATAATCTGTTGGGCCTGAAAGAAAATGTCATCGTCGGTCGCTTGATTCCAGCTGGAACCGGCTTCGAAGAGTATCGGGACACCTTCGTCATTAGCCCCAAGCCTGAGCCCGTGATTGTTGGTCAGGGGGATGTAGCGGCGCTGGCGCACGAAGGGATAGCGACGGGATCGGGAGAGCCTGCGCGCTCATAATGTAGGCGGGCCTGAGGGAGACTTGACAGCGCGATCAATGCTCACTACAATCGACCGGCTCTACCCTTGAATGGTTGAGGAAGACGGTCAAACTGTGCCGATGATGAGAGTGAAGTACTAATGCCAACGATTAATCAGTTAGTCAGAAAAGGTCGCCAGCAGGCGCACGCGAAGACCAAGAGTCCCGCACTCAAGTCCTGTCCGCAGAAGCGTGGCGTATGTCTTCGTGTCTATACCTCAACGCCAAAGAAGCCGAATTCGGCGTTGCGGAAAGTTGCGCGTGTTCGGTTGACGAATGGGATGGAAGTCACGACATACATCCCTGGTGTTGGCCACAACCTTCAAGAGCATTCCATCGTGCTCGTGCGCGGTGGCCGTGTGAAGGACTTGCCGGGTGTGCGCTATCACATCGTCAGAGGTGCCCTTGATGCCGTCGGTGTGGCGGATCGAAAGCAGAGTCGTTCGAAGTATGGAGCGAAGCGTCCCAAGTAGGAAGATTGTCACCGTTGGTATTGAGAGAGTGAATGACACATGCCAAGAACTAGATTTTTAGACCACCGCGATCCTCTCCCTGATGTGCGATATCGGGATAAGCTCGTCGGGAAGTTTTTGAATATTTTGATGTCGGGGGGCAAGAAGAGTACGGCCGAGCGCATTTGCTACGGAGCCTTCGATGTCATTCAGGAGAAGACCGGCAACGATCCACTGAAAGTATTTCGGACGGCGATTGATAATGTGAAGCCGGTCGTTGAGGTGAAGTCCCGTCGGGTGGGCGGTGCATCGTATCAGGTGCCGGTAGAAATTCGTCCGGCTCGCCGGATGTCGCTGGCGCTTCGATGGTTGGCGGAGTATTCGCGTACGCGCGGCGGGAAGAGCATGCGAGAGAAGCTTGCTGCTGAATTGCTGGATGCGTCGAACAATACGGGGGCGGCGGTTAAGAAGCGGGAAGACGTGCATCGGATGGCGGAAGCCAATAAGGCGTTCGCACACTATCGCTGGTAGCGTCGTTCTGTGCTGCAGCTGAGCCTGCTGCGATCCGCTCACGCGGGTGCTCGTAACTCGCAGCGTTTCACTGGCTCGGATTGCGGCATATATATTTTTAGGGGAAGTACGTGGCGCGTCAATCACCGTTAGAACAAACTCGGAACATCGGCATCATGGCTCACATTGATGCCGGTAAGACGACGACCACTGAGCGTATTCTCTACTACACCGGGATCTCACACAAGATGGGTGAGGTTCACGAAGGCGCGGCGACGATGGATTGGATGGAGCAGGAAAGGGAGCGCGGCATTACGATTACGGCTGCTGCGACGACCTGTTTCTGGCGAGACCATCGCATTAATATCATCGATACCCCGGGGCATGTCGATTTTACGATTGAGGTCGAACGGTCGCTTCGTGTACTCGACGGGGCTGTGGCGGTGTTTGACTCCGTGCAGGGAGTTGAGCCGCAATCTGAGACGGTCTGGCGGCAAGCCGATAAGTATAGTGTGCCGAGGATCGCGTTCATGAACAAGATGGACCGAGTCGGCGCAGATTTTTATACCAGCGTCCAGACCATGATCGATCGGTTGGGAGCAAACCCTGTTCCGATTCAGATCCCTATCGGCCGAGAATCTGAATTCAGAGGGTCGATCGATCTCGTGACCATGAAGGCCTATGTGTATGACGACGAGACGCTCGGCGCCAAGTATAAAGTCGACGAAATTCCTGCCGATCTGCTCGGCCGAGCCAAGGAATATCGCGATAAAATGCTGGATGCGGTCGCTGAATTCGACGAACAGGCCATGGAGAAGTATCTCAATGGTCAGCCCTTAACGGAAGAGGAGATCCGCCGAGCCATTCGAGCTGGCGTGATTTCGATGAAGATGACTCCTATTCTGTGCGGATCGGCGTTCAAGAACAAGGGTGTCCAGCAGCTATTGGATGGGGTTGTGGATTTCCTTCCGTCCCCACTGGATGTCGAATCGGTGACCGGAATTGATCCGAACACCGAACAGGAAGTGAAACGACGTCCGTCAGATAGTGAGCCGTTTGCGGCCTTAGCCTTCAAGATTATGACGGATCCATTTGCGGGTCAGCTCACCTTTTTACGAGTATACTCGGGCACGCTGAAGACGGGCACGTCCATCGCGAACGTGACGAAGGGGACGAGGGACCGCGTCGGACGTCTCCTGAAGATGCATGCGAACAAGCGGGAAGACATTGATGTCGCCTATGCGGGTGATATTGTTGCGGCCGTCGGACTAAAAGGGGCGACGACCGGAGACACGTTGGCGGATGAAAAGCAGCCGGTCCTGCTCGAGGTTATGAAGTTCCCTGAGCCGGTTATCGCGATGGCGATTGAGCCAAAAACCAAGCAAGATCAAGAGAAGATGGGGTTCGCGCTCCAGAAGTTGGCGCAGGAAGATCCATCGTTCCGGGTGAAGACGGATGAAGAGACCGCGCAGACCATCATTGCCGGGATGGGAGAGCTGCATCTGGAAATCATCGTCGATCGCATGCTGCGTGAATTCAAGGTGGAGGCCAATGTCGGAAAGCCGGAGGTGGCCTTTAGGGAAACGATTCGCAAGAAGGCTGAAGCTGAGGCGAAGTACATTAAGCAGACCGGTGGTCGTGGCCAGTATGGACATGTCGTGTTGACGGTTGAGCCTGCTGAATCAGGCAAAGGTTTGGAGTTCATCAATAAGACCGTCGGCGGCTCTATTCCAAGAGAGTTCATCCCGGCGATCGAAAAGGGTGTGAAGGAACGGCTTGATTCTGGCGTGATCGCGGGGTATCCGCTTCGCGATGTTCGGGTCACGGTGATCGACGGGTCGTTTCATGACGTCGACTCCAATGAAATGGCGTTTAAAATCGCCGGTTCGATGGCATTCCTCGATGCCTGTAAGAGAGCCGATCCTGTGTTGCTTGAGCCGATCATGAAGGTGGAGGTTGTGGTCCCTCAGGATTTTATGGGCGACGTGATCGGCAATTTGAATGGTCGTCGTGGCAAGATCCAGGGCATGAAGGCGCGAGCCGCTGCGCAGATCATTGATGCGTCGGTGCCACTCAGTGAAATGTTCGGGTATGCGACCGATCTTCGGTCTCGCACACAGGGCCGTGCCACCTATAGTATGGAATTCGACCGATATGATCCGGTGCCCCGGCAGATTTCAGAGGCCATCATTGCCAAGTATCGGGGTGAGTAGTCGAATTGATTCTTGAGTGAGGACGGAAGGGAGCGGGTATGGCGAAGGCGAAATATGAGCGGCGGAAGCCGCACGTGAATATCGGGACGATCGGGCACGTGGACCACGGCAAGACGACGTTGACCGCGGCGTTGACCAAGGTGTCGGCCGATAAGGGCATGGCGAAGTTCATCTCCTACGACGAAGTGGCCAAAGCCAGTGAGAGTCAGGGGCGACGCGATGCCACCAAGATTATGACCATTGCCATCAGTCACGTGGAATACGAAACGGCCAATCGCCACTACGCCCATGTGGACTGCCCGGGCCACGCCGACTACGTCAAGAACATGATCACCGGCGCCGCCCAGATGGACGGCGCCATTCTGGTCGTGAGCGCGGCCGACGGGCCCATGCCCCAGACGCGGGAGCATATCCTCTTGGCCCGGCAGGTCGGGGTGCCCTACATCGTGGTGTTCCTGAACAAGGCCGATAAGATCGACGACAAGGAACTCTTGGAGTTGGTCGAGCTGGAAGTGCGTGAGCTGTTGACCAAGTACGGTTTCCCGGGCGACAAGACCCCCATCATTCATGGGTCCGCCTTGAAGGCCATGGAAGGGGATGCGGGTCCACTCGGCGTGCCGTCCATTTTGCAGCTCTTAGAGGCGGTCGACACCTATATCCCGACGCCGCAACGCCCCATCGATAAACCGTTCCTGATGCCGATCGAAGACGTGTTTACTATCAGCGGCCGCGGGACCGTCGTGACGGGGCGCATCGAGCGGGGGATCGTCAAGGTGGGCGACGAAATCGAGATCGTGGGCCTGCGGCCGAACCAGCTCACCATTGTGACCGGCGTCGAGATGTTTCGGAAGGTGCTCGATGAAGGCCAGGCGGGCGATAACGTCGGGGTGCTGCTGCGGGGGACGAAGAAGGAAGATGTGGAGCGCGGGATGGTGCTGGCGAAGCCGAAGAGCATCACGCCGCATACGAAGTTCAAGGCGGAGATCTATGTGTTGGCCAAAGAAGAAGGCGGGCGGCATACGCCGTTCTTCAACGGGTACCGACCGCAGTTCTACTTCCGGACGACCGATGTGACGGGGGTGATGTCGTTGAATCCGGGGGTGGAGATGGTCATGCCGGGAGACAATGTGAGCGTGACGGGGGAGCTGATTAGCCCGATCGCGATGGATCAAGGGTTGCGGTTCGCGGTGCGCGAGGGCGGCAAGACCGTCGGGTCCGGCGTCGTCACCGAAATTCTGGCGTA
>Ga0209108_10000991_pt1 | contig 16288 bp, 11 predicted proteins | sample Rifsed10ft1_FD_184003 | JGI IMG/M metagenome (GOLD analysis project Ga0209108, IMG submission 184003) | Soil microbial communities from Rifle, Colorado, USA - sediment 10ft 1 (version 2) | ecosystem: Environmental > Terrestrial > Deep subsurface > Rock core/Sediment | place: Rifle, Colorado...
CGCCAGCGTCGAACCACTCCTTCAGCTGCAATACCACGAAGGCGACCACTGCCGCCTTGATGGTGCGGTTGAATACATTCGCCCATCCAGCGGGGGCATCCATGCTGAACCACTGCTTGAAACTCTTCATCATTCTTCGTCCTCTATTTCTTTACGACCGCCTCCGAGGGCGGCTTCTCCAGAAACCGTGCGGGGCTCAGAAGAAACTGGTCGAAGCCGACCCCTTCCATACCCGCCTGCAAGCGCACGGTAACCTCGCCGCTGGTCCGGAAGTAGATCGGAGGCTCGGACCACTTGGGGTCCGCCAAGCCGCACCCCACCCAGGTCCAGCCCTCGCGCGCCGGCCCGTGCACGGTCAGGTAACTCCCCGTGCCCGGCTTGAAGATCTCCTTGTTTGCCTTGTCGACCGCGTCTGAGAATTGCACCCAGAGCATGTTCGCCTGCGACTTGCCCTTCGGCGCTCCCACCTTCATGTGAATCCAGCAACGGTAGGGGACGCCTTGTTGAACCTCAACCTTAAAGGTCACATTGGGGTCGTTTTCGGGCGGCGGATCCAGTTGGTCCCCGTTGTTGGGAGTTCCGACCATCCTGCCCCCGGGCGAGGCCGGGTCGTTCCAAAATTCGAACTCGGAGAGGGCGCTCTTCGGCAGGTCGGACGCGTAGACGACCACCTCGCGCGGGGAACCCTCCGGCTTCTTGAGCTGGGTCTCGGCAACCACGGAACTGTTCACGGGCGCGGGCGGCGGACCGGATTCCTTGCCGACCCCCACCAGCGCCAGGCCAAGAAAAACCAAAAGCAGAAGTACCCCTGCAAGAATCTTTATTCTCGTTGTCATTTTGAATCCATAAGTAAGTATTATTTAGTAATTAACCTGTCTTGCAGTCTGCAGAGCATCCCTTTCGACGTCGTTCCCTTACTTCCGCGTGAATTACAATCCGACTGAATTGTAATTGCAAGCTCATCATGTCATGTTCACGTCTCTTGGTTCACATCTTCAATTCGTTGCCCATGGAATCGAAGACGACTTCGGTCGTCTTGCCATTGTGCTCGATCTGGAACTCGTAGCCGACGACGGTGCCCTTGGTCACCTTCTCGGCTCTCAGAATCTTCGCACCAGGAAATTTCTTGTCGAGCGCAGCCTTTACCCCCGGTGGCATCTCGCTTACGTCCAGGGTCTCCTCGGCCAAGATCAGCTTGCCGTCGGCGGAATAAATGATGTTCCGCCTCGTCTTGCCCTCGACGCTCTCGATTTCGTAAACGGTCTGGCCTTTATCCGTTTCTTTGCTGCACCCCTTGATCACGGCTTTGGGGTAAGCCTCGGTAAACGCTGCGAGGACCGCGGCCGGGACGTCCTTGCGTGCGATCCGTTGTTCCTGCGCCAGGGACGACGCGCTCAGCCCCAGGATCAGGCTCGCGAGGACTACGCGTTGTACCACTACCTCCTGATCGAACGCGTACACAGGTTCTACCAAGAGGCCATGGATGGGCTGGCCAACTCTCTTGACTTTCACTTCTTTGTCCAGCGCCACTTGAAGCGTGGTGCCGCTTGGCACTGTCAAGGACATCGTGTCGGGGGGTGAAAGGACACTTGAGGAGGAGCGGGTGGAGGAAACATTCTGACTGCACGCCCAGGTTACGCACATGCACATTAAGAAAGCCGTGCAAAGCATGCGCCACATTGCCATTGTTCTCCTTAGGCACCACCCTCATCGGTTTTTCGGCGCCGGTGTCGGTATACAAGAAATATGACCAACCCCAGCACCACCGGACCTCCAATCGCATATGGAAGGACGCCACCGGGATTGAGTCTGGTAAACGGCGTCACCGTCAGATGGATCCCCGAGCTGGCAACCGGTTGGCTGGTGGCCTCCTGGCCACTGGGCGCGGGGACAAGCACCATATAGACCATGTAGTCCCCGTCGAGAATCGCGTTAACCCTCCAAGAGAGATTGACGGACTTGCCCGCGGCCAACGAGTCGATGTATTGGGTCCGCTGGGGCGACCAGTCCTCGGGATCAACGATTTCTCCCTTGGCATTCAGATTGATAATGTTCATGGCCACGATTAAAGGGGGAGACGCCGCTGTCCCATTGTTTGTCAGCACCGTATTGTACAGAACCGGGGTTCCCGCCTTCACCACCTTGGCGCCCACGTCGATCGCGATCTGGAGTGGTTGTTGTTCAGGACTCTTCGCAGCCCCTTGCTCCGACTGAGGCGCGGCTGTTTGAGCCATCGTCGGAAATGCACTTAGAGAACCGACGATGCAGGCGATCATTGCCAGGCTTGCTGCACGGCGCCTAAACCACAGGAGCCTGCCCGCCTTCCCTCCCTCCAAACGCAGACCTGGACTGGCGTACCAGAAAAGCAGCAAGAAGACGAGAATGGCGAAGGCAACGGGCGAGAAAAGCCAGGTCCAGAATTCAGCGAGAGTCCGATTATTCACGAGCAGAGCAGCAAGAAAATGACGGGGAGCAGCCATCGGGTTCGCCCATTGGAGCAAACTCCCCATTGTTCCGATCTGGGCATGTCCGGGAAGTTGTGTCGGAAGGAGGAAAAGTAGGTAGAGACACAGGCTTACGAACATGCTGGTCTTGTTGTTGTTGCACCAGAAACCCACAAACATCCCCAGGGCGGTGAAGGCTGGGGTCAGTACGCTTCCTAATACGGCGCCCCAGAGCACAGCCGGCACAAAAACCGCATCGCCCTGGGACAGAACGTTCATGTAGGGGATGACGATCGCCAGGGCCACGGGCCAGGGCGAGACGGCGGCGAGGAACTTGCCGACCACAATCTGCCGGCGACTTGCCGGCGTCAGCAGGAGACTTTCGAGGGTCGCACGTTCCCGCTCGCCACTGAGGCTATCTGCGCCGATGATCAGCCCCACGAAGACGCTGGCAACGATGGCGGCCTTGAGCAGCTCGAACACCATTTCCTGCGGGGGAATCATGCTCAGCGTACTCTCCTGCGCCATCAGGTACGAATAGCCTCCCAGCACGACGGTGTAGAAGAGGGTGAGGATCAGCGCCTTCCCTCCGATCCATTGGTCGCGGAGCTCCCTTCTGAACACCACCCACCAGGTGGGCGACGCGGATCCAGACGCCTCCACGCGACTCACGGCCACCCGCTGATGGACGCTCCTTGGGTGCGCCTCCACGGTTGGTTGAATCAGCACATCCTCTGGCTGGCCGCGTTCGGGCTCCTTTGGGTTATGGCTCGATGCCAGCCGAGGCACTGAGGAGCTGACGGCACGACGCAAGCGGGCCCAAAACGAGCGAACCCTACTTGCGGTTTCTGCGTCAAGTCGGAGCCCTCGCCTGGCATACATGAACAGCAGAACGAGCACAAAGGCAGTGAATACGACAGGTAAGAGGAGGAAGAACCAGACCTCGCCCAGAGGCAAGTTATCCACAAGGACCTTCCCCAGGAATCTCGAAGTGGCACTCCATGGGTTTACCAAATCATAGAAGGCCGCCCTTCTTATTTCAAAAGCTGTCATGACCTTGCCGGGCCGGGTCAGTTCTATCGGAAGGATAATCAAGAGGAAGAGACATAGGCTAACGAGCATGCTGGTCTTGTTTGACTTGGACAACAGACTCACAAGCATCCCCACTCCGGCCAAGGCCGGCGCCAGCAGGGTCCCCAGCACGACACCCCAAATCACAGCCTGGCCAAAAACTGCATCGCCTCTGGAAAGCACCACCCAGTAGGGGATAGCAATCGCCAGAGCCACGGGCCAGGGCGAAACCGCAGCGAGGAATTTGCCGACCACAATCTGAGTGCGACCCGCGGGCGTCAACAGGAGCCCTTCGAGGGTCGCCCGTTCCCGCTCGCCGCTGATGGTATCAGCGCCGATGATCAGGCTGATGAACAGGCCGACGGCGATGGAGGCCTTCACCATCTCCAACACCACTGCCCGAATGGACATCAGGTTCCCTTCCGCGTTGCTTGCAAGTAGGAACGAATAGACTCCCAGCAAGATGGTGTAAATGAGGATCAGGTGCAGCGCTTTCCCCCCGATCCAGAGGTCGCGCAGCTCTCTGGAACACACAACCCACCAGGCGGGCGACCCCGGCTCCAGCAGTTTAGTCCGCAGGTCGTTCACACCGTGTTGGTCGCTCATTGGATCACCTTCTCGGTGATTTTGAGGAAGACATCTTGTAACCGGCCACCCGCGGCCTCGAAACCCTGGACGGGGATTCCAGCGCCGATGAGGGCTTCCAGGATGCGGTTGTTGGCGTGATTCTCCCCTGATGAGGCCCCATGGCCCGGGTCAGGGATTTCTATGCGAATCCAACCTGCCGTCGCGTCCGCTGAGCTTGCGCTGATAACGCCAGGCACCTCTGCTAAGATTTGCGTGGCTGCTGCGACGGACGGCGATGGGACGCGGATCCGGATGACGTTTCGCTGGGTTTGCCCGATGACTTCGCTCACGGTTCCACTCGCCACGACCTGACCCGAGCTCAAGATGACCACATCGTCGCAAACGCTTTCAACCTCCGACAAGAGGTGGCTGCACAAAATGACGCCAACGTTTTGCTCTCGCGCAATCCACCGCACCAACGCAAGCAGCTCCTGTTGACCCCGAGGATCCAGGCCCAGAGTTGGTTCGTCGAGGAAAACGACCACGGGATCGTTGACCAGCGCCCGCGCGATTCCCAGTCTTTGCCGCATCCCGTGACTGTAGGTGCCGACCAGAGATCTCCCTCTCTGCACCAGACCCACTTCTTCGAGAAGCGCCGTAGCCTTCGCTTTGGCTCCGGCAGCGGATAGCCCGTAGAGTTGGCCGAAGAAGGTGAGGTACTCGATCCCGGTGATATTCTTGGGAAACCCGAGGTTCTCCGGGAGCACGCCGATTTTTTGGCGGATTTTCTCTGGTTCATCGGAGCGGATTCCGGCCACCGAGAAGTGACCGGAAGTGGGCTCCAGAATCGTCGTTAGGATGCGGATGGAGGTCGTTTTCCCCGCTCCGTTGGGACCAAGGAAGCCCAGGACACGGCCAGCCTCCAAGGAGAACGATAATCCGCGAAGAGCAGGTCTCAGCCCATAGGATTTTCGCAGGTCTTTGGCCAGCAAGACCTGAGGCTGGAAGCGCCGTGCTTCAGAATCATTGCTTTGAATCGTCATGTGCAAATCTCCTCTCACCCTGCAAGCTCCCAAACGCGGACGACATTTTCAGTTGCGACGCCATGCCACGGCCAAGCTCCCAACGCGGTCTTCTCGCTCCAATACCGATCAGTCTCCGCTCCCCAAGGAACGCTTCAGGGGTATCCCTCAACCGATTCTCGTGTTTTCTGGCTGCACCAACGGGCCGTGACGACTCCTACGAAATCAGGAACGATTTCCCCTCGGCCTCACGCGCGGCCTTTGGGCTCGCACGCTTCTGTGGAGCATCCCCGGAGGATGGGACAATCAGGAAGCTTGGGATCTCACCAGGCGTTGCTACGCCAGCAGAATCGAGTAACCGCTTGCCGTGCACTATGGCGCTGAACCGGTCTTGAACCCCGAGCTTTGAATACAGACCTCTGATGTGCCAACGAACTGTTTCGTGAGTGATACAGAGACGATCCGCAATCGTTCGATTGCTGAGTCCGCTAGCGATTAGCCGTAGGATATCCCGTTCTCGCACTGTCAACTCCTGCAACAACCGGTTGAGGATCATCCTTCTCATAACCTGAGTGATCGTGCTTCGGTCAGCCCACACCTGTCCTGAAGCTATCGCACGAACGGCTCTCCTCAGTGTCGATCTCGGAACATCATCGGGCAGGTAGCCCATGCAGCCCATGGAAAGGAATTTCTCGGCCAAATTGGGACCCTTGCGAGTTGCCAGTACCAAGACGCGAACAGAACCTTCCACTCCCACTGACGCGCTGAATTCGTTGGCATCAAGCTTCTCAAGCGATTCTTGACTAGCGAGGAGCACGCACGGGGCAATCCTTTGACATTCCGCCAACACTTCGCTAATCGTTCCAGAGCTCTGCGACAATATGAATCCATCCCATCGCGTTAACGCATACCACTTGGCAAGCTCGGAACGCTCGACCACGACACGCATCGGGTCAAGCGAACGGGAACCCGCCTCGGCGGGGATCTTTCCGCGACGCATCCAAAGCTCCTGGTCGGCCTGCTGGGCTTCAACCAATTACCCAGGAAAAACCTTACGTCTACATCCGGCGACTACTGAATGTGTTGATCAAACTCCCCCAACCAAGCCCTGCTACTTTCCACGATCGCAGCACCGATCATCCAACCACGGTGGTCGGGGGAACGCAGCCATCGAATATTGGACCTCACAAAAATCAACTCCTGTAATGGCGCCCGAAGATCGATGAGGAATTCGTACTGTGCTTCGGGCTCCAGCTCTTCGGTTGTGTGAAAGCACATACCTCCAAAGGAGAGGTTGACCAGCTCGCAGTCTTTGAGCGTCAGCGATCGACCTCCGCGCTCTATCCTCGCCAACTTGGACCCTGTCGATACGAGATCAAAACGCTTGTGACGTCTTCGATCACTACCTGGATAGCTCATTTCTCCGCCACTCAGGGCTTTCTGCCCAATCGTATCAATCGTACCAACTGAGGATCACTCGATTTGGGGCGCGAACAGTACAATAAATGAGCCCGACTCGCAAGATCAACACCTGTGCAAAACTGGAAGGGCGATCCGGTTGTGGTCAAGCAGGTCCATCAATTCTCCCAATTCTGGAAGCACTGCCAAATTAGAATCCGATACTCGAGTATCCGTTAGAAATCAACTTGCATTTGCATCTGCAGCACATCGGTTTTGACGACCTGCCCCGGCCCGCGCCTGAATGTATAGTCGAGCTGCAGTTTCACGTTATGTTTCCGGAAGTAGATGTTTGAACCCACTGAGGTCCACCGCAATTGATTGTTGGCGACAGACACATTCGGGTCGAGTTGCTGGTGCCGGACGGCGAATTCGACGCCCCGCCAAACGAGGTAACCGGCTTGAGCGTACCACCCATCCATCTGGATATCCGGATTTCCCCCAATCAACTCCTTCCTCAACTGATCATATTCTGCCTCTGCCGAGAAAGGTCCAGTCGAGAAAAATACATCAGTGCCCCATCCCAAGAGATTGAATTCATTGACGGTGTCGCGCGCCTTCTTGAGGTAGGCAGAATTTGCCCCGATGGACAGCCTCTTCCCCTTCCCAACGTACGAACTTTGGTAATCGGCGTACCCTCCGCGCGGAGCTGGATCAAGGAAATGGTAGACGAACCGTCCCGCCGGCATCATGTGAGCAGACTGGTTTGCTCCCGGAGCGCCAATTTTTCTGAACTTCTCATTGTTGAAAATTCCCAGCGAATACTCGAGTTGACCCTTAAAAGGCCGTCCATGACCGAGCAAGCCCGTCGTGTTGTCCGCAAACCCGAAGCTGGTTAGCTGGTCTTTGATCAAACTGCGATCCACCAACAACAATTTCGAATCTGAAGTAAGTGCGTTCCTAGAAAAGGGCACGTCGTACAGTCCCCCACGAATGGCGAAGTTGGGGGCAATCGAATACTCGAGCCAGGCGTTTTCCATCTCGACGGTTGGGTTCCTTCCGGAGCGACCCAAGGTGTCGGCTTTAAGTTCTGCATAGTATCGGACCGTGTGGAAAAGTTCTCCCTTGGCCTTCAGTCGCAACCTGGCGACAAAAAATTCATTCTTGCCACTTTCGCGATCGTGGATGTAACGGACCTGCAGACGAAATCCGGGTGTAAACGTAATGTTCTTAGAATTATTAGAATTGGAGGCGGTCGATTTTGCAGAATTCGCTCCTCCTAGCGCACCGGCAGACCCAGGTTCTACCGGCGCTTCCTGCTTCGGGTCTTCCGCTTGAGCCGCTTTCAAGCCCTGCGGAGTTCCCACCTTCGGATCTGAGGACGAAGATGACTGATCTACGGAGGGAAGCGAAATGGCTGCGCCCGCCCATTCCTCAGAGGGCACCTTTCTGGCTGCTTCCGCCGCCGTCGCAATCGCTGCTTGGACGGGGGACACAGCCGCAAAGATCGCCAGGGTAGCCAGCAGCATGCTTATGGGACAGCGGTAACGCATCGCAATTCCCCAGTCTGCTTTATCCCAATTGCGGCCCCAGCGTGTCAGGTTTTCGGCGGGACCCAAAGCGCAGGTACAGGCTGGGTACAACGAACAGGTTGAGCAAGGTCGAAGTGACCAGCCCACCGAGAACGACTACGGCCAGCGGGTGCTCGATCTCGTGACCGGGTATATTGCCGGCAACCACCAAAGGCCCGATGGCCAGTGCTGTTGTTAATGCCGTCATCATAATCGGCGAAATCCGTTCTCGTGCCCCGCGCAGGACAAGCGCGGGACCAAAGGTTTCGCCTTCATACCGCTCGAGATGCTGAAAGTGGTCAATGAGCATGATGCCGTTGCGGGCCGCTATCCCCAGAATCGTGAGGAATCCAACGAGCGAACCCAGCGAGATGATACCGTCACCAAAGTACGCCGCCAGCACGCCGCCCACCAGCGCCGAGGGCAAGGTCAAGAAGGAGAAAGTCGCCAAGCGCCAGTTCCCGAAGGACGCCTGTAGGACGAGGAGAATCCCGAGCATCGCGACCACCGAAGCGAGGAGTAGGTTTCTTTGGGCCGCCTGCCGCTCCTTGTACTCTCCGACCAGCACCGGATAGTACTCGTGTGGGAACTCAACTTTTTGGAGGCGAGCTTCGACGTCGGCCACGACGGAGCCGAGATCACGGTCATGCACATTGGCGCGAACGTCCAGACGACGCTTGAGGTTTTCATGTGATATGACATTCGGTGTCGGTGTAATGCGCACATCGGCCACGTCTTGCAACTGCACGCGACCGCCGCCCGGTGTGTCGATCTGAAGCTCGCGAATATTGGTCAGAGTATTGCGCGCTTGAGGTACGCTCCACACTTGCACATCGTAGGTCCGGTTGCCGAGGAGAATGTCGCCGGCTTCTTCGCCGGCCACTAGGGTGGTCGCCGTGCGTCGCACATCGCCGGGTTTGAGGCCATAGCGTTGGGCCTTATCGAGGTCCACCTTGACTTCAATCTGTGGAATCTTCTCATGGAACTCCACGTGCAAATCAATGATGCCGTCGATTCCCTTGAGGGCCTCCCTTACCTCGCTCGCTTTGCCGTGGAGAACGTCTAAGTCGTGGCCATAGATGCGCACGACAATGGCTTGGGAGGAGCCGGTCAGCACCTCTCGGATTCTCTCTTTTAGATAGGTCTGCACGTCGCGAAAGAGGCCGGGGTAGCCGTCAACCGTCGCCTGAACTGTGGCCACCGTCTTGTCATAGTCCACGGAAGGATCGACGCTGATCCAGTTTTCGCCGAAATAAATACCCACCACTTCATCCATGATCAGGGCCTGCCCGATGTGCGCGCCGAAGTTGCGGACGCCTGGAATGGATCGCAGCTCCTTGCTGGCTTGAATGGTGATCCGGTTCATCTCCGGCCAGGAGGTACCCGGCTTGGTCAGCCAGTGCATCAGGAAGTCCCTTTCCTTGAACGAAGGCAGCAGGGACTGCCCGAGAAATGGCAACACCGCGACGCCGGCCAACACGACGACACCGACGGTGAAGTAGGCCGGGCGCGGTGTGCGGATGATCCGCGAAAGAATCGCCTCGTACCGACGCTGAAGCCAGGGCACGATCGGGGACTGGCGGCTTTTGAGCGGCGCATTGCGCAGGAGAATCAAGGCCATTGCCGGCGTGACGGTCAGTGCGACCACCATGGAGGCCAGCAGCGCCAGCGCATACGACAGGGCGAGCGGCTTAAAAAACGCGCCGGACAGGCCCTCCATGAAGAAGACCGGCAATATAGCCAGCACTTCAATGAGCGTCGCGTAGACGATGGCGCCGCGCACCTCAAGCGAGGCCTCGAGAATAATCTTCGCCAGCGATTTGTTGCTGCCCTCCTTGCGATGCTGACGCAGACGCCGCATGACGTTTTCTATGTCGATGATCGCGTCGTCGACGATGTCGCCCAGGGCGATCACGAGCCCCGCCAAAATCATCACATTGATGGTAGCCCCACGCATGTGGAGGACGAGCCCGGCTGCCACCAGAGACAACGGCATCGCCACGACGCTGATCAACGTGACACGCCACTCGTACAGAAAGGCGGCGAGCATCAGAACCATGAGAATGGCTCCGATGATCATCGCCGTGCTGAGATTGTCGATCGACATCTCGATGAAGGTCGCCGGCCGGAAGATCTTGTGGTCGATATCGACATTGGGAAGACCCGGGCGTAACGCATCGAGCGCCGCTTCCACACCCTGGGTCACTTGCAGCGTGTTGCCCCAGGGGAATTTTTCAACGATGAGCAGAAGGCCAGGACCATCGTTAATGATTCCATCCCCAATCATCGGCTGATGATCCACCACCACCTCGGCCACGTCTTTCAGATACAGCTGCTGGCCATTCCTCACGGCGAGGGGCATATTGGCCAGGGCATCCGGTGTGACTTCGTCTGACTTATGGATAAGGGGCAAGACGTGCCGGATTTGGAGCCTTTGATTGGGGGTATCGATCCACCCGCCGGCACCGACGTGATGACCATCGGAAAACTGGAACAACCCCACGTCCAGGGCATCCGATGTGGCCGTCATGACCTCATCGAGAGTGACCCCGTGCTTTCGCATCAGCTCCGGCACGACCTGCACCTGGAGCATTTCCAACCGCTCGCCCCAAATGGCGACATTGGCCACTCCGGGTACGCGCAACAGGCGTTGCCGGATGGTCCAATAGCCGATCATCGACAGGTCGATCACGGACAGGGTTTTCGACGAAACCCCGATTTTCATGATCCGGCTCGTCGCCGAAAGGGGTGGCAACATAACCGGCGGCGCGGACCAGTTTGGCAGCGTCGGTACTGTCAGTGCAACGCGCTCTTGCACCATCTGGCGAGCCCGCAGCAGGTCGGTACCAGGCTTGAAGATCATTTTGACCGACGACAACTGTTCGACCGACTTGGAGCGCATGATGTCAAGCCCCGGTACTCCGTTGAGCGCCTGCTCCAGCGGGACGGTGACGAGGGCCTCCACTTCGGCAGAGGAAAGTCCGAGACACGGGGTCTGAATTTCCACAAGTGGCGGAGCGAATTCGGGAAAGACGTCGACGGGCATCTTGCGAAGCTGCTCGATGCCGAAGTACATCATCCCCACGGCGATAGCGATCACCAGGAAACGAAACTTCAGGCTATTTCCAACCAGCCAACGCATCATGGCAGGCGTCCCTTCGCAGTTCAGTGTCCAACCTTGAACTCAGTACCGTACAACTCAGCCACTCCAACTGATACGACAACCGTGCCGGCAGGTGGACCGCCCTTCAGAACCGCAATATCACCTTCAATGTAGTCGACATCGACCCTATGTCTTACGAAGGCTCGAGGTTGGGGACTGGTGTATACCCAGGTTTCGCCGTGCGGGCCATATATCAAGGAAGAATAGGGCACAACCATCCGCGGTGAGGCCGAGCGCGAGACTCGTTGTTCACGAACCTGATCTGTTGTGAGCGCGATCCGTTCTATCGCCCTCTGAGTCAGAATTACACGGCTAAACTCCGACCCTTCGATATGCACAACTTCAGCGGGAGACTCGTCGGCGTGAGTGCGTGCCAGTTGTTGGCACCCCGTAAGTGACAGACCGACAATCATCAGGCCCGCAGCCAGCCACCGATCACTGTGCTTCATCGCTTGTTTCCTCCTAGTGAGTAACTGAAAGTGTGTCCATCCGTTAGAAGGCGATTCAGATGTCTTCTCATCTCGTCATGCCGAGGCGGACTTTGCTTTTGCCTTTGTCTCCTGATTGCTCGACGTGACAGCCTGGTCTTCCTTCTCAGTGATTTCCCTGCCTGCAGTGATTACTGTTGCTGGAAGCGCTTCAACAAGGTCAATGTCTCGCTCTGTGGCAGCTCCAAAAAGCAGGTAGATGGCGGGGACACCGACCAGGGTGAGTAGCATGGTTGTCATCAAGCCACCGAGAACGACGATGGCCATCGGGCGCACGATCTCGAGGCCGGCAATGTTGCCGAACAGCACCAGGGGCAAGAAGGCCACTGCTGTTATTAGGACAATCATCAGGACCGGCGCAGACCGTTCTTGGGTGCCGCGCTGGACCAGCTCGGCGCGAGAGGTTCCGCCATGGTGCTGCTCGAGATGCCGATAGCGGCTCACCAGCGTGAAAACGTTGCGGAGAGCGATTCCCAACACCGCGACGAACCCAACGATCGAACCAAATGAAAGAAGGCCGCCGTCAGTCAAGAATGCCGCCAGCACACCGCCCACCAACGCCATGGGTAGGGTCACGAAGACGACTGTCGCCAGGCGCCAGCTCCTGAAGAACGCCTGCAGGAGCAGGAAAACCCCGAGGGCAGCGGCAATCGCAAAAGCCAGTACGCGCTTCTGGGCAGCGAGCTGCCCCGCATACTCCCCCAACAGCTCCGCACGGTACTCCAGCGGGAATTGGATTTGTTGGATGCCGCTTTTGACATCGGCCGCGACAGCGGCGAGATCTCGTCCATGCACGTTGGCCGTCACATCCATGCGACGCGCGACGGCATCTCGATTTATGACCGTGGTACCCGGCACGATGCGCACGGCAGCCACGTCCTTCAAGCGGACGTGACCGCCCGAGGGGGTGTTGATCAGAAGCTCTTGAATATTGGTCAGATTGTGGCGGGTTTCGGGCGCGCCCCACACCACCACATCGAACACTTTTTGTTCTTCGAAAAGGCTGCCGACCACAATTCCCGAGACCAATGAGGTCGCCGCCCGGCGCAAATCGCCGGGTTTGAGGCCATAGCGATTGGCGTTCTCGATGTCTACCTCCATTTCTAGAATTGGCATTTCTTTGGAATACTGCACTTTTGAACCAACGACGCCGTCGATCTTCGCCAGGACCTTCTCGACCTCCTCCGCCTTTTTGCGGATGATATTTGTGTCTTCGCCATAAACGCGCACGACGAGGGATTCGCTTGTTCCCGACAGCTCCTCCCTTAGCTTTGCATGCAGATAGGTCAGCACTTCCGGAGACAGACCGGGATATCCGGCAACCACTTGCTTAACCAAGGCCACCGTCGCGTCATAGTCAGCCGAAGGATCAATGCTGACCCAAAGCTCGCCGGCATTGATATTGGTCCGCTTATCCGACGTTATGGCGCGCCCAAGATGGGCGCTAACGTTGCGGACTCCCGGAATGGACCTCAGCTCCCGGCTGGCCAGAGTTGTGATTCGGCTCATTGCCGGATGGGAAGCGCTCGAACTGCCTTCCCAGCGAACCACCAGATCCGTTTCCTTGAAGTTCGGAAGCAGTGACTCCTGACGGAGGAACGGTATAGATGCAAGGCCGGCAACGAGGACGGCGCAGACTGCCACGAAGGCCGGGCGCGGTCTGCGGGCGGCCCATGCAAAGAGCGCGTTGTAGATAAAGCGCAGCATGCCAATGACGGGAGAACCACCGGCCTGGAGCGAGGTTTTGCGTAAGAACAACAGGCTCAGCGCCGGCGTGACTGTCATCGCCACCACCAGGGAGGCGAGCACCGCCAGCACATAAGAGGAAGCGAGCGGCTGAAAGAACGAGCCCTGCACGCCCTCCAGGAACATGACCGGCATGACAGCCAGCAACATGATGATCGTCCCGTAGAGGATGGGGCTGCGCATCTCCACCGCAGCCTCGAAAATGATGGTCGCAGCCGACCTCCCGCCTCCCTCTTCACGTTCTTGGCGGAGGCGTCGCACAATATTTTCTATGTCGACGATCGCGTCGTCGATGATGACGCCGAGAGCCAACAGGAGGCCTGCTATAGTGATCAGATTGGTCGGAACTCCACGCACGTAGAGCACTGTCCCTGCTGCGATCGCAGACGCCAGGATCGCCACGGTGCTGATCAACGTGGTGCGCCAGTTGAATAGAAAGGCGCCGAGCATCAGAAACACCAGAACGGCACCAATGAGGATCGCCATGCTGAGATTGTCGATCGCCCGCTCGAGGAAGGTCGCCGGCCGAAAGAGGGTGGGGTTCATGTCCAGTCCGGACAGACCAGGGCGCAGCGCCGCGAGAGCCTCTTCCACTTCCTCCGTGACCTCCGTCGTATTGGCCCATGGAAATTTCTCAACGACCAACATGAGCGCGGGAGCGTCCTTAACGATGGCATCCCCAATGAGCTGTTGATGGTCTTCTACTACTCTGGCCACATCACCCAGGCGCTTCGATGGGGCGCCCTCGATGGTCACTTGGGCCAGCTCTTCCGCCTTTCTGATGGGCTGGAGGTGCCGGATCCCGAGTCTTTGATTGGGGGTGTCGATCCATCCGCCGGTACCAGGCGTCGAGGCTTCTAGAAAGCTCAATGGCGATGCCCACAACGCGTTGCCAGCGGTCTTGATGACTTGCATCAGCGTAACATTCTTATCTTGTAATTGTTCTGGATCGACTTGCACCTGCAACTGCCACTTGCGCTCGCCCCAAATGGAGACATTTGCCACGCCGCGTACGCCCAATAAGCGGGGTAGAATCGTCCAGCGGGCCAGCACCGACATTTCGATCAGCGACAGTTTGTCTGAGGTCAACCCGATCACCATGCACCGGCCGGCTGAGGAGAGGGGATTGATCATGGCAGGCGGCTTCGACACATTCGGCAGCGCAAACACCTCTATCAGGCGCTCCTGCGCTACTTGCCGGGCGCGCATGATGTCGGTCCCCTTCTCGAAGATGAGAACGATCGACGACAGGCCAGGAAGCGACATGGAGCGGATTTCCTCAACCCACGGCGTCCCGTTGAGCATGTCCGCCTCCAGGGGAGTGGTGATCATAGCTTCCACTTCCTCGGCGGAAAGCCCCAGGGCCTCGGTTTGAATCTCCACATACGGCCGCGAGAACTCGGGCAAGGCATCCAGTGGCATCTTGTCAAGGTCAAGCTGCGTGAGGCCGTAGGCCAGCAGCAACGCCGCGAGTGCGGCCACCACGTGCCGAAGCTTCAGGCTAGACCCAACAATCCAACGCACCATAGCTGACCTCCCTTGCCGTTAACGCCTATTGGCCTTTTGCGCCAGGCGTGTGCTCCGCCGGTGGCGTGTGAACGTACACGTTCTTGCTAATCTTGTAGGCGCGCGTCTCCAGTTTCAGCGCCTCCGCGCGAACCGCCGCCAGGGCCTGTGGCCCGAGCTGCACCACTTTGACCAGCTCCAGGGTCTCTTTCGTTTTTTCTCCCTCACCTCCCCAGCCCACTCGAACCACGCCTACACCGCGGGCATGGTACTTGTGCTGGTGGGCGCCCGGCTCCTGCTCGGTCGTCTCGTCGATTACCAAAACGTCTTCGTAGCACTTCAAGGGAACACAGGTCTTCTGACCAACCTGGTACACCATCCCGCGGTCCATCCAGTTGACCGCAGGTCCCCACCCCTGGGAGTAGCTGGGTGTCCCAGGCCGCGGCTCTGCCTTCATGATGATCCCCGCTCTCGCATCTTGAATGCCGTGGATCCAGGCTGGGGCCCCAACGAGCTTTCCGTTTTCGTATTCCTCTGGGTACTGGCCCAGCTGCCAGACGGTGCCGTCGTTGTCCTGCGCGAAGAAAACAATCTCCGCCTCCACCAGCTTCTCCGCGCTGTAGTCCTGCTCATGAGCAATGACCGCGCGCACGCCGCCGATCACCTTGGTCAAGTCGGTGACGCTGAACACCACACGATGAGGAACACGCTTACCCTCCTCGATGGTGAACCCCTCATAAACGAATTGCGTCCCCGGCTTCAGGGGAAACCACTTGTTGTCGATGTGGGTCGAACGGTCGAAATTCCTGGAGTCGAAGACCTCGGACTCTTTGACAGAAGTCAGACTTTGCTGCGCAATAGCGTCCACCGACATGCCGCGAAGTTGGGCGATCCCGAAGGCCATCAGCACCCCGGCCAGAACAACTACAAGGAATCGAGGAGTCAGGAACGAACCAATGATCCAACGCACCATTGCTGGGGCCCTCCCTTTCAAGTCATTACTCGACCACCGAATTCTGATACCGAACAACTCGGCGCCGACCGTCACAACCGCAGATCCAACCCCGAACGATCCACCGCCGACCGTATCAAGGTAAAAGGGTGTTCAGTATGGGATGGGGAATAGCAAGTTGTGCGGAAGCCGGGAAGGCGTGTTTCGCTCACTCTGGGGGAGGGGAAAAAGCCCTCCGGGGTCGGACGCCCTTCCGTCTAACCCGGAATTCTCACCAGACCGCATGGGATTATGCAGGAGTAGATTTAATGCGGCTTTTCGCGGGTTCGCTTTCGAGTCGCTTCGACACAGTGCAAAGTT
>Ga0209108_10000992_pt1 | contig 16287 bp, 17 predicted proteins | sample Rifsed10ft1_FD_184003 | JGI IMG/M metagenome (GOLD analysis project Ga0209108, IMG submission 184003) | Soil microbial communities from Rifle, Colorado, USA - sediment 10ft 1 (version 2) | ecosystem: Environmental > Terrestrial > Deep subsurface > Rock core/Sediment | place: Rifle, Colorado...
CGAGCCGGTCGGAGACGGCGCAGCAATCACATACTCCGAGCTGCTCGACGAGGTCGTCAAGGTTGCGAACGGCCTGAAGGGGCTCGGCGTTCGGAAGGGCACGCCCGTGGGCATCTACATGGGCATGGGGCCGGACCTCCCCGTTGCGATGCTGGCCTGCGCCCGGCTCGGCGCGCCGCACAACGTCGTCTTTGGCGGGTTCTCCGCCGAGTCGCTGGCGGACCGGCTGAACGACATGCAGTGCGAGGTCCTCATCACCCAGGACGAGGGCTGGCGCCGCGGGCAGCGGGTGCCGCTGAAGGCGCACGCGGACGAGGCTCTCGAGTCCTGTCCGTCGGTGCGGACGGTCGTCGTCGGCGAGCGAACGCACGCCGACGTCCCGATGGTCGAGGGGCGGGACGTCAGCTGGTCTCAGCTCGTCGAGGGGCAGTCGTCGGATCCAGCGTCCTGTCCGTGCGAGCCGATGGACTCCGAGGACCTGCTGTACCTCCTGTACACGAGCGGAACTACCGCGAAGCCGAAAGGAATCGTGCACACGACTGCCGGCTACCTCGTCGGCGTGGCGACGACCCACGACTACATCTTCGACCTGAAGCCGGAGTCCGACGTCTTCTGGTGCGCGGCCGACATCGGGTGGGTCACGGGGCACAGCTACATCGTCTACGGGCCGCTCTGCAACGGCGCGACGAGCATCCTCTACGAGGGGACCCCCGACTTCCCGGACAAGGACCGCTGGTGGGACATCGTCGAGCGCTACGGCGTCACCATCCTCTATACGGCGCCCACCGCCATCCGTGCCCACATGAAGTGGGGACCCGAGTACGCGGCGAAGCACGATCTCTCCTCGCTCCGCCTGCTCGGGACGGTGGGCGAGCCGATCAACCCGGAGGCGTGGGTCTGGTACCGCGAGCACATCGGCGGCGACAGCCTGCCGGTGGTGGACACGTGGTGGCAGACCGAGACGGGGATGATCCTCATCACGCCGCTACCCGGCCTGACCACGCTCAAGCCGGGGTCCGCGACGAAGCCCTTCCCCGGGATCGACGCCGCGGTCGTCAACGACCGGGGTGAAGAGGTGGGCCCGGGCGGCGGCGGCTACCTCGTCCTCAGGAAGCCGTGGCCCGCGATGTTGAGGGGGATCTACGGCGACGACGCGCGCTACCGGGCGACGTACTGGGAACGCTTCCCGGGTTCGTACTTCGCGGGCGACGGGGCGCGGATCGACGAGGACGGAGACTTCTGGCTGCTCGGACGCGTCGACGACGTGATGAACGTGTCCGGCCACCGCATCTCCACGATCGAGGTGGAGTCGGCGCTCGTCGACCACCCGAGCGTTGCGGAGGCGGCCGTCTGCGGGCGAACCGATGCGCTGACCGGGCAGGCGATCGTGGCCTTCGTCACGCTCAAGGGCGGCCAGGACGGCTCGGTCGAGATGCTCGAGGAGCTCCGGAACCACGTGGCGACGAAGATCGGCCCGATCGCGAAGCCGGCGAACATCGTCTTCACGCCGGAGCTGCCGAAGACGCGGTCGGGGAAGATCATGCGCCGGCTGCTCCGCGACGTGGCCGAGGATCGGCCGCTCGGCGACACCACCACGCTTGCGGATCCTGCGGTCGTCGCGGAGATCCACGACAGGGCGGTCGGCGCCCCGACCGAGGAGTAACCCGGATCGTCGCGCCAGGGCTACGTGGCCGAGTGAAGCAGGGTCCGGACGCCTGATTAGACTCGACGGCCATGCGATTCCGGCGGTCGCTCTCCGTGTCGTTCGCGATCGGCGTCGTCGCATGCGTCTACTCGACGGCGGGATCCGGGTTCGCGATCGACAAGTCGAAGACGTTCCTCGGCGGGACGTTCACGCACGGCAGTGGCACGGACGGCGTTCACGAGGCAATCACTGCGAAGGCGATCCGCCGCGGCATGCCAAAAGCGCCTCAGAGCCTGGTCGGGCTGATCCAGGCGGGCGCGGAGAACGTCGACGTGACGCACCATTTCGACTCGGAGTACCACTTCGACTCGGCCTCGACGGCCACGTTCCCGAAGCGTTTCGACAATGCTTTCGCCACGGTTCACGCGCATCTGCGCGGTGCCGCCAAGCTCGCCGACGGCAACCCCGAGTTCTTCGATCCCACCTACCCCACCTTTCGGCACATCGCCCAGTCGCTCGCCGAGGCCATGCCGAAGCTCGCGGCGCACGCACGCTGCGGGGATTGCGATACGGCGAAGCTCCGAGCGGGCGCGAACTTCATCGAGCGCTGGCTGCCGGCGCTCTACGTGAACGAGAACCCCGACCCGCACTATCCGACGAACCCCGAGTCGGCATGGGCCAGTCAGTCGTTCCTCCGGACGGACTGCGGCCTGTGCGGAAAGCTCTGGCCCGTCAACAAGGCCTACCGCACCCTCACGACGACGATCGAGGCCGAGGCGAAGAGGGCGCTGACAGAAGCCACTGCGCTCTCGCCGAAGGATCCGCTGCGCGCCCGCATCCGCGGCATCTACAACGCGCTTCGCGCCTACCGCGCCTTCCAGGCGCTCGGGCACGCCTTCCACGCCACCCAGGACTTCTTCGCCCACTCGAACTACGTGGAGCTGATGGCGGGCGTGGCAGTCGCACAGCCGATCCCCGCCGGTACGAGGATTCCCGTGCCGGCGCGGCGCGGCGATTGGAACGGCGAAGGGGTGAAGAAGCTGATGGGGGCGGTCCGGTACCGGAAGCTGGAGAGCGGGGCCGCCAATGCCATCTGGCTCGGCGAGGGCGACTACTGCCTGGGGAGCCTGTACAACCCGAACACGAAGCGCACGGTGACGATCCCCGCCTCGATCACGAAGAAGCTCGGGTTGTCGGCGATCAAGCTCGCCATTCCTGCGATCGGGACGAATCCTCGGCCGCCGGCCGGCCTGAACTACTGTCACTACCCGACGTCGGCCAATCCCGGGCTGAACAAGGACGAGCCGGTCGATCCGCGCAGACCGAAGGCCGCTGAGCCCTCGTTCGTCAACCATCCGTTCGCCCGCCAGGCCGCCGAGGACATGACCGCAGTCCTCTGGAAGAGCTTCCTCGCTTCTGTCCGCAGGCCGGACGGTTCTGCCGGGTCCGGGACGACGTCAACGCCGAAGCCGGTACCGAAGCCGCAGCCCGGCACGTGGGCGTGGAAGCGCACCACGATCAACCCATTCAAGTCCGACTATCCCCCCGGCTCCACGATCACGGTGAAGAGCGGCCACCTGAACTGGAAGTTCGGCCCACCGCTGCCTGCCGAGTTCGACGTCCGCTACAAGCCCGCACCCGCTCGCCTCGCGCCCGGCACGTACGCCTTCGTGGTCACCGCCACCGGCAAGCTCACCGGCGCGAAGGACGTGCAGAGGTATCTGGTGGTGGACGCGATCCTGCTCGTCGGGGACCGCTGGGACGGCAGGACGGCCGTCGGTACCAACCAGAGCTGCACGGACCCGATCGGCACGGAGCCGATCACGTGCACGCCACCTTCGAAGGGCACCGGGACGTTCAGGGTTGTCGTCCCCACCCCGTCTCGGAAGGGCGAGACGTTCAGCTTTGGCGTGGGCGCGCTCAACTGCAGCGCGTGCTTCGTCCGTTACGAATACGTGTCCCAGTAGGCCGCCCACGTTGCGCCTCCTCCAGGATCGAGCTCCCTAACGATCCGTGCAGTTGAGGTGTACTGGACTGATCCGAGCGAGTTGCCGATCGCGGACTGGGTGACCGAGATCCAGTTCCCGATCGAGCGCGACGAGGCGCGGATCCCGGCTCTTGCCGACGTGACCGCCTAGGCCACCAGCAGCTTCTCGAAGCGTGCCGGATCGTCGAACGGCCCGACGACCGCGAGGTACAGCCGCTTGCCTTCGAGCAGGTCCCGCGCGACTTCCTGGACCTCCTCCGCAGTCACGGCGTCGAGCTCGCGGAGGACGTCGTCGGGCTCCTCGATGCGGTGCTCGAGGACCTCGCGGCGGATGCCGAACTGGATCAGCGCCTGCGGGCTCTCGAGCCGGAGCACGAACCGGCCCTTCGCGTAGCCGCGTGCTTTCTCGAATTCGTCGGCCGGTACAGGCTCCGCGGCCATCTTGCGGAGCTCCGCCACGATGGTCGAGATGGCCTCGTCGATGCGGCTCACGTCGACGCCTGCTCCCGTGTACAGCGTTCCGGTGTCGGTGTACGAGCCGTTGGCCGCGTGCACGTAGTACGCGAGGCCGCGCCGCTCCCGCACCTCGGTGAAGAGGCGCGAGGACATCCCCCCGCCGAGCACGACGGCGAGGAGCTGCAGCGCGTACCGACGCGGATGCCCGAGCTCGTACCCGCGGACACCGAGCACGAGGTGCGCCTGCTCGGATTGCTTCGTGTGCAGGAGGACCGGCGAGCCGTCGGTCGGCAGCTCGACCGCCACCGCCGCGCCGGTCTCGCGGGGCTCGATGTCGCCTAGGAGCTCTTCGAGCCGCCCCTCGAGGCCGTCGCCGAGTCGCCCTCCGACGCCGACGACGATCCGCTCCGGCCGGTACCAGGTGTCGAGGTACGACGTGAACGTGTCGCGGGTCGCGCCCTCGATCGTCTCCTTCGTGCCGAGGATGTCCCACCCGAGCGGCTGGTCGTCGTAGAGGAGTCGGTCGTACACGCTGCCCACGTAGCGCTGCGGCGTGTCGAGGTAGACGTTCATCTCCTCGAGGATCACGCCCTTCTCCTTCTCGACCTCGGTTGGGTCGAAGAGCGAGTTTCGGAGCATGTCGACGAGCACGTCGAGGGCGATGTCGCGCGTCTCGGCGGCGCACTTCACGTAGTAGCCGGTGATCTCCTTGCCGGTGAAGGCGTTGAACTCGCCGCCGATCGCGTCGATCTCGGTGGAGATCGTGCGCGCGGTGGGCCGGCGCTCCGTGCCCTTGAAGAACATGTGCTCGGCGAAGTGCGCGATGCCCTTGGACTCGGGCGTCTCGTAGCGCGAGCCGGCTGCGAGCATCACGAAGCACGCGACCGAGCTCACCTGCGGCATCGGCGCCGTGATGACGCGGATGCCGTTACCGAGCGTCGTCTGTTCGAAGACCGCCACGAGCGCCGATGGTATAGACACCGTTCTCGTGCCCGGAGACCTGACCAGAGCGGCCATCGCAGCTCAACCCGAGTGGCTGCGGCAGGTGCCCGAGCGCGTGGGCGACCTGCGGTTGCCTGACGGCGCCCGCGTCCTCTTCACCGGTTGCGGCACCTCGTACCACGCCGCGCTCGCGTGCGGGCCCGCGGCGCAGGCACTGGAGCTCGTCCTCGGCAACGCTCCGGCCGCGGACCTCCTTGTGGCTCTGAGCCACGAGGGGGAGACGCCGCTCACGCGGGAGGCGGTCGAGGCGTTCTCGGGCGAGACGTGGCTCATCACCGCTGTCGGGGACAGCCCGATTGCCCGCGCAGCCGACCGCGTCGTCCTCGCGACGCCGGAGGTCGAGCAGAGCTACTGCCACACCGTGAGCTACACCTGCGCGATCGCGGCCGGCCGGGCGCTCCTCGGGGAGGACGTGAGCGGGCTCGGCGACGCGGTCGAGGCCGAGCTCGCGGCGGATCCGCTTCCCGCGTCTGACCACGAGCGCTTCGTGGTCGCCGGTGCCGGCGCGGACCGGGCGACCGCGCTCGAGGCCGTGCTCAAGCTTCGAGAGGGAGCGCACGTGGTGGCCGAGGCCCACCATACCGAGCAACTTCTCCACGGCCATCTGGCCGCGATCGACGCCTCGGTCCGCTGCTTCGTCCTCGAAGGGTCGGGCCGCGCGGCGGAGCGCGCGGCGGGCGTGATGAGTGCGCTCGCCGAGCTCGGCTGTGACGCGACGCTCGTCGCGACGACCCATCCCGTCGTCGACATCGTGCGCTTCCAGCGGCTCACGGTCGACCTCGCGGCCTCGCGAGGGGTCGACCCCGACAAGATCCGCTGGGACGAGGAGCCCTGGGACCGGGCCCGCAGGGCGTACCAGTGATCCGAGAGAGGAGCTGCAGATGACCCCCTTCGACATGAGCCTCGTCCAGAGCGGAGCCCGTCTCCGCCGGTCGCCGTACTTCGAGGCCGAGCAGCGGTACGGACCGAAGGGCTACACCGTCTACAACCACATGCTCTTCCCGATCCGCTACGACGACCTCGAGGCCGAGTACCGGCACCTTCTCGAGCACGTGACGCTGTGGGATGTTGCCGTCGAGCGCTGCCTGGAGATCTCCGGCCCGGACGGGTTCGCGTTCGCGCAGCTCCTCACGCCTCGTGACCTGAGCGCATGCGCGGTCGGGCAGGCGAAGTACGTGCTCGTGTGCGCGCCCGACGGCGGCGTGCTGAACGACCCTGTCCTCACGCGCATGGACGAGAACCGCTTCTGGCTCGCCCTCGCCTCGAGCGACGTGCTCCTCTACGCGAAGGGGCTCGCCGCGAACGCGGGGATGGACGTCGAGCTGCGGGAGGTCGATGCCGCGCCGCTCCAGATCCAGGGGCCGAAGTCGAAGGGCGTGGTGCGCGACCTCTTCGGCGACGCCGTGCTGGAGCTGAAGTACTACTTCTTCACGGAGACGGAGGTCGCCGGAATCCCGGTCGTCGTGACACGCACCGGGTGGACGTCGGAGGTCGGCTACGAGATCTACCTCCTCGACCCGAGCCGCGGCGTGGAGCTGTGGGAGCTGATCATGGACGCCGGGAGGCCGTACGAGATCCGCGCGACCGGGCCCAGCGACATCCGCCGGATCGAGGGCGGCATCCTGAACTGGGGCGCCGACATGACCTACGAGAACAACCCCTTCGAGCTCGGGCTCGACCGGCTCGTCGATCCGCGGGCGAACCTCCACGGCCGACCCGTTGAAGCGCTTCTGCCACGCCGATGGGAGGGTGACGATGCACTCGCCACCGATGAGCTCGCTCCAATGTAGGTGGTGCCGGATCGCCGCCCCGAGCGGCCGGGCGCGCAGGCCACGTTCCTGGAAGATCGCGTGGGCGCGCTTGAAGACGGCGACGCCCGACCAGGGGAGCGCATCGGGGTCGCAGACGATCCCGTCCCGCTCCATCAGGACGCGCAGCCAGTCCTCGAGGCGGCCCATCATGATCGTGATCACGGGTCCCATGTCGTCGACCCGGAGGCCCTCCGCCTCGCGCCGACGAAGCCCGCGCTCGACGGCCTCGCCGGCGGCGAGCGCCTGGGCGACGGAGAAGCTCACCGTGCAGTTCACGCTCACCCCCCGATAGGTCGCCTCCTCCATGACGCCGATCCCGACCGCCGTGGCCGGGAACTTGACGATGATGTTCGGCGCCAGCGACGAGAAGTGGACGCCATGCTCGAGCATCCGGTCGGGCGTCCCCCAGAAGGTTGGGTTGGTCTGCATCGAGAGGCGGCCCTTGCGGCCGCCGTGGCGGACGAAGGTCGGTTCGAGCAGCTTCGCCCCGGCCAGTGACATCTCCTCGACCACCGCCCAGGCGATGTCGATCTCCGTCCAGCCCGGGTTCGCCTCGGCAATCGTCCGGGCCCGCCCGCGCCAGTGGGCGGGATCCTTCTTCCAGACGTCATGCACGATCGTCGGGTTGGCGGTCGCGCCCACGGCCCCGAAGGCGATGGCGTACTCGAGCTCGTCGACCGCGCAGGAGTCGTTCCAGATATCGGTCGGCGTGTCGGCGACCGTCCGGGCGAGCGGCGACAGTGCGAGCGTGTCGGTCATCCGGGCCCTCCAGGGGTTTCGGATCGTAGGTTAGCAGCGGCCCGGCTCAGCCTTCGTCGGCGCGGTTCCAGGCCGCGGACACAGGCGCCCACCGCCCGCGGTGCTCGTACCATCGGCGCTCGGTGGACGTCGACGCGTACCTCGCCAGGATCGGGATCGGGCGGCCACTGGGTCCGTCGCTTCGGGCCTTGGCCGATCTCCAGCTTGCCCATCTGCTGACGGTCCCCTTCGAGAACCTCGATATCGTCTCCGGTGTGCCGATCTCGCTCGAGCGAGAGGCGCTGTTCGACAAGATCGTCAGCCGCAACCGCGGCGGCTTCTGCTACGAGCTCAACGGTCTCTTCGGCAGCCTGCTTACGGAATTGGGCTATCGGGTGACGATGCTCTCGGCACGGACGGTCGATGATGTCGAGGGTACGCTCGGCCCGGAGTACGACCACCTCGTGCTGCGGGTCGATCTCGAGGAGCCCTGGCTCGTCGATGTCGGCTTCGGTGACTCGGTACGGGTGCCGGTGCCGCTGCGGTCGGACGTCGTGCTCGACGATCCTCTCGGGCGGGCCTACCGCCTCGACGTCTCGGGTGACGACTGGGATCTGACCGAGCGTCCGGCCGAGGCCGAAGGAGACGGAGTCGTCGGCGAGCCCCGCCCAGACGGCGCCTGGACGATCAAGTTCCGCTTCACCCTCATCCCCCGGACCCTTCCGGATTTCGCGGCGACCTGCCGCTGGCAGGAGACCCAGTCGCCATGGTTCACCGAACACCGGTTCTGCTCGATCGCCAGGCCGGACGGGCGGCTGACGCTCATGGACGATCGGCTCATCACGCGCTCCGGTGCGGAGCGCACCGAACGACCTGTCGATGAGGCCGACGTGCGCGGCGTCCTGCGCGATCGATTCGGGTTTGTCCTCTAGCCGATTCGTCGGGGGTCGTGCCTCACCCGTCGATGAAGGCGAGGTCTGCCTCGAGCGTGGCCAGCTCGGCCGGATAGCGATCGCCGAACGTTGCCCGAAAGCCGTCGACGAGGGCCGCCAGGCCGCGCTCGATCGACGCGACCTCCGCCGGCGAGGCCCGCGAGGCGCGCGCTCGGACCGGGTTGTAGTACTGGTTCTCGCCGAAGGCGATGCTGCCCGGGTAGATGGCCACCAGGTCGGCCAACAGGCTGCGCTCGGCGGGGGTCCGGGCCAGCCGATCGATCGCCATCAGCGTCGACAGCCCGGGATCGTAGCGGGGCGGATCGGTCGCGTAGTCGGCGGCCGTCGCCAGCGCCAGCCGGCCGAGCCTGTTCTGGCGTCGCATGGGGTTGGTCATGTAACCGTGGCAACCTCCGCGAGGTCGGGGTCGCGACCGATGAGCGGGCCCAGGTGCATCGTCGGCGCGTCGTCGTTGCACGGATAGTTGTCCCAGATGACCATCCGGCGGCCGATCGCTGCGCGATACCGCTCGGCCGCCGCTCGGGTGATCCGCGGCGTCACGACGCCATCGCCGGTCCAGAAGACCCGGACCCGCTCGTCGAGGGCCCGGGACAGCGCCCCGAGATAGGCGGCATGGGCCGGGTCGGAGGCGTCGCCCCAGAAGATCGTTGGGCAGAAGACCATCTCGACCGTCGGGTCGCTGGCTCGCAGGCGACGCAGCAGCTCGTTGGGAGCGCGGCCTGGCCGGCCGGATCGATGCCCTGGCCGACGTCGTCGAGGGCGACGCTGAACCAGCGGACACCGAGGCCCTGCATCCAGGCGTAGTGACGCCACAGCGCGTCGAGCCCGTCGGGGTCGTCGACCGAGGCGAAGCGGGTCGCGAAGAGGTTCGGGTTCATCGAGAACCAGAACTCGAGGCCAGCGTTGTGGCAAGCCCGCACGACCCGCTCGAAACCTGCCCGCAGATCGTCGGGCAGGGGCTCCCACCAGCGGTTCGATCCCGGCTGGCCCCACCGATCGAGATCGCAGAGGCTGATGTAGCAGTTCATGAGGAACGTCATCCCAAGGTCGGCCAGGACGGGGATCTCCTCGAGGTACTGCTCGATCGTCCAGGCCCAGCCCTTGAGCCCGCGCTGCTCGAAACCGACAGGTGACGCGCCGGCCGTATCGCTCACACCGACGCCAGGGGGTTCTCCCAGCGGATCTCGCCGAAGCGCGCGAAGTCGGTATCCGCCGAGCAGATCGTCAGGCCGTGCTCGATGGCCAGCGCCGCGAGTTGCGCATCGGGGACGAGGTTGCCCCGCAGCTGGTACCTGACGATGAGCGAACCGAGCACGTCGGCATGGCGCTCGGTGGGGGTGGGGATCCAGGCCACGCTCGCGGCCAGCCAGTCCGCGACGTACGACCAGGCCTCGTCGGGGGTGAGTGGCTGCGCCGCGGCCCGTGGGTGGGTGCTGATCCGCAGGAACGCCCCCAGGGTCTGCCACGGCAGGCCGATGCGTCGCTCGCCGTTGAGTCGGTCGGCAAGCCAGTGGGCGGCCGTTTCGTGGAACCGGCTCTCCTCATCGACCGCGAACAGGAGGACGTTCGCGTCGATGAGCATCAGCGGGCCGTCGATCCGTCGAGCAGCTCGATCGCCTCGGCCACATTCGTCACGTCGACACGGAGCCCGAGACGTTGCGATCGAGGTCGGTAGGCGCGAGGAGCGGGCCCCGCCCGGAGACCGGCCCGCACGAGCTCGTTGACGGCCGCGCTGACGCCGATATCCCTCTTCCTGCGGAACCGCTCGATCGCCCGGGCGACATCCGGCTCGAAGGTTACCGTCGTTCTCATGCGTGAATCATAGCATCATGATGCGTGAGTCGCCACATCCCAGCGCGGACGCTCACTCGGCGCTTGAGGGCGCCGCACGATCGGACCAGACCGGGTCGAGTCGAAGGAGGGCCGATCCATGTGATGGGACGTGGCGCTCGAGCCCCTCGCGGGCGGTCCCGAGGTTCCGCCGAGCCCACACATCGTGGACCGCGAGCTCTGACGGCAGGCCGATCGCCGCCCACTCGACGCCGACCGAAGATGTCGAGTCCGCCCGGTTGAACAATCCGAGGGCCCAGGCTCCTCCGGCCAGCGGTCGAAGCCAAGCCTCGCCGGCGCTCGCAACGGCCACTCGCGTCGCCTGGCGACCGAGCGGATCCTGGTCGATCGCGAGGACCTCGTGATTGGTCAGAAGCTCGAGCGTCGGCGCATCGAGCATCGTCAGGTCGCAGCCGAGCAGCAGGGGCGCCGCCAACAGCGTCCAGAGCGAGATGTGCGTCCGCTGTTCGTCGGGTGTCAGAAGCGTCGGACGGGCGCTCTGTGTGCCCCAGCCGACGACCCCCACGACGAGCATGTCGGGGTCGTTCCAGCGGCCGGGTCCGGCCCATCGCTCGAGGCCCGCCTGGCCGAAGCCGATCGATTCGACGCTCGCCCAGGAGTCGTCGATGTCCGGTGTCGTCCGCCACAGGTGCCCGCCGGCGCGTGCGCCCCAGCGCCAGACGTCACCCTTCCCGTACTGGCAGATGCTGTGGACGATATCGCGGCCGCTCGCGTCGAGCGCATCACGCATTCGTCGGTACGGGGCGATCCAGGCGGCTCGGTCCGGGGAGCGCTCGATCTCCCGCATCGAACACCAGTCGTACTTGAGGTAGTCGAAGCCCCAGGCGGCGAAGGTCGCCGCGTCGTCAGCCTCGTGGCCAAGGCTGCCCTCGAATCCGCCGCACGTTCGGGGTCCCGGCGACGAATAGATGCCGACCCGCAGTCCCATCGCGTGGAGGTCGTCGGTGAGGCCGCGAAGGTCGCCGAAGCCTTCGTGTGCGTGGATCCGCCCCTGATGGTCGCGCCCGCCCTGCCAGCCATCGTCGATGTTGACGTAGGCGAAGCCGTGGTCGGCAAGTCCGGCCGCGACGAGCGCCTCCGCCGCCGCCCGGACCTTGGCCTCGTCGATCTCGCAGCCGAAGCGGTTGAAGCTGTTCCAGCCCATCGGCGGCGTGAGGGCGAGCCGATCGCCGACGGCGAGGGTGATCGTCGCGCTCGCCTCACCAGCCGCATTGCGTGCGGTGACCGAAACCCGGTGCCGGCCCCGAGCAGACGTCCGTCCGCCGATGAACCCGCTCGCCCGATCGATCGAGAGGCCGGCTGGAAGGCCATGCCCGTCGACCTCGAGCGGACGGCTTCCGGCGATCGGAACGCGATGCACGAAGGGTCGACCCGGCCGAAGCCCAACGACAAACGGAGGGTTGACCCGGGGCGGTCCGCTCCACCCCGTCGCGGGTGCCATGGCCCGCTACGCGACCCCTGCCGTCGTCGCCGTCTCGTGGATCTCGCGGGCGGCCCGGATGCCCCCCGCCATCGGCGTCGCCAGCGTCTCGCGATCCATCGGAGCCGTTGTGACCTCGGGCTCGGAGGGCATGCCGTCAAGCTGGTCGAGGACGTCCTCGATGCCTGGGCGAAACGGTTCGTTCACGGCGGGCTCTCTCCGAACTCCCGACCGGTCATCCTAACGAGCCGTCGACGGCTCGATCTGCGCCTTGGCACCCGAATCACGGACTGGCCCGGGGGTCATCCGTTCGACCGAGGGACCAGCGGCCGAGCGGGCCTGACGGAGCGACCGGATCGACGATTCCGCGCACCGCTCATGCTCGGTCGTGGCCGGAGCCATCGGCTCGACCGATAACGGCGAGCGGTCGTGGTCGGACCCGGCCCTGACGTCGGGAAGAACTCGGTGATCGTTCAGCCTAGGATCCGGTGGCGGCCGACGCGGGCCGCGCCGACAGGGCCCCAGACTCCTCTGCGAGCCTGGTGTGCCCGGGCAGGCGGCGGGTGAACCAGAGGGAGAGCAGGGCGAAGACAGCGACGGCGCCGAGAGCGCGCCTGAGCCCATCGAGTTGGGCGGTGCCGTAGTCGGCGGCGACGAGGGCGGCCTGGTCGGGCGGCACACCCGCGTCGATCAGCAGCGCCTCCGCCTCCTCGACAGGGATGATGTCGACCCCGCTCGCCTCGACCGCCGCGGTGACGGCCTGGCTGACCTCCGGCGCCAGGTCCGGGTTCTCGGTCACCCGCTCGACGAACCCGGCGGTCAGGCCGGTGAGCAGGATTGAGCCGATGAGCGCCGTTCCCAGCGACGCCCCCAGGTTCTGCGCCGTGCCCTGGAGGCCACCGGCCTCGGAGCTGCGGCTCTGGTCGACCGACGAGAGGATGACGTTGCCGAGCTGCGATGCCAGAAGCCCGGCGCCGATGCCGAAGATGACCATGGCAACCGTGAATGCCGTCTCGTTCAACTCCACGTCGACGGTGGCGAGCATGACGGTGGCGCCGGCGGCCAGCCCCAGGAGGCCGAGCTGCGCCACCCGCCTGGGCGACCGCCGAGCGGCCATGCGCGGCCCGGCGAGGGCGGCCAGGAGCATCGAGACGGACAGCGGGAAGAGCTTCTTGCCGGTCTCGAAGGCGTCCAGGCCGAGGACCACCTGGAGGTAGACCGGCAGCACGAAGAACGTGCCCATCAGCACGAGCTGCTGGGCACCCAGGGTGGTCAGGCCTGCGCGCATGGGCAGGATCCTGAGCATCTTGAGGTCGACCAGTGCGTCCAGGCCCAGCCGCTCGCGGCGCTCCTCCCAGGTTGCGAGGGCGGCCAAGAGGCCCAGGCCGGCCAGGATGAGGAACGGCACCGGCGAGAAGCCCAGCGGCGTGATCTCCCTGCCGTTGATGACCGGCGGGTTCGTCGGCTCGATCCAGCCCCAGCTGCTGCTCTGGAGGATGGCGAGGACGATGAGTGCGAGGCCGCTGGCCGAGAGCGTGGCGCCGACGAGGTCCAGCTTCGGCGGGTGCTCCGCCCGTGGCGCGGGCTTCAGCCGACCCCGGAACAGCAGGATGACCACGACGATGACGACCTCGCCCACGAAGACGAGCCGCCAGGTGAACGTCGACGTTACCCAGCCGCCGATGAGTGGGCCGGCGGCGACTGCCGCGGCCGCCACCCCGCCGATGATGCCGTACGCCAGGGCCCGGTCCTTGCCCTCGTAATTGGCCGCGATGAGGGCCGCGATGGCGGGCACCACGAGCACCGCGCCCAGGCCTTCGACCAGCGACCAGCCGAAGAGAAGGACAGCCAGGTTGGGGCTCAGGGCGGTGATCAACGAGCCCAGGCCGTAGACGGCCAGGCCGATGGCAAAGGCGCGGTCGCGACCCCAGATGTCGCCAAGCTTGGCGCCCACGAGCATGAACGCGGCCATCACCAGGGTGTAGGCGGTGATGGCCAGCTGGACGCCCTGGATGGTCGTGCCGAGGTCGGCCGCGATCTGCGAGATCGAGACGTTCATGACGCTGCTGTCGAGCACCATCACGAACTGGGCGGAGGCCAGGATGAGGATTGCCAGCCACTTGCCCACCCGGCGACTCCCTCGGCTACGGACGCGAGTCACATGGTATGGGCGCGTCTCGTGTCCCTTCGTACATCGCGCGCCCTCCCAGGATCGGCGTTCAGCGACGCGCTCGGATCCCCGCCCCCCGGGTGCCGAAGGCCGCCGCGTTCGAGTGCTGCGGGGCGCCCGAGAAGACGTCCGCGCCGCGGACGATCTCGACGTCGATGAAGCCCGCGCCGTCCACGAGCGCCAGGATCTCCTCCTCGAGCAGGCCACCCGCGATGCAGCCCGTCCAGAGGCTGACGTCCTGCTTCGAATCGCCGGACACACGCCGCTCGAGGACGATGTCGGCGGCCTGGAGGCGACCGCCTGGCCGCAGTACACGGAACATCTCGGCCAGTGCGGCGGCCTTGTCGGGGATGAGGTTGAGGACGCCGTTCGAGATGACGACGTCGGCCCAGCCGGTCTCGACGGGGAGGTCCTCGAGCATCCCCTCGCGGAACTCGACGTTGGCCAGGCCGGCCTCGGTGGCGTTGGCGCGGGCCTTGGCGACCATCTCGGGCGTCATGTCGATCCCGATCACGTGACCGTTCGGTCCAACGAGGCGAGCCGCGATGAGGGCATCGACACCCGCGCCGGAGCCGCAGTCGACGACCCGCTCGCCGGCGCGGACCTCGCCGAGCGCGAGCGGGTTGCCCGTCCCGGCCATCGAGACGACCGCCGCTGGCGGGAGGGCTGCGATCCACTCCTCCGGGTAGCCCAGGATCGCCGCCAGCCGGTAGCCGGTATGGAAGTGGAAGCCTCGGTCGGGCTCGGAGGCGACAGCAGCGTACTCGCTGCGGATCGCCACGCGGAGCTCATCGAGATCGACCGGGATCGGTTGGGCGACGACCTGGCTCATCGGGCGCTCCTCGTGACGGGTGGTTCGGGAGATGAGACGTCGTCACCCGGGCTTGCTATTCCCGACGCACGTCCGAGGCCTGGGAGCGAGCTCGACCCGGCAGCGCCTCACCGTCGGCCGGTTTGCGAGCGCGGACGAACACGCTCTTTGCGATCCGGTCGTGGCGCTCCGCTGGAACGAGCGCGCGCAGGAGCGCGAGCAGATCGTCGGTGAAGAGCGGATAGAGCGAGCACTCGGCGATCCCGAAGGTCCCGATCGGTTCGATCGCGACGTCCCGGAAGCCCGCCCGTCGGAGCCCCTTGTAGAGGGCGATCTCCGAAAGCGCCCCCGACAGGCAGCCGGCCCAGGCGGCCGGATGGGTCTGGATCTCGGGCGGCAGGTCGTGCTCGAGGACGAGGTCGACGATCGTCAGGCGACCGCCCGGCCGCAGCACCCGGAGTGCCTCCGCAAAGACCCGGACCTTGCGCGGCGAGAGATTGGGGACCCCGTTGCTGATGACGACGTCGGCGGAGGCATCGGGGAGGGGCAGGGCCTCGATGAGACCCTCGACGAATCGCACGTTCGCGAGCCCGGCATCGGCCGCCGCCCGCGACGCCCGGTCCACCATCTCAGGCAGGAAGTCGACCCCCACCACGGTTCCCGATGGCCCGACGGCTCGTCCCGCGAGGAGGCAATCGATCCCACCTCCCGACCCCAGGTCGACGACGTCCTCGCCCGCCCGGAGCTCCGCATGACGGACGGGATTCCCGACGCCGAGAGCGATCCGGACGCTTTCTTCCGGAAGCCCGGCCAGCTCGTCGCCAGAGTAGAAGCGCTCGGCCACCCGGCGATCCGTCGGCTGGACGCCCACATAGACATCGCGAACGACGGTTCGGATGGCGTCCTGCGCCAACAGATCGCCATCCTCGACATGGAGCATCAGATCGGTCACGCGGCTCCCCCCTTCATCCCTTCGGCCCCTGCGAGCAGGAGATCGATCCGCGACCGGAGCTCGTCGGGCATAGGCGGCGTGCCCTCGCGCTCGGCGACCACATCTCGCATCTGGCGGTTGAATTCGAGCTCGCCGCAGCAACGCTGACAGGTCAGAAGGTGGGCCTCGAATTCCTCGGCCGGTTTCGCCTCGAGCGCCTCGTCCAGGTAGGTCCACATCCGCCGTACGGCTTCGCGACAGTCGATCATCGTTCTTCCTCGTCGGTGGTCGTCACCATGCCGTTCGCCACGGCGTAGTCCCACAGCCCGCGCTCGAGCTGTTTGCGTCCGCGGTGGGCCCGCGAGAGCAGCGTTCCAAGGGGGATGTCGAGGATCGCGGCGGCTTCCTTGCACGAGAAGCCGTGGACGACGGTCAGGATGAGCGTGAACTTGACGTCGTGCACCGAGTCGCGGATCGAGATCGAGCGATCGCCGCGAATACGGACGCTGATG
>Ga0209108_10000994_pt1 | contig 16287 bp, 16 predicted proteins | sample Rifsed10ft1_FD_184003 | JGI IMG/M metagenome (GOLD analysis project Ga0209108, IMG submission 184003) | Soil microbial communities from Rifle, Colorado, USA - sediment 10ft 1 (version 2) | ecosystem: Environmental > Terrestrial > Deep subsurface > Rock core/Sediment | place: Rifle, Colorado...
GCGCGTCCGGCGCGTGGTCGGCGCGGTCGAGCCGCAGGACGTTGTCTTGGGTTTCGATCCAGGCCAGCAGTTGGGCGACCTGGTCGGCACCCCGCCCTTGAGCGGCCACGCGGTAATAGACCCAGTGACCTTCACGAAAGCGCAGCAGCAGACCGGCATCGCAGAGCTGTTTCAGATGGCGCGAGACTCGCGGCTGGCTCTGCGCCAGAACCTGGCCGATCTCGCCGACGGTCAGCTCGCCTTCCGCGCACACCGCGAGGATTCTCAGGCGCGTCGGCTCGGCTGCCGCTCGCAGAGTTCGGACGCTCTCATCAAACGAAGCCATTTGAGCGCTCACATGATTGTATAAGGATAGCCTTATATAAGCGCTTTTTCCCCTGCGCGGCAAGCCTTTCGGCCCGGAATCATGATCTGGCGCGCCCCTGGACGCCGCATCGCGCATTCCGGCGGGTCGGCGATTTGACGGAATCAGGCGCCGAACCGAAAACGCGCTAAGCTCTGCACGATTACTACAACAGCGCAGGGCGAAGTCCGCGCGGGGCATCGCCAGGAGGGGACAACCATGAGCAGACTGCATCGCTGGTCGGTGGTTGTGGCGGCGCTTGTCTTGTCGTTGACCGCCTGCGAAAGGCGACCCGCTAACGTGTTTCCGGAGACGGCCGCCCTGGAGTGGGAAACGGCGCGCAATTCTGGCGACGCTGATGCGATGGCGGCGCTTCACACCGAGAATGCGCAGGTCTTGCCGCCCAACGCCCCCGTAGTCGAAGGCCGCGCGGCAATCCGCACGTACTTCCGCAACTTGTTCGAACAACGCGCGGCGCCGGCCGCCTTTGACGTGCGTGAAATCATCGTGTTCGGCAACTTCGCCTATCGACAGGGGATCTACTCGGTGACTCTGGCGGACGGCAACACCGAGTACGGCAAGTTCATCCAGCTGTGGAAGCGGGACAACGGCGGGTGGAGGATCCACCGCCAGATGTGGAGCCGCAACGGCCTGCCGCTCGCGCCGGCGTCTGACATTTCGCCCTAGCGGGCACCTACTGCAGCGTGCCGGAGCGCGCAACGCCAGGCTGCGCGTGAAAGACCTGTTCACTGTCGATCGCGTCAAACTGGTAGGCGCGATTGCAGAACTCGCAGCGCACGTCGACCGATCCGCGCTCCACCAGAAGGCTGCGGATCTCTTCGTGACCCAATGCGCGCAGCAACTCGACCACACGTTCACGCGAACAGCGGCACTTGAAGAACACGGGCGCAGGCTCGAACACGCGCACGTCCTCCTCGTGGAAGAGCCGCCTCAGGATCTCGGTGTGCGAAAGCTCCAGCAACTCTTCGAGCTTGAGCGTACTCGCAAGAATTTCCACGCGTTGCCAGGATTCCTGAGAAATCTCTTTGCCCGGCAGGCGCTGCAGGAGCAGGCCAGCGGCGCGAGTCGGCGTGGCGGCGAGCCAGATGCGGGTCGGAAGCTGTTCGGAATCGCGGAAGTACGCTTCGAGGCACTGGGCCAGCCGGTCGGCCGCCAGAGGTACGACACCCTCGTAGCGGGAGCCGGCGTCTGCCGTCTCGACGGCCACGGTCAGTCGGCCTTCTCCCGCCATCTCGCTCAGCGGACCCTCTTTGACCGGGCCATTCCAGCGCGCCACGCCGCGAATGGCGAAACCGTGGCTGCACTGTGAAACCAGCAGGTGCATGGGGCCCGGCCCCTGCAGTTGCAGCGTGAGGGTGCCGTCGAACTTGCGCGTCGAGGCGATGAGCGTGGTGGCTGCAGCCGCTTCGCCCAGGAGCTCGCGTATCGGTGGGGGGTACGTGTGGTGCTCGCACATGGCGACCCACGCGCTGTCGAGATGCACGATGTGGCCACGCACGGCGCTGTGCTCAAAGAAAAAGCGGCGGATCTGATCGCGGTCGGGCATGGCAAGAGATGCAGTTGGCAGTTGGCAGTTGGCAGTTGGCAGTTGGCAGTTGGCAGGAAGGCCGGATCTTCTCTTCACCGTCAACAGACAACCGTCAACTGTCAACCTGTTCCTCCACTCACGCCTCACTACTCACCGTTCACTGTCTCAACTTGCGCTTCAACATCTCGTTGAGTTGCGCCGGGTTGGCCTTGCCGTGGGTGGCTTTCATCACCTGGCCAACGAAGAAGCCGAAGAGCTTGTCCTTGCCCGCGCGATACTCGGCGAGCTGCGACGGATTGGCCGCCATCACGGCCTCGACCGCGCGTTCGATCGCGCCGGTGTCGGTGATCTGCCGCAATCCGCGCGCCTCGATGATCTCATCCGCGCTCTTGCCGTCGCTCCACATCGCTTCGAATACCTCCTTGGCGATCTTGCCGGAAATGGTCGAGTCCTGAATCCGCCGCAGGAGCCCGGCGAGTGCCGTGGCACTGATTTGGCTCGCGGCGATTTCCTGGCCGTCTCGATTCAGCGCACCGGAAAGCTCACCCATGACCCAATTGGCGGCGAGCTTCGATGCCGCCAATTGTTCTTTTGGATGATCGGCGGCGAGCTTCGATGCCGCCAATTGTTCTTCTGGATGATCGGCGGCGAGCTTGGGTTCACCACCCAGCGCCTCGACGACGGATTCGTAGTAGTCCGCCAGCTCACGGCTCGCGGTGAGCACGCCCGAGTCGTAATCGGACAACCCATGCTCGCTGGCGAATCGGGCGGCCTTTTCGTCCGGCAACTCAGGCAGCGTCCCGCGGACATCTGCGATGATTGCATCGTCGATCGCGAGCGGCAACAAGTCGGGGTCAGGGAAGTAACGGTAGTCGTTGGCCTCTTCCTTCGAGCGCATCGAGCGGGTCTCGTTGCGATCGGGATCGTACAGCCGCGTCTCCTGGACGACGCTGCCGCCGCCTTCGAGGATCCCGATCTGCCGCTCAACCTCGTAGTTGATCGCCTTCTCGACGAAGCGGAAAGAATTGAGGTTCTTGAGCTCCGCGCGCGTGCCGAGCTTCTGCGCGCCTTTCGGCCGCACCGAGACGTTGGCATCGCAGCGGAAGGAGCCCTCCTGCATGTTGCCGTCGCAAATCTCCAGATAGCGCACCAGCGTGTGCACTTTCTTCATGTAGGCCACGGCTTCCTTCGCTGAGCGCATGTCGGGTTCGGAGACGATTTCGAGCAGCGGAGTGCCGGCACGATTGAGATCTATGCCCGACATGCCCTTGAGACCTTCATGCAGCGACTTGCCCGCGTCCTCCTCGAGATGGGCGCGCGTGATGCCGATCGTCTTGCGTGACCCGTCCTCGAGCACGATGTCGAGGGTGCCATCCTCGACCACGGGCCGCTCGTACTGGCTGATCTGGTAACCCTTCGGCAGGTCGGGATAGAAGTAATTCTTGCGCGCGAATATCGAGCGGCGCGCGATGTTCGCGCCGGTGGCGAGACCGAACTTCACCGCCATGCGCACCGCGGTACCGTTCAACACCGGCAGCACGCCTGGATAACCCAGGTCGACGAGATTGGCCTGCGAGTTCGGCGCCGCGCCATAAGCAGTCGCGGAGCCGGAAAAGATCTTCGAACGCGTCGCGAGCTGCGCGTGGATTTCGAGACCGATGATGGTTTCCCAGTCCATAAGCTTCACGGTTGACGGTTGACGGTTGACGGCATGAGCGAGTCCTAACTTCCTCACTGCCAACGGTCAACTGTCAACTCACTCATACCCCCTTGGAATCATTCGATGCCATTCCGTCTCTTGCTGGTACCGATGGGCAACGTTTAGCAGCCGGGCCTCGCTGAATACCGGCCCCATGATCTGCAAACCGACGGGCAGGCCGGAGACGAGACCACACGGCACGGAAATCGCCGGAATTCCCGCCAGATTGGCGCCGATGGTGTAGATGTCGTTCAAGTACATCGTGATCGGGTCGTCCATCTTGGCCCCGATCTCGAACGCGGGCGTCGGCGACGTCGGGCCGATCACCACGTCTACCTGCTCGAAGGCACGACGGAAATCGTCGCTGATGAGCTGGCGCACCTTTTGCGCCTTGAGGTAGTACGCGTCGTAGTAACCCGCCGAGAGCACGTAGGTTCCCGTCATGATGCGGCGCTTGACCTCGGCGCCGAATCCCTCGCCGCGCGAGCGTTTGTAGAGATCCAGGAGATCGCGCGGATTCTCGCAGCGGTAACCGAACCGCACGCCGTCGAAGCGCGACAGGTTCGAGCTGCATTCTGCCGGCGCGACCACGTAGTAGGTCGGGACCGAAAGCGGCAGATTCGGCAGGCTCACTTCGGTCGTGATCGCCCCTTGCGCGCGAAACACATTGAGCGCCGCATGGATTCGCTTCGCCGCTTCCGGGTCGAGCCCGGATTCGAAGAACTCGCGCAGCAGGCCGATCCGCAATCCCTTGATGGGCGCAGCGAGGCCCGAGTGATAGTCGGGTACGGGTTGATCGACGCTGGTCGAGTCGCGCGGATCGAAACCCGCCATTGCCCGCAAAAGCATGGCGGCGTCCTCGGCGCTTTGTGCCAGAACGCCAGCCTGATCGAGGCTCGAAGCGAAGGCGATCATCCCGTAACGTGAAACACGGCCATACGTGGGTTTCAGTCCCGTGATACCTGTAAGCGCGGCGGGCTGGCGAATCGAGCCACCAGTATCGGTGCCGGTGGCGGCCGGCACCAGGCGCGCCGCGACCGCTGCCGCGGAGCCGCCCGAGGAGCCGCCGGGTACGCGCTTCACATCCCAGGGGTTGTGCACCGGGCCAAAGAAGCTGGTCTCGTTGGACGAGCCCATCGCGAACTCGTCCATGTTGGTCTTGCCGAGGGACACGGCGCCGGCGGCGTTGAGCCTCTCGACCACGGTCGCGTCGTAGGGCGCAATGAAGTTTTCGAGGATGCGCGAGCCACAGGTGGTACGGATGCCGTCGGTGCAGAAAATGTCCTTGTGCGCGATGGGGATACCCGTGAGCGGGCCACCGCGCCCTGCCTGCAACGTCTCATCCGCGCGACGTGCGGCAGCGAGCGCCGCTTCTTCCGTCACGGTAAGGAAGGCGTTGAGCACGTCGTTGAGCCGCGCGATCCTCGCGAGCAGCGAGCGCGTGAGCTCGACACTGGAGAAGCGCCGGGCACGCAAGCCCGCAGAAAGTTCGGCGATGGTAAGGGTATGCATCAGTCAGTTGAGAGTTGACAGTTGGCAGTTGACAGTTGACAGCAAGAACGGGCTCCTAACTCTTCACCGTCAACTGCCAGCTGCCAACTGCCAACCTCATTCAATCACTTTCGGCACCAGGTACAGACCGGCTTCGACCCGCGGTGCGTTCTTCTGATAGCGCTCGTGCTGATCCCGCTCCGTCACCTCGTCCGACCTGAGCCGCTGAGTCTGACCGCTCAGCGGGTGCGCCATCGGCTCCACCTCGCGCGTGTCAGCCGCATTGAGTTGCTCGACGAAGGTGATGATCTTCGACAGGCTCGAGACGTACACCGCCAACTCCTGCTCCGTGATGGCGAGCCGCGCCAGATGAGCGATGTTCTCGACGTCCTTGGAGGTGAGGTTCATGAGCGTGACTGCGGTGCAAAAAAGCTGAAAAAACCGCGCGCAATCATACACCTTCGCCTTGCTCAAAGTCCTGCCCGTTGCTAGAGTACCGCAACTTTTTCGGGCCCCTTCTCTTAAGCGTCAGCATCAGAAAACCCCGCACATGTTCAAACGTCTCAGAGGTTATTTTTCCAATGACCTCTCGATCGACCTTGGTACTGCCAATACGCTGATCTACGTCCGCGGCCGCGGCATCGTCCTCAATGAGCCGTCGGTGGTCGCCGTTCAGGACGAGCCGACGCGCGGCGGAAAAGTTATCGTGGCAGTCGGCGCCGAAGCCAAGAGCATGATCGGTCGCACGCCGGGTCACATCACAGCCGTGCGTCCGATGAAGGACGGCGTGATCGCGGACTTCACCTACACAGAGAAGATGTTGCAGTTTTTCATCAAGAAGGTGCACGGCAATCGTCTCCTCAATCCCAGTCCGCGTGTCCTGGTCTGCGTACCTTTCGGCGCGACGCAGGTCGAGAAGCGCGCGATCAAGGAAAGTGCGGAAGGTGCCGGCGCGCGCAGCGTCGACACCGTGTCCGAGCCGATGGCCGCTGCCGTGGGCGCTGGCCTGCCGGTGCACGAAGCACGCGGCTCGATGGTGCTCGATATCGGCGGCGGCACTTCCGAGGTTGCGGTGATCTCGCTCAACGGCATCGTGTATGCCGCTTCAGTGCGCATCGGTGGCGACCGCTTCGATGAAGCGATCACCAACTACGTGCGCCGCAACTACGGCATCCTGATCGGTGAAGCGACTGCCGAGCGCGTCAAACTCGAGATCGGCTCCGCCTACCCGGGGCATCAGGTGCGTGAAATGTCGGTCAAGGGCCGCAATCTTTCCGAGGGCGTACCGCGCAGTTTTACGCTCAACAGCAACGAGATCCTCGAGGCACTCCAGGAACCGCTGCAAGGAATCGTAGGCGCCGTGAAGCAGGCGCTCGAACAGACGCCACCCGAGCTCGGCGCCGATGTCGCCGACCGTGGCATCGTGCTCACTGGCGGCAGTGCGCTGCTGCGCGACATTGACAAGCTGCTCATGGAAGAGACTGGCTTGCCGGTGGTCGTAGCGGACGATCCGCTGACTTGCGTCGCGCGCGGCGGCGGGCGCATCCTCGAGCTCACTGATGAACATGGCCCGGGCATGTTCGGCTTGGAGTAGCCACGGCGGCTCCTGATCTGAGACACCGTTGGTCGCGTTCCGCACTGCCGAAACTCGTCCCATCCTCGGCCGCGGGCCCTCACCCGGACTTCGTTTCTTTTTCTTCGCCCTGCTCGCCCTCGGGCTCATGTGGCTCGACCAACGCCAGGGCTACCTCGATGGCGTGCGTCACGCGCTGTCGATGGTGACTTACCCGTTCCAACTGCTGGTGAACTCGCCCGGCGCTGCGTGGGACTGGCTCGAAGAGAGCTTCACGACGCGCGAGCGACTCAGCCGCGAGAACGAACAGCTCAAGGCGCGGCTGAGCGAGGCGGATCTGAAGCTCATGCGATTCGCCGACCTGGAGCAGGAGAATCTGCGGCTGCGCGGCATGCGCGCGGCCACCGCGCGCATCGGCGAGCGCGTGATGGTCGCTGAGATCCTCGAGGTCGATCTCAATCCATACCGGCACCGCGTGATCATCAACAAGGGCACGCGCGACGGTGTGTTCAAGGGTCAGGCCGTGCTCGATGCAACCGGCGTGTTTGGCCAGATCACGAACGCCGGGGTATTCACTTCCGAGGCGATTCTCATCACCGATGCGGAGCACGCGATTCCGGTGCAGGTCAATCGCAACGGCCTGCGCAGCCTCGCAGTAGGTACCGGTGACCTGAGTCGCATGAGCCTGCCTTTCCTGCCGACCAACGCCGACATCAAGGTGGGCGACCTGCTGGTGTCCTCAGGACTGGGTGGCGTGTTTCCCGCGGGCTATCCGGTCGCCACGGTCACCAAGGCCGACAAGATGGCGGCGCAGACGCTCGCCAATATCGTGGCCCAGCCCGCCGCCACACTCGATCGCGATCGCGAGGTGTTGCTGATCTGGCTGACGCAACGGCCCGTCACCGAGGTCGCGCCTGAGTCGCCCGCCGCGGCATCGCCGGCCGTGAAACAGCCATGAGCGGCGATCAGCTCAACCGGCTGCCGATGGTCTTGAGCGTCGTCGTCGGGCTTACGCTCAGCATCCTGCCGTTGCCCCGCTGGCTCGACATCGCGCGGCCTGATTTTGTCGTCATCGTGGTGCTCTACTGGTCGATCATGGTGCCGCGCGCAGGCGGGATCATGTTGGCTTTCGCCTGCGGCCTCGCGCTCGACGCATCCAAGGGCGTCGTTCTCGGCCAGCACGCACTCGCGCTTTCGCTCGCCACGTACGTCGCGATCAAGCTGCACCTTCGCATCCGGATTTTCCCCGTATGGCACCAGGCGCTCACGGTGTTCTGGCTTCTTGTTCTCTACCAGTTCGTGTTGTTCTGGATCGACGGCGCGACCGGGCACCCGATCACCAACTACGCGCGCTGGCTGCCGGCTTTCATCGGCGCGGCGCTGTGGCCGGTGTTTGCTGGGTTGTTGGGCAATGCGTATCAGCGCACTTAGCCCTCACCCCGCCCTCTCCCGCACGCGGGAGAGGGAGTGGACCCTCACCCCCACCCTCTCCCATGCATGGGAGAGGGAGAAGAAATGATCTCCCCGGTTCGCATCAAGGACCACTGGAGCGAACAGCGCATGTTCGTGCGCCGTGCGATCGCCGCTGGCGTGCTGATGATGGCGCTCGTGATCGCGCTCATCGTAAAACTGGTGCAACTCCAGGTCGTGCGACATGACTATTATGCTGAGCTCTCGCAAGGCAATCGGGTGCGCATCGAGCCGCTGCCGCCGAATCGCGGGCTGATCCTGGATCGCGACGGTGCGGTGCTGGCTGAAAACCTGCCCGCCTATCAGCTCGAGCTCACCGCCGAGCAGACGCCCGATGTGGATGCCGCGCTGGCGGCGCTGGCGGCGCTCGATCTCGTCGAGGCGGATGATATCGACCCGCTCAAGCGGCTGATCCGGTCACGGCGCATTTTTGAAGGCGTTCCGATCAGGCTGCAGCTCACTGATGAAGAAGTCGCGCGGTTCGCCGTGCGCCGTCACGAATTCTCCGGCGTCGACATCCGCACGCGCATGACGCGTCACTACCCGATGGGCGAGTTTGGCGTTCACGCGCTGGGCTACGTCGGCGCGATCAGCGAACAGGACCTCGTGCGCATCGATGAGGGTGAATACGCGGGCACGACACTCATCGGCAAGGTCGGCGTCGAATCGTCCTTCGAGGACGAGTTGCACGGCACCCCCGGATTCCGCCAGGTCTTGGTGAACGCGCTGGGCCGGCCGGTCGAGGGCGAAGCCGCGCTCAAGGCGGATCTCGCGTCGCGGCCGGCGGTCTCGGGCATCGATCTCATCGTCAGTCTCGATATCCCCGCTCAGCGTGCCGCCGAGACCGCCCTCGCCGGGTTGCGCGGGGCGGTGGTGGCGATCGACCCGGCGAATGGCGACGTGCTGGCGTTTGCGAGCACGCCGGGCTTCGATCCGAACCGCTTCGCTCGCGGACTGACCACGGCCGAGTATCGGGCGCTGCAGGACAACATCGATCGACCGATGTTCAATCGCGCATTGCGCGGGACATATCCGCCGGGCTCGACGATCAAGCCGGTCGTGGCACTCGCAGCACTTGACTACCGTGCGATCGACCCCGGGCAGGCGCGATTCTGCCGCGGATTCTTCACGCTTCCCGGCAGCCGCCACCGCTATCGCGACTGGCGTCCCGAGGGTCACGGTTGGATGAACCTTCAGGAAGCGATCGCGCAGTCGTGCGATACCTATTTCTACTACGTGGCGCAGACGCTCGGAATCGAACGCTTATCGACGTTCCTGGGCAAGTTCGGTTTCGGACAGCCGACCGGCATCGACATCGACGGGGAGAAACTGGGCCTGCTGCCGTCGCGCGAGTGGAAGCAGAAAGCGATTTCAAGTCCCGCCAACCGCGTCTGGTTTCCGGGCGATACGGTGATCATCGGCATCGGTCAGGGCTACTTGCTGGCCACACCGCTGCAACTCGCGCACGTGGCGTCGATCATCGCGGGACACGGGCAGGGTTACGAGCCGCGGCTGGTCATCGCGTTGCGCGATTCGAGCACGGGCGAGATGAAACGTCTCCCCCCACAGCCGTCACCGCCCGTGCAGGTGGAAGATGCCGCAATGTGGCAACGGATCATCAACGGCATGGTGGGCGTCATGACGCCGCCACGCGGAACGGCACGCGGCAGCGCAGCCGGTGCGCCCTACTCCATCGCAGGAAAGACCGGCACGGCGCAGGTGTTTTCGGTGGGCCAAACCGAGAAGTACGACGAGAAACAGATCGAGGAGCGCCTGCGCGATCACGCCCTGTTCATCGCATTTGCGCCGGCGGAGTCGCCCCGCATCGCCGTGGCGGTGCTGGTCGAGAACGGCCGCAGTGGCAGTGGCACTGCGGCTCCGGTGGCGCGCAAGATCCTGGATGCTTACCTTCTCGGCGCGACGCCATGATTTTCGGTGACCTCCAGCCCTCGACTGCCCGCCGCACGTTCACGGCGTCAGCCCGTCTGCTCGGCACATTGCACCTCGATGGCCAGTTGCTGCTGGCACTGAGCGCGATCGCAGTGCTCGGCCTCGCAATCCTCTACAGCGCCTCGGGACAGAACGAAGCGCTGCTGCTCAGACAGGCGATGCGTTTCGGTCTGGCGATGGCGGCCATGATCGCGCTCGCCCAGGTGAGTCCGAAGTATCTGCGCCTGTGGGCGCCGTGGGTCTATGCGGTCGGTGTTCTCCTGCTGGTCATCGTCATGTTTGTCGGCGTTGCCAGCAAGGGCGCGCAACGCTGGCTCGACCTGGGATTCATTCGTTTCCAGCCCTCGGAGCTCATGAAGCTCGCCGTGCCGATGATGGGGGCGTGGTTCCTGAACGAGCGGCCGCTGCCGCCCGACATCAAAATGCTCGCCGTGCTGTGCGTGCTGATCATCATCCCGGTCGGGCTCATCGCCGAGCAGCCGGACCTGGGCACTGCACTGCTGATCGCTGCCTCGGGCGTGTTCGTGGTGCTGCTGGCCGGATTGCGCGCCCGGGTCATCGTCGCGGTGACCGCTCTCATTCCCTTGCTCGCGTGGCTGGCGTGGCGGTTCATGCACGACTACCAGCGCAAGCGCGTACTGACTTTCATCAATCCCGAAAGCGACCCGCTGGGCGCCGGCTATCACATCATCCAGTCGCAGATCGCCATCGGTTCCGGCGGCGTGTTCGGCAAGGGCTGGATGAACGGCAGCCAGGCGCAGCTCGAATTTCTGCCGGAGCGCTCCACGGATTTCATTTTCGCGGTCATCGGTGAAGAGTTCGGCCTGCTGGGTCTATTGCTGCTGCTGGCGCTGTACCTCTTCGTGGTCGCGCGGGGAGTGTTCATGGCGATCGAATGCCAGGACACGTTCGCGCGCCTCGTCGCCGGCAGCGTGAGCCTGACATTCTTCGTGTACCTGTTCGTCAATGCGGGAATGGTGAGCGGACTGCTGCCGGTCGTCGGCGTGCCGCTGCCGCTGGTAAGTTTCGGCGGCACCTCGATGGTGACCCTCATGGCGGGTTTCGGTATCCTCATGTCGCTGCACTCTCACCGCAAACTGGTCGGGTCCTGAAGTCGCATTGAACGGATTGACGACAGCGCCGCGCACCGCGCGCGTACTCCTCGGATTCTCCGTCGCCTGCACGGGAGCGTTCGCAAGCTCGCCCGCGCTCGCTTTGGACACTTCCCGCGATAACGTGCAACAGTTCATCGCGCGCATGGGCGAACGGCATGGATTCTCCACCGCCGCGCTTGCTGCGGTGCTGGCGCAGGCCGAGAGTCAGCCGACGATCCTCGAGGCGATTTCGAGGCCCGCGGAGCAGACGCTGACCTGGTACGGCTATCGGGAGCGCTTCCTCAACGAGCAGCGCATCATCGAGGGTGTGGCGTTCTGGCAGGAGCATCGCGAGTTGCTCGATGAAATCTCGCGCGCGCAGGGAGTACCACCGCAGTACCTGGTCGCGATACTCGGAGTCGAAACCTACTACGGCCGCATCACTGGCCGTTATCGCGTCATCGACGCTCTGAGTACGCTCGCATTCGACTACCCACCGCGCTCGGGTTACTTCACCGACGAGCTCGAGCAGTTTCTGGTGCTGGCGCGCGAGGAATCTCTGGACCCGTTCACGCCGCTCGGTTCCTACGCGGGCGCCATGGGTGCGCCGCAATTCATGCCGCGCAGCATGCGTCAGTACGCCGTCGATGGTGACGGCGATGGCAAGCGCGACCTGTGGGGTGGCTGGCCAGACGTCATCGCGAGCGTCGCCAACTACTTTCGCGTCCACGGCTGGCAACCGGACGCGCCCGTTCTCGTCGAGGCGGAGATCGATCAGGCGCACGCACGCGACCTCGACACGCGGCGGCTCGACCTGACTGAAACCGTGGGTTCTCTGCGCGAGAAAGGCGTGTTGTTCGATGCTTCGTTACCCGACGATGCCGCGGCGATGCTGCTTGCCGCCGATGAGCCGCACGCGATGCGCTTCCGGGTCGGCTTGCAGAATTTCCATGTCATCACGCGCTACAACCGCAGCGCGCTTTACGCCATGGCCGTGTATGACCTGGCGCGCGAACTGACCGCGCGTGTGTCCAGCGACGATGCGACCGGTTGAACGACTCGTCACGGCTGTCGTGTTGCTCGTGGTGGCCGCCTGCTCATCGGCACCATCGCGCCGCGCGCCGCCTCCGCCACGGGATCCCACCTCGATTCCCGACGCCGTGCCACATGCGGAGCCGCGCAGCAGGAGCGGCAACCCGCCGTTCTACGCGGTCGATGGCCGGCGCTATTTCGTGCTCGGCTCGAGCGCGGGCTACCTGGAACGCGGCGTGGCCTCGTGGTACGGACCCGATTTTCACGGCGGACGCACCGCCAACGGCGACAAGTACGACATGCATGCGATGACCGCGGCACACAAGACCTTGCCGCTGCCCAGCCACGTGCGTGTCACCAACCTGAGCAACGGTCGCAGCGTCGTCGTGCGGGTCAACGATCGTGGCCCCTTCGTCGCCAATCGAATCATCGATCTCTCGTATGCGGCCGCGACCAAGCTCGACATCGTGAGGCAGGGCACTGCGCTGGTCGAAGTTCAGGCGGTGGGTTCACAGGACACGGCTCTTGCGGCTGCGTCTTCGTCGCCTGCGGTGCACGTGCCGGCGCTCGATGAGCTTTTCGTGCAGGCGGGCGCGTTCGTGGACCCGTCGAACGCCGAGCGACTGCTCGCAAGATTACGGGCGTCCGGAGTCGGTGCGGCGTTCGTCCGTGGCGACGAGGTCGACGGTCGCAAGTTGTACCGCGTGCGCGTGGGTCCCGTTCCATCCGTGGCCGAGTTCGATCGCGTCGTCGAAGAGCTTCGCGCTGTCGGCATCGCCGACGCGCGGCTTGCATTGGACTGAGGCGTATCCGGAGCCCGCCGCCGACGAGAAAAGCTGCTGCGTCGCCGGTTCCCGACGTCTTTTCGGCTCGGAGTGATCGGCAAAACCGGATAGACTTCGCGCTTCCTTGGCTTGGCTGACACGACTCGACGATGAAACGGACGCTCATTGCACTGATTCCGCTGTTTTCACTGGCGCTTGCCTGCGGCGCTCACGGGGCGAGCGTGCCGGTACCGGCGCCGCCAAAGCTGGATGCGCGCAGTTATGTGCTGATCGATCACCACAGCGGCCGTGTGCTCGCCGAGCGCAGTCCCGATGAGCGGCTCGAACCCGCGAGCATCACCAAGCTGATGACCGCTTACGCGGTCTTCGACGCGATTCGCGCCGGCAAGCTCAAGCTCGATGATGCGGTCACGATCAGTGAGCGAGCCTGGAGGGCGGAAGGGTCACGTACCTTCCTCGAAGTCGGCAAACAGGTACCCGTGGAAGTGTTGATCCAGGGGATGATCGTGCAGTCCGGCAACGACGCGACAATTGCACTCGCCGAGCGTGTGGGCGGGACTGAAGAGACATTCGCCTCGCTCATGAACGAGTATGCGAAGCGCCTCGGCATGACGAACTCGCATTTCGAGAACAGCAGCGGATTACCCTCGCCCACGCACTATATGAGCGCGCGCGACATCGCCACTCTCTCCTCGGCGATCGTGCGCGAGTTTCCCGCGTACTACCGCTGGTATTCGCAACGCGAGTTCACCTGGAACAACATCCGGCAGGAGAACCGCAACGGCCTGTTGGACCGCGATCCGAGCGTGGACGGCATCAAGACCGGCTTTACCGAGACGGCCGGCTATTGCCTGGTGACGTCTGCCAAGCGTGACGACATGCGACTGATTTCAGTCGTGCTGGGAACGCCGTCGGAGAAAGCGCGTGAGACCTCCAGCCAGGCGCTGCTCAACTACGGCTTCTCATTCTTCGAAACGCGCAAGCTGCACGACGCGGGCACGTCGTTGCAGCAGGTCGAAGTGTGGAAGGCGGCCGAAAGCCCGGTGGATGCCGGACTCAGACATCCTCTGCATGTCACCGTGCCCCGCGGCGAGCTCGGGGCCGTGAAATCCGTAATCACGGTGGAACCCAAGCTGATTGCGCCGCTGGCGACAACGGCCAAGGTCGCGGAGCTGCGCGTGCAGCTCGGTGACGAACTGCTGGCTACGCGTCCGCTGCATCCCTTGAAGGCCGTCGCCGAGGGCGGACTCTGGACCCGAATCATCGACAGCGTACTGCTCTGGTTCGAGTGATGGCCGAGCCGCTGCCCGTCGCCTATCTCAACGGTGAGTTCGTGGCGCTGAAGGAGGCACGCGTCTCGCCCCTGGATCGCGCATTCCTGTACGGCGACGGTGTCTACGAAGTGATGCCGGTCTACGACGGGCGCGTTTTTCGCTTCCGCGAGCATTTCGACCGGCTCGACCGGAGCCTGAACGAGTTGCGGATGAAACCCGTGCATCCGCGCGAGCACTGGGCGGAAATCTGCCGGGAGCTCGTGCGCCGCAACGACGGCGGCGACATGTACCTCTACGTCCAGGTAACCCGCGGCGCGGAGTACGGGCGCAATCACGCCCCGCTTCCCGACATCGAACGAACGGTATTCGCCTTTGCCTCGCGATTGCCACCGATCAGCGCGGAGAAGATCGCGCGCGGCGTCGCGGCGATCACGGCCGATGACACTCGCTGGACCCGATGTGACATCAAGTCGACGGCGCTGCTCGCCAATGTGATGCTCAAGCAGCTGGCCGTGGATGCCGGTGTCACCGAGACCATCATGCTCAAGAATGGTTATCTGATGGAAGGATCGTCGACCACGGTGCACGTGGTGATCGGCGGCGAGATCCGCACGCCGCCACGCTCGAATCAGATCCTGCCCGGCACGACGCGCGACGTCGTGAGCGAACTGGCGGCGCGTGGCGGCATTCCGTTCAAGGCGATGGCGGTGACCGAGGCCGAAATGCGCAATGCCGAGGAGATCTTCATCGCCGCCGCAACGTTCGGGACGCTCCCCGTCACGCGCCTCGACGGCAAGCCGGTCGGCAGCGGCTTGCCCGGCCCGGTGTGGAAGCGTATCTACGAGCTGTTCAACGCGTACCGCCGCGAACTGGCGGGTACGCCGATCAACTGAGTAGTGAGCCCGATGACGCACACGCTGGTGTGCTGGAAGTGTGGCGCCTCGCTCGCGGCGCTGTCGCTGCCCTTGCGGCGGCTCGAAGAATGCAAGAACTGCAGCGCGGAACTGCACGTCTGCCGGATGTGCGTCGAGTACGACACCTCGGTCGCAAAGAGCTGCCGCGAGCCGATCGCCGAGGAAGTGCAGGACAAGGAACGCGCCAACTTCTGCGACTACTTCAAGCCGCGCCCCGACGCCTACAAGCCGCGCAATGCGGCCGAGATCGCGCGATCACAAGCGGGACTCGATGCTCTCTTCGGCGGCGACAAGCCTGAGAGCACAATGACTTCGACAAGCACACCAGTGACGGATGCCGAGCGAGCTCGCGCCAAGCTTGACGAGCTCTTCAAGTCAGGAAAGAGCTAGCCCGGATTTCTCACCGATGGAGGATGCGTCGGGCGGGTGAGTAAGTGAGACTTGTATTGCCAGCCTGACTCAGCTTGTCACGGCCCCGCTCCGCTGTCTCGTGTGAGGCTGCCCGCCGCGTGTTCGCTCCATTGTGTTGTTATGCGCGACCAATGATGAACTGGGTCATGTTGCTGAAGTGCCTTGGGCTCCCGGCCTGCGGCCACATGAGGGCGCGGATGGCCACCTTCGCCTCCTCCCGACGCTCCGGCGCGAGTTGTGCGGTGGTGACGCCCGCTAAAACTTCCCAGGCGGACTCAAAGTCGTCGAAATCAAAGCCGAGCTGCTGTCGGTCGACCCGAGCCCGAATGCCTGCCTGCGACAACTGATTAAGAAAGGCAGCCGAATCGGCCAGCGCCCCCGGACCGACGCCTGGAACCGGCGGAGGAGGTGCTAGGCTCCCCGCAGTCTGCTGAAAGAGGACGATGTCACACTCCGCGGGGGCGCCCCAGACTGCGGCGACAAAACGCCCACCCGGGCGCAGCACCCGCGCAATCTCTCGCGCGGCAGCGGCGCGGTCAATCACGTACAGGAGGCTCAAGCAGGCGAGCACGACGTCGAAGGCCGCATCCTCGGCAGGGATCACCTCGGTGCGGCCGTCGCGGAACTCTACCTTCTCGAGGGTGAGCTCGGTCGCCCTTCACTGCGCGAGCCGCAGCATGTCGGAACTGATGTCAATCCCGG